>ENA-OSEO01006288-OSEO01006288.1-sediment-metagenome-genome-assembly--contig:-NODE-6288-length-10766-cov-2.791094_pt1 | contig 10766 bp, 19 predicted proteins | sample MGYA00237883_ERZ534232 | MGnify/ENA metagenome assembly ERZ534232
ACGTGGCAAGAACTTGATCTTCGGCATCAACCGCCATCGTGCTTGGCAAATTGTGCGAGACTGCGCCGAAAAGGCGGGATTGCCTGATTTAATCAATCCCGAATCGGGCAAAACACGCGGGATAAGCCCGCACCGGTTGCGTGACGCTTTTGCCGTACATGCCATGCAGTTCGATGATTCCGGTGACGGGCTAAGGCTTTTGCAGGAACACCTTGGGCACACCAGCTTCAATACAACTGCAAAGTACAGGAAAGTGGCCGGCGAGGAACACCGGGAGTGGTACGAAAAACTGTGGGGCTAGGAGAAATAGCCAGTGGTAGAACTGCTCAAGCCCAAAAGAGGAGGCTTCCTGCGTTCCTTCGGCTGCGCCTGGTTCATCATCGAGTTTCTTAAGGGAAACGGCCCCGAGGACTCGAAGAAGATAGACCCTTCGGCCGGGGCCCCCATGACCGATGTCCACAGTGAGTATAAGCTGGCCCTGCACCGCGCCATCGCCAGGGACGCCACCGAAAGGGCGGAGGAAAAGCACATCGCTCGCGGTAAGCCGGCCTTTACCGCGGAGGAATACCAGCTTCTCCTGGAACACTACTTAAGCCGGATCCCCTATAAGCTCACCCGGGCGCGCTATTCCAGCTTCACCCGGTACTTCGACCACCTCAAGAGACTGGGCTGGGTCGAGGAAACTTCGGAGACGGAGAATTCGGCCATGCAGGACCACTACCCTGAAGCCTCCGACAGGATATATTACCGGCTAACGGAGGCCGGGCGCAGAGCCGCCGATGCGGAGTGGTCGAACCCGCTCTTTACCATGTACCCCGAAATCGGGGCAAGCCACAAATCCAGAAACACCGGCTGGCCGCACCGGAAGGTGCGTGAGCCGGGCACATAAGTTAGCGGCTAGATAAGCGCACTCCAAATTGCATGAGCTAACAACTCAATGTGTTGACAATTCATCATGGTAGGAGTACTTTATTGCTACAAGCTGAGGAATTCCCTGAATGCATGGAATGCAAATCAACAAAATTAAAAGAGAATGAGGAACCATGCGTGTTTTGATAATCGGTGGCAGCGGTCTTATCGGCCGAGCGCTCGCCGCTAATCTGGCTCCTGATAGCGAAGTTGTTATTCTAAGCCGGCGACCAGAGCGAATTACTGGCTTACCGGCAGGTGTACGCGCGGAAAGGTGGGACGGGCGCAGTATCAAGGGATGGCGCTCTCTTGCTGATGGGGCTAATGCCATTGTCAACCTGGCTGGCGAGAATATTAGTTCAGGACGCTGGACCAAAGAGCGTAAGCGTGCTATCATGCAGAGCCGTCTGAACGCGGGACAGGCAGTTGTCCAAGCAGTCGAGGCGGTGGCCCTTAAACCTCGCGTTGTTATTCAGTCCTCAGGTATTGGTTATTACGGCCCTTGCGGAGACGAAGATATTACGGAAGAATCACCGTCGGGGCGTGATTTTTTGGCACAAATCGCAGTGGACTGGGAAGACTCAACAACTCCTGTTGAAGCGATGGGTGTGCGTCGTGCAGTTATCCGTACCGGGGTAGTCCTAAGCAACGAAGGCGGCGCCTTACCCCGGATGTTGCTGCCGTTCCGTTTCTTCGTCGGCGGACGACTGGGGAGCGGGAAACAATGGTTCCCCTGGATTCATATTGCTGATGAAGTTGGCGCTATCCGCTTCCTGGTAGAGAACGAGGCCGCCAGCGGTTCGTTCAATCTTTCTGCCCCTGCTCCGCTCACCAACGCTGAGTTCAGTCGCTTGCTGGGACAGCAACTCAGGCGACCGGCATTCGTGCCCACACCCGCTTTTGCCTTGCGCCTGCTCTTCGGCGAGATGGCAACTGCCCTTCTGGACGGCCAACGGGCCGTACCACGACGTCTGCTGCAACTGGGATTCGCCTTTCAGTTCCCCGATGCTGGCTCGGCGCTGACGAATCTTTTGAGATGAAACAGGCAAGGTATATTGGCCTCTGATCTTCCCTCAATCAACCTGTTCACCAGCAAGCAGGTCTGTTACCGGCCGTTGGAGCGCTCGGGCGATCGCCACCAGCGTCTCGTATCTCGGTGATTGCTCACCTTTCTCTATCCGGACCTCCGTCACCCGGCCAATTCCGGCGGCCGCGGCCAAGTCTGCTTGCGTCATTCCAGCAGCTTCTCTGGCAGCACGGATACGTTGCCCCAGAGATCGCCTGCCTGCCATCGCAACGGCTTCCACCCTTGACTGGTAGGAGGAGTCGCAGTAGTGACGCACGAAATCCCACGGCAGTTCGACCACCTCTCCCTTTGCACCGCGGATGTTGACCTGGTATGGGTTAGGCATCTCGATGTTCTTCAGGTCAGAAGGGTTCTCAATCTCGGGGATATCTGAAAAAGGAATCACTCCCTGGCACCCGTCGGCAAAGGTTAGCTCGATGCCCTTATCTGTCGCGGCGGCACGAGCCATCATGCGTTCCGCATCCTTTACACGTGCTATCAATAATCCCATATCTACCTCCCATGAATACTGTCCCATTCCTGTCGAATGGCTACAGCATGCTTCCGGTACGCCGTCAATATGCTACGGTAATCGCCGGGCGGCGGGTTTTCCATGAACCGTCCGCTATTGAGTTCCAGGCGGCATACATCTTCGTTGCCAACCCATACATGAACATGAGGTGGCTCGAAGTCTTTTTCCCGTGTATATACCACAAACCGGAACTGCCCTTCTTCGGCGACGGTTGGCATAGCCCTCCCAGTAACTCGTTAATATTATGTATCATAAACGATACATTGTCAAGTGGCATCCGCTGATTTGGCCTTTCAAGGGTCTTTCTGTTGTTGCTTTTATATTGAAGCTCCCCGGGACTGGGGGAGGGAGATAATGTAGCTACATCTTGATAGCACACTAAAGTGCTTTTTGTGTGATGATGAAGCTAGACACGCACAAAACACGGACGCACTTTAACAACTGAATACGTCAAGCCTGAACCTGAACGCTTGCCCTTGTGAAAGGGGGTAAGTATGAGTTCAAGCGTGGTAGCACCGCCAGCACCAGACGGCGATAACGGCAATAATCAAGGGCATTGTAGCCGATGCGGTAAAATCTGGACACTAAATGAGAGGCAGGGCGTTTGTCAGTGGTGCCATAAGCCCGCAAGCTGTCAAAGCTCCACTTCAAAGCCCCGCCATATCAAGTCTAGGTCAAACGGAAGGCGAAAGCAAGACAACCACAACGGCAACGGCTATGACCACTTAGAGGGCGAATGGCTAACCTATTATAAGGTAGCCTTGCCGTTTGCCAACAGCGTGCCAGACCGAGAGGACTTACTCCATACTATAATCGCCAACCTTGCCGATGCTGGTAAAAACAACGGACATAAGCCTGATAATCAAAGCTGGATGTATCGGATTGCCAGCTTCACCAAAGCCCAATACTGGCGAGACCACTACAGGCAAATTAACGGCTTGGATTGCGGGCGGTGTAGCAATAAGCAACGGCAGAAGTGTAAAAAGGACTGGCTGTATGGTAAATGCCCGAAGCTGGTCAAGATAGAGAGCCTGAATAAGCCTATCGCCGACAGTGAAGGCAATCTAACCGAGCTTGGGGAATTGATAGCAGATGATAAGACGCTAGACTTAGACGCATGGCTGGACTATAAGACCTTCCTGCTGACCAGCCCTGAACGGCTGATATTCATCGGCGAAAAGATACGAGATAAGATAGCTTTGACTAGAGCGGAACAAAAGTATATGGAACGCTTCCGAAAACGGGAGCAAAAAAAGTTGTTTCAAGATGTCGCATTTTCACCCCTTTGCCCAAATACTATAATGGCAGCACGTTAAGGCTAGCGTCTCGCAGCTTGACGGAAGCTGACTACTAGGTGAAGCTGGCAGATTTGCCCACTAGCCAGATAGCCAAAAGGGGTGAATAAACTGGAAAAACTTAATATCGTGGGCAAGCGTTCAGGTAACGGCTTTGTAGCTCATAAGGCTACGCTGGTAAATGCCCTGTCCAGAGCGTTAGCGGAAAGGCTGATGCTGCTGGACTTTACTATTGGGCGGAAAGGTTTACTCGGTTACCTTAAGGCGATTGCGGGGTCTAACGTGGTTAAGATTGTCCCCGCCAATGGTGCAGATAGCGAGTCGCATGGCATCGGGAAACGCCTCAAGGTGATTTGTGGTAGCAATACCAGTTACCTTGAGGAAATGGCGTGGATAGGTGATAAGACGCCGATGACCATCGCCGAGGTCAGGGTAAGCCCTAACAACACTGTCAAGCCTAACATCGGGAATGTTGAGCTTGCCGAGGCACTTAACAGAACGCTACCCTTTACCGCTACCGAGGACAACAGACCTGTTTTACAGTGTGTGCTGTTCACGGCTGGTGAGGGGAAGCTAAAGCTGGTGAGTGCCGATGGTTTCAGGCTGGCAGTCCAGAGCATAGACTTTGATGGTGAGGGGCAAGCCCTGATTGTCCGTGACGACTTGGCGGGTATCGCCAACGCCCTGCGGAAAGCAAGGCGGGTCAACCTGAGCTTTGAGGCAAGCGGTGAGAGCCTTGACGGAACGAAGCTGATTATTGATACCGAGGCAATTCGGTATAGCTTCACAAGTGCTGACGGCACTTTCCCCGATTACGAGAAGCTCGTTCCGAGCGAGGCAAAAACCGTTGTCCACTTTGACACCGTTGAGGCTGGCAAGGCGATAAGCTCCCTCAAGGTGCTCGCCGACAGCAAGTCCTACCCGATAGACATCACCCTTGACAACGGCTTGGTGATGCTCTCAAGCCCCGATGATAAGGGGCGGGCGGTCATGCCAGCCGACATTGAGGGTGAAGTCAACAGGGTGAGGATTGACGGCAAGTATCTGGCTGACGCCTTAAAAGCCTGTAGCGGTATGGTGGACTTCAAGCTCACCGATGGTAAATCGCCAGTCCTGTTTCAGGTTGACGGATACCAGCTCGTGACCATGCCGATGCTGACCAATACCGAAACACCGAAAGCCGAACCAGAAGCCGAGACAGCCCCCGCCGAGGAAACCGAGGCAACCGAAGCGGAAACCGAAGCCGAGGCAGTCGCCACAACAGAGAAGCCGAAGCGGAAACACAGGGCAAAAGAGCCAGCAGCCGTATAGCTTAAGCCGAAAATGAACGCTTGACCGAACAGAAAGCCACGCAGAAGAGGCGGGGGTAACTCCGCCTCTTTTTGTCTATTTCAGGGGTAATCGTTTCCCCACGTGGAAACGGTTGCCCCTTTTTTGTGCGTGACAGGAAGGAGATTGCATGAAACCAAACGGAGAAAAAGCCTATCAACTCAATTTTATGGAGACAGCCCAGCCGGATAAGCCTGGAACCTATCGCCAGAAACAGCTTGCCTGGCGAAGGTGGCGAGTTGCCAATCGGGAGAGGCTAAGACTTCTACCGTTAACTGAGGCTGAAGAATCAATTAAAGGAAGAAGGTAATTCTATGGATATGTCTAACGTTTTCCCGCTGGGCACTCTTGTGATGACAGCGGGAGTAAACGGCGAGGTAGCCGATAATACGGATTTTTCCAGGTTCGTTCTTAAAAGCCTTATTCGGCATAAAAAGGGAGACTGGGGCGATATGTCCCAAGATGATAAAAACGAGAATGACCTGGCACTGAAGATGGGGAACCTTCGCATCTTCTCCGCTTACGAAAGCCCCGCTCTGCCTAAAATTTGGATTATCACCGAGGCCGACCGGAGCGCGACTACCATACTGTTCCCCGATGAGTATTAACCCGTTGACCCCGGCCATCAGCTTCGGAGCTGGTGGCCGGTGATGAGCGGGCTAACGCTCAAATCTACAGGGCTACCCATGCTCTGGAAAGGAGATGAAACCATCATGCCTAAAAATGCAGTCCGATTCGTGGTAACTCTCAAGAGCGGTGACAAGGTTAACGTTACCTATTCTCCGGACTTTCTGAACCACCTTGAGTTCCGGGGGAATGTATCCGAGACAGGGTATCGCTCCGAGTTTCCCTTCCCGGTTGATAGCCATCCTTCTCTTGATGAAGTGAAGGCACTCGCCAAGGAAATAGCTCAGAAACTCTATGACGAAAATCCCGCGAAGTATGGTACTCAGCAGCCTCTTTTCTAGCAGGATTATCACGCTCAAATCACAAGGGCTACCTATGCCCAGGAAAGGAAGTGAAATGTTAGGACAGGCAAGAATTCCCGGCATCCCAGATGCCGAAGAAGAAGAAAAGGCAAACTTCAAGCTCGACAGCGAGAAGAGTTTTGCCCTTCTTGTTATTACTCCTACCCACGTTGTTAGCGACGATGGTGAAGCCGATTTTATTTGGATTAGTGAAACCATCGAGATAAAGCCCTACCCCAATCCCTATGGTTTTGGCGGTATGTGGGGGCACGGTATCCATAAGCCGGATGAGGAAAAGAAGGTTATCTCTGATTTTCATCATTTTGTGAAGCCCTGGATTGAACGGGGACTTACCCGTGTGGAGATAAAGCATGAGCCAAAAGAAACAAGGCGCGTTCCTACCGAGGCACAGCGCCAGGCATATCTCAACCGAGCGCGAAACCAATCTTCCAGTAAACGGAGAGATGGGAACGAGGTAATGCCGGGACAGACGGCATTATTCTAAACCGATAAACGGATCAAATCTCAAGGGCTACCTATGCCCGGGAAAGGAGGCAGCCGGTCATGGCCGATAAAGATACTATCTTCATCCTCACCAGAGAAGATGTCCTCATATGCGCCAAAGAAATGAATATCCCACCCGAAACGATAACCGATGATGTGCTTTACCAGGTCAAAAAGAGTGTGGAGTTCGGTCTGGAGTGCTGGTCTGAGGTAATGAAGGAAGCCATTAACTTCGCCCTTAAAAATTAGCCTGTAGCCCTCTCCCTCTGACGCCTAGCTTTCGGTTAGGCGTCAGTGATGAGCGGGTTACCGCTCAAATCTACAGGGATACCCATGCCCAAGAAAGGAGGTGAAATTGTGCCTATCAGATGGAACGCTAAAAAGGTGAAGGAATCCACCGACATGCTCGAAGAAGCACTGAAAAAAGCGATAGACCCCCTGCAAGAAGCCAGACTCATTGCCAGGGAAGCCCTGAACATTCCCGATATCCCGCAATATATCACAGGGGAATTTCTTACCCTACTCGGCAAGATCGATGACACCGTAGGCGGTGGTCGCTTCTCCCCCGAAGGCTGGATTGACCGCTACATCAAGAGAATCCGCGAGAATATCCCCGCCGATGCCGTCAAAGCAATCGAGGCAGAGGAAAAGTACGGCAGCACGCAATCACTTGTCTAAAACTGTCCCAAACTGGAACAGTCTCATGCAATCACATCAAGGGGAACCCATGCCCAATATCAGAAAAGAAGGAAGGTGAAGTATGAAGTGGGAAGAGATGACTTGTCCGGAATGTGGCTCACCAGTCTATGCCACCCTTGAAACGCTATGCGGGGCTGCTCCACTAACGGAAGATGGTAATGGTGGCTACGAGTATCAGGGAGAAACGAAAATTTTCTGGGACGAGCAGCATACCGCTCAAGTTAACGGTAAGGATTGCCTGCTTTGTGAAAATCATCATGAGTGGGCGTCAGCCAGAATAGAAGAATAAAGGAGGTAACATCAATGACAACTCTCGACCTCTTCCAAGAGGCCAAGGTCGAGATAGAAAAGCCGGAACCGATGACCGAAGTAAGACTAGGGCGCCGGTCCGCCAGGGTCCCGCTGCGCAAGCAACGCCGGGCTGCCCTGGCCAGGTTAATGGATATCCTTGCAGGCCTCGAGGGCAAGGATATCTACATCGGCTCCTATGATGCCGGTGGCCGGCATTTCTGGATCGATAATCTGAAGCTGCAACGGCTCCAGCTGGAGTATCATCCTTTTCATCTCAGAGAGGATACCAGCTTCATTCCTACCGTTGTGGTGCTCTGGGGCAGACGTGGCGGCAGCGTCCGGATATTTACCGATTACCTGGTGGATGTGCGCACGCAGGAATACCAGGGCTACTGGCACTATCTTCTCGACTTCCGTAACGGCTTCTGGGAAAGCCCGATTGACAAATTCAAGTCTCACTATGCCTGTCTGCACATAACCAGATTCAAGGATTAACGGAACCGTTGACAACATCGGAATTCCGTTAAAACCAAAGGGATTTTTGTTGCCCAAAAAGGAAATTCTGTTACAGAAAGGGGGATTTGTGGTTGAACAGCTGCGCCTTTTCCCGCCGGAGCCGGTGAGAATCCAGGTTAAAATGACCACCTATATTTATCTCCGTCCTGACGGGAAGTGCGTCCACTCAAACGCTGGCGGCGGCTTTGTTGGGAAAGAATACGAGCATGACGACCCGAACTGGCAGCCGCCGGCAGACTGGCCCTACGAAATCAAAGACATGCGAGAAAGGAGTTAAAGTCATGCAAATCCACGTCGTTGTCTGTGTTTTTCAGGGTGTCCCGGAAGGCGTCAAGGCTTTCCTGGACACGGGAAAAGCAGAGCTAGCCCTTGACCAAGCAAAAAAGGAGATGGGAATAGAGACAGGGGCGGAGACCGAAAGCCCGAATCATGTAGAGCTCTTCTACAACGTAAAAGTGGAATAAGAAAGGAGAAGACTAAATTGAATAGTAAACTTTTGGATGTACCGGACGAAGAAGCTGGTACCCAGAAGCCAAAGTTGAGGAATCCCGAGGAAGAAATCTCGGAGGTCGTCGGGACGATTACTGACCCTATCATTGCCTGGCCATCTCCCTGGATGGCCGATATTCCTGAGAAGGTCAAGGAACAGATACCTATTCAGCGTATGATCATGTACATGATGTACCTGAATGGGAAGATACCACGACCAACCGGCACCGATGCCGAAGCACTGGCCTACATGTTCCCGAGGACCATGGAAGCGCCCATAGATCGGGATTGGGTCGATATATACGTTTACTTGGGTAACCAGCTAGCCAAAGCCACGGGGACTGAGTTCCCCGACGACATGAAGATGGAAGCTTTACCGGAATATCTACAGGAAAAGCTCGATCACCTGAAACACTGGATTTACGAAAAGCGGGTTGCAGCTCGACGTGACAGAGATCGAGCAGGTCGTCGTGAGCAAAAAGAGGTAGAAGAAGCCCAAAGGAAGGAGGTGCAACCGGTATTGTTTGAGTTCTGAGTACTGCATGTATTAGTAAAGAGCCTGGGGAAATTCCCCGGGCTTCTTTTTTGCCTATAAATCTTGACTTCAATAGCTATAATGGTTTAGCCTCAATACAAACGAAGGAGGTGAGAGAATGCAAGCATATTGTGTAAAGTGCCGATCCAAGAAAGAAATGAAAGACGCCAAAGCTATAACCATGAAGAATGGCAAACCGGCAACTCAGGGAGTTTGTCCGACGTGTGGCACCAAGATGTTCAGAATCGGTAAGAGTTAATTCGTTACTGGCATAGTCTCTGGAATATTAAAAAGCTGGTTGTCTCGATATTGGGACAACCAGCTTTTTTAATGTTGAAGTTGCCGGAATCTCAGGTACTTGAACCTTGACAGGCTTACTCACGAATATTATATTGATAACAATAGTGCCATCAGAGAGGTTTCTCTTATGATAACACAGGAAACCATGTCCGATATTACCCAGCAAATATCTAGATCGCTCGATGCGGAGCCTGGAATGACCGTCAAAGGGTTAGCAACAGCATTAAACCTGAACAGGCAATTTATGGCAGGCTTTCTTACAGCATTAGAGGAACGAGGTGACGTATTTCATCGGAAAGTAGGACCTGCTAGAATCTATTTTCTAAAGAAAAATGAGAATACAAATGGCCAAACAAAGCACAATTACTAGTAGAATAAACCAACCTGATATCCCTTCCGGTAAAAGAGATTCCGTCTTTCAGAGGCCTGGTTTGTGGCCAATTACCGAATCAGACATTATCGGATATCTAGATATTTGTAGAATTGAGGCCACGAGTCGTCTTGAAAAAACAAAACGTGCCGCGCTCGGGCAATTTCTAACGCCGGCTGCTGTAGCTCGTTTTATGGCGTCGATGTTTAGCAAGAATGGTTTCGAGGATATCCACATCTTGGACCCGGGCGCTGGTATCGGGATTTTGTTTTCAGCTCTGGTAGAAACAATATGTAAAAGGCGATCAGTTCCAAGGAGTATTACGGTAACAGCTTATGAGATAGAGCCTATATTTATTGAATACCTTCAGGATACTATGCGCATTTGTGAAAGTATCTGTAACCGGCACGGGATCAAATTTGAAGGCGTCATCAGAAATGAAGATTTTATCGAGTCAGCTGTATCAATGACCAGGCAGGACCTTTTTTCCGGTCAAAGTGAAAGGTACACTCATGCCATACTGAATCCTCCTTATCATAAACTTGGGGCACATTCTCACACTCGAAAATTATTAAGTAGCATTGATATTGAAACGAGTAATGTTTATACAGCTTTTTTGGCTCTCACCTCGATGCTGTTAGCCTACAATGGTGAAATGGTATCGATTACACCCAGGAGCTTTTGTAATGGCGTCTACTTCAAACCATTTCGAAAAAAGCTTCTAGAAAATGTGAATATCGAAAGATTGCATCTTTTTGAATCAAGAGCAGAAGCATTTAGTGATGATGATGTCTTACAGGAAAATCTTATCATGAAGTCACGGAAACACGATAAAAAACCGGACAAAGTCATCATTTCATCCAGCTCTGGGGCGGAAGACGATACCAGCCAAGTATCTGTGGATGCCGAGGAGGTAGTATCCTCCAATGATAATGAATTGATTATACATGTACCGGTAAACAT
>ENA-OSEO01006290-OSEO01006290.1-sediment-metagenome-genome-assembly--contig:-NODE-6290-length-10762-cov-113.362284_pt1 | contig 10762 bp, 9 predicted proteins | sample MGYA00237883_ERZ534232 | MGnify/ENA metagenome assembly ERZ534232
GCAGGTGCCCATTCTCAGCCGGGCCAGGTGGTTGCCCCGCATGTCCTCGCGCATGAAGTCGATGGACTCTTCGAACTGTCTCGATTCATCCATGATGTGTTTGACGCCGCTCTTGAGATTGCCCAGGAGGAACCGGTAAAATTCCAAAACCTTGGCGGAAATCTCCTGATAGTCATTGACGCCTTCTTCCGAAAGCTCAAGATCGTTTTCGATCATCTCCTCGATCAACTCGGCGATGTTTTGGACCGAATCGCCGATACGCTCGATGTTGTTGGCCATCCGCAGCAGGGATGATATCTCTTTCGATGCTTCCAAGGTAATATCCCGCTGGGAGATGATCACCAAATAGTTGGTGATCTCCCTCTGGAGTATGTCCAGGGCGTCCTCCTTGTGCCGCCATTGGCCCATGGCCTTGAGCTTCCTGACTTCCAGGGAATTGATCACCCCGATCATCATGTCTTCGGCGATCTGGCCCATGCGGATGATCTCCTGGCGGGCCAGCTTGAGGGCCACCGGGGTGACCTCGGTGAAATGCACATCCAGGTACTTGGGACGCAAGATGTCCAAGTCCTCCTCCGGCTCCCTGGCCAAGGTCAGAAAATCGGCCACCCGGACCAACATAGGCAAAAAAACGAGGAAGACCGAAGCGTTGACCAGGTTGAACATGGTGTGGGCGTTGGCTATGTACCGAGCAATATTCTGCTTTTCTCCGCCAACCACCGCATCCGGCGGACCCAGGCCCAGGAGGGAGGAGGTGGTCCAATCGACCAAGCCCACAAACAGGGGGAACAGAATGACCATGTAGGCCACCCCGATGACGTTGAACATGGTGTGGGCCCTGGCCGTGCGGTGGGCGTTGACCCCCGTGCCGATGCTGGCCAGCTCGGCCGTAATGGTCGTGCCGATATTGTCCCCCAGGATGATGGCCACCGCTCCCGGAAAGTTCAGCAGACCCTGCGAGGCCAAGGTCATGGTCAGACCGACCGTGGCGCTCGAACTTTGCAGAACCATGGTGACCACCGTCCCGACCATCACGCACAGGAAAATGCCGCTCAGGCTGTCGGCCTGAAACCTGGTGAAAAACTCGACGAAAACCGGCGATTCCCGCAAAGGGGCCACGCCCATTTTCATCACCACCATGCCAAAGAAAAGCAGGCCGAAGCCCATGATGACCCCGCCGATCTCCCGGTACCGCTTTTTTCGGCCGAAAATCTGAAAGGCCGCGCCGATGGCGATGGCCGGCAAGGCCACGTCGGTGATCTTAAAGGCGATGAGCTGGGCCGTAACCGTGGTGCCGATGTTGGCCCCCAAGGCCACCCCCACGGCCTGGGTCAAGGTCATCAGGCCGGCGTTGACAAAACCGACCAGCATCACCGTGGTGGCGCTGGAACTTTGAATCAAGGCCGTGAACACCGTTCCGGTGATACAGGCCACGACCCGATTGGACGATACGGTCTCCAGGATTTTGCGCAGCCTTTCCCCGGCCACGCGCTGGAGTCCGTCGGACATCATTCTCATGCCGAAAATAAAGAGGCCCAGGCCGCCTATGGTGTGAAAAAGAATATATGAATAGGACATTCTCACCTCATGAAGAATTGACCCGCACGTTTCGTCCTGACTATATGTTCAAGATTTGTGGAGAATCAGCTCAACCATTGATCTTGTTTGCCGTCACCCCGTTGTAGCCTTAATGTAACATAATCATAGAGGGGGACGGCTGACAAGGATAAAGTGCTGACCGCCGGCCGCTGGCATAAAACTCGGCCCGGACCAGGGAACCTCTGGTGGATGTCTGGTCTGCGCTGATCGGACATGGTATCTAGGGTGATAAACGGAGATAAAGTGAAGGATTTTAAACTCATTCTCCAAAATAAGAAGCCGCCGGTCCTGACCAGGGCCGATTTCGGCTGCCTGAGCGGCGTGCCCACCCTGAACGTCACCGCCGGCTGCGGCCTGGGTTGCCTCTACTGCTACGCCAGGGCCTACCCCCAAGCCCCGCCCCCGGACACGGTCGTCCTTTATGCCAACCTGCCCCGGCTGATCGTCCGGAAACTGGACAATCCCAGGGCCAGGACCCGGCCGGCCGAGGTGGTCTTCAACACCGCCTCCGACTGTTTTCAACCCCACCCCGACGTCCTGGACGTGACCATGGCCTGCATGGCCGCCCTTCTGGAACGGGGCGTTCGGATCAGTTTTCTGACCAAGGGGATGGTCCCGGACCGTTTTATCCGCCTGTTTGCCAGACAACCGGACCTGGTTTCAGCCAGGATCGGGCTGGTCTGCCTGGACGAAAACTACACCAGGACCTTTGAACCGGGCGCGGCCGCTCCCGGTGAAAGATTGGATAATCTGGTCCGGCTCCAGGCCGCCGGGGTCCAGGTCGGCGTCCGTCTCGACCCTATCATTCCCTTCGTCACCGACGGGGAACGCCACATCACCGAACTCTGCCGGGTCCTGGCCGATTTGGGCCTGAAGGAGATCACGGCCAGTTATCTCCACTTGCGGCCCGGCCTCATCCCGCTCCTGGACCGGGACCTGCCGCCCCTTTTCAAACAACTCATCTTTTCCTCCTTCCCGGAAAGAGGCTTCCATAAGATCGGCGGCCGGACCAGGGCCCGGATGGTTCCGGCCCCCCTCCGGGCCAAGGGGTATGAACGTCTTCGCCGGATCGCCGGTCAAGCGGGCCTGGCGGTCAAGGTTTGCCGGTGTAAAAATCCGGACCTGCCCGGCGATCTTTGTCTGCCGTCCTTCCCTTCCCCAACTTCATCAAAAACAAACAAAACCCTGCCCTTGTTCCCGTGTTGAGAACGAGCCGCTTTTTCATATTGTTAATGAACCGACCCGTATGATCACAGCAACGCACATACGATGTTCGTCCGCCTCGGCGCCGGAAGGTCGTGGGGGCGGTCCCGAAAGTATCGGACCTCGGCCTCTTCGGGCGAAAGAAACTCCAGATTCAAAAAACCCGCGCCGCGCAACTTCGCTTCAAGCGCCTCGGGCGTGAAGTAACTCACCCACGGCTCGCCAAGCTGGGCGGCGCGCTGGTCAAACGGCGACGGGGATTCACCTGGGGGCGGGGCGAAGGTGAGCACGGTCTCGCTCCCCTCCGGAAACTCCGCCATAGATTGCAGGACCGCATCAATGGCGTTTTCGTTGATGTACATGGTCACACCCAACCAGGAAAAGAAGGTCGGCTTCTCCAACGAAACCTGATACCGGAGGAGACCGTCGCGCAGCGACTCGTGTTCAAGATCGATGGCGGCGAAGGCCGCGTTCTTCGGCAGGTCGAGACCGGCCGCGTCGAGTTGGGTGCGTTTCATGGCTTGCGTCCCGGCGTGATCGACCTCAAGAATCCGCAGGGGTCGCGCCCAATCCGGCTGTCGGAGCGCAAAGGTATCAAAGCCCGCCCCGAGAATGATATACTGGGTCACGCCACGACGAACCGCCGCGGCGAGTCGATCCTCGGCGAAGCGTGACCGCAGGACGACATGCGCGCGCAAGAAACGATGTTCGGAGGTTTGATAGCTCTCGACCGTGGTATTGATCCGCTGCACGGCGGCCGGCCCAAGCAGCCTCACGACGAGGGGATCGTCGAGAATCCGGGGCGGGGCGTCAATCAACTGATGGACGGCTCGCATGTAGGCGGTTCCGAGCGCCGTCCGACTTACGTTTCTATCGGACATGGTGTGAGACTCCCTTCGGAAGAGGCGTATAAATGGCTTCCACCCCTGGGAGCAACCCTTCACAGGATATCCAGGTCTCCCTTACCTCCGAGATTAGGGGAAAAAACGCTCCCGAGTCAAGTTAATGAACTGATTTCCGGAGTCAGTCCAATAGTCAAGACGGTGTTCTGATATATAGTCGTCCAGTTCTTATCCCACAGCAGAGCTCTGGGGCGCCCCGGCAATCAACTTGTTGACAACTCATAATTCCGGGGACACAATACTTAGTCAAACTCTGTCAGTCCACCGGCGAAGCCGGTGGTTTACCCATTATTATTAGAATTCCGCGAATTCCCATGCTAAAGTTTTGTAAGAACAATTAAGTATTGTGTCCTCGGAATTACCGGATCAACATCGTGTGTAATTAATTACTTTATTCCGTTTGCCGGAATATGTAAACAATCCGGATTGTAGAATCGATTTGTGCACCCAGCTCGGAGGCCATACTGCCATTGTCCCACCTGGCTTCAGGATACGGTGCATTTCAATCAATAATCTGTCCATCGGTAACATAGGTGCGGGAATAACGCCAAATATCATGACCGCGTCCATACTCTCTGCCTCGAGCTGAGTATTTAACGCGTCGCCTTTGACAACACGCACATTTTTCAGGTTAGCAGTTTGCACCTTCTTGGCAACTGTTTCGACAGATATTGGAAGCAGGTCCATTGCCACTAAGCATCCTTGATCTCCGATAAATCGAGCCGTGGGAATAGTAAAAAAACCTGTGCCGCATCCAACCTCCATAACTTTTTGGCCAGGACGAATTTCGGTGCCTTGTAGTATTTTCATTGGTCCAAAGAATCGGTATCGAAACCGGCTCTCCATTATGGCTGCCATTATTCTAATAAAGGTCTGTCCGATTTTTGTATTAGCAAAGACTTCGGTATTCATTATTTTTCCTTAATTCCGGGGACACAATACTTAATTAGAATTCCGACAATTCCCAGGCTAAGGTTTTGTGAGAACAATTAAGTATTGTATCCCCTGAATTACGCGCAGACGGCACATCGAGGGTGAACTTTCGGGTAAATGACATATAGTGATTAACGTCATTCCCGCGCCGGCGGGAATCCGGTTCACCACCCGGCCAGGGCCGAGTCGATCTCCTCCCTGACCAGGCCGTCTTCTTGGGTTCGGCGGGCTTCCAGGGCGGCCTTGGCCTGGAGACCGCCCAGGCGGCCCAAGGCCCAGGCGCACATGCCCCGGACCGTTTCGTCCTCGTCGGCGGCCAGGGTTTCGGCCAGGACCGGGATATAAGTCCGGTCGCCTGAGTTGCCCAGGGCCCGGGCCGCGTTCATCCGCCATTTGGCGATTTTCTTGCGCGAGATGTAAAAAGTCAGGGGCCAGACCTTGTCCACGTAATGCTCCTGGGACATGGTCAGCAGGACGTCCAGGGCGAAATCCCCGGCCCGGGCCTCCAGACCGGGGTTGTCCGGCAAATCCTGGTTCATCCAGGGCTGATTGCGCGGACAGACTTCCTGGCAGCGGTCGCAGCCGTAGACCCAGGTCCCCATGGGCTCCCGCAACTCCGGCGGGGTCATCCCGGAAGTGTAATAGGAATTATAGGCGATGCATTTTTGGGGGTTCATTTTCCTGGGTGCATACAAGGCCCCGGTGGGGCAGGCGGCCAGGCAGGCGTTCTTGCACCAGTCCGGGCAGCCCAGTTCGATGGACGGTTCGTCCGGTTCGATGGCGGCGTCCACCAGTAAAGGCAGGCTCTCCAGCCAGGAGGCCCCGCGCATGGCCCGCCGGGCGTAGGCGAAGCAGTTCTTGCCGTAGGTGACGATCCCGGCTCGGGCCGCCGACATCCGGGCGGGCGTTTCTTCGTCAAAAAAGACGCGGAGGCCTTCCTCTTTCAAAAACCGCAGGTAGTCGACCAGGCGCTGGTGTTCCTCGCTTTTTTCCTTGCGTTCGTCCACCTGGTAACACCGGCCGATTTTGCCCAAGAGGTCTGAAGGAAAGCGCCGCCGATGATAATTGCGGATCAAGACGACCAGGGATTTGGCCCAGGGGTGTTTTTGGGCCGGAGAGGCCCCCCGTTTCAAGTCGAAGCGTTCGGTCATGGCCCAGTCGTACATGTCCGGACGGGATTCGATCTCTTTAAGATAGAGGTCCAGCGGTTCAACGCCGGTGAAGCCGATGTCCTCGAAACCCAACTCCAAGGCTTTGTGGCGCAGTCGTTCTTTTAAACCCATGGCCGCCTCCCGCCTTCCAGTGAAGAAATTATCGACCATCTTCCCACGGACTGGTCTTATTTTCAATCGGACCTAATGAACTAGGGTGAACCGGCCAGGTCGATGACCTTGATCAGATTGGTCGTTCCCGGCACGGACAAGGGCACACCGGCGGTGAGAATCAGCTTGTCGCCGGGGCCGGCCCAACCGTTTTGCGCCGTCCAATTTCTGACTTCCTCGGTCAACTCGTCGATGGTGGCGCTGCGCAGGATCATGGCCGGGGTCACTCCCCAGGAGAGGCAGAGCTGCCGGGCCGTGCGCGGGACCGAAGTCAGTCCGACTATGGGCCAGGCCGGGCGAAAGCGGGCGACCAGCCTGGCGGTGGTCCCGCTGGTGGTGGCGGCGACGATGGCCGCGGGCTTGAGGTCTCCGGCCAGCCAGCAGGCCGCCCGGCTGATGGCCGCTTCGGCGGCGGGAAGAAGCTCGGAAGGCTCTTCCCGGAGAAAGCGTCCGGAGTCGATCTGAGGTTCGGTGATCCGGCAGACTTTGTCCAGGACTTCGACCGCTTCGACCGGATAGCTCCCCACCGCGGTTTCTTCGGACAGCATGACCGCGTCGGTCCCGTCCAGGACGGCGTTGGCCACGTCGGTCACTTCGGCCCGGCTGGGCCGGGGGTTGCTAATCATGGACCGGAGCATCTGGGTGGCCGTGATGACCGGCCGTCCGGCCCGCCGGGACTCCTGGATGACCCGTTTCTGAATGAGCGGCACTTCCTCGATGGGCATTTCCACGCCCAGGTCGCCCCGGGCGACCATGACCCCGTCCACGGCCAGCAGGATTTCCTTGAGTCGGGCCACGGCCTGGGGCTTTTCGATCTTGGCGATTAAAAGGGGCGGCTGGTCGAGTCCTTTAATGATTTCCCGCAAGGGCGCCAGGTCGTCTTCGTGGCGGATGAAGGACATGGCCACCAGGTCCACGCCCTGACTCACCCCGAACTCGAGGTCCCGGCGGTCCTTTTCGGTAAAGGCCGGGATACGCAAAGGGCTGGTCGGCAAATTAACCCCTTTGTTCGAGGCGACCGTGCCGCCGACGATGACCCGGCAAAATATCTTTTGATCTTTTTTGGCCGTTACCAGCAGTTCGACCAGACCGTCGGCCAAAAGGATGCGGTTGCCCACGTCGACGTCTTCGGCCAGATAAGGATAGTTGACCGGCAGTTCCCCGCCCGCGGCCTGTCGTCCGGAGACCAGGACCACTTCCCGGCCCGATTCGATCCGGTGCTCGCCTCCGGGAATTTGACCCAGGCGGATTTTGGGTCCGGCCAGGTCCATTAAGAGGCCGACCGGCCGGCCCAGTTCCCGGGAGGCCCTGCGCAGGTCCCGGATGACTCGGCCATGCTCCTCGTGCTCGCCGTGGGAGAAGTTCAGCCGGGCCACGTCCATGCCGGCGGCGATCAAACGCCGGATCATGTCCGGTGAAGCAGTGGCCGGCCCGATGGTGCAGACGATCTTGGTTTTACGGGCCAAATTGCGGTCGGTCATAATTTTTCTCTCAGTCCTCCCGGTCGGAAACCGCCGGGAAAGGTTGGGACGGCGTCTTGGAGATGCGGCCTCGCGTTGTTTAACAAACTAATTTTACAATAATAAAATTATTTGGAAAACATTTCTCTAACCGGACTGTCCCAAGCCGATATTGAGAAATGTTTAAGCAACCTCACGGAAGAGCGGATCATCGGGATTTTGAAGGAACAGGAAGCGGGTATAAGGTCCGAGAGATTATCCCTCGTCACGGGATACATGGCGAGGTTCGTCGCGGACGGACCAAAGCAATCACTTGAAATTAAAAAAGATTGCTTCTTCATCCCGCCGCGGCGGGATTCCTCGCCATGACCTTCGGATAAACCTGGTTTGACGGCAGCTTGGTATAAGACACGGGGAAGGTCGATAGGACCCCGCCGGAGATCGAAAATGGTCTCCGTCAAGGTAGGGAACACCTGAACAAAAATCCGCGACCATGCAAATTAAGGAGACAATATAGATAGATATACCTGGGGCCCGTATCGGCGGGTGATAAATCAATTTTTCAGGGCTTGATCACATTAACCTTGGAGTACAGTTTAAAAAACCAAAAAGAAATCTCGTATAAAATATATAAGCCGAACAAGATCAATCCGGCCGGAAGGCCCAAACGAGCGTACTTGTAAATAACCTGCCGCCGGCTGGGTGAAGAGCGGGCCATTTTGCGTTCTAATTTCTCGACCTCGCGTTCCTCAACTTCTCGGGCCAGCCGGTCAGCCAAAAAACGGCTGTGGGCCCGGCCTCCCTTAAGGACGACCCCGTCCGAACCTTCGCTGAGAGGCAAGTCCTGCACTCTGTCGACGAACTCTTTAACGCTGTCAAACTGGCCGGCGCGCAGGTTTACAAAACGCAGTCCAAGACCTGTTATCGTATGTTGACGCTTGACTACGCGCATGACTTCAGCTTCGACCTGGATGGGATCCTGGAAGCGAAGGTTGGGTATTTGGAATGTCAAGGTAATCGTCTGGCCGGGCTCGATGACATCCCGGCTGCGCAGGAGCATCCCGGTGACACTCAAGTCTTGCGCCTTGGTCTCGCGCCATCTCTTGCCGTCCAATGAATAGTTCACCACGGTATCCAAATGCACCCGGCTGCTTTTCCGCTTTTCATGTCCATCCGTCACAATACACCGCCTTTGGCAGTTAGGTCACACTTAAGTCCAAGGTCTTGAAACTAAACGAAATGAACTTAGGTCCGATTCGACCTTTAAGCACGAATATTGCTTATCTTCGTGCGCCCTGCGCGATAATCTTTGGCTGTCTCGACTGAGCTTGCCGACGTCCGCCGCATATTATCTGGAACTATGCGGCGCTCGCCTCCTTCTTCATGTTTTTCAACTCCCGTAACCGTTGTTTGCTCTAGGGATAAAGATACTTCATCCCCGCAAAGCATTTGACAAAGGCTCTTTGGGTCGGATGCTCCGAAATACATTGGCGGAGCGGGTTACCCGGTTTTCAGAAATATTACTCCACCTGAACATCCGCCGTCAACGTTTCCCGATCGGCCACCCACGCCCCAAAACGGCCTGATAGCGGCGGCGGCGGTGGAAGACCGAAGCCACGTGCACCCAACAATCCCGGTATGACTGGATTGACACCCCGCGTAGTGAGGCGGAAGGCCGGATCAAAAAGCTGAAAAACCGGGTGAAGGCCGACCGGCTCGGCTCTCACCCCTTCAAGGCCGATCAATTCCGACCCTAATTCATTATCCGGCTTATCGCCCGTTGCCACTTCCGCGGCGACATCCGGAAGACATCGAATTTATGCGGCCCAGGTGGACACCATCCGGCTGAAGCTTCTCAAGATCGGCCTCCTGGTCCGGCGGACGGCCGGAAAGATCTGGTTTCATTCGGCCTCCGGATATCCGTATCGGGAACTTCCGGCCCGAATCCTTGAAAGCATAAGAGGCGCGGCGGCCTGATCGCCCCCCGGCGGAGCAAGGCGAAATCAGATTCAAGGCCCTCAGGGGAGACCCGCGCCGGGAAGCCTTCGGGCTGGAGGGGGCATTTTCATGTTGCCAACCCAAGCCCATATTGACAAGATGCTCAACCCGTGAATAATGGCGGGTGAAAGGAGAAGTCGATGCCCATTTACGAATTTCGTTGCGTGAAATGCAACGAGTTGTCCGAATTCCTTTTTGCCTCCTCGGATGATAAAAATGAAATCCGTTGCCGGCATTGCGGGTCCGAGACCTTGGAGCGGGTCTTGAGTTTGAGCAATTTTGCCATTACCTCAGCATCGAGAAACATGGAACCCTCGGTTTCCAGCAAACAGTGCGGCACCGGAACCTGCTCGACCATAGAACTGCCGGGTTTGGATGACTGAAAAGCGCCGGGCCGAACTTGAAACAGACCTGGCAACCTGGCGGGCGGAGCGGGACCAGTTGGAAGCGGCCTGGCCGCCCCACGGGGTGAAACCGGACCACCTCCGCCGGATAGAAGAGCTGGAGGAATTGATCGAAGCCGGCCGCAAGGAACTGGCTTCGTTCGGTTCCGACGGCGGTTGATCAAATCCATTCCGCGGTCGCCCCCCACGATCCAAGACCAACAAAGAGAAGGCATGAAAGAACTCAATCCCCAATGGATCAAGGCCATCAAGGACCTGGTCAATTCCTCGCCCTATTTTCAACTGGAATCGATGATGGTGTTCGACCTTGGCCTGGGGACTTCCCGAGTGGAAATCGAAATTCAGAAAAAACATCTCCAACCGTTCGGTATGATCCACGGTGGGGTCTATTCCGGCTTGATCGACGCCGCCGGATTTTGGGCCGCCTACACCTTGGGTGAGGAGAACCAGGTCCTGACCACGGTGGAAATGAAGCTCAATTATCTGGCCCCGTCCAATTCGGGCCGGCTGGTCGGGTTGGGCCGTTGTCTCAAGCTCGGCAAGACCCTGGGACTGGCCGAAGCCCGAATCGAAAATGAGGACGGCCAGTTTCTGGCCCACGGTCTGGTAACGATGATGGTCGTTCCGGACCTTCAGCTTAAAGGCGCGGCCTCGACACCGCCCAAATTCCTTGGTTAGAGACGCCCGGGACGAAAAGGCCGGGGGCGACGCCTGAACGGGAGAACCACGGCACCGGGTGAAAAAATGGGAGGATGGGACGTTTGGGCCGGGATTCGTAGGACCGAGCTCCCAGGGTTCGTGACAAATAATTCCATAAATCGGTGGCGGATTTGTAAAATAATGTCCGGACGATGGTCGCGGATAATAGTCGTCATGGCCTTGTCCGGATTATGGCTGTTTTTTCCCGGACCGGCTCAAGGGAAGACCCATGACGGTCTTTC
>ENA-OSEO01006295-OSEO01006295.1-sediment-metagenome-genome-assembly--contig:-NODE-6295-length-10753-cov-3.388254_pt1 | contig 10753 bp, 8 predicted proteins | sample MGYA00237883_ERZ534232 | MGnify/ENA metagenome assembly ERZ534232
CTCGTCGTCAAGGCGCTCGAGGAGGGCTACGCCTTCCTCATCGGCGGTGAGGCCGACGATGCGGTGAAGCGCGAGATGGGCCGCGTACTGCGGCGCCGCGTCGCGCGGCTGCTCGGCCTGCCGGCCGCCGGCGAGGAGGGCCGCTCCGGCGCGCGCTGAGGCCTGAGGGGTTCCGGGCGCGCGGCACGCGTGCGGCCGCTCTCGGCCCGGCGCGCCTCCGCGGCCGCCTTCGCCGCGGAGTGCGCCGACGCTCGAGGTGGCAGGTCCGGGTGGCCACTGTCATCCCGGCGCACTCGCAGCCGTCCTCGTCTCGGTGCGCTCCGCGCCGCTCTCGTCTCGGAGTGCCGCCGTCGGGGGAGAACAGCAGTGTGACGTCCGATCGGCGTCACGGCTCACGGTCTGCGGCCCCGGTCGGGCTGCCGGGCCCGACAGTCGGTCACGCGGTCGGCGGCGGCGAGGTGAGGAGGCGAGACGCCATGCAGGGGTTCGCGCGCGGCCTGCCCAAGGCCGAGCTCCACGTGCACCTCGAAGGCACGCTTGAGCCCGGTCTCCTGCTCGAACTGGCGGCGCGTCATCGGGTGCTGCTGCCGTACCGCTCGCCGGCCGAGGTGCGGGCTGCGTATCGCTTCTCCGACCTGCCGTCGTTCCTCGCGCTCTACTACCGCAATCTCGCGGTACTTCGCGACGAGGAGGACTTCCGCCGGCTGACGCTGGCCTACCTCGAGCGAGCGGCGGGCGACGGGGTGCGGCACGCCGAGGTGTCCTTCGACGCGCAGAGCCACACCGCCCGCGGCGTGCCGCTCGGCGCCGTCATCGAGGGTATCTGGGAGGGGCTGGCCGTGGGAGAAGGGCTTCACGGCATGAGCACGCGCCTGATCATGTGCTTCCTCCGCGACCGCGACGTCGGCGAGGCGGAGCGGACGCTCACCGAGGCGCTGGCGTATCGTGGCCGGCTGTCCGGCGTCGGGCTCGACTCGGCCGAGCGCGGCCACCCCCCCGGCGCGTTCGCCGGCGTGTTCGCCCGCGCCCGCGCCGAAGGGCTGGCTGCGGTCGCGCACGCCGGCGAAGAAGGGCCGGCGGAGTACGTGCGCGAGGCGCTGGACGAACTGCACGTACAGCGTGTCGATCACGGCGTGCGCGCGGCCGACGACCCCGAGCTCGTCGCGCGCCTACGGCGCGAGCGGGTCCCGCTGACGATGTGTCCCCTCTCCAACGTCAAGCTGGGCGTCGTGCCTCGCCTCGAGGAGCACCCGCTCAAGCGTCTGCTCGACGCAGGGCTCGTCGTGACCGTCAACTCGGACGATCCGGCGTACTTCGGCGGGTATCTCGTCGATAATCTCGTTGCGGCGCAGGAGGCCCTCGGCTTGCGCCGGCGCGACCTCGTGCGCTTGGCCCGCAATTCGTTCGAAGCGGCGCTGCTCGACGAGGAGGAGCGTCGCGGCTACTTCGCCGAGGTCGACGGCTTCGCCGCACGGCGCGGCGTCGCCGTGTGAGGCGCTGCTGCGCCGGCGGACGCGCCCTGGGCCGGCGGACGTGCCTCGCGCCGGCGGAGCTGCCTCGCGCCGGCGCGCCCGCCCGAGGCCGTGACGGCGTACCTCTCTACTGTCGTATCCTTGACCCATGCCCGCGAACGCCCGCACCGCGCCAGTGCTGATCGGTGTCGACCTCGGCAAGGTCACGACCTCGCTGGCGTGGGGTCGTCCCACGAGCGATGGTGCGGTCGACATCGCCGGCACGCGCGCCCTGCGCCACCACGGCGACCCGCTGGCGCCGTTCTTCGCTCTCTACCGCGAGCTGGGGCCGCAGCGCATCGCTGCGGTCGCCGCCACCGGGGTGTTCTCCGACCGGCTGGGCGCGCCCGTCGTCGCCGGGATCCCCGAGGAGATCGCCCAGCAGGAGGCCGCGACCGCGCTGTGGCCGGACGGCGCCTTGACCGTTGTGCGCATCGGCGGCGGCGGGTACTCGGTGCTCGCCCGCGACGCCGCCGGGCGCTTCACCTACGAGCCCAACGAGCGCTGCTCGGCGGGCACGGGGCAGACCGTCGAGGGGCTCTGCTCGCGCCTCGGGCGCACGCTCGACGAGGCCGTCGCGCTCGCCGAGGCCGCCGGCGACAGCCTCGCCGTCACGAGCCGGTGCGCCGTCTTCGCGAAGAGCGAGCTGACCCACTACGCGAACCAGGGAGCCTCGCACGAGCGGCTGTTCCGTGGCGTCTTCGAGGGCATCGCCCGCAACGTGCACGCCCTGTACGACCGCACGAGGCCGGGCGGCGCCGGCGCAGTGAGTCCCGTCCTTCTCATCGGCCACGGCGCCACCATCGCGCCGATCGCGCGCGAGTTCGCGCGCCTTGCCGGCGCCGGGGCAGGATACAGTGGGTATCCCCTGTTCAATTCCCCCAGCGAACTGGCGTTTGCACTGAAATCCGCGGGCGTCGATCTGGCCGCGACTGCGAACAATCACTCGCTCGATATGGGGTGGGATGGCATTGTCGCCACACTCGATCGTCTGGACGATGCGGGTCTCAAACATATGGGGACGTACCGCTCGGCGGCCGAAAAGAAGATACCGCTCATCGTTCAGATAAACGGAATCAAGGTCGCTTTTCTCAACTACACTGCCAACCTCAACGGTTTGACGCCTCCGGAAGAACACAAGGACTACGCCGTCAACATGCTCGATCCCGATGTCGTCGCTCAGGATGCTATGACGGCGCGCATGTGGGGAGCGGAGATCGTGATTGCTATGCTCCACTATGGCAATGAGTATGAGCGTCAGGCGAGCGAGGAACAGATCGATCTCTCTCAGCAGGTTCTGTCACGGGGCGTCGATGTCATTCTCGGCTCTCATTCCCACACAGTCCAGCCAATAGCTCACGTCGTCCAGTACACCAGCTGGAAAGTCACCGACAAGTACGTGGCATACTCGCTCGGCAATTTCGTTTCATCCCAGCGATGGCGGTATTCGGACTGCGGGCTCATTGCCTACATCCACATAGAGAAGCGCGGCCAACGGGCCTCCGTCACCGGCGTGAGTTACCTGCCTGTATATGTCCAGCGGTCGACGGCCGAAGCCAAAGTCAAATACCGAATCCTGCCGGTACTCCCCGGGGTGGTCCCGCTCACAGACGTATCGCTTACCCAGGCCGAAAAGGACCGGATGGCACAAGTCTGGGAGGAGACCCGGCAACTGATCTTCAGGCCCGACGAGAATATCGTTCCTCTCAATCCGGCCGAACTCGCGAGATAGCGCGGGACGTCGTGGTGGGCGGGTCCATCTTTCGTCTGGTAGGATGCTGGAATGCTTGAGTTTGAACGAAACAGCCCTATCGAGACCGGGGTTCTTGCGGAGTTCTTCGCTCGATGTGGATGGCAGGAGTCCGAAGCGCCGGCCAAGATCGAGTGGGTTCTCGCGGGATCGGAAGAATGGGTCACCTGCAAGTTGGACGGCGAATTGGTTGGGTTCGGCCGATCATCGCGTCTCGGTCCGGTCAAGCGGGTGGTGTTCGATGTGCTGGTTGACACGCGTCTCGAGCACAGTGGCCTGAGGCGTGAGATCGTCAGGCTTTTGGTTGAACATGCGGGCAGTCTCGAGGAAGTGTCCATATTCAGTGAGAGACGTGCGTCGGTTGGCGCGCCACCACTCATGCCGTCAGATGACTTCCGAGGGCCTCGGATACCCCAGGCTCCTCCGGACGCCTATCTAGGTCAAGCCACACATCCCGAGGAGGAGCGTTTTGACTAACTACCGGGTCACCTGTATTCCCGGCGACGGAATAGGCCCCGAAATCATGGCCGCAACCAAAGTAGCGGTTGCCGCCACCGGGGTGCTCATCGATTGGATCGATGTGGAGGCCGGCGCCGACGTAATGGAGAAGTACGGTACGCCGCTCCCACAGGTCGTTATCGACAGCATCCGGGATACGCGCGTGGCGATCAAAGGCCCGATAACTACGCCGGTAGGATCGGGGTTCCGTAGTGTGAACGTGGCCTTGCGCAAAGAGCTCGATCTCTATGCCAATCTGAGGCCCGCCGTCAGCATTCCCGGAGTGGTCTCCCGCTACGACGGTGTGGACCTCGTTGTGGTGCGGGAGAACACGGAGGACCTGTACGCTGGGGTTGAACATATGGTTGGCAGTGACGCCGCCGAGTCCATCAAGATCATCACCAGGCGGGGCAGCGAGCGGATTGCCAGATTCGCCTTCAACTACGCTCGACGCGAGGGGCGCCGCAAAGTCACCGCCGTCCACAAAGCGAACATCATGAAGTTGTCCGACGGTCTCTTCCTCGAGGTGGCCGCCCGGGTCGCGGCGGACTACCCCGATGTGGAGTTCGAGGACCGTATCGTCGACAACATGTGCATGCAACTGGTCCAGAAGCCGGAACTCTACGACGTCCTACTTTGCCCCAATCTCTACGGCGACATCCTGAGCGATCTGTGCGCCGGCTTGGTGGGTGGACTCGGCGTTGCGCCTGGCGCGAATATCGGCGAAGGCATTGCCGTCTTTGAGGCCGTGCACGGTTCGGCTCCCAAGTACGCGGGACTCGACAAGGCCGATCCGACCGCGCTGATCCTCTCGGCGGTTCTCATGCTCAGCCATCTGGGCGAACAGAAGGCCGCCCGCAAGTTGTTCGAGGCTGTTCGCGCGGTCATCGGCGAAGGCTGCCGAGTTACCTATGACCTCGGCGGCACCTCGGGAACCAAGGACATGGGCGAAGCCGTGGCCGAAAGAGTGAGTGGCCTGCTCGACTGAGTCGAGCAGGCCACTTCAAAGGCAGAGGGGGCCGACGGCTAGCAGCGGTCGGCGCATACCTGCGCCAGTGTTTCTTCAACGATGTCGAGACCCCGCGCGAGTACCGCGTCCTCAATGGTCAGCGGCACCAGCACGCGGATCACGTTGTAGAAGGTTCCGGCTCCAATATTGACGACCCCGTTCTCATAGAGCTTGGCACGAAAAGCCTTGGCAAGATCTGTGGCCGGCTTCTTGGTCTCCGGGTCTTCCACGAACTCCATGGCGGCCATGCCCCCGATCCCGCGCACATCGCCTATTACTGGATAATTCTTCTGAAGGGCGGTGAAGCGGTCGCGGATCGCTCCGCCGATAACGATCGCTCTTTGGAGAAGCCCTTCACTCTCTATGATGTCGAAGACCGCCAGTCCAACACGGCAGGCGGTGGGATTACCACCGTAAGTCGTCCCAACTCCTCCCGGATGGATGGCATCCATGAGGTCTTGGCGACCGGTCAACGCAGACAGAGGGAATCCGCCCCCCAATGCCTTGGCCGTTACCAGGAGATCCGGGGCGACGTTCCAATGCTCCATGCCGAACCACTTGCCGGTCCGGCCCATCCCGGTCTGAATCTCGTCGGCTATGAGCAGAATGCCGTGGTCTTCGCAGATTCGCTTGATCTTGCCCATGTACTCCGGCGGCGGGACGATGAAGCCCCCCTCTCCCTGGATGGGCTCGGCGATCACAGCGGCCACGTCACTTGGGTCGACATCCTTGGCAAATGCATTCTCGAGGAACTGGGCGCATTCGCAGTTGCACGACGGATGCTTCAGGGCCAGGGGACAGCGATAGCAGTAGGCGAACGGGATTCGATAGACTTCGGGGCAATAGGGGCCAAAGCCGGTCTTGTACGGACTCACCTGCGACGTGAGGGTGAGTGTCATATACGTCCGTCCGTGAAACGCATCCTCGAACGTGATGATGGCCTTACGCCCGGTGGTATAGCGTGCCACTTTGACGGCGTTCTCAACCGCCTCCGCGCCGGAGTTGATGAAAAAGGTTCGCTTGGGAGCGTCACCTGGGGCGAGGCTGTTCAACTTGTCAGCCAGTCTGACGTACGTGTCGTACCCAAAAAGACCGAAGCAGGTATGAGAGAACAGCTCGGCCTGTTCCTTGATTGCCGCCACCACTTTGGAATGGCAGTGCCCGACGTTCATCACGCCGATGCCGGCCGCAAAGTCGATGAAGTCGCTCCCTTCCACGTCGGTGATGATCGCGTTCTTGGCCTTGGCGGCGTAGAAAGGAGCCATCGCGGCCATTCCTTTGGGAAGGCTGCCGGCTCTCAGGTTGGTAATCTCCTCGTTCGTCATGTTCCCTCCAGCCGCGCGCTCGGCGACGGCGGAAATCGACTGGTCACGTTGGTGCTGGCGAGCGTACCACGCGGTAGCCGCGTCCTGCCACATTGGACTGGGAGGCGCCTTGCATCGGCATCGATGTCTAGTAAACTATTTGTTTGTCCCGATTTACCCAGGAGATGACTTGAAGACCACCAGTGAGACCGTTTTTTCCGGCCCGGCTCGAGCTCCCCACCGCTCGCTTCTTCGCGCGCTTGGGGTAGGACGGCAGGATATCGGGAGGCCGCTTATCGGCATCGCCAACTCCTACAATGAGCTCATTCCCGGGCACATGCACCTGAACACGCTTGCCCAGCAGGTTAAGTACGGGGTGTGGCAGGCGGGAGGGGTCCCGCTGGAATTCAATGTGATCGGGGTCTGCGACGGCATAGCGATGAATCACGAGGGGATGAACTACTCGCTCGTCTCTCGAGAAGTCATCGCGGATTCGCTGGAGATCATGGCCCGCGCCCACGCGCTTGATGGGCTGGTGCTCATGCCGAATTGCGACAAGGTCGTGCCCGGCATGGTCATGGCCGCTGCCCGCCTCGACATTCCTGCCGTGGTCATCTCCGGCGGTCCCATGCTGGCCGGTGACTACCGTGGTGGCAAGGTCGGGCTCACGCAGATCTTTGAGGGGGTCGGTCACTATTTCCGCGGGGACATCACGGCCGCCGAATTGGAGGAGTTGGAAGAGTGCGTCTGCCCGACCTGCGGGTCGTGTGCCGGACTGTTCACCGCCAACTCTATGAGCTGCGTGACTGAGACGCTCGGTTTATCCCTGCCCGGCGACGCCACGATTCCCGCCCCCTTCTCAGCCAGACTTATTCTGGCGCGCGAGACAGGGGCCGCGGCAGTCAGGGTGGCGGGCGCGGGCACGAGCATCCGGACGTTCATCACTCCCGCCAGCATTCGAAATGCTTTGGCTGTCGACGCCGCATTGGGCTGCTCATCCAATACGGTACTGCATCTCATGGCAATAGCCAACGAAGCTGGAGTTGATCTTAAGCTTGATGCTTTTAACGAGGTGGCGGATATCACGCCCAATCTGGTCAAGCTCGCGCCCTCGGGCACGAACCACATGGAGGATCTGCATCGCGCGGGCGGCATTATGGGGGTGCTGAAGCGCCTCGACGAGGGCGGGCTGGTCGACGGCTCTGTGCCGACCATTTCGGGCGATGACCTCGCGACCCAGTACAAGACGGCGGCGATCCGCGACGACGAGATCATACGACCGCTTGCGAGACCCTATCGGTCCACCGGCGGCTTGGCGATTCTGTTCGGCAACCTTGCTCCGTCGGGCGCGGTGGTAAAGGAGTCTGCCGTGCTCCCGGAGATGCTCGCACACCGGGGTCCAGCAGTGGTCTTCGACGACGAAGCCTCACTGATGGAGGCAATCGAGGCAAACCGCATCGTGGCTGGAAGCGTCGTTGTGATTCGTTACGTCGGGCCGAAGGGCGGCCCTGGAATGCCAGAGATGCTCAGTCCGACTTCTGCTCTCGCGGGGGCCGGTCTCGACAATAGTGTGGCTCTCATTACCGACGGCCGTTTCAGTGGGGCCAGCCGTGGCGCCAGCATAGGGCACGTCGCCCCGGAGGCCTATGACGGTGGGCCGATCGCTTTGGTCAGGCAGGGGGATGTCATCAGCATCGATATCCCCAAGCGCTCGCTCAACCTGGAGGTCGGCGAGGAAGAGATGGCAACGAGGAGGTTGGCGTGGCAGCGCCCGGCTCGAGCATATTCGGGCGTGCTGCGCCGCTACGTAGCCTCGGTGTCCGGAGCTGAGACCGGGGCGGTCCTCGGAGGGGACGAGATCTGCTGATCTCTCTTCCGACGTCCTTCCTCAAGAGCCCGCGAATCCGCGGGTTGCCAAAGCGAACTTCTGACAGCAACACTGGAGCGCAGCATGAGAGCAGCAAAAGCAATCCTTGAAGCGCTGAAGCGCGAAGGGGTCGATACGATATTCGGGTTTCCAGGCGGGTCGGTTATTCCGCTGTATGATGCCCTCTATGATTCGGAGATTCGTCACATTCTGGTCCGTCACGAGCAAGGAGCCGGCCATGCCGCGGACGGCTACGCGAGGGCTTCGGGCAAAGTAGGTGTCTGCCTGGCGACGTCGGGTCCGGGCGCGACGAATCTTGTCACACCTATAGCGAACGCCTACATGGACAGCGTTCCCATGGTCGCACTGACAGGGCAGGTCAGCCGCCATCTCATCGGTCTCGATTCATTCCAAGAGGCCGACATCACCGGCATTACTCTGCCGATCGTCAAACACAGCTATCTCGTCAAGGATTCCGCCGATCTGCAGCGCATCATCCGTGAGGCGTTCCATATCGCGCGAAGCGGAAGGCCTGGTCCTGTCCTTATCGACATCCCGGTGGACGTTACCAAGGAAGATGTCGACTTCGACCCGACCTTGTTGCCGGCGATGCACCTGCCGGGATATCGCCCGAATCTGAAAGGGCATCCCAAACAGATAAAGGAGGCTGCTCGGATCATTGCGACGGCCCAGCGTCCAGTTATCTACGCCGGCGGGGGCGTGATCATCGCGGAGGCGTCGCCGGAGCTGCAGCAGCTGGCGCTCTACGGACATATTCCGGTCACCACCACTTTGACCGGCAAAGGATGCTTCCCCGAGGACCACGAACTGTCCATGGGGATGCTGGGAATGCACGGCACGCAGTACGCCAACTACGCCATTAGTCGTTCCGACCTCATCGTCGCGGTTGGAGTCCGGTTTGACGACCGGGTCACCGGCAATCTCGCCGCGTTCGCGCCGGAGGCCCGGTTTGTTCACATCGATCTTGATCCCGCGGAGATATCCAAGAACGTGGCCGTGGACGTCCCGATCGTCGGAGATGCCAAGCGCGTACTAGCGGCCCTCTCGGAGGAACTGGCCAAGCTGGAGCTTTCGCCCGATCGGCATCTGCCGTGGATGAACCAAGTGGAGGCCTGGAAGCGCGATCATCCCCTGGTGATCCGGGAGTCACCGGATGGTCAGATAATGCCTGAGTTCGCCGTGAACAAGATCTGGGAGGTGAGCCGAGGCGAGGCCATCATCTGCACAGAGGTCGGTCAGCATCAGATGTGGGCCGCACAGCACTACCTCTCCCACTATCCTCGTCGGTTCATCACGTCGGCCGGTCTCGGGACCATGGGTTTTGGCTTCCCCGCGGCAATTGGCGCCCAGGCGGCCTGCCCCGACGCCCAAGTGATCGACATAGCCGGCGATGGCTCCTTCCAAATGACCCTACAGGAATTGGCAACCGCGGTTCAGCACCACTTGCCTGTCAAGGTCTGCATCATCAACAACCAGTACCTCGGGATGGTGCGTCAGTGGCAGGAGCTATTCTGGAATTGTCGCTACAGCTGCACCTGCATGGAGTGTCAGCCTGATTTTGTCAAGCTGGCGGAGGCGTACGGAGCTGAAGGGTACCGGGCGACTCAGGAGGACGACTTGGAGGAGGTTCTCAGAGTCGCGCTGGCGACAGATCAGCCGGCCGTTATCGACATCCACGTGGCCAGGGAAGCTAACGTCTATCCGATGATCCCCGCCGGGGGGACCATTCACGACATGATGGAGGGTGACCGATGAAACACACGCTCTCCGTTCTGGTAGAGAACAAACCGGGGGTTCTAACGCGCGTGGCCGGCCTCTTTGCACGAAGGGGCTTCAATATCGACAGCCTGGTCGTCGCGGAGACTGAGAACGAAGCGGTATCCCGCATGACCATCACCGTCAACGAGCAAGATCAGCCGTTGGAGCAGGTGACTAAGCAGCTTCACAAGCTCATCAACGTGCTCAAGATCACCGATCTCGATCCCAGTGGCAGTGTGGAGCGCGAATTGCTTCTCATTAAGGTCAGGTCCGATGCCCAATCACGCTCGGAGATCATGCAGGTCGTCGAGATCTTTCGGGCGAAGATCATCGATGTCAGCCGCGAGGTCCTGCTCATGGAAATGACAGGTACTCGCGAGAAGGTTACGGCCTTTCTCGAGCTATTGAAGCCCTTCGGAGTCGTGGAATTAATGCGGACGGGCCGTATTGCGATGAGTCGCGGCAAACGTCCCACCTAACGGGAGGTATCAGGTAGAGATGTTGTACGAAAACGATGGCGATCTCGGCGTGTTGAGGGAAGAAACGGTCGCGGTTATCGGCTTCGGGAGCCAAGGCCACGCCCACTCGCAGAACCTGCGCGACAGCGGTGTCAAGGTGGTCGTGGCCGAAGCGCCGAACTCCGCGGCTTGGGGACGAGCGGTCGCGGCCGGCTTCGAGGTGATGACCGCAGACGCAGCGGCGGCGTTGGCGGACGTCATCATGATGGTGGTCCCGGATCAGGCCCAGAAGGTCGTCTACGAAGCCGCTGTGCGAGATAACCTCAAAGAGGGCGACATGCTGATGTTCGCCCACGGCTTCAACATCCACTATAACCAGATCATTCCACCGGCCACCGTCGACGTCACCATGATCGCGCCCAAGGGGCCGGGGCACCTCGTGCGCCGTGTCTATACCGAAGGTGGCGGCGTGCCGGCGCTGCTGGCCGTCTACCAAGACGCCACCGGCCAGGCTCGCTCTCGCGCTCTTGTATACGCCAAGGGAATCGGGGCGCTCCGGGCGGGAGTCATCGAGACA
>ENA-OSEO01006297-OSEO01006297.1-sediment-metagenome-genome-assembly--contig:-NODE-6297-length-10750-cov-3.078047_pt1 | contig 10750 bp, 10 predicted proteins | sample MGYA00237883_ERZ534232 | MGnify/ENA metagenome assembly ERZ534232
GGATAGGCCCCCGGGGCCTATCCCGCAAGTTTTTTCGGAAAGGGGTTTGGGGGAAACCCTTTTTTCCAAAAAAAGGGTTTCCCCCAAAAAAAGGCTACTCTTACGCGGGTGGCCCGGACAGCGGCTTTCACCTTTGGGCCATGAATTCCAAAACCGCCCGGTTAACCTCCTTGTATTGCTCCAAAAAAACCATGTGGCCCGCATCGGGGATGAGTTCTAATCCGGCGTCCGGTATATGCTCGGCCAGAAACTGGCTGAATTTGAGCGGGGTAAGGAGATCGGTTTCCCCCACCACTATCAAGGTGGGCAGGCATATCTGGCCCAGTTCGCCCGAAACGTCGAACTTATCACAGGCGTTGAAATCCCCCCAAAGGACCTCGGGCCGGTTTTGCAGCATGCGCCTGGTGCCTTCCTTGAGCAGGGCGGGATCAGCCCCGGGGGCGTAGGCATAACCCACGATCATCTCCACCGTGGCCTTGAAGTCACGCCTGATGCCATCCAGGATGGCCGGCGCCACCCTCAGCCGGGCGCCGGTGCCCACCAGGATCAGGCCCTTTAAAAGCTCCGGCCGGGTGAGTCCCACGGTCAGGGCGATGGCCCCGCCCATGGAATGGCCCATGAGCACCGGCCGGACGGGCCCCGCGTCCAGAAAATCCATCACCCAGGCGGCGTAGGCGGCGATGGTCGCCAGTCCGGCACCGGGGCTGTTGCCGTGTCCGGGCAAATCCAGGCCGGCCAGGTTCATCTCCCTGGCCAGGCCGGATAGTTGGGGCAGCCAGCCGTCGCCCCGGCCGCCGGCGCCGTGCACCATGAGCAGAGTGGGCCGGGCCGGGTCAAAGGGGGTCCTGCCCAACTCCAGGCCGATTTTTTTACCTTGCAGATGCTGGTCCCACATGTCCTCTCCTGTGCATCGGTATGTTAAGCCCCTACCCACGCCGGGTCAGCGCCGGTTCAGTTGAAAGCGGCGCACCGCGCGGGAATGGTCCGGGTAGGTGCGGCTGAACTGGTGGCTGCCGTCGCCCTTGGCCACGAAATACAGGTAATCCACGGCGGCCGGGTGCAGGGCCGCCTTAAGGCTGGCGCGGCCGGGCGAGCAGATGGGTCCCGGCGGCAGGCCCTTATTCAGGTAGGTGTTGTAGGGGGTCTCCTGGCCCAGATGGTCCTTGGTCAAATTCCCCGCAAAGCGGGGCAGGCCGTAGATCACGGTGGGGTCGGCCTGCAGGGGCATGCCTTTTTTAAGCCGGTTGTGGTAAACGGCGCTTATCAGGGGCCGCTCGGCGTCCAGCTTGGCCTCCCGCTCGATAATGCTGGCCAGGGTGAGAGCCTGGTGTCGGGTAAGCCCCTGGCTCGCGGCCAAGGGGGCCAGGCGCTCCCACTCGGCCAAAAAGCGGCGCGCCAGCACCATTAGCACCCTGCGCGCGGCAAGCCCCCGGACAAAGTAGTAGGTGTCGGGGAAAAGATAGCCCTCCAGGCTGTCCGCCGCAATACCCAGGCCGTCCAGGAACTCGCGGTCCCGGGCTAGGGCCAGGGCCTCTTGCGGTTTGAGCAGCTTAAGCCCGGCCAGGCGCTCTATGATCTGGGCCAGGGTAAAGCCTTCGGGGATGACCACCTTGTGCTCGAGCACCCGGCCGGCGTGGATGGCTTCTAAGATGGCCCGCAGGCTCATGGCCGGGCTCAAGCCGTACTCCCCGGCCTTGAGCCCGCCTCTTTTCCCGGTGAGCCAGGCGGCCAGCCAGAACAGCGCCGGATGGTCCACCACCCCCTCTTGGGCCAGTATCTGGGCGGTCTTTTTCAGCCCGGCGCCGGGGGGGATCACCACTTCCTTCACCGGTCCCGCCTGGGCGGCCCGGTGATCCAAAAGGGCATGGTAAAAGACGAAGCTGCCCGCCAGGGTCAGGGCGGCAAGCAATATAAGGCCGATGGCAACCACCCGCCGGGTCATGTATCCCCCTCCCCGGCCTGCTCCTGCAGGTAACGCCGCAGGATCAGGGCCGCGGCCAGCATGTCCACCACCTTGCGCCGTTTCTCCCTGGACATGTCCGCGGCCAGAAGCGCCTGCTCGGCCTCCACAGTGGTCTCGAACTCGTCCACATAGGCCACGGGAAGCTTAAGGGCGCGGGAAAGGCGCTCACCCAGTCGCTTTATGGCCTGGGCGGCCGGGCCGGGCTCGGCTTCGGATTTTTCCGGCAGGCCCAAGACGATGAGGCCCACCTCGTGCGCGCGCACCAGCTCGCCCACGTCTTTCACCACCTGGTCGCGGTTCTTGTGCTCGATGACGCAGAGCGGCTGGGCCAGGGCGCGGCTTGGGTCGCTTAGCGCCGCGCCGATGCGCCGCTCACCCACGTCCAGGGCCAGGATGCGTTTTTGTATGCGCGCAGGCATGAGGGTATTATGATAGATAGTCGCAAGATGCTCAATACCGCTTAAACTTGACGGACAGATATAGCTTCCCTATAGTCTTGGCATCCGCGAGGGATCGAGAAAGGTTTTTCATTTATGAAGCAGATCGTCCTGGGCACGGCCGGGCACATCGACCACGGCAAGACCACCCTGGTCAAGGCGCTGACCGGCATAGACACCGACCGCCTGAAGGAGGAAAAGGCCCGTGGCATCACCATCGAGCTGGGCTTTGCCTATCTGGATTTGCCCTCGGGCCAGCGCCTGGGCATCGTGGACGTGCCCGGCCACGAGAAGTTCGTCAAGCACATGGTGGCGGGTGCGGCCGGCATTGACCTCGTGGCTTTAGTCATCGCAGCCGACGAGGGGGTCATGCCCCAGACCCGGGAGCATCTGGACATCTGCCGGCTTCTGGGCGTGGCCGAGGGCCTGGTGGTGCTCACCAAAACCGACATGGTGGACGAGGAATGGCGCGAGTTGGTCACCGAGGACGTGCGCGAATACCTTGACGGCACCTTTTTAGAGGACGCGCCCATCGTGCCGGTCTCGGCGGTGACCGGCCAGGGCCTTGACGAGCTCATCAAGGTCCTGGACCAGATGGCGGCCCGCCTGGCGGAAAAGCCGGCCTTTGGTCCCTTCCGGCTTCCCATAGACCGGGTATTTACCATGAAGGGCTTCGGCACGGTGGTGACCGGCACGGCCATCGGCGGCCAGGTGGAGGTGGGCCAGGAGGTGGAGGTGTACCCGCATAAGATAAAGGCCCGGGTGCGCGGCCTGCAGGTGCACAATCAGGAGGTGGCCTCGGCCCGCCGGGGCCAGCGCACGGCCATGAACCTGCAAGGCCTGGAGCGGGCCGAACTCCAGCGCGGCGAGGTGGTGGCCAGCCCCGGTTCCCTGGTGCCCTCCTTGTGGCTGGACGTGGAGGCCACCGCCCTGGCCGGCGCGCCTCGGGCCGCCAAGCACCGCGCGCCCGTGCGCTTTCACACCGGCTCCGGCGAGGTCATGGGCCGGCTCATGCTCCTGGACCGCGACGAATTAAAACCCGGCGAACAGGTCTTTTGCCAATTGCGCCTGGAACAGCCGGTGGCGGTGATGGCCGGCGACCGCTTCGTGCTGCGCTCCTACTCGCCGGTGACCACCGTGGCCGGCGGGGTCGTCTTGCATCCCCACTCCAGCCGCCACAAGAGGCAGCGGCCCGAAATAATAGAGAATTTAAAGACCCTGCGCCAGGGCGAACCCCGCCAGCGCATAGCGGTCCAAGCCCGCTTGGCCGGCGAGGCGGGGCTGACCGGCACGGATTTGACGCGGCTGGTGAATCTGCCGCCCAAGGAACTGGACACCCTGGTGGCGGACATGCTTTCCAAAAAGGAGCTGATCCGCTTCGACAAAGAAAGCGGCCGCCTTCTGGCCGCGCCGGTACTGGAACAGCTTAGGCAGCGGGCCCTGGCGCTGACGGCCGATTTTCACAAGCAGCAGCCTCTGCGACCGGGCCTGTCCCGCGAGGAACTCAAGCAGCGCCTGGGCCAGAACCTGGAGGTCAAGGTATTCTCTTACCTGCTGAACAAGCTCGCCGCCGACGGCGAGATCGTGGCGGAGAAGGACCTCATCCGCCTGCCCAAACACGAGGTTCGCCTGGCCGCGGATGAAAAGGCCTTGAAAGAACGCCTGGAAAAGGCCTTCCGGGACGGCGGCCTGGCTCCGCCCAACTTGAATGACGTGCTCCAGGGCGAGGACAAGAACCAGGCCCGCCAGGTCCTGGGCGTGCTCATGAACGAGGGCGTTTTGGTCAAGGTGAAGGGGGACCTTTTTTATCACTCGGAAGTTCTCAAGGATATAAGAGAGCGGCTGGTGGCCTATTTGGCGGAGAAGCAGAAGATAAGCGCGCCCCAGTTCAAGGATGTTCTGGGCCTGAGCCGGAAGTACATCATCCCCCTTCTTGAGTATTTCGATACCATCCAACTCACCATGCGCCTGGGCGATGAAAGGGTCCTGCGCAAGAAATAGTTAAAGGCAAAGCACCCGCTGGCCGAGAAGATAAAGAGTAGGTCTTTATAATCATTCGCCAGCCGGACATGAGAAGTGTACCGCTTCTTCCCTTATGGCTGCGTATTGCACTTTTTGGCCGGCCGATGTTGACGGGAAAAGGCCGATAGTGCTAATTTGGCCGGGAATCTTTCCGCGGACCAAAGGATTTTCCCGGGGGGAAGGGGGGAAAAATCCAAAGGTGAAGTCTCAGGCTTTAAGCCAATTTTCCGTAAGGAGCCTGCCATGCCCAAACGCCTGCTCAATATCCCGCTTGTGATCCTGACCTTGTTTCTGGCTCTAGCGGGGCGGGCCCAGGCCCAAGACGCCCAGGCCGTCGTGCAGGGGGCCTTTGACTATATGCGGGACAAGGCATCCGTCTGCCTGGCGGAGATGACCATCCACCGGCCGGACTGGCAGCGGACCATGACGCTCAAGGCCTGGACCAAGGGCCAGACGGACAGCATCTTCTACATCCTTTCCCCGCCCAAGGACGAGGGCAACGGCACCCTGAAGAAGGACCGGGAGATGTGGATGTACAACCCCAAGGTGAACCGGGTCATCAAGCTTCCACCCTCCATGATGTCCCAGGCCTGGATGGGCTCGGATTTTTCCAACAACGACCTGTCCAAGACCGATAGCCTGATCAAGGACTACAACCACTCGCTCATGGGCACCGAGACCGCGGGCGGCAAGAAGGTCTACGTCATAAAGTCCATGCCCAAGCCCCAGGCCCCGGTCATCTGGGGCATGCAAAAGCTGAAAATACGCGAGGACCATCTCTTTATATATCAGGGATTTTTCGACGAGGACTTGAAGCTGGTCAAGGAACTCGATTTCCTGGACATAAAGATGATGGGCGGCAAGCTTTATCCCACCAACTGGAAAATGAAAAAGGCCGGCGCCAAGGATTCCTACACCGTGGTGTTCTACAAGGAACTGGAATTCAAGCCCACCCTGCCGGATAGCCTTTTTACCTTGGAAGCCCTAAAGAATCCTCGAAGGTAGAAAGGCCGCCCTCTTGTCCGTAGATGCAAAAATGGCCTGGCGCAACCTGTGGCGCAACCCGCGGCGCACCATCCTGACCGTGGCCGCCATCGCCTTTGCCTGTCTGCTTCTCATCTTCATGCTCTCCTGGCAGTTCGGCTCCTACGAGGCCATGATAAACGCGGCCGTGAAGATTCACACCGGTCATCTGCAGGTGCAGGCCAAAGGATATCAGGAAAAGCAGAGCATCCGCCAGGTGGTTCCCGATCCCCAGGCGGTGGCGAAGATTTTAGCGAAGGCGCCGGGCGTGTCGCATTACACCTTCCGCTCCGACGCCTTTTCCCTGGTCTCCTCCAAGCAGCGCACCTACGGGGTTTTGGTGGTGGGCATCGAGCCGGAGAAAGAGGCCCAGGTATCCACCCTGAAAAAAATAATCAGCCGGGGAAGCTACCTTTTAGCCGGAGACAAAAACGGCGCCCTTTTAGGCCATCTCCTGGCCAAGAACCTGCAGGTGGGCCTGGGCGATGAGGTGACCGTTTTGGGCCAGGGCCGCGACGGCTCCATCGCGGCCACCGTGCTCAAGGTCAAGGGAATCTACCGCTCGGGCATGGACCAGTTCGACCGCTCCTCCTTGCAGATCAGCCTCCAAAACTTCGACGACACCTACACCATGATGGGCGCGGTGCACGAGGTGGTGGCGGTCTGCCGGTCGCTGGACGCGGTGCCCCAGGCCAAAGATTTCGTGGCCGCCAAACTGACTGGCCTTCCTCCCAAGCATCCCTTGGTGGCGCTTGATTGGGACCAGCTCATGCCCGGGCTGTTGCAGGGCATAAAAATAGACATGATCAGCGGGCTGATCTTTTATTTTCTCCTGCTTTTGGTGGTGGCCTTCAGTATTTTAAATACCTTTCTGATGTCCATCTTCGAGCGCATGCACGAGTTCGGGGTGCTGATGGCCCTGGGCACCACCCCGGGGCGGCTGACCAAGCTGGTGCTTTTGGAATCCACCGCCTTGACCATGGTGGGGGTGGCGGCCGGCCTGGTTCTGGGCTGCGCGGTCACCTGGTATTTCCAGGATCAAGGCATCGCCCTAACCGGCGCCTCGGACATACTCCGGCAATACGGTCTACCCCACCGGATGTATCCTCAACTTTCCCTTTTGTCCGCCTTGTTGGGTCCGGCGGCGGTTTTGGCCATAACGTTTTTGACCGCTTTGTACCCGGCCCTAAAAATAAGGCGCTTAAGCCCGCTCAAGGCGCTTAGCTATGTTTAGCCCGGCGGCTTTTGCCCAACCGAGGCCGCGCGGGGCAGGACGCCACCGGGTAGCATTCTCGAATTAGGAACGACCATGTTTTGCATCATGGCCTGGCGCAACATCTGGCGAAACACTCGGCGTACGGCGGTCATTCTCACCGCCATCGTGATCGGGGTGTGGAGCATGATCCTTTTAGGCTCGCTCATGCGGGGGATGCTCACCACCATGGTGGAAAACGGCATCGCCACCTTGACCGGCCATGTGCAGGTGCATGCCAAGGGCTACCGGGCGGACCCGGTGATCGAAAACAGCATGACCAGCCCCGGCCGGGCCGAGGCGGCGGTGAATAAGCTCCTGCCGCCGGGCGGACATTGGACGGCCAGGGTCCGGGTCAACGCGGTGGCCAGCAACGCCCGGCACGCCAGCGGCGTAACCCTGGTGGGAATAGACCCGGCCAAGGAGGCCAAGGTCTCCTTCATCGGCCGGGCGGTCAATAAGGGGCGCTATCTCAAGCCGGAGGACAAGTACGGCGTGGTGGTGGGCAAGGCGCTCTTGGATAAGTTCGAGACCCGCCTGGGCCACAAGCTGGTGGTGATGTCCCAGGACACCACCAAGCAGATCGCCTCCCGGGCCTTTACCATCGTGGGCGTCTTTCGGGCCGATTTGGAGGCCACGGAAAAGGAATTCATCTTCATCACCATGCCGGCCGCCCAGGACATGCTGAAGCTTAAGGACGGCGTCTCCGAGATAGCCGTGCTTTTGCCCAAAGAAGACGGCGTAGCGGCCTTTGCCCAAGGGCTTTCCTCCGCCCTGCCCGGCTCCTACGAGGTCCAGACCTGGCAGGAGCTTCAGCCCATGCTGGAGGCCTATCTGTCCATATTCAACGGCTTCATCGCCATCTGGAACCTGGTGATCTTCATCGCCATGGCCTTCGGCATCGTTAACACCACCTTGATGGCGGTGTACGAGCGCATACGCGAGTTCGGCCTGTTAAAGGCGCTGGGCATGAAGCCGCGCTGGATCGTGCAGGAGGTGCTGACCCAGTCGTTATTCCTTTTGCTTTTAGGCATGGCGCTGGGGAATCTCCTGGCCTGGCTGAGCATACGGGCCCTTTCCGGCGGCATAGACCTTTCCGCCTTTGCCGCCGGCGCCGAATACTTCGGCATGTCCCGCGTTATCTTCCCGGAGATAGCCGCGGGCGACGTGGTCCTGGCCAATGTGGTGGTGTTTTTCCTGGGGCTGTTGGTGAGCGCCTATCCCGCGCTGAAAGCGTCCCGGTTCACCCCGGTCAAGGCCTTGGCCCATAATTAGGCCCTACCGCTTCGGCTGGGAGCAAGCCGCAAGGAAGGGATAAATAAGATGAGTCTGGTTGCATGCGAAAATGTCAAGAAGACCTACTGGCAGGGCAAGGTGGAGGTCCCGGCCCTAAGGGGCGTCAGTCTTGCCGTGGAGGAGGGAGGCTTCGTGGCCCTGTGCGGTCCCTCCGGCTCGGGCAAGACCACCATGCTGAACATCATAGGCGGCCTGGATGTGGCCGATTCCGGCCGGGTGGTGGTGGACGAAAACGATTATCAGAATATGAGCCAGACCCAGATGGCCGCCATGCGCCTTAACAAAATCGGCTTCGTGTTCCAGGCCTACAACCTGATTCCGGTGCTTTCGGCGGTGGAGAACGTGGAGTTCGTCATGCTTTTGCAGGGAGTGCCGGCCGCGGAAAGGCGTGAGCGGGCCACGGCCATGCTGGACGAGGTGGGGCTTTCCGGCAAATACCATAGGCGGCCCAGCGAGCTTTCCGGCGGGCAGCAGCAGCGGGTGGCCGTGGCCCGGGCCATCGTCTCCAATCCCTCCATCGTGCTGGCGGACGAACCCACGGCCAACCTGGACTCCAAGACCGGCACCGGCCTTTTGGAGATGATGCGGGAGATGAACCAAAAAAGAAAGGTCACCTTCATCTTCTCCACCCATGACGATTTGGTCATGGATTTCGCCCGCCGGCTGGTGCATATAAGAGACGGACAGGTTGCCGAAGACAGCGTCAAAGAAAAATAAGCCGGGGACCGGCATGTCCCGCCCGGCCCAAAGACTTGCCTGCGTCCTGGCCCTTCTTTGCCTCTTGACGGTGGCGGGCGCGGCCCCGGCCGCCGACTCCCCGCCGGAAAAACCCTGGTATGAAAACCTCGCGCCCGAGTGGGGCGGCCATCTGCGCATGCAGGGCTTTACCTCCCGCCCGGACAGCCAGTCCTATTTCCAGCCGGTGGGCACCGAACCCTATTACGACGGCATCCTCGATTTCCGGCTGAAGAACAAAATCTATCTGGGCGACTGGGGATATTTCGTCACCCATTACGAGGCGGTGGGTCAGGCGGGAGACACGCAAAGAAAAACCAATGCCCTGCGCCAGATCCATCCCGAGCTGTTCGGGGCGGGGCTTTTGTCCGCTGCGCCCATATCTGATGACCGCCGGCTCTTCGATTTGACCAGGGTCGTGTCCAGCGACGACTCCTATGTTCTCTATCACCGGCTGGACCGGCTTTTTTTGGCCTGGCAGCCCGCCTGGGGCAACGTCCGCCTGGGGCGGCAGGCCCTCACCTGGGGCAACGGCATGCTGTTCAACCCCATGGATTTGTGCAACCCCTTTTCGCCGCTCGATTTCACCCGGGATTATAAAGTGGGCGACGACATGCTCTATGCCCAGGTTTCCGCCGGCGGCAAGGACTGGCAGTTCATCTACGTTCCCCGGCGGGACCCGGCCACCCGGGATATTGAGTGGGAGAAGTCCTCGGTGGCCGGCAAGCTGCACCTGACCAGAGGGACCACCGAGTTCGACTTGCTGGCTGCCAAGCACTACCGGGACTACGTGAGCGGCCTGGGCGGCACCGGCTATCTGGGGGACGCGGCCTGGAGGGTGAACGCCACCTGGACCTTTTTGCAGGAAGGCTACCGGGACAAAGAGGGCTACCTCTCCCTGATGGCCAACATGGATTATTCATGGGTCTGGGGGGGCAAGAACTGCTATGGCTGGATCGAGTTTTATTTCAACGGTCTGGGCAAGGACGACTACACCCAGGCTTTGGCCTCGCCGGATATTGCCGAGCGCCTGGACCGGGGGGAGATTTTCACCCTGGGCCGCAGCTATCTGGACGCCCAGCTAAAGATCGAGCTGCACCCTTTGTTCAACGCCTATCTGACCGTGATCGCCAACCTGCGCGACCCCTCGGGGGCCTGGCAGCCCCGGGGCGAATGGAACCTCACCCAAAACTCGCAGATTCTTTTCGGGGCCAATCTGTATTTCGGCGGGACGGATACGGAATACGGCGGGGTAAGGATACCCGGCTCGGATTTGCGCAACACCCCCGCCCCCACCGCCTATCTCTGGTATACATATTTCTTTTAAAGCAAGGCGGGCGGGGGATTTGCCCCGCCCTTTGTCTTGCCGTTTCCACGCGATGAAACTGCGGCCGCCCTGGCCTTTACCTGGCGGGGAAGGATTGGCCGGCCGCCTGACCGGCCGCGGGCAGGGAGAAATGGGACTGCATGATCAACCAGCGGCCCATGACCCTCTCTAAGACGGCGGTGAAGCGCATGTCAAATCTCTGGATCTGGCCCTTGACCTCGGCGGTTACCTGCATGTCCGCCGACACCCAGGCCACCGGCCCCGAGGCGGAGACGGACATCCAGGTAAATTTGCTCTGCAGCTTATCCGCCTGGGCGAAATCCCCCAGGATCAAGCCGGCCTTGAACTCGGCCGGACCCAAATACTTTTCATGCTTGCCCGTGCCCAGCACCACCAGATCCCCGTCACGCGAATAGCATGACATAAGCGCGTTAGTGTCCTTTTGCGCATAGGCCTGGTTCATCTTTTCCAGCAAGGCCTTTACCGACTCTTCGGTCCTGGGCTCCGCCCGCATGTGCGCCTCCTTGTCCCTATAAATGAATCGCCCCGCGACAAAATGAACCACCCCGCGGCAAGCCACGGGGTATCGGCGGGAACCAATAATCTACCTAAGCAGGCATTACGGTATTAGACCCCCGACCAATAAAGCGGCCGCCAGTATCGGCCGATGTCATTCCGCTTCAGCTAGACCTCAA
>ENA-OSEO01006299-OSEO01006299.1-sediment-metagenome-genome-assembly--contig:-NODE-6299-length-10748-cov-4.610721_pt1 | contig 10748 bp, 11 predicted proteins | sample MGYA00237883_ERZ534232 | MGnify/ENA metagenome assembly ERZ534232
TCCCGCGCGATCTGGATCAACTGGCGGGAGATCTCGTCGCGTTTTTCACTGAGCAGTCGATGCCCCCGCTTCGCCAGCACGATCCGCTTGCGAAGCCGAAGGAGCTCCATTCGGGTGGCGTTTACGTTGGCAAGCATGGTTCGTCGCTCGGCCCTCGTCGCTCGTCGCTCGTGCCCGCGTCAATCCGGTTGATCAGGTTCGTGAGCATGCGAGCTTCGTGGTCCAAATCCTCTGCAAGTTCGTTCAAGTCCTTGTCTGTTACATAGCGGCGCCGATTCGATATGATCGACTGCGTATCCAACTCCGCGGTTGAGCCCAGCGAGATGCGGAGGAACTGCCGGTACTCCTTCGGGTGGCCCCGGACGAAGCCCTCGGCGATATTCGAGGGAATCGAGACGGCCGCCTTCCTCATCTGGGCGGTCAGACCGTACAGTTCCTCCCGCGGGAACCTATCCGTCAGTGAGTACACCCGATCAACGATTTCGATCCCTTTCTGCCACACCTTCAACTGTTTGTAGTCACTCACCTTCATCACTCTTCCTCCTTTTTGATTTCCACGAGGGACGAGCGACGGGCGACGAGCGACGTCCTTCGTCCCTACTTTTTGCCCTTCCGGAACTGCCCCATGTACTTCTCGATGAGCTTGACGTCGATGCGCTTGAGCTCGTTGTTCTCGAACATGCTCAGCAGTTCCCACCCCAGGTCGAGGGTCTGGAAGACGGTGCGGTTCTCGTAGTAGTCCTGCGAGATGTAGCGCTCCTCGAAGCGGTTGGCGAAGGTCATGTACTTGCGGTCCTCCTCGGAGAGGGCCGCTTCGCCCATGATCGTGGCCAGCTCCTGCATTTCCTTGCCGCGGGCGTAGGCGGCGTAGAGCTGGTTGTAGAGGTCCGCGTGGTCCTCGCGGGTCTTGTTCTTGCCGATGCCCTTGTCCTTCAGACGCGACAGGCTGGGCAGCACGTCCACCGGGGGCTTGACGCCTTTGCGCTGGAGGGAACGCGAGAGGATGATCTGGCCTTCGGTGATGTAGCCGGTCAGGTCGGGCACCGGGTGCGTTTTGTCGTCCTCGGGCATCGTGAGCACGGGCACCATGGTGATCGAGCCTTTCTTGCCCTTGATGCGTCCGGCCCGCTCGTAGAGGGTGGCGAAGTCGGTGTAGAGGTAGCCGGGATAGCCGCGCCGGCCGGGCACTTCCTTGCGGGCGGCGCTGATCTCGCGGAGGGCTTCCGCATAGTTGGTCATATCGTTCAGGATGACCAGCACGTGCATGTCCTGCTCGAAGGCCAGGTACTCCGCGGCGGTCAGGGCGAAGCGCGGGGTCGCGATCCGCTCGATGGCCGGGTCGTTGGCCAGGTTGATGAACATGACGGCTCGTTCGATGGCGCCGGTGTTGTGCAGGTCGTCGATGAAGAACTGGGCGGCTTCGAAGGTGATGCCCATGGCGGCGAAGACGACCGCGAAGGCCTCGCCTTTGCCGAGCACGGTCGCCTGGCGGGCGAGCTGGGCGGTGAGGTCGTCGTGCGGGAGGCCCGAGCCGGAGAAGATCGGGAGTTTCTGGCCGCGGACGAGCGGGTTTAGACCGTCGATCGTCGAGACGCCCGTCTGGATGAACTCGTTCGGGTAGTCGCGGGCGAACGGGTTGATCGGGGCGCCGTTGATGTCGCGGCGTTCGTCGGGGATGATCTCCGGGCCGCCGTCCTTCGGGACGCCCAGGCCGCTGAAGACGCGCCCGAGCAGGTCGGGCGAGACGCCCAATTCGAGCGGGCGGGCCAGGAAGCGGACGGTGCTGCGGGCGTTGTCCACGCCGCTGGTGCCTTCGAAGACCTGGAGCAGGACCTTGTCGTTTTCGACCTGGAGGATCTGGCCGCGACGCACGGAGCCGTCGCCCAACTCGATGTCGACGATGTGGCCGTACTTGGCTTCGTCCACGCTCTCGACGAGCATGAGCGGGCCCTGGATGTTCGATACGGTCTGGTACTCTTTGACGGATAGCATGTCATACTCCTGCGTCGGTCGCGACGCGCTGGTGGGCTACTTGGCGGCCACGGCCCCTTCGAGCTGGCGCATCTGGTCGTCGATCTTGGTCCGGATCTGGCGGATTTTGTCGATTTCCTCCTGCGGGATGTACTTGGCGCGGGCGATGTCCTCGCGGACGGCCAGCCGGGCGATCTCGACGGTTTCGACGCCGGCCTCGATGGCCGCGAGCCCCGCGTGGTGGAAGTGCAGCACGGTCTTGAGCATCTCGTACTGCTTTTCGAGCGAGGTGTACGTGTCTACCGCGTGGAACGCATTCTGGTGCAGGTAGTCCTCGCGAATCGACCGGGAGGTCTCCAGCGCCAGCCGGTCCCGCGGCGACAGCGCCTCGGCCCCAACCAGGCGCACGATCTCCCGCAGTTCCGCTTCCTGTTCCAGCAGACTCATCGCCTCCTTGGTCATCTGTTCCATCTCAGCGCCGAGATCCTTGTTCTCGAACGCCCCCCGCAAATACTGGCCGTAAAAGGAGTAACTCGTGAGCCAGTCAATGGCGGGGAAGTGACGCTGGTAGGCGAGTTCGCCTTTGAGGGACCAGAAGACCTTGACCACGTGCAGGGTGGCTTGGACGACGGGGTCGGAGAGATCGCCGCCGGGGGGACTGACGGCGCCGATGACGGCCAGGCCGCCTTCGCGCTCGGGGGAGCCCAAGCACTGGACGCGGCCGGCGCGTTCGTAGAAGGCCGCGATGCGGGCCGCGAGGTACGCCGGATAGCCTTCCTCCGCGGGCATCTCTTCCAGACGGGTCGAGATTTCACGCATGGCTTCCGCCCAACGGCTCGTACTGTCGGCCATCAGGGCGACCGTGTACCCCATGTCGCGGAAGTACTCGGCGATCGTGATCCCGGTGTACACCGACGCCTCGCGGGCAGCCACCGGCATGTTCGAGGTGTTCGCGATCAGCACGGAGCGCCGCATCAGGGGCTCGCCACTGCGGGGGTCCTTCAACTCGGGGAACTCAGTGAGCACGTCGGTCATCTCATTGCCGCGCTCGCCGCAGCCGACGTAGACGACGATGTCCGCATCGACCCACTTGGCAAGCTGGTGCTGCACGACGGTTTTGCCCGTCCCGAACGGACCGGGCACACAGGCGGTGCCGCCCTTGGTGATCGGGAAGAACGTATCGATGACGCGCTGGCCGCTGACGAGCACGTTTGTCGGAGCGAGCCGCCGACTGAGCGGTCGCGGGTTCCGCACCGGCCACTTCTGCATCAACGTCAGGTTGTGCTCGGTCCCGTCTTCGCCCGCACACACCGCGACGGTCTCCTCGACCGTGTACTCGCCCGACGAGATGCTTTTGATCGTGCCGCGGATTCCCGCCGGGACCATGATCTTGTGCAGCACCAGCGAGGTCTCCTTCACCTCGCCGAGGATGTCGCCGGGCCCGACCTTGGCGCCCTTGGCCACCGTCGGCTTGAACGCCCACTTCTTCTCGCGGGAAAGGCCCGGCATGGCACTGCCACGGCTCATGAAGGAGCCTTCGAGCTTCACGAGCGAATCCAGCGGTCTCTGAATCCCGTCGTAGATGCTCTCGATCAGGCCCGGCCCGAGCTCGACGCTCAGCGGCGCCTCGGTGTCCAGCACCGGCTCGCCCGGCCCGATACCCGTGGTCTCCTCGTAGACCTGGATGGAGGCCCGGTCGCCGCGGAATTCCACGATCTCGCCGATCAGGTTCAGCGAGCCCACGCGGACCACGTCATACATGCGCGCCCCGGCCATCCTCTCGGCCACCACTACCGGCCCGGCCACCTTCATTACACGACCTTGTCTCTTCTCTGTCATTGTCAGAACCTTTTTTCGTCGCGCGTGCTCTGCAACACGCACAGTATCACAGTTTCTCGGTACGACTTGGAGTCATCCAACACGCGTGGTCCATGCCTTGATACCAAGTTCTCCTTAGGGGCTCTGCCCCCAAACCCCCGGCATTTGTCGCTTTGGGCCAATAGCATGGGTAAGGAGATTGCCTCGCCTCTTGCCATCCCCCCCTATCGCCGGTAACATAGACGTGCTGCTGCGGAGGATAGGGCTCTGCTGGCAAGCACCCCGAGCGCCACAGCAGTCCAGTGGCATGGGCGACGCTGTCGTCATGGTGGCGCCGCCTTGCTCTCGTGACTTCTCTGTCATGCTGCTGGTGCAGAGCGAAAAATGCCAGGGGTCCGGGGACAGCGTCCCCGGTCGCTCGGCATTGCCCCATCCGGCGAGTGCATCGAAACCACACCAGTTTATCATCCTTCGCGTCATCGTTTTACGCACCGCGCATAATATCGATCCCGGTCGCCAGCTTCAGGACCCGGCCCAGCGCCTCGCTGGCGAAGCCCTCGGATTCCTGCGTGAACGGCACGACCACCACGCACGGGATCGGCTTGGCCTCCGTGGCCGCCAGAACCTCGTCGGCCACCGCCGCGACGGTCTCGGCCAGGACGAGCAGCGCGTACTCGGCGTCGATGATCTGCTCGGCCGCCTGGACGATCTGCTCGCGCTCGGCCCCCACGGCGTACGTGTCCACGCCCAACGCCGAGAACGGCATCACGAAATCGGCGTCCCCTAATACTGCGACTTTGCCTTCCATTGTTTCGTTTCTCGTGTCCCGTGACCCGTGTCCCGCAAGAGCGTTACGCCCTACGCGACGCGGTCCAGGATCAGCTTGGTATCCAGATTGTTTCTCTTGGCCGTCAGGATCAGGCGGACCGTGCGGATCTCGTGCTCCTTGGCCAGCAGGAACGCGACGACCGGCTGGGGACCCGCGGTGATCTGAACCGTCTGATGCACGTAGCCCATCACGTAGTCATCGCACTGCTGCTCGACCTTGAGGAACGACCCGTGGGCCGCAACGTAGGCGGCGCCGGCGTCCACGATGTGATGATACGGCGTGGCGAAGAACAGCGAGCCCAGCGTTTCATACGGCTGTTCGATCCCCTGGCGGAGGCGGTCTGCCTCGACAAAGCCGCCTTCGAGGAAGACGCCGCGTGGATCGGCTTGGACGAACTTGACCCGCAGCATCGTCCGCAGGTTCGTCAGGTCGATCCGGATGCGGAAGAGGCTCGTCAGGAAGACACTGCCGTCGGCGACCTGCGCCACGTCGAGCTGGTGCGCCGCCTGGGCGTGATCGATCGCGTGGTCGATCTGGCGGATGTCCTTGTTCGCGTAGAACGCCAGCACCGCCTGGTCGGCCGCCCATTGCAGGTACTCCGGCAGGATCGCCTGATTCTGTTCCTCGAACGCCTGGCGCAGCAGTTCCGGCGGGACGTTGCCTTCCGGGCTGTAGTCGGCGCCGACGGGCTTGTCCGTGAGGACCCGGCGCAAGACCAAGCGGAGGTTCGCATAGTCGTCCCGGCTGCGGAACAGCGCCGCAACCTGCTCGTCGAGCATGAGATCGTCGAAGAGGCCGCGGACCGCCGCGCGGCGCTGCAGGAGCACCGTCTCGAGCTCGAAGCCGCCCGCCCCCTGGGGAAGCGTATACTCCGAGCCGCTCAGTGCGGAGGCCGCCGACGCGAAATCCGGCGCGTTGGCCATGTCCATCAGGGCCGTCCGCGCCAGCATCTGCGTCTCCATGCTCCGGACCTGGGCGGTCTGGAACATATAGCGGTAATCGTCCTCCCCTACCGGCGGGTAGTTGAAGAACTCGTGAATCCCCAGCTCTGTCTTGTCCACTCGCATCTCGGGCATGTTGGGCTACCGCGACCGACCCGCGTCGGCATTGTTTGAAAAGAGGTCCTTGGCCACTTCGATCTCGAGGTCCTTGCGGGCCTGCCCCACGAGCACGTCGATCGAGACGTTCGTGCGCACCTTGCCGCGCTGGAGGAGGAACCCGCCGCCGAAGTTGTGCTTCTCGCCGGCCAGCGTCAGCTTGCCCTTGTCCTTGAGCCGCGCGTTGACGTCCGCGACGAGTTTGGCATCGATCCGGGCATCGTTCTTGCCGGGGACCACCTTCTCCTCGCCCGTCTCCGCCGCCGCCGTCATGAGCTTGGCCATCAGGTCGCGGTACTCGCCGTCGGGCAGCTTCTCGATCTTCTGGCGGGCCTGGGCGAACACGTCGTCGAGCAGTGCCGCCTTGCCCACGAGATACTCCTTGGCGGCCTCCATCCGCGCGACGGCCAGCCGCTGCGAGCGCTCGTCCGCCGCGGCCTTTTCGGCCAGGGCCTTCGTCTCCTGCTCGAACCGGGCCAGGTCCTCGTTGAGCCGGCCCGTCTCGGCGGCCTCGCGCTCCTCGGCCTGCTTCCTGAGGGCCGCGGCCTGCGCCCTTGCGTCCGACAAGATCTTGTCGATCACCTGTTCTGCTTGCATCTGTTACACCCCGTCACAAGGCATCAGCATTTCCTCGGCGTCCAGACTACACACCGGCCGCGGTGGCCGCTGGGGGGAACTTGATGCCGAACAGCAGGATGAACAGCGTCACGAGCAGACCGAGAATGGCGTAGATCTCCACCATGACCGCGTAGACGACGCCGGCCTTGAACGCCAGTTCCGGCCTCTTGGCGGCCATCAGAATGCCGCCGGCCGAGGTCTTGCCCTGCTGAATGGCGCTGAACAGGCCCGCGACGCCCACCGGCAGACAGGCCGCCAGGACCTGCAGGCCCAGCCAAGTGTTGACTTCCTGGGAGAGGCCGCCGCCGAAGAAGTTCATCTGGAGCATGACCATGAAGGCCCCGAGGAAGCCGTAGAAGCCCTGCGTGCCGGGCAGCACGACCATGATGAACATCTGCCCGTATCGTTCCGGCTTCTCGCTCAGCACACCCGTCGCGGCGCGACCGGCAATACTGATTCCGTACGCCGAGCCGATACCCGCCAGGAAGGCCGCCAACCCAGCACCGAACAAAGCCAAAGCCATTCCGAGAGTCATTCTGTTCGCCTACCTTTCTGAGAACCTACTTTCCTGCCTTCTCGATATAGATGTGCCTGTATTCTTTTGCCAAGGGAGCGAACTCTCTGCCGCCGCTCGCCAGGAACTTCGGGAAAAACTCGACATACTGCAACCGTAGCGTGTGCACGAACGCGCTGAGGATCGCCAGGATCAGGTTGAACACGTGGCCCCCGACGAAGATCAGGATCGCCACGAGCGGGCCGACCCAGGGGATGCCGCCCGCGACCTGGGCGATCACGTTGATCGCCATCGCCAAGCCCGCGCCGACCATGCCCAGCGCCATCAGACGCAGATAGCTGAGCACGTCGCCGAGATAGAAGATGCTGCTAAAGACGTTGTAGAAGCCCATGCCGAGGCGCGCCCCGATGCCGCCCTCGCGATGGCTGAACAGGAAGATCGTCGCCGCCGCCAGGAGGGCCAGGTAGCCGAACACCTTGCCCACCGCCGCCGGGATGGCGCCGGTCACGCCCAGCGTGAACAGGACGACGGAGTTGAGAAGGACGATCCAGTTCATCTGGTCGAACGCCGCCGCGATATAGTTCCGCATCCGCAGGTTGTGCATGAAGCCGATGATCAGGCCGGTGACGAGCTGGATGTAGCCCAGTCCCAGCGCCACGCCGAAGAACACCAGCGGCGCCTTGAACGGGTCGAACGCCAGCGCCAGGTTCGCGTCCCGGTGCAGGACGAACTTCTGGATGGCGTCGCCGAACCAGCCGCCCGTCAGGGCGCCGACCACGACGGTCGCCACCGCGCACAGGGCCAGCATGACCAGCAGCTTCTTGTCGCCCTGCATCTTCTTGATGAAGAACGCCAGGATGCCTAACATGAGGAGCCCGTAGCCGGCGTCCGCAATGCACATGCCGAAGAAGATCGCGAAAAACGGGGCCAGGTACGGCGTCGGATCGACGCTCAGATGGTGCGGCATGCCGTACAAACGGGTCACCACCTCGAACGGCTGGACCGCCTGGCGGTTCTCGATCTCGACCGGGACCTCTTCGTCCGGGGCCGGCTCGATCCGCGCCACGGTCGCGGCGTCAAAACGGGCGACCACCCGCTCAAGCTGGGGATAGTCCCGCTTGCGACACCAGCCTTCGAGGATCATCGCCTGCTCGGTTGCCGGTACGTTGTCACGCGTCTGCTCGCGCCCGAGGATGTTGCGGTAATGATCGTGCAGGATCTCCAATTTCAGGAGGTTGCCCGCCAAATCTCCAGCGGCCTGCTTGTGTTCCGCGAGCCGCTTCCGCGCGTCGTCGAGCCGCTGCTCGTACTCGCGGGTCCGCTCGGCGACGGTGCCGGTCATTCCCTCGAAGCTGACGATTTCGAACTCGTAGGAACGCAGCAGCTTCTGCGCCGGCTCGACCTGCTCCCGCAGGATGACGACGATGCAGGCCTCGCGCGTGCCGTAGGTGCTCACGTGCTGCAGGGCGGCCCCGAGGTTTGCCAGGCGCTCCTGGAACTCGGCATAGTGCTGCTGGGGCACGAGGCCCGCCCAGCAGACACTGCTCTGGAGCCTGCCCAGATCATCAAGGGGGGTCTGCAAGGCCGTCCACGGTCGCAGCAGATCGAGGACACTCTGGGCATGGTCGATCTGGGTCCGAGTCTTCTCCATCGCCCCCTGCAACTGCTCGGCCTGATCCACGATCTTGAGAATCGCGCCGTTGGAGACGACCTCATGATAGGACGCCGGCTCGACGATCGGGCGGGGCGCCAGCATGCTCGCCAGCCCTTTGCGCGGAGGGGCATAGTCCTTCAGAAAGCTGATGGCGCGTTCGAGACGGGCGACCAGGTCCTCCAGGTCCTTCGGTCGTTCCCGCGCGGCGGCCAGTCCCGGCGTCTCCTTGGTGATCGCCGCCTCGTCGGCATTGAGGACCTGGCACACGCCGGCGTCCTGCAGCGCCTCGAGCAGGTCCGAGACCTGCGCGCGATGGCAGACGATCATCACCTTGGCCATTGGGGTAATCGCCATGGACTAACCTCTCTTCACGTACTCGACGACCTTCGTCACCGCGGCGGGGACCTTCTTCTGCACCTGGTCGCGCAACTGCTTGCGCTGCTGCTCCGCCTGGGCCTTGAGCGTCTTGATCTCGGCCTGGACCTCGGTCCGGGCCTTCTCGACCGCGGCGTCGATGGTCCGCCGACGGTTCACCTCCGCCTGCTCCACGCGTTGGCGGCGCTCCTGGCGGCCCTTGTCGGCCAGCGCCACGGCGTCCGCCTTGGCCTTTTCGATCGTCTGGTGCGCTTCGGCCTCCGCCTGCTTGATTTTCGCTATCAGTTCCATGTGCGGTTATGCCCCTTGTTGATCCAACCGTAAGAAAAGTCGCGTAGTTTATACCAGCGCCGAAACCAAAGACAAGGAAAAACGGTGGAAATTGGTGAAGGATGATCGATGAGTGATGATTTGGAGCCCGGCCCAACACGGCGGTTGCCCCACGATCGTCCATGATCCATAATCGATCATCAATTCCCCAGGAGTTGGTCCACGCGGACCACGAGTTCCTTGACCCTTCCCAGCGAGGCGTCGAACCGCTTCTTCTCGGACGTGTCGAGATCCAGCTCGATGATCCGCTCGACGCCGTCCTTGCCCAGCACCGCGGGGACCCCTACGAAGCAGCCGCCGGCGCCGTACTGCTGGTTGCACCAGACGCAGCAGCAGATGACGTTCTTCGTGTCGCGGAGAATCGCCTCGGCCATCTTGACCGCGCCGGCCGCGGGGGCGTAGAAAGCGCTGTAACCCAGAAGATTCACGATCTCGATGCCGCCCTTGCGGGTGCGGTCGATGAGAGCGTCGATCCGCTCCTGGCTCAGGAGCTGTGCGATCGGGATGCCGCTGACCGCGGTGTAGCGCGGCAGCGGGACCATGTCGTCGCCGTGACCGCCCATCAGGACGCACTGGATGTCCTCGACGCTGACGCCCAACTCCTGGCCCAGGAAGCAGACGAAGCGGGCAGAATCCAGCGCCCCGGCCATGCCCATGACGCGGTTCTTGGGGAAGCCGGTCGTCTTGCCCGCGACGTAGACCATCACATCGAGCGGATTGCTGACAACGATGACGAACGCGTTGGGTGAAAGCTCAGCCACCTTGCGACTGACATCGCGAACGATCCTGGCGTTAATAGACAGGAGGTCATCGCGACTCATGCCGGGCTTACGCGGCACGCCGCTGGTGATGATGACCACGTCGCTGTCGGCGGTCGCGTCCCAATCGGTCGTCCCCCGGACCTCCTGCTGCGACAGTTGGATCGGGCTGGCCTCCGCCATATCGAGCGCCTTGCCCTCAGGCAGACCTTTGACGATATCGAGCAGCACGACCTCCCCCAGCCGACGGTTGGCGGCCATAAACGCGGCCGTCGCCCCCACATTCCCGGCCCCGACCACCGTGATCTTCTGTCTTGCCATGGCAGTTCCCCAATCCCTGTATCCCACCGAGCAAATCCCGCGAAGCCGATGCCACCCCGACGAGTTCTCCGGCAAAGCACGGCATCTTATAGTGACGTGAATCACATGTCAAGAGAGGAATCTACACAATACGAGCGAGACAGAGCTCTCTTTTGTGCAAGGGGATTCATTAAGGGCAACTTGACAAAAGACAGCCTCAAGGCAGGCGATCCTGAGCGCTCTCCGGCGGTGTCAACAGCCGGACAAGGACTTCGTCCCTTGTGGGCTGTGCCAAGTCCAGAGGCGTATGGCCGTGGTGGTCCGTTGGCCTGACGTCTGCGCCCCAGCAGACCAGCAGTTCCACCATATCGGTATCTTCGAGGAGAGCCGCCTGATGCAGCGGAGTCTGTCCCTCATTGTCGAGCGGGTCAACTTGAGCCCCGTTAGCCAACAGGACATCCGCCGCATCTACTGAACCGCATAT
>ENA-OSEO01006301-OSEO01006301.1-sediment-metagenome-genome-assembly--contig:-NODE-6301-length-10746-cov-5.577561_pt1 | contig 10746 bp, 6 predicted proteins | sample MGYA00237883_ERZ534232 | MGnify/ENA metagenome assembly ERZ534232
TTGAACATGGCCCAACCTCGGCTCTCTCTGTACAACGACCGACGATTACGGAAGGAACCGCCGTTCACTCAGAGAATACTGCCTCTCCGGCGGCGGGTCAATGCCAAAGACCGCATAGAACCCCTGTGAACAAGGAGGTTAAGACGAACCGACGATCGGCCTCAGGCAACGTTGCGGCGGTACCAGTCGATGGACTTCTCCAGCCCCTCGCGGAAGAGGACCACCGGCTCGAAGCCGATCAGTTCCTTCGCGGCCGTGATATCGGCGAGCGAGTGCTTCACGTCGCCGGGACGGGCGGGCTCGTACTTCGGTTTGACCTTCTTGCCCAGGAGACGGTTTATCATGTCGATGATCGCATTGACCGTGACGGCCTCGCCGCAGGCGACGTTGATCACCTGGCCGGCGGTCTTCCGGGCCCGGGCCGCCAGGAGATTGGCATGGACGACGTTGTCGATGTAGGTGAAATCGCGGCTCTGCTCGCCGTCACCGTAGATGGTGGGAGGCGTGTCCTTCAGGATGGCGGTGACGAAGGCGGGAATGGCCGCGGCGTACTGGCTGGTCGGGTCCTGCTGCGGTCCGAAGACGTTGAAATACCGCAGAGAGATCGTTTCCAGGCCGAAGACCGTCGCGAACACGGAGCAGTAGTACTCGCCGACCAGCTTCCCGACCGCGTAGGGCGACAGCGGGTCCGGACGCATCGTCTCGACCTTGGGCAAGGTGGGCGTATCTCCATAGGCGGAAGAACTGGCGGCGTACACGAACCGCTTCACGCCGGCATCGCGGGCGGCCAGCAGCATCATGAACGTCGCGTCGACGCAATGCTGGTGGGCGGCCGCGGGATCGTCCACGCTCCGCGGGACCGAGGGCAACGCCCCTTCGTGCAGGATCACATCGATCCCCTTGACGACCGCGCGCGCCACCTCGGGCACACCCATGTCGCCCTCGACGAACTCGATCTTGTCCATGACCGAGGCCAGGTTGCTCCGTTTGCCGGTCAGGAGGTTGTCCACAACGCGGACGAAGCACCCCTCGGCTACCAGTCGCCTGCAGATGTTCGAGCCGATGAACCCGGCTCCACCCGTCACCAAGAACTTCTCCATGTTTTCGATCCCCTCAGAGAACAGAAGCCCTGCGGAACTTCATGAGAAAGTGATTATTTTACGAGACCGATCAGGAAATGGGAACTCCTTTTTCGGAGGGTGGTGGATTCGGGCGACAGCACCGCGTGGAGCCGGCCATCACCGAACGACAGAGCCTCCATTGCCCATTTGGCCCTGTCCGCCGCGTCCACTCCGTCTGCCCCGTCCATCGAATGCATCCTGCCCTCAGGCCGAGGCGGCAGCCGGGTGGCCCTTGAGATACTTGCGGTAGGCCTTGAACTGTTGACGGAAGTAGCCACCCTTCATCGCCTCGGCACCGAAGAGCACGCATCCGACAACGTGAGCCCCCACGTCCTGCAATTCGAAGATCGTCCGCTCGGCGGCCCCGCGTTTCGTCGTCGCGGCGTTAAAGACCAGGAGCGTGGCGTCGACCAGCCGGGCCAGCATCTTGACATCGCTGACCAGCAGGACCGGTGGCGTGTCGATGATGACGCGGTCGTACTCTTTGGCCGCTGCTTCGATAAGTTCCTTCATCCGATGGCTGGCCAGCAATTCCGCCGGATTCGACGCGGGCGGACCGGCGTAGATGAGGTCGAGACCCTCCAGCCCGCTGGGCGTGATCGCCTCGGCGTAGCTGCATTCACCCGTCAGGACGTTCGTCAGTCCCAGCCCGGACGCGTCCCCTTCCGATCCATCCCGCGGGAAGGCCAGATGCAGGCTGGGCTGGCGCAGGTTGCCATCGATCAGGAGCACCTTCTCGTACTTGGCGGCGAAGGCCTCAGCCAGATTGCAGGCGACCGCGGTCTTGCCGTCCCCCGGCTGGCCGCCGGCGACCAGGAGCGTCTGGAACGCCTTCTCAGACGACAGCTCGAGATTGGTCCGGCACCGACGGTAGCACTCGCCCAGCAGCGAGTACGGCGCTTCCTCGACCACACGGCACAGATCGACGTCGTCGACCGCGCGGTCCTCGTCGGCGTCCGGGATGACCCCCAGTAGCGGGACGCGCAGGAACCGGCGGACATCGCTCGGGGTCCGCACGAGATCGTTCAGCATCTCGAACAGGAACGCCAGCGACAGGCCCAGGATCAGTCCGAGCAGGGTACCGCCGGGACTCCACAGCAGGACGCTGCGCGAGATCACCATTTCGAGCGGCTCCGGCGCCCGGCCGATGAGCTGCACCTTGGGCGTATCCGGGTCCCGCACCATGATGCGTAGCTTCTCGATCTGGGTCTTGATCTGGTTGAGCGTCTCGATCCGCTCGTCGCGGATCTGCATCTGCCGGCCGTACTCGGCGCGGGCGTCGTCAAGCGCCTTCTGCTGCACGCGCGCGGCCTCCCGCAGTCGGTCCAGCTCTGCGAGCCGGGCGTCGAGCACACGGAGGCTGTCCTGTGCGTTCTTCAGATTCGCGGTGCGCGTCCGTTCGGCGATTTCGGACTTGCGCAGGTCCCTTTTCCTCTGCAGTTCCTGGATCGTCTCCTGGAACTGGCGGACGGCGCGATGGCCCTCGCCGAACTTCGAGAGCCGGCCCGACAACTGCGCTTCCAGCAGGGCAATCTGCTGGGCAAGCTGGAGCATCACCGGGTCTCTCTCGATCGCATACTCGATCTGTTCGGTGATCGGTCCCTGCGCCAGGCGGCTGAGGTTCTCGATCTCGGTTCGGATCTGCCCGACCGCCAGATCGAGCTGGTTCTTCTCCAGTTCCAGATCGTTCAGTCGGATCGTGATGGTGTTCTGGAAGTAGCGTCCGTTCGCAGGAATCTCCAGATCGGTGATGCCCGTCCTCTCCCGCACGCCCTGCAGGGCCTGCTCGCTGGCCAGGATCTCCCGCTCGACCGCGCTCTGGCGGCCGGTCAGTTCCACGAGCTTCTCGGTAACATCCTGTCTTTGCGTGTCGCCGTGATCCCGGATGAACAGCTCGGCCATCTCATTGACGATCAAAGCAGCTTCCGCGGGACGGCGGCACGTCATGGAGACCACGATGTGCTCCGCTTCCCGGTGGGGAAAGGCGGTGAGGTTCCTTTCGAGATAGCGCACGGCGGCAATCGGCCCGTCCCTGCCGCTCGATGCCTGGCGACACCAGCTCGTCGCGCGGACCCGATCGATCTGCAGCAGCTTCTGCAAGTTGCTCTGGCTTTTCATCAGGTTGGCCAGCGAGACGCGGTGCCCATATTGCAGGTCCTGCTGGACCTGGGAGGCCACGATCTCCATGGGATCGGTCTCGACGGGAGGCAGCACCTTGATCACCGCCTCGGCCTTATAGAGGGGAAAGAACCGGCCGACCAGATACCAGCCACCCGTACCGATCACGGCTCCGAGAATCGTCATGAGCAGGATCAGCCAGACATGCCGGCGCAGCATGCCGAGCGCTTCCTTGGGGGTCAGCGCCGCCTCGGAGGCGCTCCTGGCTCCCGGGGCTCTCGATGCCCTGCCTGCGACCGTCGGGTTCTTCTGGATCATGTCACATCACCCTTATTGGCTCAACCGCTGGAGCGCCAGATCGAGGCGTTGCCGGACCGTCGCAGGCAGAGCCTCCCCGCCCACATCCAAGGCGCGGCGATAGGCGGCCTGAGCCCGGTTCCGTTGTCCCAACGCTTCCTGGACCATACCCAGATGCTCATAGACTTCCGCCGGGACTGCCCCTTTGACTTCATACTGCTGCATCGCCGCCGTCAGGGTCTCGGCCGCTTCGGCGTGCCGGCCATTCTTGTACAGGACGTAGGCATACGTATCCAGGAAGCTGGCCTCGTCCGGACTCTGCTGGACCGCGGTCCGGGCAAAGTCCAGCGCCTCGGCCAGCCGTTGATCGTTCTGAGCCAACATATAGGCCAAATTGTTCAAAACACTGCTATTCTTCGGCATTTTCACGCGCAGACTTTCGTAGACCGAGATCGCCCTGGCGAGATACGCTTTATCGGAAGTCTTCTTGTGAGCGGTCGTCAGCAGGTCGGCCTTGCGAATCGTGTATTCGACCCCGGCGTCCGTGTCCGGCCCGGCCAACTGGATGCACTTGTCGATATAACCGACAGATTCGTCATATCTATCCTGGAGCTGAGCCAGGGCGAACATCACGAAATTGGCGGCCAGGGAATCCGGGGCCGCCGCCAGACGCTGACGGCAATAGGTCGACACCTCCGACTCACCCAGCAGCAGGTAGACGCGCAGCATCACCTCGACCGCCAGACGCTCGTTGGACCAGGCCTTGTCCATCGCCTTGCGGCCCAGCTCGCGTGCGGTGTTCAGGTCACCCAGTTTCTTCTTCGCTTCCGCCATCCGGAAGCAGGCCACCGGCGCATACGGCGTCTCCGCATACTTGTCGCCTTCCTGGAACAGGCGCTCCAGTTTCTCGGGCTTCCCGACACCGCCCGCGCCGGACGGTTCGCCGGCGCCCAGGATCAAGGCCCGAAAATAACCATCGAGGGCGAGGGAATACTGGGCATCGGGAGCCGAGCCTGTCGCCTGCGGGTGCAACCGGTACGCTCTCCCGAAGAGCTCCTCCGCCCGCTCGTACTGGCCCTGCGAGAGAGCGTAGGACCCGGCGCGATTCAGCCAGAACACGCTGTCGGGCGACTCGGTTAGAACATCCGTATGGAGCTGTCGGAGAGCATCATGGCGGCCGAGTCTCTGATAGGTGGTTTCCAGCAGCATCATAGCCTCCAGGGGCGCTCCCGGCTGCCCGGCCGCACGCTGCAATTCGGTCAAGGCCTCCTCGTGACGACCCGCCCAGAGATGGGCCTTGGCCAAGGCAACGGTGGTCACCGGATCGTCCTGCAGAGTCCGGCTCTTGCGGAAGTCGAGAATCGCCTGATCCCCCTCCCCCATCAGGAGCGAGATCTCGCCGCGCAGACGCCAGATGGCCGCGTTCTGCGGATCGTTCTCCAAGCTGCGGTTGACCAGACTCAGCGCCCGCGTGAGTTGTCCCTGCCGCTTGGCGACCTGGGCTTCCATCAACGTCGTACGCGGCTCGTCTGGGTATTTCTCCCTGAGGCTTTGCAGTCTCTGCTCGGCCTCGCTGACGAGCCCCACATGCAGGTAGGCCCGCAGTTGCGCCAGCCGATTGACGGCGTTGTCCTCCAGCGCGATCAGTTCCTCGGAGTACTTCTTCACGCCGGGCCCATCCGCGGTCTCCTCCGCGACGAGCAGGAGCCCTTTGAGCGCATCGACCCGCGTGCCGTCCTGGGCATACAGCGTCAAGAGGAGCCGCCGGGCCTCCTCGAAATTCCGAAGACGGAAGTAATGCCTCCACAGAAGCCGGCTGTCGTCCGATCCGGCCAGCAGTTGCTCGGCCTTCTCGTTCTGCCCGACGACGCGGAGGTAAGCCGCGTAGCTCTCGAGCATGAGCAGGTCGGTCGGATCTGCCTGTCGGGCCTGCTCAAAGGCAGCCTCTGCCACGCGGAAGAAGGCACCTCGCTTCTGCTCGTCCGTCTCTTTCTGGGCAATCTGAGTCGCGATCCGTCCGAGCAGGACTGCGTTGCGCAGGCTGGGGGCGTTGGCCTGGATCGTCTGACGGATGGCTAACGCTTTCATCGGGTCGCTGGTCCCGATGAAGTCCGCGTAGGCACTCAGCAGGTTGACATCGCGCGGATTCAGGTGGATGGCTCGCTCCAGGGCTTGGCGTGCCTCCTGGATCTGCTCGGAGGATAGGTTGGCGCCCAGCTTGCTGTTGCGCAAGGCCAGGGCGCTGGCCAGCGTCCTGGCAATCATCGGGTCCATCGGATTGAGACGGGCCGCCTGCCGCACGTCCTCCACGGATTCCTGTTCCCTGCCCAGAGCGGCCTTCACGTCGCCGCGCAGCATGTATCCATAGGAAAAGACCGGTCGCTGCTTGAGGCACTCATCCAGGTGCGCCAGCGCGGTCTCATACTGCTGGCGGGCGAACGCCAGACGAGCGGAATACAGATACCCGCCGCAGTCGTCGAGGTTGTCACGCCGAACCAACGCGACGATTTCTTCCGCCTGCGTCCAGTTCTCCTGATGACGCGCCAGGTCGAACAGGTAGCCGGCGGCCAGGTGTCTCGGACTGATGTTCCGCCCGCCGAGGTATGTGGGCGCCTCCTTGGTCTGCTGGGCCGTGGCGGCATCCAGCACACTTCGCCATTGCGCCCGGGCCTGGTCCAACTGTCCCGCCTGCTGATAGAACAGGCCGAGTTCGAGGGAGCGCCGGACCGGATCGGCGATGCTGCGAATTGCCTGCTCCTGGAGCTCCCGGCGTCTCGGTTCCGGGCAGTTGGCCGGGTCCGGTTCCGAGAGAAGCCTGCGGTAGAACGCCGCACTGACGCTGTCCGGCGACTGCTTGAGATAGGCCTCGACAAGCGCCTCGGCCGTGCTCTTATCGCTCTGCTCGATGAGCGACTCGCAGAGCCGCACGATATGCCTCTCCTGGACCGCATCCGGATCGCTCTGCAACAGTCTCTGCATGAGGTCGGCTTCCTGGCGGTGATACGCGCGCATTTCGTTGGTCATGCCCTGCACCGCGGCGGAACCGTTGCCACGCTCCGCACCGGCCGCCGTCCGCTCCTGGTGAATGGCCGCGAGCAGTTGCGTGGTCTTCAACCGAACGAGGTTCAGACGCAAGGAAATGGTGTTCGGGTCTTCGGGCTTGAGTCTTGCGACGGCCTCTTCCGCTCCCGTGACCAGTCCCTTGCCGATCAGGGCCCGGGTCCGCAGCGTCCGACTTCGGTCGGTCGGTCCGAAGCGCTCCTCGAAGGAATCCGCGGCACTGAGCACGACGTCGTAGGAGCCAGCCTGTAGCAGCGCTTCGCCATAATCCAGGACGGCCTCGGGCTTCGTATGATGGATGCCGCAGTTCAGCGCCGTCCCCAGGAAGTCGACAACGGCCCCGGTCTCGACGGTCTCCTTGAAGATCCGCGCGAGAGTATAGGAGAGGAAGGGGTCCCGCTGGTCCGCCGGACGGGCGGCTTTGATCTGCTCGTAAGCCGCATACAGCGACTTGGCGGCCTGGTCCGTCCGGCCCCGGGCCAAGTCCAGCATGCCGTGCCATTTCAGCACCTCCGGGTTCTCGCCGCTGCCATGGATCTGCTCGATCTCATGGACCGCCTTCTCGGCGCGAGCCAGTAGATCCGCCCGCGCCGGGTCAGAGGCAGGCAGGTCCAGAATCTGTTCGACGCAACACATAGCCAACAGCGAACACAGTGAGAACCGGTGCACCCGACGTGCTACCTGCGTGGGACCAGGCGTATCCTGCGCATCCGGTAGCTCGAGCGCCTGATTCGCCAAATCCATCGCGATTTGCAGCGCGGAGAGATCACGGTAGACGGAGAACTTGCGGTATTGGTAGCCCGCGGCCAGGACCGCGTACTCGGCGCGGTCCTTGTCGAGCGCGGCCGCCCGGTTCGCAGCCTCGATCGCGCGGTCGAGCTTCTCCGCGGCCGACGCGAAATCGAGGTAAGCCGAGAAGAGGGAATAGAACTGCGCCTGGGCCGCAGAGGCGCGTGCACTGGAGGCGAAGCGCCGGGTCAGTTCTTCATATTGAGATTCCAGGGCCTTCATCTGCTCTCGCACGGCCGCCATCGTTCCCTGCTGCGTCACAGCGAGCTTTCGGCCGAGCAGGTGAATATGGGCCTCGGCAGTCTCCCCCGCGGCACGAACCCCCTCGGCCAGGATTTCATCCACCTGCTTGCCAGCGGCTGCCTCTTCGCTCCGATCGCCGCGCGAGCTCGCCAGCTCGCCTCGCTCGACGAAAACCTGTGCCAGATAGTGATACGCCGAAGCGTTGTTCGCATCGAGCGTCCGCGTCTCCTGCAGGTCGCGCTCGGCTTCCGCCAGCAGTTCGTCGGGCGACGTGACCGCCCCCATGCCCGCCAGTTCCACCGCGGCGCGCCCCTTGACCAGATGCAGGTGCGGCCCCAGCAGCGGTGAACCCCGGTTCCAGTCCCGATCCAGCGCCACCCCGAAGGAGGGCTCCCAATCCGTTCGCTCGGCACGGAGCAGGTCGGCGTCGGTGACGACCTCCAGGGCCTTTCGCGCCTGCGAAAGGACTTCCTCCCAGTATCCACTCATGGCCCGTCCCGTGGCGCCGAGACTGTCCGCCATGATGTAAACGTATTTGAGCCGGCCAAGGTGCGCTCTGACGTTCGTCGGGTCCGTCGTGACGATCGCCTCCCAGCATCCGAGGACGCGGTCCCATAGCCCCATCTCCCGGTACACGTCGGCGCGTTTGAACAGCAGCTCGACCTTCAGCTCGGGCGTATCGGCCAGGCCGTAGGCCCGCTCGTAGTTCTCCCGGGCACGCGGATAGTCCTTCGCGGCCCACGCCGCGTCACCATCCGCGATGAAGGGCGCAGCGTCCCGGTTCAGTCGCAGGATGACGAACACCGCCGCCAGCACCAGGAGCAGGAACACCGCCGTGCCCAGCAACGCGACTCTCTTGTTCAGACGCCTTCGTGCCATCTACAGTCCCCTTTCACGGCCCGGTCCGTCGGCAAACGCCGTCATCGCATGCTGAAGATCACGCGCCCATGCTGTTGCGAGCGCAGCGAAGCAATCTCCCAGTTTCGAAATCGAAATGACTGCGTCGCTGCGCTCTTCGCCATGACATGACCGCAGACCAACGCGATGCAGGATCATTCCAGACTGGGCCAATGTTCCTTCTCCAGAATCGGCAAGAGCACCGCAAATAATCTCTCACTGGCAGCCACCGCGTCCTTTTGGGCGGGCGCCGCGGCCGATCGGTTGAAGACCAGCTCGACCTTGCAGAAATACGAGTGCTTGCGGAAAATGTTTTTGTTCAGAGCCATCCGCGCGTCGTCCCGGCTCCCGGCATATTCCCCATTGACGCGGAACAGGTACACCACCGGGAACTGCGGTAGCGCGAGTGCAGCATCGCCGGCGGACCGCGCGAAGCGCAGGTATCGTCCCGGGATTGCCCGTCGCGCGTCGGACGCGCCGATTTCGAAACGCACGACATCGGTGTTCAACCGCTGATAACCGCCGCCGGTGTAGCACTCCTCCGGCACGTGCGGCACGCGATCCGGAAGCCGATAGTACGTGATAAACACGAGGATCTCCCGCACGGCACTGCGCGGCGGCTCGCGCGGGTCGTCCAGAATCCACTGGAGGTAGTCTTCGGTCCCGAGGGCCTTCAAGATCTCTTCGTTCTCGATCTTCTCTCGCGCCGCCACGCGGTAAGGAACCAGTTTCTCCGCATCCAGATCATCGAGGGGCTTCTTGAGCGGCAGCGGTTCCTTCTTGAGGTACAGGCCCAGCTTCTTCGTGGCCACGGACATCCCCGCCGCGGACACCGCCAGCACCATGGCACAGAGGAGAAACGCAGGCTGCAGGTAGGCTGCGATAGGATGTCTACTCGCCATGATCTGCATGCTTTCTAATAATCACCGCGTCATCTGTTGAGGACTCGTCCTCGATAAACAGGCTGGCCATGAACCAGGACAGCAGGCCATACAGGCCGAAGGCCAGAGGCAGCATCGCCAGGCCGAGCAGGTCATGATAGATGCCCTGCGTATACCCCTGGCCGACCAGGACGTACAGGAACCCGGTCACCGTCACCCGGACGATGTTGCACAGCACCGCGATCGGCACGGTGCTGACCAGCAGGACCGCCCGCTGCCACGCCGGGCGCGGGTGCAGGTAGGCCATCGCCACGCCCAACGCCAGAAAGGCCATCAGCAGGCGCATGCCGCTGCACGCTTCCGCGACGTCCAGCGCCGGCTCCAGCCGCTGTCCCTGGTACACGACGTCGATGATCACCCCGCGGGTCGTGGCCTCCAGCTCGGGAACGACATTCAGCAGCGCCGTCGCCACCGCGGCCGAGATGTGCCGCAGGGGCGTCGTCAGACCCACGTAGTACCGACGAGGCAGCGGAATCGCGAAAACCAGGAATACAATTGGCAGCCAGGTACGACGGATCAAACGCCAGCCGCCCAGAAACAGGACCACCGCCCCGGTGGCGGCGATCAGCGAGATCGATCGAAAGTAGGCATATCCCGCCGGACTTACCACATTGAATGCATAGAAAGCGAGGATAGCCACGAGCAACAGCAGGCCGAGGTAGTTCGGCCGCGTCTGGCCCGGCAACAGACGTTGCGGCCGTCGCCCACGGAGCAGTTCCAGCAGCGGATCGGGCGCATACTCCAGGCCCAGAATCTCCCGTCTCTTCTGGTTGACGAAGTACAGGCTGAAGAGAGGGATCAGGAAGCCATGCGACCAGTTCGGATCGGTCATCCAGAGGTGGACCATCCGCTCAATCTCAATGCGGAAGAGAAGACCCAGCAGACCGGCCAGGAGGAGGATCTTCGCGTAGCTGTGCGGTCCCACGTTGCTCCACGCTCGATCCGCCTGCGCCATATCATAACCAGTGAGGCAACTGAAATCCTTTTCCGTAGTCCGCATCGGCGAAGTTCCGGTCGTACACGAAGCCGAAGCCATAAGCGGCTCGGAAGGCATTCCGCAACACCGCACGCCACCGCGCGGCAGCATCGGTCCCCACGTTGATCAGGTCATTCGGCTTGACGAAGAAGTCCGGCTGCTCACCGCGGGCGATCTTGTCCAGATCCACTTGGACGATTTCTTCCTTCCTCATGCCGATCCGCCGGATGACCTCGACGCGCTTGGGCATCGCCAACGGTCCCAGCCCGCCCGCCGCGGCAATCGCCATCTTCAGCGTCATCGG
>ENA-OSEO01006303-OSEO01006303.1-sediment-metagenome-genome-assembly--contig:-NODE-6303-length-10745-cov-3.449100_pt1 | contig 10745 bp, 10 predicted proteins | sample MGYA00237883_ERZ534232 | MGnify/ENA metagenome assembly ERZ534232
GTTTCAGATGCCAAATTCGGCAAAGACTCCAGTATCGTGGTAATCAACATGGGTTCCGGATCATTTTTCAGCAGCGCGATCATTTCCGGCACGCTGTCCCGGTCTTCCAGTCGGCCCAAATATTCCACGGCCGTAATTTTAATGTTTACCGCCGTATCATAAAGCCCGGCCCGGATGGCCAAGGAATCGGATTTCATTTTTCTGTCCTTGCCGAATGCCTCTGTCGTGGAGCGGGTGATTTTCGGAGAAGACGGAATCGCTCGCGGGGCCAGGGAAGGACTGACCGTGATCGACGGCGGTACTACGGCGTACCTAGCCACCCTTGATTTCGGCCGGCGTTTAAAAGAGAAGGCGGTTGACTTCCTGGATGCCCCGGTCTCCGGAATGGAAAAACGGGCGGAGGAGGGCAAACTGACGACCATGGCGGGCGGAGAAAAGGAGATATTTGAAAAAACGCGGCCCCTGCTGGCAACATATAGCAATAAGGTGCTTTTCATGGGGGCGCTGGGCAGCGGTCAACTCACCAAGTTGATAAATCAGCTTTTGTTCAACATAAGCGCCGCCGCTATAGCCGAGGTTCTGCCCATGTCGGTGAAACTGGGGCTCGATCCCGAGAGGGTGGCCAAGGTCATAACCACCGGAACCGGTAATAGCTTCGCGGCGGAATTTTTCGCGCCGCTGGCTCTGGATGGAATTTTTGACCAAGGCTATCCCCTGGAGGAAGCCTACAAGGATATGGTGAGCGCGGCGGAAATCTGCGCTTATCGAAAAATCCCTCTGCCGTTGGTGCATGCCGCCACCACCACCTACCAAATGGCCCTGGCAGAAGGTTATGGCCGGGAGAGCAAAGGAGCCATGATCAAGGTGTTCGAACGTATCCTGGGGGTTAAGTTCCGCAAGGGCGCGTCAAGCTGATTCCCCCGCTTCTTGACCGCCAGGGCCGCGACGCCTTGCCGCCAGGATGGAAAGCCTGCGGCGGCCTCCGACTTGCGAGAGGCAGCCTGCATCCATTGATTTGGGACTTAATTTCTGGCTAACCCATCTTTTTCATGATCGATCCTTAGCTGTTCTCCACTTTCGACATCCACAAGGCCGTCGCAGCCCCGCCAGTCAGGGGCGCAGGGGAAGATATCAAGGCCTTCCCACGAATTACCTTTTGAAACGTGTACTTAGGGCGGATGGTCATGAGCTCGGTGTAAAATTTGCCTTGCTTTGGCAGATGCCAAAGACAATGGCTTTTCCGTAAGCTTTGCGTCCTCTTTTGCCTATGACGCGACAAGCGCGCTAAGTTGCGGAATTTACGCTCTAAAATGCGGGCGCCACCTACTTGCTTGTTTTTAACCGTCATGACAGTAGGTTAGCACGATCTAAATAGTGCCCAACATGTCATGGCCCCTTGTTTTTTAGTGTGTCAGGCGGGTTAACGGGCCGGGCCTATTTTTATTGACAAAGGAGAAAAGTTGGTTTACAAGACAACGCTGATTCAAAGTATGCTTGAATTTCCCTGGTTGCGCAATCGCACTCGAAGCGCTAAATGCTGTCAGACAATCCGTTTCTCAAACCGCGAGGCTAATTAATTAAGAATAGTTAAGTACTTAACGGAAGGTTCACGTATGGCGGATCTGGTGGAAAGCATCGTTGCGTTGGAAAGTGAGGCCGATTCCACGGTGGAGCGGGCCCGGGCTGAGGCCAAAGCCATGGAAAAAAATGCGGCCGAGGAAGTGGATGCCTACCGAAAAAAACTGGCCGACCAAACAGATCAGCAGATATCCGCATTCCGTTTGGAGATGGAGGAGAAACACGGTCGTTTGGTTGCCCAGGCCAAAGAGGAATTAGCCCAAGCCTTAAGTGCCCTTGATCAGATTGGGGCGGAGACCTTACAAAAACAGATCGACCGAATCGTGACTCGATTCAGCGAATTGTGAAACCATGGCCATTGAACCCATTAAAAAGGTCACTATCATAAGCCCGCGGAACGCCAAAAACAGGCTTATGCGGACCATTAATCGCCTTGGCGTCATGGAGATAGTGGAGCAGCAGGACATCGCGGAATCAAAGGAGGCCTCGCTCGGCAGTTCCGCTGATAGCTCAACCAAGACCGTTGAGGACATAGACGGAATCCTGCACAAGATCGACTTCATCCTCAACCTCATGAACGCCATAGCCCCGGAGCAACAAAGTTTTGTCCAGGGATTGGCGCCTGTCCCCCTGGTCACCTCCCCGCAAGAACTAGATTCCATCATAGAAAAGTACGACCTCGAGGGCAATTTTAAGCTTGCCAGTGAGGTCGACGAGAGGTACCGGTCCGCCGAGCGGGTTATCGGCGAGATTACCAGTGAACTTAAGGACCTGGAACCTCTGAGCAATATCCCATATGATATCGCTGACTTCCAACATCCAGGCAGGGTGCGGCTCGTTTTGGGCGACCTCCCCAAGAAGAATCTCGCCTTGCTCGGGCAGGATATCGAGCCCTGGAGCAGGGCCGCCTGGGAGGAGATCGCTTCCGGGGCCCCACAGGGAAGGGCACCGTCTAGTTCAAGTGAAGAATGGGCGCAAGTGGTCATTGCCTTTCTGCCGCAAGACGGCGAGACCATCCGCCAGGCACTCGCCGGGTTGGAATTCAACGAGATCGCTCTGCCCAAGTTGGTCGGGAAGATACCCGAACGCATCGTCGAATTGCGCTCTACGCTTGTCGAGTATCAAGAAAAGGCCGAGGAGGTTGTCCAGGCTATAAAGCACTTCAGCGAGGGTCACCGGAGTGATGAAGGCCGCCGCCCCCTACTCATCCTAAAGGCCTACTGGCAGAACGTTAAAAACACCCGGCTGGCCACGGGCAAGGGATTGCAGGGAAATTGGGTTTTCATGATCAGCGGCTATATTCGCGAAAAGGACGCCGCCGGTTTCATGGCAAACTTGAAGCGGGAATTCCCGGAATCCGACCTCAGCATCCTGGACCCCGGTCCGGACGAGAACGTGCCGGTCAGCTTCACTCTGCCATCTTTTTGCCGGCCCCTCCAACTTTTGGTGGAGATGTTCGGCCTGCCGCCTTACCAGGCCTTCGATCCGACCCCCTTCCTGCAGGTCAACTTCTATCTCTTCTTCGGCATCTGCTTCAGTGACGTGTGTTACGGCATCATGCTGGCCATCCTGGGGGCCTACCTTTCGTCCAAGACCAAGGTTTACCGCGGGGTCAACAACTTCGCCCGCATCCTTTTGTACGGGGGAATCAGCAGCATTATCTTTGGCGCCGTTTTGGGCTCCTGGTTCGGCGATCTTTACAAGCCCGTCTACCTTGGCGAAGGCAACTTCCTCCTGTACTTGCAGAAGACATTTGTGGTCTTGGATCCCATAGACAAGACCATCGTCGCCCTGGTCTGCGCCCTGGGGATCGGCGTTCTCAACCAGTTTTTCGGCCTGGCGCTGAAAATGTACGGCGCCATAAAGCACAAGGACTTCATGGGCGCCTTCTCCGACGGCATATGCTGGATGGTCACCCTGAGTGGTCTTTTGCTGATGGTGGGAAAGATATTCGCCGAAATCCCGGCCCCGGTCTTTAATACGGGCCGCTGGCTCTTTTTCGCCGGGGCGGTGGGACTGGTGCTCACGCAGGGCAGAGAAATCAAAAGCCTTTTCGGCAGATTCGCTGGCGGCGTGGTGAGCCTTTACGGCATCATGGGCAGCTACGGCATAACTTCCTTCATCGGCGATACGCTTTCCTACTGCCGTCTTTTGGCCCTGGGGCTGACCACTTCCATCGTGGCCATGTCCTTCAACCTTATGGCGGGAATGCTGCGGGATGTCCCCTACGTCGGGTTCATTCTTTTTGTGGTTGTGCTCCTGGTCGGGCATTTGTTCAACTTCGCCATCAGCGTTTTGGGGGCGTTCGTGCACTCCATGCGTTTGATATTCGTTGAATTCTTCGGCCGGTTTTACGAGGCGGGTTCCCGTCCTTTTAAACCGTTGGGCTTTGACTCATCCGCCTGCATCATGAAAAAGCCCGGGAAGGCGGATTAAGTGCAAGGTAAATGAAGGCCGGACCGGTGCAGGGGATCTGACGTTCCGGTGAGCTTAATGGAGATTACGGAGGATAAGACAATGACACCCGAGATGATCGAGATTGGACGTGGATTATGCTATGCAGGGGCGGGCCTAGCCTTTGGCCTGGGCGGGTGCGGTTCGGCCTGGGGCATCGCCATCGCCGCCCACCAGGCGGCCGGCGTCATGCGCGAGAAGCCGGAGCTGTTTGGTCGCATGCTGGTTATGATCGCCCTGCCGGGGACACAAGGCTTCTACGGATTCATTGCCGCGATTCTTTTGATGACCCAGACCGGGCTCATCGGTGGCAGCTTCCTGAAGGTGACCCTGGGAACGGGTTTGGCCCTTTTCTTCATCGGGCTGGGATGCGGCCTGGCGCTTCTTGTGTCGGCGATTAAGCAGGGCGAGGCTTCCGCCGCCGGTATTTCGCTTCTGGCCCGCAGGCCGGAGGCCGCCGGCAAGGCGATCCTTTTCCCGGCGTTCGTGGAAACTTACGCGGTCGTCGCCCTTTTGGCGACGATTCTTTTCATCATATTCCTGACCTCGCCGCTTGCCCTTAAGTTTCTATCTGCCTGATTCGGAGGCCTAGAAGATAATGACGCTAGAAACGATCCGTCACGCGGTGCTGGCGGAGGCAGAGTCCGAAGCGAAGCGCATCATGGACGGCGCCCAAAGAAACGCCGCCCAATTCCTGGAGTCGCATAAGGCGTCGCTGGAACAGGAGTTCGACCGGATATGCCAGAACAAAAAGCAGGTCATCGAGGAAGAATACGGCCGGAAGCTCATTCAGTTCAAGGGCACGGCCGGCAAAGAAATCCTTGATAAACGGAACAAGATTTTAAAAGAACTTTTTGTAAAGGCAAAGAACGAGATATTGTCCTGGCCCCCGGAAAAATACGCCGCGGCCATGAAACGGCTCATCGCTACGGCGGCGGGCGACGAAGAGGGAAGGATCCGGGTGCACCCCCAGGACAAAGACGTGTTTGCCAAAGCCTTGGCAGAGCTGAACCAAGGCCGCGGGGGGGCGGGCATTGCCATGGACGCTGATGCCCCCCTGGCGCAAAGGGGGGGCTTCATCTTCGTGAGCGAAGACTTCGAAGTGGATCGGACCCTGGATAAAATCCTCGGCGAGATCGAGCAGGAAATGCTCCCTGATATTGCGGCGGCACTTTTCGCAGGATAACGGAATATGGTTCCCAAGATGACAAATCATCCGCGGTGGGGCTTCGCTTGCGGAAGGATCAGCGTGCTGGAAGGGAAGATGCTGCCGCGGGAGTTCTTTTTGAACCTGATTGGCCAGGAGCAGCTTGGAGATCCGGCTCAGCATCTTCAGGACACCTTTCTGAAGGATTATGTCTCCGCCCAAACGCCTTGGGCCGACTTCAGCAACATCTGTGACGGGTGCTTTTACGACATGGTCCTCTCGCTGAAAGGGGATTGCCCCTCAAACCTTCCGGTTGATTTTTTCCTCCTGCAGGGAGATTACCTGAATCTGAAGGAGGCACTTAAGGGGGCCTCCGGCTTCCCGTTTAATTTCGGGCTGTTTCCCCAGGAAAAGCTCGCCGCCATAGCCCATGGCGAGGCGGCCGATCTGCCGCCGTCCTACCGGGAGTCGGAGGCGGGGCCGTCCGGCGAGGCCGGTGAAATCGATCCGGGCATTTTGGACATCATCCTCGATGGTGCCTATCTCCGGAACCTGCTCTCTCTGGCGGATGAACTAAACTCAGAGCTGGTTACGGCCTATATCCGCGAAAGGGTGCTTTCCCATATCGTAACCATCCTCTGGCGGGCGTTGCGGCAGGGACAGCCTCTTCGCCGCTATCAGCAGTATCTGCTTCCGCTTGGCGACTTTACACCCGTGGTTCTCGAACTGTCCGGCACCACCACCAGCGACACCTGGCCGCCGACGGTGGGTGGTGTGGTGGGGGATTTGCTCTCCGAATCTTTCGAGGTATTCGGCGATGAGCAAATATCCCTCTTCGAACTCAAGGTGGCCAATTACCTTACCGCCATCGCCCGCGATGCCAAGATGCAGACCGCGGGTCCGGAGCGGGTCTTCTCCTTCCTGGCCGGATTCCAGGCGGAGATCCAGAACATAAAGCTGGTTATCAACGGCAGGCTCAATCACGTCGATCAGGCCCTGCTCAGGCAACGGGTAAGGGAGTGCTATGTCTAAAGCCGTCGTTATCGGTGAAAAACATTTGATTCTCGGGTTTAAAGGGGTCGGATTCGAGGTCGTTGCAATCGATGACGCCGACGGCTTGAGCCACGAGTTGAACAACCTGTCGCGGGATGCCGGGTTGGGCCTGGTGCTGGTTACGGAAAGCATGGCCCAGGATGCCCCAAAGGCAATCGAGGAATTCCGGCGGAGGTCCTCCGCGATATTGACCATCATCCCGACCCATGAAGGAAGCAGGCACGTTAGCTTCGAGGAGATCAAGAAATCCGTGGAACGCTCCCTGGGCGTGGACATACTCGGCAAAGACTAACCGCAGATATCAAGGATAGCGATATGAACGGGAGTCAAGGTGAAGTCGTAAAAGTTTCCGGTCCTCTGGTGGTGGCGCGCGGCCTCACTGGGGCGCGGATGTATGAGATGGCCCGCGTCGGCGAGGCTAACCTCTTCGGCGAGATCATTGAGATCAAGGGGAAGGATTACTCCCTCCAGGTGTACGAGGAGACCGAGGGCATCGGGCCGGGCCAGCCTGTGGCGAGAACCGGCGAGCCCTTAAGCGTGGAGTTGGGTCCGGGCCTCATCCGCTCGATTTATGACGGCGTGCAAAGGCCGCTGGATGCCCTGGCCGCTGATTTTGGCGAGTACATAGTCCGCGGAGCCGAGAGGCCGGCCCTGGACCGCTCCAAAATTTGGGACTTCACGCCCGTGGCCAAGGTGGGGGACCGCGTATCCACCGGCGATGTCCTGGGGACCGTGCAGGAGAGCAAGCTCGTCCTGCATAAGATCATGGTTGCCCCGGGCAAGTCGGGCGTAGTTAAGAAAATCGGCCCGGTCAAGGGGAATGTGGATACTGAAGTGGCCGTCATAGAGGGGCCGAAAGGTCCGTTTCCCGTGACCATGGTCCAGCGCTGGCCGGTGCGGGAACCGCGCCCCGTGGCCCGCAAGCTGCCGCCGGATCAGCCCATGACCACCGGACAGCGCGTGGTGGATATGTTCTTCCCCATCACCAAGGGGGGGACGGCCTGCGTGCCCGGGCCCTTCGGCAGCGGCAAGACGGTGGTCCAGCATCAGCTCGCCAAGTGGGCCGACGCCCAGATCGTGGTGTACGTGGGCTGCGGCGAGCGCGGCAACGAGATGACGGACGTTCTTTTGGAATTTCCCCATCTCAAGGACCCGTCCTCGGGCGAGCCGCTCATGGAAAGAACGGTCCTGGTGGCCAACACCTCCAACATGCCGGTGGCGGCCCGGGAAGCCAGCGTCTTCACCGGCATAGCCATTGCCGAATACTTCCGGGACATGGGCTATTCGGTGGCGCTCATGGCCGATTCCACCAGCCGCTGGGCCGAGGCCATGCGCGAAATATCCGGACGGCTGGAGGAAATGCCCGGCGAGGAAGGCTATCCGGCCTACCTCGGTTCCAGGATCGCCAGCTTCTATGAGCGATCCGGCAGCGTCGTCTGCCTGGGGGCCGAGGGCCGCAAGGGGGCGCTATCCATCATCGGGGCCGTGTCCCCGCCCGGTGGCGACCTCTCCGAGCCGGTGGTGCAGGCCACCCTTCGGGTGGTCAAGGTCTTCTGGGGGCTGGATGACAAGCTGGCCTTTTCCCGTCACTTCCCGGCCATTAACTGGCTAACCTCCTATTCCCTCTATCAAGGGGTGGTGGACCAGAGCCTTGATGACAAGTTCGAGGGGAGGTGGTCGGAAAACCGCAAAAGGGCCATGACCATCTTGCAGCGAGAGGCCGAGCTTGATGAGCTGGTCCGGCTGGTGGGCATTGATTCGCTTGCCCACGAGGACAGGCTTCTCATGCAGGCCGCCAAGATCATCCGCGAGGATTTTCTCCACCAGAACGCATTCGACGACCGCGATACCTACACCTCCCTTCCCAAGCAGAGCAGGCTTTTGTGCGCCATTCTGCACTACTACGACGAGGCCAAAAAAGCCATGCAGGAAGGGGTGACCTTAGAAAGCCTTATCACTATCAGCGCGCTCGACGATGTGGCCCGGGCCAAGCTCATCCCGGAAGACGACCTGGAACAGTTTACGGCCCTGGAGAACAAGATATCAGACGCCATCCGGGCCTTGCCGCGGTAATGAGGTAGGTGAAAATGGCAACGGTAAGAAAAGAATATCGGACGGTAAATCAGATCGCGGGCCCCCTTATGCTCGTGGAAGGCGTGGAAGGGATAACCTACGGCGAGCTGGCGGAAATAGCGCTCTCCGACGGCTCCCTTCGGCGCGGCCGCGTGCTGGAGGTGAACGGCGACAAGGCCATGCTCCAGGTGTTCGAGGGCACCAGCGGGCTTTCCCCGCAGAACGTCAAAGTCAAATTTCTGGGCAAGGGCCAGGAGTTGGGCGTCTCCATGGACATGCTGGGCAGGGTGTTCGATGGATTCGGCCGGCCCATAGACGACGGCCCGGCCATCATCCCGGAAAAGTATCTCAACATTAACGGGAACCCCATGAACCCCTATTCCCGTGACTATCCCAATGAGTTCATCCAAACCGGGATATCTACCATCGACCTTTTGAACACCCTGGTCCGGGGACAGAAGCTGCCTCTCTTCTCGGGGTCCGGCCTTCCCCACGCGCGCATCGCAGCCCAGATCGCGCGCCAGGCCCGGGTGCTCAAGACCGGCGAGAAGTTCGCGGTCATCTTCTCGGCCATGGGGATCACCTTTGAGGAATCCGAGTTCTTCGTGGCGGACTTTAGGCGCACCGGCGCCATCGAGCGTTCCGTTTTGTTCATCAACCTGGCGGACGACCCGCCCATCGAGCGCATCGCGCTGCCGCGCCTGGCGCTCACGGCCGCTGAATACCTGGCCTACGAAAAAGACATGCACGTCCTGGTCATCCTGATAGACCTCACCAACTACTGCGAGGCCCTGCGGGAAATCTCCGCAGCGCGCCGGGAAGTCCCCGGCCGGCGTGGATATCCCGGCTATCTCTACACCGACCTTTCCACCATCTACGAACGCGCCGGCCGCATAAAGGGCAAAAACGGATCCATCACCCAGATACCGGTGCTCACCATGCCCGAGGACGACAAGACCCACCCGATCCCCGACCTCACCGGCTACATCACCGAGGGCCAAATCATGATTCACCGGGGCCTGCATGCCCAGGGCATCTATCCGCCGGTGGACGTCTTACCCTCCCTCTCCCGCTTAAAGGACAAGGGAATCGGCGCCGGCAAGACCCGGGAGGATCATGCGGACCTCATGAACCAGCTCTACGCCGCCTATGCCAGGGGCAAGAACGCCAAGGAGCTGGCGGTGGTCTTGGGCGAGTCGGCGTTGAGCGAGATCGATGTCATGTTCGTGAAGTTCGCCGACGCCTTCGAGGATAGGTTCGTCCGGCAAGGAGAGTCGGAAAACCGCTCCATCGAGGAAAGTCTGCGCATCGGCTGGGATCTGCTTACCATGCTGCCCAAGACCGAACTCAAACGGGTGCGGGACGCGTACCTTGAAAAATACTATCCGAAGAAATAGGGCGATATGGCCAGATTAGCAGTCAACCCTACCCGGATGGAACTTTTGCGGCTGCGCAAGCGCCTCTCGGTGGCGTTGCGCGGGCACAAATTGCTCAAGGACAAGTTGGACGGCCTCATGAAGGAGTTTTTGGAGATCGCCAAGGCTTATAAGACCGTCCGGTTCGCGGTGGATGAGGAACTCCCCTACGTGCTCAAATTGTTCGTTTTGGCCGAGATCACCTCCTCGCGGACAATCACCGAAAACGCCCTGGAGAGCACCAAGCAGGATCTCAAACTCACGGTGAAGCCCAGAAGGCTCATGAGCGTGGTCATCCCCAAGGTGGAGGCGGCCTTCGGCGTTGCTGCGGGCATGTATTCCTTTATCCACACCTCCCCCGAACTCGACCAGGCCATCCACTCGCTCAAAGAGTTTCTGCCCAAGCTCCTTCGCCTGGCCGAATTGGAGGAGTCTGTCCGCCGTTTGAGCAGCGAGATCGAAAAGACCAGGCGCCGCGTGAACGCCCTGGAGCACACCTTCATCCCGCGCATCCAGGAAACCGTCAAATACATCACCAGCAAACTGGACGAGATGGAGCGCTCCAACTCCAGCCGCCTCATGAAGATCAAGGCCATGCGCATCGCCCAGGAAGAGGCCTTGGCCCAAGGAATTCAAAATTAAGCGGCAAAAGGGTGGTGGGCGCCCTTGCGCAACCGATATTGAGAAAGTGAAGCGCGGCTTCAGGCCGCGCGCGGGGTTGCCGGTCGGCTCCGCGCAACTCGTGTAGAGCATCTTTTCTGTCCTTAGTCCCTTGCCGGCAGTGGCCCAGCCGAATTTTTCCGGTATATACTATCGTTGTACCTTGCGGCTCCGGCCAAGGGCCGGAGGGCTTCTGGCACCAAACCCCATCTTTGCGAGGGGCGTATGAGCGGGCCCTACGCACATTGGAGCACCTGGCGCCTGCGCCCGGATGAGTGGCAAAAAGAACGGGACCTTCTAGCCGAAGAGGTCCCCGTAGCGGTGGTGATAGGCCAAAGGGAAATCACCGCGCTCATGGCCACCCC
>ENA-OSEO01006304-OSEO01006304.1-sediment-metagenome-genome-assembly--contig:-NODE-6304-length-10742-cov-3.954618_pt1 | contig 10742 bp, 7 predicted proteins | sample MGYA00237883_ERZ534232 | MGnify/ENA metagenome assembly ERZ534232
ATCTGCTCCGATGCGCTTGCGATCATGTTCGTATTGGCGGCCGCCTGCTCGGTGGCGGCGGCCACCGAAGCCATGTTGGTGCTCATCTCTTCTGCGGCCGTAGCCACGGTATTGGCTCTACTCGACACCTGCTCCGAACCGGCCAACATTTGGTGCGAAATCTCGGAGAGCCCCGTGGAGGAATCGCTCAGGGTCTTTACCCCGCTGGAAATGTCGCGGAACATGGATCGGATATTCGTTGCCATCTGGTTGAGGGCTTCTGCGAGAACACCGATTTCGTCTTTCCGATTCACTGAGATGGTTTGGGTCAGGTCTCCGTCCGCCATTTCCTTTGCGAACCTGGCCCCCGCTTTGAGATGGCGGGTCATTGCCCGGGTGACCAGGCAGGTCGCCGTAATCATTATTGCCCCCATGATCACCGCTGCACCGATTGTGAGAAAAACGGCTTTTGAGAGGCCTTTTATCTGTATTTCCCGGTCCCGGCCCACGAAGAACATCCCCGTAATCTTCTTATCTGCTCCACTGATGGGCCAATAGATGGTGTCATAATCTTTTCCGAGAATTCGGTTGACCCTCCGAAACTTTTCCCCCTTCTTTAAAACGGCTTCCAGCACCTGGGGGTTGTCCATCTTGGTCCCGATGGCGCGCTGACCGTTTCTTACGATGGTTGTGGAGATACGGGTATCCCCAAGAAAGATGGTGCACTCCGCACCGCTTTCTTTTTTTATGGTGTCGACAAAGGAATGATCCCCAAAAATATCGACCCCCGCGGTTACGGAGCCCACGATATCGTTTCCGGCTTTCACCGGATGACCCGCCCTGAGAGAAAACTTGATCACCGTTCCGGCCTCTAATCCGGTTGTGGGCTCGCCGGCCAATGCCCTGCGAATATTGATCTGATTGAGGACGCTGTCTCCGGTCTTGTCTGAATGCCCCCGTGCAAGGGCATTGCCGTTCCGGTCCGAAATGGTGAGAAAAACACCCGCACCCTTCATGAGTTCCTTGCTGAATGGTTTCAAAAATTCGGGGTTTTTCTCTTTAACCGCCTCGATCACGGCGGGGTTGTTCGCAATGAGAATCGCCGCCATCTTCACTTTTTCCGACATTGCGTTGAATAGGCCCTGGACCACTTCGGTGCTCGATAGCAGTTCTTTGTCCGCCACATCTTCGAAAGTTCGGGAAAGCACAAAATAGGTTACCCCGATCGTCACCGCACCCACGACAAAGACGGACAAAACGATGAGCATGACGATCTTGCTCGACAGCGATACATTCCTAGTGATCTTCATAGACAGTGTGCTCAAAGCAGTCTCCTTCCTTCATCTACCGGAAAAGTTTTCATCCTGTTTTCGATGCCCCTTCTCGCTCTGCGGAGTGGCTCGGGCAAAAGACATATTTTTCCCTGCTCAATCGGTTTTTTGATTCACTGCGCCGCCCGCGATTGTTTGCAATTTACATACCCGCATGAATTTTCGGGACTTTCCCGGTTTAAAAATCACATGAATTCAAAGGGATATTTATTTACCCGCATCCGGTTCCTTTCCCGGGGAGGGAAAAGGGATGGCGTAATTTTCTCAGGGGACCGTCAAAATTTTGAAGGGGGAACATTTTTGACGCCGCGGAATCCCGCCCGCGGCATGGATTTAGGCGATGCGCGCCGGGGACAAGTCGCCACGACCCCACCGGTCGGCTTACAGGGGCTTTGCAAACTGTTCGATTCGGGCCAGCAGGTCCCGGATGGCGGGGATCGACTCCCGGGCTCCGGTAAGATTCCGGTTGCGGGCATTCATTTCAACATTTCTTGCGATGGCTGAAATATCTTTCAACCCCAGGTTCAGGGCGGCCCCCTTGATGGAGTGGGCCGCCTCGATGATCTGATCCGCATTTGCCGCGGCAAGACCGGACTCCAGCCGCTCCAGATCCGTCCGGCTCACATCGATAAACAGCCTGACCAGTTCAGAAAATTCGCTCTCTTCCAGGCCCAGTGTGCTGGCGATGGTATCAAATTCCATTCCCGTCTCCTGTTTTGCAGTCCGATTGAGGCACGCGCAATCCGGTATCATTGGCTGAACACCCATTTTTTCAGTATATCGTAGACCCCCTCCAGATGCACCGGTTTGGAAAGATAATCATCCATGCCTGCATCCAGGCACCGCTCCCGATCCCCCTTGAGCGCATTTGCCGTTATCGCAACGATGGGAATCCGTTTGCCCGCGTGCCGGGCCTCGATGTTTCGGATGGTCGCGGTGGCTTCCAGCCCGTCTATTTCAGGCATCTGAACGTCCATGAAAATCAGCCGGTATCGATCCGGAGCCGCGGCAAATTTTTCAACGACTTCCTTTCCATTGTTGGCGACCTCGACCCGAAATCCTGCCTTGGTCAACATGATATTGACCAGCCGCTGGTTCATGACATTGTCTTCGGCGAGCAGTATCCACTCTCCCTGGGCCACCATGGGGGACGATGCCCCCGGCAGGGCGGTTGGCTTCAGCTCCTTTTCCGGCCGCCGCTCGGATGTCCCCACCACGGCGGTGAAATGAAACCGATTGCCGGTTTCCGGCCCGCTCTCGGCCCAGACGTTTCCGCCCATCACATTGGCGATCCGTTTGCATATGGAAAGCCCCAGTCCGCTTCCCCCGTATCTTCGGGTGGTCGAGGCGTCGGCCTGGTTAAATGCCTCGAATATGACCTTGAGCTTGTCTTTGGCTATGGCAGTGCCGGTGTCCCGAACCGTTGTGTGCAGCTTGATCCGTTTGCCGGCCTCCGGATCTGCCCGAATCGACAGTTCCACCTCGCCGGATTCGGTAAACTTTACCGCATTTCCCATCAAATTGAGCAACACCTGGAGAAATCTGCTCCGATCGCCCCTTACAAGGGGGGGCACCGAATCATCGACCCGGCAGAATATTCCAAGGGATTTTTGAGCCGTCTGGGGTCGGACCAGGTCGCACACGCGAAGGGTGCACTCTTTCGGATCGAATTCGATGGTTTCAAGTTCCAACCGCCCGGCCTCGACCTTGGAAAAGTCGAGGATGTCGTCGATCAGGGAAAGCAGCACGGCCCCGCTCTGTTTGATGGCATTGGCATAATCAATCTGCTCGTCGGTCAGCGGGGTTTCCCGCAGCATATCGGCAAAACCGATCACCCCGTTCATCGGGGTCCGGATCTCGTGGCTCATCGCGGCCAGAAAGGTGCTCTTGGCGGCGTTGGCGGAGTCCGCGGCAACGGCCATCTGCTTGGCCTGCTCCATGGCCTGCACCATCCGTGATGTCATCTGGTTGCGTTCGGTCACATCGCACAGGATGAGGATAATCTTGTTTTCCGCATCGTTAAGGGGCAGAAAATCCAGGGTGATCTCTTTTCCCCCCAGTTTGACCGCCGCCGCGTCATTGATTTTTTCGGGCAATGGAATCGGTTTTTCAAGAATCTCGCGAATCCGAGGCCGGTCGGGCGCATCGAAGAAATCTACGAAATCGGCGCCCAATAGGGTCTCCTCGGACTGTCCGATCATCGCCAGGGCGGATGGATTCGCATAGACGACCCTGCCCGAATCGGTGATTTCCAGGATCCCCTCTCCCATCCGCTTCAAGATGACCTCAAAGTGGTCTCTGACCGAAAGCAGCTCCTGGGTTATCTCCCGGGCATGAACGTTTTCCAATCCCAGGATTTTTCCGGAGGAACGGCCGGACCGGATCGCATCGGATGTTTCCAGCAGGTTCAGAATGTGCTTTGCCATGACATTGAACGGTCCCTTGGCAATGCAGGCGTCCGCCCCGATTTGGGTAAAATCTCTTTTCTCCTCCGCGGCCACCGCGGACACGATGGCGATGGTCACCTTCTTGAGCCGAGGGGTTTTTCGAATAATCCGGCACAGGGTCTCGCCGCCGATATTGGGCATCACCAGATCGATGAAGACCACATCGGGGATCCAGGTTTTCAGCAGGTCCAGAGCGGCCAGCCCATCCTTTGCGGTCAACACCCGGTGGCCCCGGTTTTTGACCAGGGCGGCGATCAGGTTCAAAATAACGGGATGATTGTCTACCACCAGCACCTTCTTTGCGGGGACCGTCCCGCTGGTCGGTCCCTTCATGCCGTGGTCTTCTCTGCGCAAGCTGTTCATAGTAACTTTACCAGGATAAGCCGGTTCCCCTTTTCATTAAACCAGATCGTTTCAAAGTACCGCTCCAGGATAAGGATGCCCCGCCCGGATTCCATCAAGGCCGGAATGCTTTTCCCCAGATGCCGCCGCCACTGGAATCCTTTGCCCTGATCTTCCACTTCGAGGACCACGCGGTCCGGACGATGGCGCACCCGGCACCGCACGGTTGCATCCGGGCGTTGCCCGGCGCCTTTGAGTACCGCGTTGTTCAACGCTTCCCGAAGCCCCAGGAGAATAGCGAATGCATGCTTCTCCAATCCGTTTACCAAGAGAAATTGCTTGGCCGCTTCAGCGGCCCGGTCCACATTTTCCAATGTCGCCGAAAAGGCCAGATCGATCCGGCTTCTATTTTTGGATACGCTAAATGCCATCGCCCATACGCTCGTTAAATTTCCACGGCAATGACCACGATGTCATCGCCCGGTTCCTTCCGGCCCTTCACCATCAGATGGGCCAGCCGTTGGGAACATTCCTCGAAGGGCACGCCGTTTAATTTTTCGCAGGCTTTCCGGAGCCGCTCGATGTTCCGGGTCCAGACCCGTTTGCCCCCCCAGGCTTCGATGAGCCCGTCCGAATACATGTAAAAACGATCCCCGCAGGAGACCTCAATTTCCTGAACCCCAAAGCAGACGTCTTTGAACGCACCGAGCACATCGCCGGCAAGTTCCACCGCTGTGGGGCTCCCCCCCCGGGGATGGAACATCACCGGGGGATGACCGGCATTGACCAGGGTCATCCGCTTGGTTTTTCGGTTCAACACGGCATACCCGGCGGTCATGTATTTCCCATCGGACAAAATCTCGACCAGCACGTTGTTGATCATGTGCATGCTCTCCCGGGGCGAATAGATCGGGCTGCAATTTTGCGCCAGCAGCGCCTTTATCGCGGCCGTCATGTAACTGGTCGCAAGGTCATGGCCCGAAATGTCCCCGACGAAATATCCGAAAATATCGTCCGATATGGGCAGCACGTCATAAAAGTCACCCCCGGCTTCCAGCAGCGAAAGATAGTATACGCTGAAACGGGCCGCGGGAAGTTCCGAGGGATGGATCAGCAGGGCCGAGTGGGCGTCCCGGATCTGCCGAAGCTTTTCCGCCTGGCTCTTGACCAGCGAGTTGGTTGCGACAGAGAGCCGCAAATGCAGACGAATTCTGGCCAGCACCTCCTGAAGGTGAAACGGCTTGGTGATGTAATCCACGGCCCCCAGCTCAAACCCGCTCATCTTGTCATCCAGCTCGGCGCGACCGGTGATAAATATGATGGGGATATGGGCGGTAGCGGCACGGTTCTTGAGCTGCCGGATCACTGAAAATCCGTCCTCGTTGGGCATCATGACGTCGAGCAGGATCAGATCCGGACGGCACCGGGCGGCAAGCTCCCGCGCCGTCGGGCCATCCATGGCGGTCAACACCCGGTAGCCCGTCTTCAGCAGGGCCTGCTCCAGCAGCCGGACGTTGACCGGATTGTCGTCCACCGCCAGCAGGGTAAATTCATGCTTTTCGGTCATGGTTCGCTGGCCTAAGTACACGTTGGCATAAATACGATATCGTTTTAAAATCCCTCCCGGCCTCCATTTTCAAATGGGAGGAGCGTTGTGTGCCTCCCTGAGGATGTATTTTTCAACCATTTCAAAGACGATCTCTCTTTTAATCGGCTTGGCAACATAATCGTCCATACCGGCGTCCAGGCAGGTCTCCCGATCCCCTTTGATGACATTTGCCGTCATGGCGATGATGGGAATGCGGCGACCCGTTCCATCCTTTTGTCTCAGCTCCGCTTCCATCCGTCGAATGGCGCGGGCGGCTTGCAGTCCGTCCATTTCCGGCATCTGGATGTCCATGAAAATAAGATCGTACGGGCGGCCGGTGGTGGTGTATTTTTCCACGGCGGCTTTTCCGTTTCCGGCCACATCCACCTGATAGCCGGCCCGGGTCAACAGGACCACGGTCAGCTTCTGGTTCAGCAGATTGTCTTCCGCAAGAAGGATGCGTACCCCGTGTTTGGCGGCTTCCCGGAGAGAATATTGGGTATGAATTTCCTTGGACGGCTGCGCGGGCAGATTTTCGGTCTCGACGGCCTGTTCGCCCAGCAGTCGCTCCAGCATCTGGTAGAGCTTTTTGCGGCGGATCGGTTTGGGAAGAAATCCGTCGAATCCCGCCTCCCGGCATTTTTGTGCGTTTTTCTCAAGGGAAGAGGAAAACGCCAGCATCGGCAGGTGTGCCATGGGCGGGTCCAGTTGACGGATCGCACGGACCACATCGAACCCCGTCATGTCCCCCAGCAGGATATCGATGACCCCCACATGAATCGGATCCTCCTGTGCAAAGGCGCCCATGACCGTTTGGGCGGCGGCGTCTCCCCGATCCAGGCTGACCACCCGCATGCCGGCGGCCTCCAGCATGTGCCGCAGAATATCCAGATTCGCCGCGTTGTCGTCGACAACCAGGGCTCGCTTGCCGGTAAGGGGCGCCCGAACCGATTTCTCCTCGGGCCGGGCCGAAGACTTTTTGAGCCAGCAGGTAAAGTGAAAGATGCTGCCCGGACCCAAGGGGCGCGGGCCGCGCCCGGCAGCGCTATCCTCCGAACCGACGGACGAAACCCCGCTTGCCGAAGCCGAGGGCATCGTCTCCGGAATCAGCCCGGCTTTTGCAGGACTTTCCGCCCAGACCGTCCCGTCCATCAACCCCGCAATTTTACGGCAGATGGAAAGCCCCAGGCCGGTGCCTCCGTACTTTCGCGTGGTCGCCCCATCGGCCTGTTGAAACAGATCGAATATGGATTCCAGCTTGTCCGGGGGGATGCCGATGCCGGTATCCCGCACCCGGATATGAAGCTTGATCCGGTCTTTTTTCTCTTCCGCCACGGCTACGCTCAGCTCGATTTCGCCGGCTTCCGTGAATTTTGCCGCATTTCCCACCAGATTGAGCAGCACCTGCCGGAAACGGCCGGGGTCCCCGCAGACATAGGCCGGTACCGTATCCCCGATGCGGCAAAGGATCTCTATGGATTTGCCGGTGGTACGCGAACGGAGCAGATCGCAGACGTCAAACCCGGTGACCTCCGGATCAAAATCGATGGCCTCCAGAACGAGCTGTCCGGCCTCGACCTTGGAAAAATCGAGAATATCATCGATCAGCGACAGCAGCGCCTCGCCGCTCCGCTTGATGGTTCTGGCATAATCGGTCTGCTCCTCTTTCAGCTCGGAGTCGAGCAGCATATCGGTAAAACCGATCACCGCATTGAGAGGGGTGCGGATTTCATGGCTCATGGCCGCAAGAAAGGCGCTTTTGGCTTTGCTGGCCGCTTCCGCCCGCTCGCGCGCATCGATCAGGTCCGTGACATCGGCAAAGGACTCCACCGCGCCGATGACCCCCCCGGATTCGTCCAGCAGGGCTTCGGACCGCTTGATGATTTTCAACTCCCGGCCGTCCCGGGTTCGGATGGCGCCCTGATGTTTTGCCAGGTGGTCGACGACCGGAAAGCTTTCGCCGGATGACCCGCAAGCGGTTTCTTCGAGAATCTCCACGGGTTGACCGATAACGGCTGTTTTGGCATAGCCGGTGATGGCGCAGAACGCTTCGTTCACATCGGTGATCCGCCGGTTCAGATCCAGCGTATAAATGGCCGTTGCCGCGGTATCCAGGATTTTCTGCTGAAGCCGCCGCTTGCTTTCAAGTTCGCAGTTGACCGAGCGAAGCGCCGCGGTTTGACGCCTGATCTCGTCCATCAGCTTCTGGGAGTAGCTGTTCAATTGCTCCTGGATGACCTGGTGCCCCCGGAGATTTTCTTCGAGAATTTCCTGATACCGCTTTTCCAGAACCGTCAGTTTCCTGTGGAGCTGCTTTTTCTGGATGGACAACAGCGCCTCTTTTTCCTCGAGTTCTTGCCGGGAAAAAAACAGCTCCGCCAGCTGCCCCACCACCACAGCGGGTTGGAAACCGAAACCCTGGGGAGGATCCGGCAGACGATACTCCAGACACCCCTTCACTGCGCCCATCGAAACGGTATGGAGATGGATTTGCCCGGAAGGCTCCATCGGAACCGGCCCGGATAGGCCGGGCTGGGCGTTTGACAATACATCCCCAAAGGGGTCGGGCTTCCAGTCGTCCGGGGCCGAAAACAGGGCAACGCCATCCGAGGATACGATCCTGAATCGTCCTTCGGGCAGCCGGTCCGCCAAAAATCGGACCAGATCCCGGCCGATGCCTGTCCGATCGTCGAATTCGCTGAATATGTCGTGAATCGCTTCCACTGTTCGGGCACCCGTTATACCGTATAGAGATCCTGAGCCTTGGCCATTTCTTCGGGCAGATCCTGGACCAATGCCTTGAACTCGGTGATGTTTTCTTTGATGTGCTTGGAAATGACGGGAGACAGGGTTGGGGTCATCCCGGGCATTTCCGTGTAGTCCAGCCGGGCAACGAAATATTCGGCCGTGTGGATGATGCCGATCAGGCTGGTCGGAGATACCTCCAATGGGGTATCGTGGTGATGCCGGATGGTTCGCTGGATCTCGAATTGGAATTTCCAGTCCTGGGCCAGCAGGTAGCCCAGTGCGCAGTGATCCGTACCGATGATGGCCCGTTCATGCTCGACAAAGCAACCGGAATCGGCTTTCCAGGCCTTGCAGGCATCGCCGAAAAGGCCGGGTTCGGCCTGATCTTCCACGATGATTCCGATATCGTGGAGGATACCGCACAAAAAGGCGTCTTCCCCTTTCTGCATGAGAATCCGCTCGGAAATCATCTGGCTGCAGATCCCCACCGCCGCTGAGTGGAGCCAGAGCCCGGTTCGGGAAAACAGATCGTTATCCGATGACCGCTTCACGATCTGTTTGAGCACCTCAAGAACCACCATGTTTCGCAGGTTTTTCATTCCGATATACACAACGGCCCTGGAGATCGAATCGACCTTTTGCCTCAGCCCGTAATAGGGGCTGTTGACCATGCGGAGCAGCCGCATGACCAGCGTGGGATCCATCCGGATCACTTCCTCGAACTCGGCGATGGGGGTCGCTTCATCGGAGATCATCCGGGAAAGCCGGATGGCCACATGGGGAAGGGTTTTGATCCCTTTAAACGTTTTGAGTATGTTCTGTGCCGTGGGCATGGAGTTAAATCCTTCTTCCGCCCGCCCCCCCGCATTCGCTTTTTATAGCCGAGGGCGGAGCCCGCCGCCGACCCGATATGCCAGCCCCGGGGGGCACTGGAATCGACGTATTGTCCATTTCATCGGTCGTTTCCTGTATTTCATTTAGCGGTCCCCGGAAATGAATCCGCCGGATCCATAATCCGATTGAACATCGGGGAACTTTGGGTTAAAAAAAGGAAAGATGTCACCGAACACAACCACCCATGCCCGCCGGATCCCCAGGATCGTTGTGATCTGCGGTCCAACCGGTGTCGGCAAAACCGAAACCGCCATTCGGGCCGCACAAGCGATCGGGGGGGAGATCGTGGGCGCGGACTCCATGCAGGTCTATCGGTGCATGGACATCGGAACGGCCAAACCGACGGCCGAAGAAAGAGCGCGCATCCCCCACCACATGATCGATATCGTCGATCCGGACACCGCCTTCGATGCCGCCGTCTATTCGGAAATGGCCGGCCGGGTGGTGCACCACCGCCTGGCGGCCGGAGCCCTGCCCTTTGTCGTGGGCGGAACCGGTCTCTACATCAAGGCGTTGATCCACGGGCTTTTTCAGGAAATATCATCGGATCCCGCCGTACGGATGGAGTTGAAGCAAACCGCGCTTCAAAAAGGCTCCCATTTTCTGTACACCCGACTGTGCGCCGCAGATCCTTGGGCCGCCCGGAACATCCACCCCAACGACACCTTCCGGATTGTCCGTGCCCTCGAGGTCCACCATATCACCGGAAAGCCGCTCTCCTCGCATCATCACCGGCACGGTTTTTCCGAAAATCGTTTCCGCCCCCTCAAGATCGGGCTTCAGATGGACCGCGCCGAACTCTACGATCGAATCGATCGCCGGGTCGATGCCATGCTCGCCGGGGGGCTTGTTGAAGAAGTGGAAAGGCTGCTCGAGATGGGCTATGGGGAGAGCCTCAAGGCCATGCAATCCATCGGATATCGGCACATGATCCAGTTTATCCGCAAGCGCATCCCGTGGGAGCAGGCCGTCGGCACCTTGAAACGGGATACCCGGCGCTATGCCAAGCGCCAGCTGACCTGGTTTCGTGCCGACCCCGAAGTGATCTGGTTCCCACCGGAACGGATCGATGACATCGTTCATGAAATAACCGAATTTCTGCATGCCGATCCGGAGGAATGATCGTGACCATCGATTTCAGGGTAATTTCAGCCACCAGGACACCATGTCACAAAAATGGAAAAGCTTAGAAACGGAGGCAAATCGCATGCACATCACCTTTTTTGGCGGGGTAAGGGAAGTCACCGGTTCCATGCACCTGCTGAGCACCCGCTCGGATCAGATCCTGCTGGACTGCGGCATGTTTCAAGGCCGTCGCAAAGAAAGTGAAGCTAAAAACCGGACCCTGCCGGTTGAACCCCGGATGTTGACCAATATCGTGCTGTCCCATGCGCACATCGACCACTCCGGCCG
>ENA-OSEO01006306-OSEO01006306.1-sediment-metagenome-genome-assembly--contig:-NODE-6306-length-10741-cov-3.563110_pt1 | contig 10741 bp, 14 predicted proteins | sample MGYA00237883_ERZ534232 | MGnify/ENA metagenome assembly ERZ534232
CGGCGGCAAGGTCAGCTGGTGCCCCTTTCATGGGGGCAGTCGCTGCTCGAACGATCATAAGGGGTGAGCCGATTTTATCCGGCTCACCCGTAAATCATGAATAACCTGGTGGAGCGGGCCTCCGTGCCCGTCGTGGCCCCGGGCGGCCAGAGACGGCCGCCCCACCAACTTGGAACCTGGAACTTGGAACTTTTCAAGACAGGAGCAATAACTTGTCAAAGAATTATCAAGAGACATACTGCGAATACCACAACAGGAATTACACGGATGAATTACTAAGGATGTTACGGGGAGAGGTCTTTCATTTAACATCGAAGCAAGCTTTTGACAAGATCAAGAGAGATGGATTTATCTATCATAATCAGAAAGAAAGGTATGCCTTAAATGCGTCCTCGGCAAATAGTTTCGGCCGGAAACAGGGGTGGGTTTGTCTTCTGGATTTAAGAAATAAAAGTAAGAAGAATATTACAGAAGCTCTAATAAATTACTATTTTTTATGGCCTCCATGGTTAGGCGAATACCAAGTAGATTTTGCGGAAATGAATTTGGCTTACCTGATACTGGATGCCAGGAATTATGACAAATTGGTCCTGTCTAAGATGATTAATAAATCAATCATCAAGAATACCATGCATGTACCCGAAGTCGAGTGTTGGTACCCGGGTGATTTACCTTTCTCTTTCATCAGGGAAAGCATCCTCGTAAAAATTATGCTGGATGCCCCGAAAGATGATCGCCTCTTATACGCTCACCATTTAAGAGGAGTAATGTTCGGGGCCGGAAGCAAGATGATAGCCTGAGCCGGATATTTCCAGGACTTGAGCCGGGGTGGGGAGCGACATGTCCTTGCAGTCAGCCAAGGATTTTCTCAAAAGGATTGAGACTGACCGGGCCCTGAAGAAGAGACTCGCGGCCGCTCTCAATCACGCGGCCCGGCAGCGGCTAGTCCAGACCGCCGGGTTCGATTTCACCCTGGGGGAGTATAAGCAGGCAGTCGATGAGCTGAGCACGGCCGCCAGCCAGGAGCTGACGCCGGATGAACTCCAGGGGGTCACCGGAGGAACCGCCCAGATCGGCTGGTGCCCTTTTCATAATGTCTGCTGGTCCAAGGACTATAAATGCCCCACTCTTCAGCAGATGGCGTGAGTCCTGGGAGTCCGGCCGTAACCCGTTCCCGCGGGGCTTCTTGGAATAATCGTACTATGGGAGTTTGACTATGAACCCCGACCCGATGAACGTCCTGGAGGAGTGGTTGCGGGAAGATGATTCCGGGGCCGCCTTTTTCCGGGCCATTCAACCGGCTATACCGGCAAGCCTGGTGTCGGCGGCCAATTATGCCCGGATTCTGGAGGTCGCTTCCCGGGTCCCCGGGGTCTGCGCCCTGGGTGGTTTCTACTTCGAATTTTTCCTGGGCGAGGCGGACGCCAGGGCCGATATCTCCTTCCAGGCCACGCCGGCTGACGGCTGCCCCGGAGCCCTGGCGGCCCGGCAGCCCGCGGGGCCCTGGCCGGAGGATGCCACCTGGCAGACCCTGCGGCGCCTGGCCGCCAGCTGGAGCCGGCCCGGTGGGTCTTTGCAGGAAGCAATCAACGCGGTCTGGCTGGAATTCGATATTAATGGAAGGCAACCTTACTCTCCCAGCTTTTTTCTCACTCCGGACCACCCCCGCCAATCCCGGGAGCGCCATGCCCGGAGTGGCTCCCTCCTGGAGGCCCTGCCCCGGGAACTGGGGGAAGAAGTCTTCTCCACCGCGAATATCGCCGCGGCCCTGGCCTGTCTGGAGCATCTGCCCGCCGGCGGCTGGCTGATGCAAATCGGCTGCATGCTTTCCCGCCGCCCGGCAGTCTTGCGCCTCTGCTTGGGATTGCCACGCGAGACGATCCTGGACTATCTGGGGAAACTGGGAGCCCCCGCGGACCTCCCCCGGGTGGCGGAAATCCTTGACCTGCTTAAGCCCTTCGACGACGAATTTATCCTGCACCTGGACTTGCTGGGTGGTGTCCAACCCAAAATCGGCCTGGATCTCCTGCTGGCGCCGGGCGAGCCCTTCCCTGACCCGCGCCTGGATGGGATCCTGGAGGAGTTCTGCCGCCGGCGGTTGTGCCTCCCCGCCAAACTGGACGCCTTGCGGACCATCACCGGGCATATGGTCATGGGCGCCAACCTGGGCAACTGGCCCCCGGCCCTGCGCCGGCGCTGCCTGCAGTCCCAATTTAGGGAAAAAAGCTTCTTTATCCATTCCCTCAGCCACCTGAAGCTGGTCAGCGAACCGGGACGGGACCCGGTGGCCAAGGCCTACCTGGGAGTGGACCACCACTGGAAAAAAACTGACCCACAAGGAGGGGAACGCCGTGTCCGTGCAAGCAGCCAAGGATTTCCTGCAAAGGATCGAAACCGACCAGGCCCTGAAAGACCAACTCGCAGCCAATCCGGATCTGGAAGCCCGGCGGCAGATCATCCAGACAGCCGGGTTCGCCTTTACCTTCGATGAGTTTAAACAGGCGGTGGAAGAGCTGGCCGCGGCCGGGGGCCGGGAGCTGACCCCGGAGGAACTCCAGAAGCTCGCGGGCGGGCTGTCTCACTGGTGCGCCTTTCATGGGGGAGGCGGCTGCGACAAAGGAGTTCCGTATTGGTAAGCCGGGGCCCCGGGTTCGGTAAGAACCGTTGCCGCCAATAAGCCACTAAGGAGGATAACGCCATGTCCATTGATGCAGCCAGGGATTTTTTCAAAAGGATCGACACCGACAAGGCCTTGCAGGACCGGCTGGAAGCCGCGTCCGACCTGGAGGCCCGGAAAAAGATCATCAGGGCCGCGGGGTTCGATTTCACCTTGACCGAGTATCAACAGGCGGTGGAAGAGATGGCCGCGGCCGCGGGGCAGCCGTTGACGCCGGAAGAACTCCAACAGGTCGCCGGCGGTTTGGGAAAGCGCTTCGGATATTTCCCCCCGGGCTGCCCAACATATTAGCAGCGGAGGCTTTTTCGCAGGCCGTCGTTTCAGTTCCCGGGATTTCTTCCGGAACCATTGCAGACACCAACCCCTAAGGAGGATACCGCCATGTCCATACAGTCAGCCAGGGATTATCTCCAAAAGATCAAGACCGACCGGGCCTTGCAGGAACGGCTGGCAGCCGCGTCCGGCCTGGAAGCCCGGCAGCAGATCATCAAGGCAGCCGGCTTCGATTTCACCCTGGCGGAGTACAAGCAGGCCATCGAAGAGGCCGCGGCCGCCGCGGGCCAGGAGTTGACCGCGGAGGAACTCCAGGCCGTGGCCGGCGGACTGGGGACCCGGGAGGCGCCCGGCCGTTTGGGGAGATTGATAGCTTAACTTATTTGGCAAAAGCAGGATTATCAGGGATACCGCCAGGTTTTCCCTTGTGGCGGGAGATCGGGAAGACAGCCGGTTCTGCCGGAACCTCAAACAAACATTTAAGGAGGATTACGCCATGTCCCTACAATCAGCCAAAGATTTTCTCAAAAAGATCGAGACCGACGAGGCCTTGCATGATCGGCTGAAAGCCGCCTCTAACCTGGAAGCCCGGCAGCAGATCAGCAAGGCCGCGGGCTTCGATTTCACCCTGGCGGAGTACAGGCAGGCAGTCGAAGGGACCGCGGCCGCCGCGGGCCAGGAGTTGACCGCAGAGCAACTGGAAGCCGTGGCCGGTGGCCTGGGGATCCCCGAGAGGGGGAAGCCCTTTGGGCAAATCATCATTTAGCCTGTCTGGAATAGCGAGGGACATCAGGAAGATCGCCAGTTTCTCCCTTGTGGCGGGAGATCGGGAAGACACCGGGTTCTGCCGGAACCTCAACCAAACTATTTAAGGAGGATTATGCCATGTCCATACAAGCAGCCAAAGATTTTCTCAAAAAGATCGAGACCGACCATGCCTTGCAGGAAAAGCTAAAAGCCGCGTCCGGCCTGGAGTCCCGGCAGCAAATCATCCAGGCCGCGGGCTTCGATTTCACCCTGGAGGAGTACAAGCAGGCCATCGAAGAGGCGGCCGCGGCTGCGGGCAAGCAACTGACGGCAGAGGAACTGGAAGCCGTGGCCGGCGGCCTGGGAATCCGTATGCCTACTAATCGTTATGGCGCTCCTTTGTGGTAGAAAATGGAGGATTAAAAGGAATACCGGCAGGTTCTCCCTGGCAGCGGGAGATCGGGAAGCCCCCCGGTTTTGCCGGTACCTCAATCAAACATTAAGGAGGATAAACGCCATGTCCCTACAAGCAGCCCGTGATTATCTCAAAAAGATCAAGACCGACCAGGCCTTGCAGGAAAAGGTGAAAGCCGCGACCGACCTGGAAGCCCGGCAGCGGCTCATCAAGGCCGCGGGCTTCGATTTCACCCTGGCCGAGTACAGGCAGGCCATCGAAGGGGCCGCGGCCGCCGCGGGCAAGGAGTTGACCGCGGAGCAACTGGAAGCCGTGGCCGGCGGCCTGGGAATCCCCGAGAGGGGGAAGTTTCCCGGTGAATTCGGGATTGAATAGGGAAGGTTATCAGAAATACCGGCGGATACCGAGATGATCTGTCTGATCAATCCCCCTTTCGGGGCCATCGAACATCCCAGTCTGGCGTTGGGGCTGTTGCAGGCGAGCGCCGAGAGAGCCGGGTTCTCCTGCCGCAGCCGCTACGCCAACCTGGCCTTTGCGGAGCGCCTCGGCCCGGACCTCTACTTCTGGCTGGCTAACACCGCCAGCTTCCGCAACCTTCTGGGCGAATGGGTCTTCGGGGGCCTGTTATCTCCGGAAGGCGGCGCCCCGGCCGAGGAATATTTGCAGCGCTTCCTGGACGAATCCCTGGAGAACGATTTCCGGGTCATGATGCCGGGGCATGATCTCCGGGAAACGGTCCGGCAAGCCCGCAAAATGGCCGCAGAATTCATCGAGGGCCTGGCCAGAGAGGTCGTCGCGGCCCACCCCCGGATCGTCGGCTGCACCTCCACTTTCCAGCAGAATTGCGCGGCCCTGGCGCTCTTAAAACGGATTCGCCAACTGGATGATACCGTGGTGACCCTCCTGGGCGGGGCCAACTGCGAGGGAACGATGGCTTACGGCCAGCGCCGGGCCTTTCCCTGGGTGGACTTCGTGGTCTCGGGGGAGGCGGAAATGATCTTCCCGGACCTGGTGCGGCTGCTGCTCCAACATGGCCGGGCCGTGGACGAGGAACTGTTGCCGGAGTGCGTCGTCGGCGCGTCCCGGGCCGCGGCCGCGACCCCGGGGCCGGAGACGCGGGCCGTGGTCCGGGATCTGGACGCCACCCCCCTGCCGGAGTACGGCGACTACTTTACACAGTTAGCCCGCTCACCATTGGCCCGGGAGGTCCTCCCCGGGCTGCTCCTGGAAACCTCCCGGGGGTGCTGGCGGGCGGCGCATCGTTGCAAGTTCTGCGGTTTGAACGGCCTGGGCCTGAAATACCGGACGAAATCGGCCGACCGCGTCCTGGAAGAAATCGGGTCCTCCTGCACCCGGTACGGGACCCGGAGGGTCATGTTCGCGGACAATAATTTGAGCCCGGCACTGGCCCGGAAGGTGCTCCCCCGCCTGGCCGAAAGCCCCGAGCCTCCCTCTATTTTTTTCGAGACGAGCGTCATGAGCAGGGACCAGATGGAGTTGATGGCCCGGGCCGGGGCGCGGTGGCTGCAGGTGGGGGTGGAAAGCCTGCATCCCCGGCTGCTGGCGTTGATGGGCAAAGGGACCACCGTGCTCCAGAACCTTCAGGTCCTTCGGTGGGCCTACGAACTGGGCGTCCGGGTGGGCTACAACCTGATGTACGGCTTCCCGGGAGAATGGGACGAATGGTACGGGGAGATGAGCGAGCTCCTGCCCCTGCTGCATCACCTGGAGCCGCCCCGGGCGGTCAACCCCATGCGGTATGTCCGGTTCAGCGTCTACCAAGAGGAGCCGGAGCGGTTCGGGCTCCGGCTTGCGCCCCGGGAAGCCTTTGCCTGCGTCTATGGTCTGCCGCCCGGGCTGCTGGCGAACATCGCTTACACCTTCGAAGACGAGAACGGTTCCCAGCGTCATATCGGCAAAGGCCCCGGTTTCAAAGCCCTGGAAGAACAATGGCGGCAGTGGTACCGCGTCTTCTGGCCGCAGGATTCTGGCCGCCAGCCAGCCTTTTTGTACGTGCTTTCCAGCCCGGGAGACCCCCAGAAAATCCTGTACGACACCCGGGCCTGCGCCATGGAAACCGCGGTCATCCTCACCGATCTGGAAGCCCGCATCCTGGAATATTGTGACGATATTCGCACCTTGCCGCAGATTGAAGAGCACTGCGCCCCGGAGCGCGGCGATGCCGCAGCCGTGTCCCAGGCCCTGGAGAATCTGCTGCGGCGCCAAGCCCTTTTCCGCCAGGATGGCAGCTATCTCTCTCTGGCGGCCCTCCCGCCCCGGCAGGTCTACGCGCCGATCCAGGATTTCCCCGGAGGCTATTACCGCCCGGGAGTGCAGCACCCCCAGCCATCCTCCCAGGAGGAAGCGGAGTATGGGTTATCGGGGTGACGGCCAGGGCGCGATTGCTGGAGGGGGAGGGAAAGGTTAAGCGGTTCTTCCCGGATAGTTAGGGGACCGAGGCCCTAAGGAATAACCTGAGTTTTAATACCAAGTCGAGACCTCTGCGAAAGCCCCCTTTTGTCATTCTGAACGGAGCGAAGCGGAGTGAAGAATCTCGCATCTACACCGGGAACTACGAGATTCTTCGGTCGCTCCGCTCCCTCAGAATGACAAGTTAGAGGACTTTCTCAGAGATCTCGACTCGAAATCCGGCAGCAATTTTCCGGTGGGGGCGGCCCCGGGTGTCCGCCCTGAACTGGGCGCACCAGCGGATGCGCCATTAAATCTGCGCGGTTTGCTTTAAGCTTGGCAAAGCAGGCCATTTCCAATCAAGAGGGAGAGGAGAACGTTATGTCCATACAGTCAGCCAGGGATTTTCTGCAGAGGATCGAAACCGACCAGCCCTTGCAGGAGCGGCTGGAAGCCGCGGCCGATCTGGAGGCCCGGCGGCAGATCATCCGGGCCGCGGGGTTCGATTTCACCCTGGACGAGTTTAAAGAGGCAACCCGGGAGCTGGCCGCGGCCGCGGGCCGGGAACTGACGCCGGAGGAACTCCAGCAGGTCGCAGGCGGCAGCGGCGGGGTCGGATGGGGGTGCTCCAAAAAATGCCCTTATCATTCCCCCTACATGTAATGCTGGCGGGAGTAATGCCATGAGGTAACAGCAGGCCATAGGGCAAGCGGCTATCTTGGGCAGCACCAGGCATTAGCCCGGATCCCTTTTAATGCAACTTGGCGAAAAACCCTAACCAAAAGAAGGATAAGACCATGTCCACACAGTCAGCCAGAGATTTTCTGAAAAAGATTGAGGCCGACCAGGCCTTGATGGCCCGGCTGAAAGCCGCGGCCGGCCTGGAGGCCCGGCAGGAGATCCTCAGGGCCGCGGGGTTCGATTTCACCCTGGCCGAATATAAACAGGCCGTGAAAGAGATGGCCGCGGCCGCGGGCCAGCAGTTGACCTCGGAGGAACTTGAGGGCATCGCCGGCGGCTTGGGGAGTCACTTCGGAGGCAAGTGTCCCCCCAAGTTGTTCGTCCCCCCCAGCTTCCCCGCCTAAGAAAGGCGGGCTTTTAAGGAGTGGCGCCAGCCCCGGGGGAACCCCGGTTCTCCAAGAAACATTACCAATAACCAACCCATGGAGAAAAACACCATGTCCATCCAGTCAGCCAGGGATTTTCTGCAAAAGATCGAGAACGACAAACCCTTGCAAGATCGGCTGGAAGCCGCGCCCGGCCTGGAGGCCCGGCAGAAGATCGTCATTGCCGCGGGCTTCGATTTCACCCTGGAGGAGTTTAAGCAGGCGGTTGACGAGCTGGCAAAGGCCGCGGGCCGGGAGTTAACACCGCAGGAACTCGGAGAGATCGGGGGCGGGAGCGGCCGGGCGGGTTGGGGGTGCAAACACTGCGACTGGCACTGTAGTCCGGTCTGTGCATTTCACAATTGGTAAAGGGCTGATTAATCGGCCCGGGGTCGAGCGAGGCAGCTCGCCCCAAGTGAGACATGGTTACTCAGGATCAGACCATCGGTAAATTCCGGTTCCGCGGGAACCGGTCCGCATAACCAACCCACAAGGAGGATAATTCCATGTCCATGCAGTCAGCCAGAGATTTTTTGAAAAAGGTCCAGACCGACAAGGCTTTAAAAGAGCGGCTGGAAGCCGAGCCCGACCTGGATGTCCGGAAAAAAATCATTCAGGCAGCCGGATTCGATTTCAGCTTATCGGAATACCGGCAGGCGGTTGAAGAGGTGGCCGTGGCCGCGGGCGAGCAATTGACCCCCGAGGAGCTGGAACAAGTCGCCGGCGGTTTGCGTAGACGCCTGGGGGACAACATAGTGATCCCCCCGACCGTCCCCGAATAGAACCCGGGTACTTTATTTGCTGAATAGCGCCGGCTTCTCCGCTAGCGGGAGGAGTCGGGGTATTTTCCCGGGGTAGCCGGTTGCGCCGGAACCCCAAGGCGATAAAAAGTTGACCAGGGCGAAGCTCCGGCCCTTGGCAGACTGGGGTTTCGTCCTGGCCCCGAGAGGTGTCGATGTCTGCGACGATATGCCTGATCAATCCCCCTTTCGGGGCCATTGAACACCCCAGTATCGGACTGGGCCTGTTACAGGCCAGCGCCCGGAGGGCCGGGTTCTCGTGCAGCACCCTCAATGCCAATCTGGCCTTTGCCGAGCGCCTCGGCCTGAACCTCTACTTCTGGTTCGCCACTTCGCCCAACTATCTGGATTTTTTTGGGGAGTGGGTCTTTGCGGAATCATTATTTCCAGAGACCGAGGCCGCCTCTGCGGAATATTTCCGGCGCTTCCTAACCGAAGAATTGGAAAGCACCTTCAAGGCCGTGTTGCCGGGGCATAATCTCGCAGAGACAATCCGGCAAACGCGGAAATTGGCCGGTGAGTTCATTGAGCAGGTGGCCGCCGAGGTCGTCTCCAGCCGCCCCCTGGTGGTGGGTTGTACGTCGTCAGGCCAGCAAAATTGCGCCTCTGCGGCGCTTTTAAAACGGGTGCGGGAAATTGATAATTCCATCATCACCTTGCTGGGGGGGCCGAATTGCGAGGGGCCGATGGGGCAAGGCTTACGCCGGGCTTTTCCCTGGGTGGATTTCGTGGTCTCGGGGGATGGGGAAATGATCTTTCCCGGCCTGGTGCGGTCGCTGCTCCAGCACGGTAGAGAGGTGGATGAGGAACTGCTGCCGGAGGGAGTGATCGGCGCCTCCCGGGCGGCAGCCCCGGCCCTGCCTTCAGTATGCCGTGCCGTCGTCTGGAATCTTGACGCCACCCTCCCCCCGGATTACGAGGATTATTTCGAGCAATTGCCCCGTTCGCGGTTGGCTCCGAAGATCACTCCCGGGTTGCTCCTGGAAACCTCCCGGGGTTGCTGGTGGGGAGAGCGCCGCTGCAAATTCTGCGGTTTGAACGGGATGGTCCTTAAATACCGGGCGAAATCAGCTGACCGCATCGTGAACGAAATCGAGGCCCTGTGCGGCCAGTTCGAGACCTGGAAGGTCATGTTCGTGGACAATAATTTGGACCCGCGACTTGCCAACGAGGTATTCTCCCGCCTCGCGGAACGCCCCAAGCCGCTATGTCTTTTCTTCGAAACCCGGGTAATGGACCAAAGACAATTGGAATTAATGGCCCAGGGGGGAATCCGCTGGCTGACCGTAGGCATTGAGAGCTTTCATCCGCGGCTGCTGGCGCTGATGGGAAAAGGCACCTCCGTGCTGGAGAACATCCAGGTCTTGCGCTGGGCCTTTGATCTGGGCATCCGGGTGAGTTACAGCTTGATGTATGGCTTTCCGGGAGAACGGGACGAATGGTACGGCGAAATGGCCGATTTATTGCCGTTGCTGCATCACCTGGAGCCGCCCCATCGGATCTGGCCGATGAAGTATGACCGGTTCAGCGTTTACCATGAAGAGCCGCAAAGGTTCGGCCTCCGTCTGGCGCCCCGGAAATCGTATTCCTATGTCTATCCCTTGCCTCCTGACCTGCTGGCGGACATCGCTTATTTCTTCGAAGACGAGAACGGCTCCCAACGTCAGGCCGCCAAAGGTCCCGGTTTCAAAACCATGCAAGAAAAATGGCGGCAGTGGCTGGAGGCCTTCTGGGCTCCCGATTCCGAACGTGAACCGGCTTTCCTGTACGTGCTCCCATGCCCGGGAACCCCGCAAAAAATGCTGTACGACACCCGGGCCTGCGCTGCCAGAACCACGGTAATCCTGAGCGACCTGGAAATCCGCATCCTGGAATGCTGCGACCAGATCTGCAGCTTGACACAGATAGAAGAGCATTGCGCGTCTGGCGGCTGGGACCCCCGGGCCGTCTCGCCAGCCGTGGACACACTGCTGGGGCGCAAAGCCCTCCTGCAGCAGAACGGCAGCTATCTCTCCCTGGCGGTCAACCCTCCCCGGCGGGCCTACCTGCCGGTCAGGGATTTCCCCGGAGGTTACTATTCCCCGGAGGTGCGGCCCGGGGGGCCTGGTAAGGCCGGAGGGGCCCAAAAGAAATTTTATTAATAGGGAGGCATCATCTGCATGAAAAAAACTCTTGCTTGGGTGGCAACTGCGGTGTTTATGGGTACGATCCTCATGTGGTCCCCAAAGGCGCAATGCGCCCTGGAAGCAGGACGCTCTCTTTATATCGATAAATGCGCCCTGTGCCACGGCGCCGGGGGGGACGGAAAGGGACC
>ENA-OSEO01006307-OSEO01006307.1-sediment-metagenome-genome-assembly--contig:-NODE-6307-length-10739-cov-3.189927_pt1 | contig 10739 bp, 13 predicted proteins | sample MGYA00237883_ERZ534232 | MGnify/ENA metagenome assembly ERZ534232
GAACAGCGAGCCGGGATGACCGTCGTCCTCCCCGCCCGGGTCACCGGCGGGATTGAAGGTCATCGCCTCGCCGCCGTAGGCGAACGCCTCGGGGCGCTCCGCGTCGTCGGGCAGGCGGAATGCGCCCAGGTACTCGAAGTCGTCCGGCTGCACGAGCTGTTGCGAATCGGCCGAGGAGAACTGCGACGCGGGCTCCGGCGTCGGGACGGTGGACCCGGACCGGGACTCGGACCCGTCCGGCGCGGAAGCGCACCCGCACAGCGCCGCCGACCAGGCGAGTGCGGTGGCGAGCAACAGTGCCGGCACGGCTCTCGGGCAAGTCATGATCACGGCGGATCTCCATGCGCTGTGGCGGGTGCTGCTGCCACGACCCACCCGCCGTTCAGCGCCGGTACCACTCGTCGTACCATTCCTGCATCTGGTCGATCTCTCTGCTTTGCGTGTCGATGATGGATTCGGCGAGATTGCGCATCTCGGCGCGGTTCGATCGGTTGCGCAGCATGGTCGACATCATGATCGCCATCTGGTGGTGCGGGACCATCTCCTCGATGAACAGCTTGTCGAACGGTTCGGCATCCCCGACTTCTTCCATGTCAACGCCGCCGCTCATCATCATCCGAGAGGAACCGCCGTCTTCGGGCACTTCGGAATCGAACCATTCCCGGTACCATTCGCGCATCTGGGCGTTCTCCTCGGTCTGATTTCTCTCGATGTCCCGCGCCAGTTGCGCGAGCTCGGGATGTTCCGCCCTGGTGATCGCCATCTCCGCCATGGCGATCGCGTCGTCATGGTGAGGGATCATCTCCTGGATGAACATGGCGTCGACGTTGCCCGGCCCCATCCGTTCGCCGGGACTTTGGGAGCCGAGGAAGATCCACGTGGCCACAATGCCCGCGAGGCCAACGACGATGAGGACTGCTGCGAGTACGGGTATCGCTCTTCTGCTCACAACGTCACCTTCCGGTAGCGGTCGAACACGTCTCCTGGAGGAGACATACCCGTGGGGTCGGTGCCGGTGACGGCGCGACCAACGCCATTGACCCCCCGTTCGGCCCGGTGCATGCCCCGATCGTCCGAACTTGGGTGCTCTGTGCGTGAAATCACAGGGTTCTAGCTGGGTCTTTCCCGATGACGCTGAGGTGGATGAGCTGGCGCGCAGCCACGCACCAGCGGAAGGGGCACCACATGAGGGGCACGACAGCACGGCGAGTAGGCGTCATCGTTGCGGCAACGGCACTTCTGTTGAGCCTGGCTGCGCCGGCGATCGCGGGACCGGGTCCTGCACCCAACTCCGGCGATGGCGTCCCGGACGGCAGCGGGCTTGAGGCGCCGTTCGGTGGCGGCCTTGGCGGAGCGCCGAACTCCGGGGACGGCATTCCTGACGGCAGCGGCTTCTAGGTCGTACGAGTAGGCCGCCGTCTCGGACAGCGGGACCGAACGAGCAAGGGTGCGGCTGCCCGTTGGGGCGGCCGCACCGTTCTGTGGGTGGCGGTTACTGGTACAGCTCCTGGATCCCGGCGATGTCGCCCGACTCAAGCGTGCGCTTCTTGGTCTCCCCGGGAGAGGCGTAGCCGAACATCGTTTGCTCCGCAGCCGATAGCGTGTACAGGTCGCCGAGGCCAGCGGAGTGTCCGAGTTCGTGTGTCGCGATGTTCTCAACGTCCCAGACGCCGGAGGCGACGGTCGCATCCCCCCATGGCTCCGTCAGCGCGTCGTTGAAGACCATGTCCCACTCGAACAGCTCGCGAGCCTGCGGAGGACCCGAGAACACACCCCACACGATGGTGACCGCAACGGTTCCGGCATCGAGCTCGGTCTCGGAGAAGTATGCTTCGTTCACGCCGTCCGGACTCACCCAGTCGGCCTCCAAGGCGCCGGTCGTCGTGCTGCCCAGGCCGAAGACATCGGCAGTGATCTGGGCCTCCCATGTCGCGACGGCGGTCTGCATCGCCGTCGAAACGAGGGACGCCGCCGCACCGTCGCCGTTGCTGGGATTCACCACGTAGGGCTCGGTCGTGCGCCACTTCGCGCCGCGTGCCAGGAAGGTGTAGAGCGGATCGGATTTCGACGGCCGCTCCGGCTTCACCGGCTTGACGTATCCGTGCACGAACGCGAAGCCCTCGACGAGTCTGCCTTGATGGAACGCCATGCCGAGTGGCACGACACGCGAGCCGGACTGTGGCGGAGCACCCGCGAAGGCCGATGGCAAGGACAGGAGAAGCAGAGATGCGATGACGAGTGCCATCGCCAGCGTCCGTTTCATGGTGCGCCCCCTCGATTGGTGAACCCAGTGGAGTCATTGTATACCCGCGACGGCTACCCTTCGATGGCCTGCAATGCAGCGTTGAGGACGGCATCCGGGACGACGCCCACGCCGCCAAACGCCTCAAGTTCGCCGATGCCCTTCTTGTATTCCGTGAGTCGCGCGGATCGTCAGTCCGACGACCACACGACCTCACCGTCGGCGTTCACCCACGCTATGACGTCACCGGTCGCCGTTTGCGCTAGCTCGTAGATGAACGGGTACGCGTAGTCGAACCTCGGCTCGATGACCCACTCCCCGTCCGTGCCGATGTAGCCGGCCTGCTCACCCGGCAGCTGTGCGGCAGCGAGGTCACCCTCGAACGACGAGGCGTACTCGTAGACGGGATCGATGACGATAGCGCCGGTGTCGTCGATGAAACCAAACAGGCCGTCCTCGCCGATGAGCGCGAGTCCGGTCTCCGTGAACTCGAACGCGTCCTCGTACTGGGGGCCGATCACCCATTCGCCCTCGACATCCATGTAGCCGTACAGTCCGGACTCCTGGTCGAACACGGGCGCGAGGCCGTGCCGGAGCGAGCCGGCATCCGTGTAGACCGGATCCAGCAGCCATCGCCCTTCGGTATCGATGTAGCCCACGAGGCCGTCCTTGTCCGGCTGCACGATCGCCACATCCTCGTAGAAGCCGGCGGCGTTCGCGAACTGGGGCTCGATCACGAACTCGCCGGCGGTATCGATGAAGCCATGTTGTCCGTCTACGACAACGCGCGCGAGCCGGTCCTCGCTGAACGTAAATGCGTCATCGAACTGGGGCTCGATCACGATCTCGCCGTCGGCGTCGATGTAGCCCCATGCCGCGTCTTCGCCTTCGCCGACCTGCACAGGGCCGAGCCCGAAGCGCATGGGAGCGGCCTGTGCGAACTGCGGCGCGATGACTACCTGACCCTCGACGTCGATGAACCCCCACTCATCACCATCGCCCAGGAACGGATACAGCGTGACCTCGGTCTCGCCGTCACCTGGCTCAGAGACCGTCGCGCAACCCGTGGAGAAGATGAGCAGTGCGACGGCTACGAGCAAGAGTGTCCGCACCCGTGGATTCGACCGCGCCTTCATGCACAGTCACCCCCCTGGACCGCCCGCCCCCCGACGCGGCGCTCCATCGTCCTTTCGAAAGACTGTACCCGGCAGCCTGTCGTTGAACTGCTCGGGCCAGCAAAGGAGTGGATCGAGCTTCACGCCACTGGGCTGAACTCCGGATGGTTCTCGTCCAGCCAACCCAGTACAACCGTCTCCAACGCAGTGACGCGAGCCAGCAAGGCATCGACATCTTGGGCGTCTACGTGGCCAACGCCGTCGTACAGGTCCCGGTTCCGTACTCGCCGCGCCGCTTCGAGGGCATCGGCGATCTCCTGGACACCGGAGCCAAGGAGCCAGGGAATTGCCCAGAACGTATCCCTATGATTCTCGCCTCCCTTGACTCGATAGCCGGAGGCACGAACCACGATCTTGGCGAGTAGGAAACCAGCAGAATAGGCGTCCACATACCTGCCGTCGACGCTTTGCGCCGGCACGCGAGCATCATGCAGGGCCACTTCATACCGCTTCCAGATTTCGCCGATCTCCGTTGCAGAGGCCGGCTGCTCGATGAGCGCATCAGGAGTCATCGGACCCGCCGATGATGTCGATGTGGGGGGCATTCACGACGGAGGATGCGAAGTGTCGCTCGTGCGCCAGTCTGTCGCTGAACTGCTCGGGGCGATAGAGCAGCAGGTCGATCTCGCGTCCGATCTTCCGTTCTACAGAGGCGAGAACCGGCGCCAGCGCATCACCTCTGACTTCGCCGACGATGAGAAGGTCGACATCGCTGTCAACGCGGTCGGTCCCGGTTGCCGTCGAGCCGAACAGAAACGCGCGCTCGATCTGTTCCGCAAACGGCTTGAGGGCTTCTCGGAGAAGGCGTCCCAAGCCGAATTCCTTTGAAAGGATAGCTCGGAGTTCCTCGAATCGAGCGGTTCGGTTCGCCTCGTAATAGCGACGATTCCCGTCGCGTGTGGACACCAGTAGACCAGCTGACTCGAGGCGCTCGAGGGCGATCTGAGCCGATCGAAGTCCGACGCCCGCCCGGCGTGCTATCTCACGCTGGTGGACACGCGCCGCGGGCTCGAGCATGAATACCGCAAGCACGTCACGTGTGCTCGTCGTACCGAGCAGCCGAGTCAACGCGGTGTCAGTAGGAGGCGATTCCGCAGCATAGACGCCCCTCTCCTCAGCCACCAAGGTGCTCTCACCCGACGGCGGTCCGAGAACCGCTATGGTCTGGCCCTGTTCAACGATCTCATAGGACTCACCGCGCCGTACGCCGGCAAGGAGCTGGGTGAGTGATTCTCCAAGTGCCTCGACTGCTATCCTCTGCACTGTTACCTCTTAGTCACTCGACTTAGCTGCTTAGTCGTTCGACTAATGGTAACACGCCGAGGAGTGGGCAGCGCAAGCCCGGCCTCGAGCTAGGTCCTCTTTCCACTCCGACGCGGTCGTTGCCGCTCGCGGTAGTACTCCTTCAGATCCTCCTCAGGGAGCAGGTCAAGCTCGGTATCCAAGAACCCCCGTAGGTTGAGGACGGTCGGATTTCGAGTGTTGAACTCGAAGACGCGGGCAGTGCCGACCATGCGACTGAGCAGGACACCCTCTCTCTCCAAACGACCGAGCTGCCGCTGGATCGCCATGAGCGGGACATCATAGGTCTTCGCGATCCGCGAGGCATGCCCCTCGCCGTAGGCTTGCAAGAACAGCAGGGTCTGCGCGGCGGAGCGGCTTCCGAGGATCGCCTCAAGCACGGGTGTCATGGGTGCCTCCGGTTATCCACAACGTTATGTGGTGATATTACCACACCTTGTGGTATACCTGTTCTCGTGATCGACGTGGGCTGCCGAGGATGTACGTCGGGTCGTGGACCCGAAGACTTCGGGCCCTTGCTCGCTACGGCCCCATCACGCCACGCAACCGACCGTACTCGTCGATCGTGAGAGCGATCCAAGTCTCGCCGCCACGGGCACTCGCGTCGGTGTAGTGCCAGGTGTACGTGGTGTACTCCTCCACAAACGCGACCTCGGGTGCATCGAGATCGACGACCTTCGAATACGTGTCTGGGTCCACCTCTCCCAGCAGCTCCTTCGCCCTGTCCACGTCAGCTGCGCTGCCGGTTGACACTGGCGTGAGAGTCCGCGGCCCGGCTGCTCCGCTATTCGAACTCAGGAGATCGTTCACATTGGCCCGGAGTGTCTGCAGACCTCCGTACAGGAACAGCCACACGGCGATGGCTCCAACCAATGCCAGGAGCAGGAAGAATGTGCTCGCCTCTCGAGTCCTCTTGGGTCGGACCATTGCCGGATACCGGTCACCGATGCGCGGCGCCATGGGGGCGATTCCCGCCGCACTGTCCGAAACGTTGACCTCCACGGCACGCCGACGCAGAGCGGGCGGCAGGAAGGGCTTCTTGGCATCCTCGAAGCGCGCTCGAGCCGATGCATCGTCGGCTCGGTTGAATGTCCGAATCAATCCCGCGAACTCGTCGACCTCTTCGCGGGTCAGAGCTCCTGGATTCACCGCGAAGTCGTATCGAGCGCGCAACGCTTCCTCTGCGTCGAATCCATTGACCACGCGAAACTCGGACGCAGCGTTCAGCGAGAGCCCGCTGATGTCGGCGTCGTACACCACGACCAGGTCCGCGAAGTACTCGTCTGGGAGCCGCTTGCCGAAGACATCCAGAGCTCGCTTCAGGTTCTCGATCCGGCGGGCATTGTCTCGAACCGGATTGGAGAATCTGCTGCTCCCGGCACCCTTCACTCGCGCCACCCACGTGGCACTCTTCGAACTGCCGCGCAGAGTGGCTCCGGGCCACGCCTCGACGTGGACGACTAGGAACCCGTGACGGTCCACCAAGATGTACGAGTAGTCCTCGAGACTCTCACCAAGATCGATCAGAACACTTCGCTCGAAGCGAGCGCCTTGAGGCGTCGTCACCCCTGCGATGGCGGATTCGATCTTCTTCGCGGCAGGGACGCCTGATTGAAGCAGCACCCGTCAGCCTCCTCCACTTGCCTACAGAGTCGTCGCCATTCCCTATGAATGCATCGGGATGGCGCGCAGGCGACTCAAGCCGATGGCCTCCGTGATCGGAAAGGGGTGCGATAGGTGCTGGCTCTGCGGAAGCTCTCCAAGCGTTCCCCGGCCCGCGCCTCGAACCACTCGAGCGCCGCCAGCAGCTGGCCCATCGACTCCTCTTCAGCGAGATTCGTCGATCAAGAACAGCTCCGGCATCTGTGCCCCTGGTTCGCTCAGCGTTTCAATCATGCTTCGCGCGGGCGATCCGCCGACAATCGATCCGGCTGAAGAGCGCACATCGATGCATGCCTGTCACTTCAGCGCAGGGCAGCAGCTCACGGGCCGAACAGAGGCGCGACGGGCTGCCGCCAATCTCACGGCGTCTCTACAAGTTGATCTGATACTGCGTTCGCTTTGTCCGAGTCAACGACTCCAACTCCGGCAGCGTAAGCAAGCAGAATCCCGCCGATTCGGGATGCAGGCACACGAAGCAGAAGACGAACTGCTCTCCCATCCGGCGCGCCAGCTCGAACTCGTTCTCCGTCGCGCCGAAGAAGAAACCTTTCGGCATCTCAGGCAGCAGCTTTCGCGTCGTCTTCAGCTCAACAAGCGTGATTGAGTCAGCGTCATCGACGGTGATCTCCGACTCAGTATTGATGCGACCGGGAACCCGAATCAGATCGAAGGCACGCGAGTACTTCGCGGGCAGACCCATGTACTCGAGGATGCGCCGCCTGGAGCCAGTCGACGGATTCAGGAACCTGGGATCCGCCTCCATCACGTAGTCGATGGCAGCCTTCTCAGTGCGGTTGTTGCTGAGTGTGATCGAGTACGAGTGCTCGGAAGCCATGCGCCGACACCGCCGCGCTTGAGGGAACGACCGCGGCCCGACTCACATCGTGGGCCGCCTCCGACGATCCCATACGCCTCCGCCGCGATCAAGATCAGCGACGCTATCCGGCAGTCCCGCACACCGGCACTCCCTGCGCTACCATACGCGCAAGTCCGCGCCACCCCCTGGAGGCACCGATGCCACCGTCCTCAGGCACTGAGAAGCGATGAAGCCCCGCACCCTACTCGCCGCCCTGCTGCTCGCCGCACTCGCCCTCACCGGCTGCCTCGCCGACGCCTCCACCGACACCGCCGCCCCGCCCGCGACCCTCACCCCCGCCGCCGTCACCCGCCACACCGACGGCGACACCGCGTGGTTCCAGCTCGAGAGTGGGGCCGAGGAGAAGGTGCGGTTCATCGGCATTGATACACCGGAGGTGTACGGCGAGGTCGAGGCGTACGGGGCCGAGGCGTCGGCGTACACGGCGTCGGCGCTGCCGATCGGGCGGCAGGTGTGGCTCGAGACCGACGTGGAGCTGCGCGACCAGTACGGCCGCATGCTTGCGTACGTGTGGCTCGAGCAGCCAACGTCGGGAAGCGATGCCGAGGTGCGCGCGAAGATGCTCAACGCGCAGCTGCTTCTCGACGGCTATGCGGCGGTGTCGACCTACCCGCCGAACGTGAAGTACGTCGAGCTGTTCGCGCGGTATCAGGCCGAGGCGCGCGAGGCGGGAGCGGGATTGTGGGGCGCGGAGCGCTGATGACACGGCTCATCGACGAGCCGCCGACCGGACCACTCTTACTCCCCTCGAACCTCCACAATCGCCTCGATCTCGACCGGGATGCCGCCCGGCAGCGAGCCTACCCCGACCGCCGACCTGGCATGCCGCCCGGCATCGCCGAAGATCTCGACCATCAAGTCCGAACACCCGTCGATCACCTTCGAGTGATCCTCGTACTCCGGAACGGCGTTCACCATCCCGAGCACCTTCACCACTCGCTCCACGCGATCGAGAGAACCCAGGTACTCACGGACCGTCGCCAGCAGCGCAGTACCCGTGAACCGGGCAGCCTCGTAGGCCGCGTCGGTGCCGAGGTCCGCTCCCACCTTGCCGCGCACGAGTGACCCATCCGGCCGCAAGGGCCCGTGTCCGGCGGTATACAGCAGGTTTCCGACCTGCGCGATGGTCACGTATGCAGCCAACGGGCGCGGCGCAGCGGGAAGCACAACGCCGATCTCCTCAAGACGTGATTCAGCAGACATCACTCCTCCTTCGGACACGGCCGCCGGCACGGGCGCAGCGGGCGGCCGGACTACGATGCGGCTCCTCGGCGAATTGATGCATACGTCGCCACCGCGGTGCGTGCGCGCTCAGTGATTCCCAACCAGTCACCGGACTCTATGAGTTCCGACGGCGCAATCCAGCTGCCACCCACAGCGGCAACCCCGGCAAGCGCCCAGTAGTCAGGCGCCGTTGCCTCGTCAATGCCCCCGGTAGGAATCGTCTCCACGCCCAAGTGCAGGTAGGGAGCAAGCATCGCTTTCACCGTCGCGCTCCCACCGAGTGCTTCGGCAGGGAAGAACTTGAGTACCCGCAAGTCGTGACGAAGCGCCTGCTCGATCTCCGATGGCGTGCACACGCCCGGCCAAAATGCGAGCCCGACGCTGCGAGCAGCCTCGGCCACTCGCGGATTGAAGCCGGGCGCTACCGCGAAACGCGCGCCGGCGGCGTGGGCGCGCGCAGCTTGCTCTGTGTCGGTCAGCGTGCCGGCACCCACCGACATCTCGGGGAGCCGGTCGCTGATCGCGTAGATCGCTTCTTCCGCAGCTGCAGCGCGGAACGTGATCTCCACGACCGGAAGCCCGCCGTCGAGCAGCGCCTTGCACAGGGGGACCGCGTCCTCGGCCGAAGACAGCGTCACCACCGGTACCACGCCGGCGGCCCGCACCCGTTCGAGCGCGTCACCGTTCGACACGTGCGCCACCTCCCCGAACCAGTTTCTCCACATCCGCGAGCGTGGCCATCGAGGTGTCGCCGGGCGTCGTCATGGCGAGCGCGCCGTGCGCGGCGCCGTACTCGACCGCCTCCTCGAGCCCCTTGCCCTCGAGCAGCGCGTAGATCAAGCCGGCGGCGAAGCTGTCGCCCCCGCCCACGCGGTCCAGGATCTCGAGCTCCGGCCGGTGGGTTGCCTCGTACAGGCGCCCGTCGGCGTACGCGACAGCACCCCAGTCGTTCACGGTGGCGGACACCACGCGCCGCAGGGTTGTGCCGATGCACTTGAGCTGCGGATAGGCCTCCATCACTCGTTCATTCATCTTGCCGAAGGCATGTGGGTCGAGTTCCTCGTACAGGTCGGAGACGCCCGGCGCCTCGAAGCCAAGCGCCGCCGAGAAGTCCTCTTCGTTGCCGAGCATGACGTCGACCAGCGGCGCGATGCGCCGGTTCACCTCTTGCGCCCGCTCCTGACCGCCGTGGTCCTTCCACAGCGAGGGACGGTAGTTCAGGTCGTAGGAGATCACGGTCCCCGCAGCGCGCGCGGCCGTCATGGCCTCGACGACCACGTCCGGAGTCTTGTCGCCCAGTGCCGCGAAGATGCCGCCAGTGTGGAACCAGCGGGCTCCTTCCTCGGCAAACACGTGGTCCCAGTCGACCTGTCCCGGACGCATCTGCGAGGCGGCGCTGTGTCCTCGGTCGCTTGTCGAGCGCGCTCCGCGCACGCCGAATCCACGCTCGGTGAAGTTCAGGGGGTTCCGGCCCGACTTGCCGACCCCGTCGAACGGCACCCAGGAGACGTGGCTCAGGTCCACGCCGCCTTGGAGCATAAGGTCTTCGAGCAGCCGGCCGACATCGTTGTCCACGAGTGCCGTGACCACGGCCGTGCGCATCCCGAAGCAGCGGCGCAACCCCCGCGTCACGTTGTACTCGCCGCCGCCCTCCCAGACCTTGAACGCACGGGTGGTTCGCACCCGCCCCTCGCCGGGATCGAGGCGCGCACCGCCATACTCTTTCCCATCGCCAACGAGGACGTGGAGAGGGTCTTTGCGGGGCTGAGCGCGACCTACGAGTCCCTGAGGGATACGGGGCAGCTTCCCTTTTTCGATTTCTTCGTTCTGAGCGACACGAGCGATCCCGACAAGTGGGTAGAAGAAGAAGTGCACTGGGCCGGGACATGCATCTCCCTCGCGGCCCGGGATCGTCTCTTTTATCGCCGCAGGCGGGTCAACCTCAAGCGCAAGAGCGGCAACATAGCAGACTTCTGCAGGCGGTGGGGCAAAAACTACCGCTACATGGTGGTGATGGACGCCGACAGCGTCATGAAAGGGGCCACTCTCGTACGGATGGTTCAAGTCATGGAGCGCAACCCCAGGGTGGGCATCCTGCAAACCGCTCCCCTGGCCGTCAACCGGGAAACGGTGCTCGCCCGGACTCAGCAGTTCGCCAATCACGTTTACGGCCCCATGTTCGCGGCCGGTCTCCACTTCATTCAGCTCGGCGACTCCCACTTCTGGGGTCACAATGCTGTTCTCCGGGTCAAACCCT
>ENA-OSEO01006308-OSEO01006308.1-sediment-metagenome-genome-assembly--contig:-NODE-6308-length-10738-cov-2.909577_pt1 | contig 10738 bp, 1 predicted proteins | sample MGYA00237883_ERZ534232 | MGnify/ENA metagenome assembly ERZ534232
TCTCCAAAGGCAAACGGCCCTCGCCCGATAAGCCGGACTATATCATCAGGTGCAAGGCCCCCGCCAGGCCCGCGGTCGGACGGAGCACAACACGGCAGGCCTTGCCGGCCCCAAGGCTTGAGCCAAGGCGGCGGCGTCTGATCGGATTATCTATTCCCGCCCACCTCCCCAAATTAAATCTGTAGGTCGCAATGGTCTTATTCCCGGAGAACCTTTCTTATGCGGGGATGAACAAACCATATTCCAACGGGAAAAAACCAGAATAGAAAAAATGTCCCTACGCATCTATTATTTTTAACTATTCTTTTTTCCTCAGAGGTTACAAGTAACTTTGAAACGAAAAACAATGCGCCAAATATGGAAATAACGGCAATCAAATGCAAAGGCAAAATAAATCTAGGCAAAGAATTCTTAAAAAGGACGTCAAGAGTAACAATATATAATGCTGAATATAGCAAAGAAATATTGAACCATCTTATAGCAACACCATTGATTAACTCCACTTTTTCCTTCAACGAATTTCCGACTAAATACAGCCAGCAAATCATAACAATCCCAGCAACAGATATTCCATAAGGGATGTGACTAGCCAGCACAAATGGGAAAACTAAGATAAGAAAAAGTATCCATGAAGGAAGGTTTGTCAGGTAATTGTCTTTTAATCGCATTTTGACCATCCTTTTATTCTAATCGTCGCAAGGATCACCAGAAAAGAAATTAGAAATGAAATTGCCAAGCCACTTTGCTTCATCTCTAAAATCTAATGTAATTTCAGCACCAATAAGGAATTGAGCACCCACTGTAATTTTAGCCCACTCCACACTACCCCAAGAAAATAAAGGAGTGACTTCAAAAGAAGTGCCTTTTAAAATATCATTCACTGACAATCCCGTTCCAGGGATAACCCTGCCATATTGATCAAAGCTATACCCGTGAGATCCTCCTACCGCAGTTCTTTCAACACCCAACCCAACATTAAACGGACCAGCCTCTGCTTCAATCGATGCTCCTTGGGAAACATACTTAGGGCCATAAAGGGGAGTATGTTGTGTGCCCAAATCAAGTGTAGCTTTCAATCTAACAGCTGACACTCTAAAATTTGCATATACAGCACCACCGCTTAGATATTCAGCGTTAAATCTGAACAATCCATATGGATCAAATAAATTGATTGGATTATTTTGGACGTAGGGATAGAGATTTATCCCGCCTACCAGCCCAATCGGATCCGGCGTGAGATACCTCCCTGTCCGTGGATCATAATACCGATGGTAGTTGTAATGCAGCCCGGTTTCCTGATCATAGTATTGGCCGGGGAACCGGAGGTTGTTGGTTATCGTGGATGCTGAATCGATTTCAGCTTTTCCAAACGAGGCATATTTCGCACTCCAAACAACAGCGCCATTAACGGCGGTCATATTTTGCGGTGTGCCGAGGTGGTCGTTATGGTAGAAGTAGTGTTCAACTCCAATCTTCATAAAGAGCGGATCAGTTGTCCAGGTGCTGCCGGGCTTGTAGCCATAGGACTTGGTAACAATGCCCGAAGCATCCATTTCAGCTACTAACCCCTCATCGGCATAATGAAAATACGTCTTTGCCCCTGACACCTCTTTCCACAACCTCCTCCCAAACGAATCGTAATAATAGGTGGCGACCACATTGCCCGAGCCATCCTCTACCCTCTCCAGCCGATCTTCCAGATTGTAAAAGAACTTTGTGACCACACTGCCGACGGTCTTCTGGGTCATGTTGCCGTTGGCGTCGTACACATATTGTTCGTTGTCCGTCGTCAGTAGTTCGTTGTTATTATTATAGGACCAACTGCCTGTTGAATCAGCGGCAGTTAATCGGTTACCCACTTGATCATAGGTAAAGCCTTCAGTTGAACTGGATCCCGCGATCAAGTCGCGGGATGACGATACGAGGCGATAAAGATCATCATAGCCGTAAACGTAATCGCCATGCTCCGTACCTTTATCTGTAATGTTATCCATTTTGTCATAATCGTACTGATAATTCAACAAAATGTTCTGTCCAGGGTCTTTGGCCGTAATCTCTTTGACTCTCATGAGCGGATCATAATCAAAAGATTTCGAACTGCCGCCGGGAAGCGTCATGCTTGCCGGCCGGTTCCAGGTGTACTCGCCGATCGTGATAAATCCTAAATTGGGTATCTGAACGCCGGTGAGCTGATTGTTGCCGTCATACAGATAGCCATAGGCAATGCCGTCCGGTCCGGTAAAGGTCTGCTTTAGTCCATTTTTGTAATAGGTGTAAGCGTTAGTTTTGGTAAACGCACCAAAATTCACTTCTTCAGAAATCTTCCGATAGGCCTCGTCATAATCATAGACAGCCGAGGTCGTCCCATCATCATAGGATTTCAGATTACCGGCCTTATCGTAAGTAAAAATAATAGTTTTGACAGGATTGATATGATCTCCAGGATTAAAATATCTGATTTCGACCAATCGCCCGGCATCATCATATTTATATTCGGTCTTCTGGTTCTTGGCATCAATCTTTTCAATCAAATTTCCGGCCGCGTCATACCCGTAGCTTGTCTCCTGCCCCAAGGGTCGGATCTCCCTTGTCAGGCGATTGTTCCTATCATACTCAAAACGCGTGACCTGCCCTTTGGCATCGGTCAAGGCTACCAGATTGTCGCGCTTGTCATAGGCATAGCGCGTCTCACCTCCCGCCGGATCGATGACTTTGGATAGACGATTAAGATCATCATAGACATAATCGGTGGTTCTGCTTTCCTTGTCGGTTTTAGAAATGAGGTTCCCCGCCACATCGTAGACAAAGCCGGTATAATAAGATTCGGTGCCGCTAAGGACATCGGTTTCACCTACTTTTCGGCCGCGCATGTCATAGGAAAACATCTTTGCAAAGGTGGGATAGATCACCCTGGAAGGCTGATCGGCGCCGCCGGCCCCCGAACAAGATGCGCACCCGGCTCCGCCGGCATCATCGTATTCCATGGCAATCTCGTTGCCGCTGCCGTCAACGGTTTTAATAAGCCTCCCTTCGCTGTCATACTGATAGCTTACCACCTTTCCTTCGGCATCGGTCTGCTTAATCAGCTTCTTATCGGTGTTGTATTCAAAGAGCGTGACATTTCCGGCTGCATCGGTTGTTTTAACGAGGTTATCGTCGATATCGTACTCATACAGTTTTTCCTTTCCTTCGGCATCGATCTCCTTTGTTTTATTCCCGACCGCGTCATAAAAAAGCTGCGTGACGTTACTCAGCGGATCGGTCACTTTTTCAAGTTTTCCGGCCGCATCGTACTCATAGGTCCAGAGCTTGTTTTGCGCATCCCGCTTGGTCAGGACATTGCCCATGATGTCATGGGTAAAGACGGTGGTGTTCCCCTCAGGATCTGATACCGAAGCCAGGTTGCCGGCGGCATCATAGGTCATCGTCGTCGTTGCCGCGACCGTCGCGCCGTCGGCAAGCCGGGTGGTGGTCAACAGATTGCCGTCACTATCATAGGTATATTCGGTAATCCTTTCACCGGCAGTGCCGGCCGCATCGATTTTGCGGATCAGGTTTCCGGCCCCGTCATATTCAAACCGGGTGACAATACCGTTTTCATCGGTTTCACTGATGCGGCGGTTAAAGGTATGCTCGTATTCATAAGATCGCAGCGACCCGTCCGGATAGGTCACCTTGGTCAGGTTGTCCCACTCGTCAAACTCTTTGCGGGTGACCCGGCCGTTTTCATCGGTTACAATCAGGTTGCGGCCGTCTTTAAGTATATTTTTAAGGGTGCGGCCGTTCACATCGACCCGCTTGGTCTCGCCAACTTTATCGTACCAGACCTCCTTTACCTTGCCGGCGGAACTGGTGATCCGCGCATAAAGCTCCATTTTGGCACTGTCGTAGTCATACTCAAAGAAATGGCCGTTGCCGTTTTCATCCAGCACCGAAGCCACGTTGTCGTATTCGTCATAGGAAATATTCGTTACCCGGCCGGCGGCGTCAACGATGCGCTTGATCCGGGCCATGCCGAAATTGTCCTCGTCAACAGGCACATAGTAGGCGCCTCCCGAGCCTCCTTCATCCCCATCTCCAAGAACTCCCCCACTTCCGCTTTCGGAATCGTCGTACTCATAGGTGGTGACATTGGCCAGAACATCGGTCACACCGATCAGCAGGTAACCGGCGTATTGGTATTCCACCCGACGATTGTCGCTGCCCACTGCCGCAGAAATAAGCCCGGTGGCGTTATATTCAAAGGTTATAATTGGGGTGTCATTGCGGTCAGTAATCCCGATAAGTTTTCCGGTTACATAGTTTGCAGTATCATACACGTACTTTGCTACCACCCCGGTGCGAGTACCTTCGGACAGAATTCTGCCGCCGGTATCATAAGTCTTAAAGCCGCCGGTGGTGTCTTCCCAGCGCCAGCCCTCGGTAGTCTTTGTGATCCGATATATATCATTGAAAAAAACCCACTGATATCCAGTGCCGTGGGGCTCATAAATCACTCCTCCCTTGTCGATGGACTCAACTATTGGATCAGTTGTTGGCACGGCAAAGCTGGCGGTACCGAGTCCTCCGCTGCCTCCGCCGGAATTCAATGTTCCCCATTTAATTTTCAATTTGTTTTGCTCATGATCAAAGCGCCAGCGGTTGCCATAATACCAACGCTTAACTTCGACTACCCCACCGAGCACTTTAAGACTCAAATCAACCCGATTACGCTGATACTGGCGCATGACCGTCTGCACATAGGAGCCGGTCGGCGTACAACGATCCTGCAGGTTGTCGCGGTCGGTCGCCCGGCAACTTTGCTCCCCTCCGCAACAGCTTCCCTCGCTGCTAAAAGGCGGCGGGAAGCACTTAATCCCGGAAATTTTTTCCGCAGCGGGTACCGGCGTCGATCCGCCTCCGCCCGGCGTACTGCCGCTGATATTCCAGACACCGCCGCCCCCCCCGGTGAGAGGAGTGCCGGCCCCGATATTACACTCGCCGTTGTCATAGATAAAACAACCCATGGTCTTACCGGTAAAGGTGTTGCCAGCTGCACACGTGTACTCATAATCGACGAGCATGCATTTGATCCAGCGCATACACCCGCCGCCGGTGCCGTCGGTCTCGCCAATCGTCTGCAGACTAGTCACCCGGAACGGCACGGTGATGCGCTCTTTGGCGGCCAGACTTTGCGGCAGTCCGCCCGGCACCTCAAACCGGAAACTGCTGTCGCTCTGGGGGAGGCTGAACATTAAATTATCGGCCCGCACCAGACCATAGTTGGTGACGCTAAACTCACCGTTATAGACATCCCCGGCCTTCATGGGCGGGATGGTAATGGACGAGGGCTCGGTCACCACCACGGCCGCAGGCACATCGGTCTCATAGATGGCGGTCAGGATTACCTCGTATTTGTCCTGAATGGTGATCTCGTTGACCGACCATTCCACCGTCACCAGATTATAACCCAGAAAGACGTCCTGGCTTTCGGTATGACCGGGTTTTATCCAGAATCTTCCGATGTATTCCTGGTGATTTGAAGCGGTCACCCGGCACTTGTAACGACCTGCTGGAATGGCGCTGAATAAGGCTTCGCCCAGGCTGTCGGTATTTTTGCTGTACTCCTCCGTCAATACCGCTTCGTTCTGAATCCAGATCCTTGCCCCCGAAAGCCCCTGGCTCAGATTGTTGTTTGCGTCGAGGGTACCGGTATAAATGTTTGAAACCTTAAAGAGCACGTTGCCGATGCCGCTCTGGGTGACAGAGACATACAGGCCGATGTCGCGGGTCTGGTAATTGCTGCTTTTCACCCTGAGATAAAATGTATAGTCGCCTTCAGCCACCGTCTGACCCGGCGCAAAAGAGAAATCCACCCGGCGGCTATCCCCTACTTCGATGTTCCCCTGGCTTGCCGCGGAAACAAGCTGGACCCAGGAAGGCGCCGGGCTGCCGCCGGCCTCTACCAGGGAAAGCGCTACGTTTTCCAAAGCGGCAAGACCGGTGTTTTTTAAAGTCACACTTTCGGTAACGCTCTCGTCCCGGGCAACCCCGGTTTCAATGTGATCGGGGGTAAAGGTCAAGACCGGCAGGGCCTGGCTGAATTGCAGGTTAGCCTGCACAGTGCCCCAGAGGGCTTCATCGCTTCGAACGTCAAAGCGGAGCTGTCCGGTTTGAGCGGCGTTGTTGTCGGCCCACACCTTGAAGTTTAGCGTGCCCGTCTCTCTGGCATAAAGGGCTGCGATAGAGGCGCCGATGGTGACATGGACGCCGGCCGGGGCTGAACCCACCGGTTCCAGGCGCAGGTTGGTGACAGCCGTGCCATCGCCGGCCGCCACCTGGATTTTTATGTTTTGCTCATAGTTTTTGGGGATGCTGAGGTTCACGATGGCAGGGGTGATGCTGACCCGGCTGATGGTAAAGGAGCCGTGCACGGGCTTATTGGTGAGATCCGGGTGAACCGCCCGCACGCTGTAGATCCCTGATTCACCGGTAAGCGGGCTAAAGGTATGCGTGAAGCCGCCCTCTGCATCGGTAAAAATATTATAGGTGCGCTCAAACCCGTTTAAGGTGATGACAAGCTTTAAGGCGACATTTGCCATGGGGCTGCCGTCTGCCCGGGAAACGGCCTGGCCGTTTATCACGATGCCGCTATCGCCGGTTGAGCTTTCGGGCGTAATCAATACCACCGACCCGGTATAGGCCGTATCTGCCAGGGTGACGCCGTGGCTGCCGGAAAGCCCGTTCATCTTGACCTGGTCGGATTTACCATGATGGTAGTAAAGATTGGCAATGGCAAGCCGGATGGTGACATCGTCGGGCGCGCCCGCAGGGACGCTGATGCTCACCGGGGCCGAGGCAAAGGTCTGCCCGGCCGGGATGCGCGCCACGGTATTGCCGTTTGAAAGCCCCACGACCTGGCTGCCGACGGTCTGTTTGAACTTCCGGGTGGAAAGGACATTGCCGTCGCTATCTACCAGGCTGAAGACCACTTCGTTTGAAGGCGCCCCCCCCGAACTCTGAGCCGTGATGATCTCGACTTCGGCATCGCTGCTGTTTTCGAGGGTAAAGCGCAGGCTGCCCGCGCCGCCGCGAGTAAGCTCGTCATTCTGGATCTGGAGCACCAGCATGCCGTCGCCGACCTCGATCTGGGACGTGCGTACGATCCGCACAATCTCGCCGACATTGGGGGTGATCTCGATGGTGGTGGTGAGAGGCTCGATATCTTCCATGTCGCTGTAGCCGCCGATGATGACGGGAATAAGGCTGGAGGCTGAAGGCTGAAGGCTGAAGGGTTCGGAGACATGGTCCCTGTCGTTTACGCGTACCTTGAGACGCGCATTTAGAACCGCCGCTGCCGAAAGGTTTTTAACGCTGTATTCCAGGCGATTCATGATGCCGCGCTTTAAAATTGCGCCGAAGGCAAGCTCGGCCTGCATGACCGGAAGCGTCAGGCTGCGGGACAGGCTTTCTATACCGCTGCCATCCACGGCCACTAGGGTGTAGCGGCGCTCATCCCGGGAGTAGCCCACGTCGGTGAAAGATTTTGCGGTTAAAAGGGCGCTGTTGAGCTTACTGCGCTGGGCGTCCGGACCCAGATATATATCATAACCGGCAATGCCGCCGCCCCCATGGGTCCAGGAAACCACCGGCACGTTGCTGTCCTCTTGCACCACGGTGATGCTCGATACCGGCAAAAGACTGAAGTTGAGATAAACCGAATTGGACGGCGCCGATTCGTTGCCGGCACTGTCAACGGCGGTTACTACATAGCTGTGGTCGGACTGGGACGGATGCGGATCGATCACCACGGTCTGGGTGATACCGACAGCGAGGGGAACAAGATCGTCCACCGAAGTGATCTCGGAAAGGGACGAGCGGTAAATCGAATAAGTCACCGGTTCGGTATAGAGCGGCGCCTCCCAGGCGGCCTTGATCCCCTGGGAAACGAGCGCAAGGGTCAAATTGCGCGGGGCGCCGGGCGCCGCCGAATCGGAATTGACCATGATGGGCGGGCACATGCCGCTGACGGATTCCTGGTCGTTTTCCGCCCGGATGCTGGCGACAGCATATAGATAGATGCCGTCCTCCGGCGGGCCGTCGATAAATTCAAGCGCACCGTCCACGCGGGATAGAGCGGTGAGTTCCGTTTCCCCCGGAGCCTGGCGATAGACCTGATAGCCGAGGGCGTCCGCCACCGCGTTCCAGTTGAGCCGCACGCGTCCGCCGGAAAGCACCTCGGCTTTAAGGCCTCCGGGTGCGGCAAGGGGCGGGAGATCCCCCTGGTAGACCTGGAACTCATGGTCCACCAGGATGCGGTCGCTCAGGTTGTCGAGATCATCGGCCCCCTGATAGATAAACTCCAGGGTCTCGGCCGCACTAAGACCGGCATCTTCCGGCAGCGTAAAGGTTCCCTGCCAGGTCTGGACGTCGCCGGATTGGGCGCCGATATCGTTAAGAGCGCTGATTTCAATGAGATCGCGCCCGGGCATGGAGAGAAGATATGAGAGCGCCGGGACTGTGCCGGGTTTGACCTTTTCGTTTAAGCCGATGGTCACGATCACGGAGGCCGGGTTTTGCGCGTCGGTTTTAACGGGGTCATTCGGCCAGATCACGAGACGCGTGACGGCCGGGCCGGCGGCATCGATCTTAATGGAAGCGCCCGCCTCGATCTCGGTGCCGCGATTGCCCACCATGTCTCTGGCTGAAAACACCGCGTAGGCCGTTCCCGTCGGCATGGCCGTAGTAATGACAAAGACGCCGCTATAGACGGTGTCTGAAATTCTGGCAAGCGTCATGGTGGCGGGCACGCCGCTTTCCGGCGTCAGTGTCAAAAAGGGTGCGGCCTGCAGCGCTTCACTCACGGTAAGCAGAATATCGACGCTCCCCGGCGCCATGCGGCCGGAAGCCGGATCGTTTTTCCCCCGGGGACTATAGGTAATCGTAACCGCCCGGGGCGGGGTGCGGTCCGAGACCGCCGAGGCGGCTGCCGAAAGCTCGCTCTCGTTACCGGCGCTGTCAAGCGTGGCGACGCGATAATAATAGAGACCGTCCGCCGCCGGAAGATCGGTAAAGGTTGCTGCTGTAATCAGGGCGGCATTGACCCGGGTCGCCTGGGCCGGGTCGCTGAAGGGGATTGCTGCACGGTAGAGCCTGTAGCCGCCGACAGTATCGAGCGGTTTCTGCCAGGTGAGCCGCACCTGTCCGGCAGACAGCGCCAGGGCGGTAAGCCCGGTGGGGGCCTGGGGCAGGCTGGTGTCCAGGGTCACCAGGACCGCCGCACTTAAGGGGCCGGCGCCGGCCCGGTTGCGGGCGGCGGCCTGGATGCGGTTTTCACCTTCAGACAGGGTCAAAATAGCGCTGAAATTGCCGGCGCCGTCCACAGCGGCCACGGGGCCGGTTTCCACATCATTGATATAAAAGATGATCTCGCTGTATTTGGGACCGGCGCCGGAAACCGTAACGGCCGCCTTGTTGGTGACAGTGCCGCTTGCCGGCTGGCTGATGACGGGTGCGGCGGGAACGGCCAGGGTCACGGCAACGGTGAAGGTTGCCTCGGCGCTGTTTCCCAGGGTGTCATAGGCTTTGATGGTGAGACTGTGGCTGCCGTCGCTGGATTCCACGATGTTCCAGAACCAGGTATAGGACGGGCTGTAATCGGTGCGCACCAGGACGCCGTCCAGGTAAAATTCCACCCGGCTGACCCCGGCCGGATCGGCCGCGTCCAGGCTGAAGCTGCCGGGAACCGTGAGGGTATAGCCGTCGGCCAAGACCGCGCCGTTGACCTTAAGATTGATCATCTGCGGACCGATGAGGTCCGGCACCGGGGTGGCGCTGACGGCGGCCACGGTTTTATCTTCGCCGCCGGAAAGGTTTACGGAGGTGACTGCAAAAAAGTAGGGTATATTGTTGGTAAGACCGGCCGCCTTGGCGGTTGTGGCCGTGACCGTGAGTTTGGGCGTCATCCCCTCCACCGAGGTAAAGCTGGTCTCGCTGACATACACGCGGTAGTGCTTAAGGTACTGGGATTTCTCGATGTGGCTCCAGGAAAGATCCACGTACCCGCTCTTGGGGTCCCCGGAAAGATTAACCGGGTTGGGCAGCCAGGTATAGCCGGTCACCACAGCCCCGCTGCTTTCATTGTCATCCGTATCGATGGCAGTCACTTTGAAGGGATAGGCGCTGGCCGCGTTAAGTCCGGTCTGCTCATAGGTGTTCTGGTTGGAGGTCAGGGATGTGCCGTCAGGAGCGTTGTTAAAGTAAACCTTGTAGCCGGAAAGATCGCTCGCGCTGGAATGGGTCCAGGTAAATACCAGGCGGTCGGCAAAGGACTGGGCCGACAAATTGCTTGCCTCGCCCGGGGGCAGGATATCGCTAAGGGTTGCCGCTACAGGGGTAACGGCTTCCGTAAAATTCCCCATCACATCCACGGGAACCACCGCAAAATAATAGGTGCCGTTGCGGGTTAAATCTTGAAAGGTCTTGGAAAAGGCGCCGGCATTGACCACGGCGCGTACCGTTAAGCCGGAAACGGAACCAAAGGCTGCGGTCTCGTAAAAGATGCGGTAAGCGGCAATGTCACCGTGGAAGGCCTCGTTGTAGGTCCAGTTTAAAACTGCCGCAGTGCCGCTGCCGGCGCCGTTGACGGCAAGGGTGGCGACCGGATCAGGGGCCACATCGTCATAAACAATTTCAACGATTGTTGCTTCGCTGACATTGCCGGCCCGGTCCCTGGCCCGGGAGTAAAGCTTCAGGCTTA
>ENA-OSEO01006309-OSEO01006309.1-sediment-metagenome-genome-assembly--contig:-NODE-6309-length-10735-cov-8.886658_pt1 | contig 10735 bp, 10 predicted proteins | sample MGYA00237883_ERZ534232 | MGnify/ENA metagenome assembly ERZ534232
ACATGGGTGATTGTCGTCTCATATCCTGCATTCAAGGGCTTTCGCCTCCCCTCCAGGGGACATTATATCCCTGCCGGCCGGGAGGAAACGGGTTAAGATATTGGTGAAGCATCATGGCAGGAGGGGGTAGAAGCGATGCCGTCAAAAGTGTTCTTTACGGGAATGAGAACCAATTCAAGGCAAAACATGCTGGACCGCCTGGAAAGGCTTGTCCTTGCGGCCGGACTGGACAATCTGCCGCTCAAGGGGCGGATGGTTGCGGTGAAGATCCATTTTGGGGAACCCGGCAACCTGGCCACGATCCGGCCGAATTACGTGGCTCGGCTGATCCGGCTCATCCGCGAAAGGGGAGGCAAACCCTTCCTTACGGATGCGAACACCCTCTACAAGGGTTTCCGGGCAAACGCCGTCGATCACATGCAGGCCGCCACGGAAAACGGATACAACCCGCTATCTGCCGGTTGTGCCGTACTCATCGCCGATGGATTGTGGGGGTTCGACTACCGTGAGATCGAGATCAACCTCAAGCATTTCGCCACCGCCCGAATCGCCTCGGCCATCGCTGAAGCGGACGTCCTGGTCTCCCTCAACCATTTCAAGGGCCACGAGATGACGGGCTTCGGCGGAGCAATGAAGAACATCGGCATGGGTTCGGGCTCACGAGAGGGAAAAATGGCCATGCATTGCGATTCGCCGCCCAGGATATCCGCCGGCAAGTGCATCGGATGCGGGGAGTGCGTCCGGAACTGCGCCCATGGTGCAGCCCGGATGGGCACCGATGGAAAAGCTTTCATTGAAACCGGCAGCTGTGTGGGATGCGGGCAGTGCGTCGTGGTCTGCCCGACAGGTGCGGCACAAATCTCATGGGGCAGCGGGGGCACCCTTGGGGAGAGGATCGCGGAGTACGCCTACGCAGCCCTGGCAGGCAAACCCCATTTCCATGTCAACTTCATCATGGACGTTTCCCCTGAGTGCGATTGCTGGGGACATAACGACACCCCCATCGTTCCGGACATCGGCATAGCCGCGTCGGAAGACCCCGTCGCCGTTGACCAGGCCTCTGCAGACATGGTCAACGATGCGCCCCTGCTTCCCGGGAGTGCCCTTCACGAGAAAGGGTTTTCACACGGGGACAAATTCCTCGGGCTTCACCCCAAGGGAGATTGGGAACAATGCCTGTCCCATGCCGAGGCGATCGGGCTGGGAAGCCGCTCCTACGAACGGGTCGACTTGCCTTAAACACACAGGAAAGGGTCCGGCGGCCTTTTTCGGCTGCCGGACCCTTTTCTGCTTTCCCCTAAAGAGTCCTCATGTACTCCGAGATGGCTGCCAGTCCTTCCTTCAGGGTTTCCGTCGCGCAGGAATAGCCCAGTCGGAACCAGCCCTCGAAATCAAAAGCTCGACCCGGGACGATGAAGGCGCCGTTCAAATCGAAAAGACCCCTGCAGAAATCCTCCGAGGGAATCGGGAAATCGTACCGGATAAATGCTGTCGTTCCAGCCTTTGGACGGACATAGGAAAGCCCCTTTTCCCCGCTCACCCATTCGTCAAGGATCGCCGCGTTCCTCCTCACCAGGGGAAGGTTGCGCTCCCTAATCTTTTCCCTGTTGGACAAAGCCCTCAGCGCCAGCATTTCGTCAATCATCCCGCAGCTGATCGTCGTGTAGTCCCTGCGACTGAAGCACTCCCGGATGAAGTCCCTCGGACCGGCAACCCAGCCAAGCCTCAAACCCGCAAGGGAAAAAACCTTCGAAAGGCTGCCTGTGACGACCGCCTTTTCGTAGATATCCACGACTGACGGGACGTGTTCGAGCGGATCATGCTCCAGCCCCCTGTAGACTTCGTCGCAGAGAATCCAGGCACCCGCACGCTCCGCAATTTTGGCAACCTCCCGGAGGAAAGGCCCGTCCATCAGGGCTCCGGTGGGATTGTTGGGATTGTTGAGAACGATGAGCTTGCACCTGTCCCCTGCAAGCTTTTCAAGTTCGGCGAGGTCGGGCACGAACCCGTTTTCGGGGCGGAGTCCCAGCATGCGGACATCGGCGCCGAACGCCCTGGGAACGGAGTAAAGTTGCTGGTAGGTCGGCTTTACGGCCACAACCCTGTCTCCCGGCTCGACCAGGGTGAAAAGCGCCAGGAAGTTGGCCCCGATGGCCCCGTGGGCGAGCAGGATGTTGCCCTCATCCTGTGTATCGTAAAGGCGGGAGAGATGGGCCCGCAGTTCGAGGGTGCCGGGAATTTCCCCATAGGTGAGTTTCCGGGCGAGAAACTCTTCGATGAACGATTCCCTTCCTCCGGCAAGGTCCAGGAGCTCTCCCACGGTCAATGATTCCACACACGTTTCAGCAACGTTGATCCGTGCGCTTTCTTCGTACGCGTTCATCCATTCTTCCACGCCAAAGGCTTCGATCTTCAATTTCTGTCCCCCAATTCGTCCGTTTAGGCTCCTTATTCTTCCAGTTCCGATTTCCAGTGTTCCCCGGCATGCCCCACTTCGTCCGGACCGGGCGTCATGTCCAGGTCCCCAAAGGCCCAGTTTACGGGACAGACATGGACTCCCCCGCTTTGGCGGACATGCTGGAGGGCCGCGAGCTGGCGCAGTATTTCGTCGATGTTGCGGCCCACGGAGCTGTCCAGTATCTCCGCCGCCTTGAGAACTCCGTCCGGATCGATGATAAAGCGGCCGCGCAGGTTCACGCAACCCTCCTCGTCAAAGACCCCGTATATCCTGCCCAGTTTCCCTGCCGGGTCGGCAAGCATGGGGTAAGGGAGACCGCCTTCGACGAGTCCCGCAAGTTCTCCCTCGTTCCAGACCTTGTGCGAAAAGACCGTATCGATACTGATCGCCAGGATTTCTGCTCCCATTGACTTGAATTCCTCGTATTTTTCAGCGACCGCTGAAAGTTCGGTCGGTCAGACGAAAGTGAAATCACCGGGGTAGAAAAAGAGGATCACCCATTTCCCCAGGAGATCCTCAAGCCGGACGCGCGTCAGTTCTCCACGGATGTGGGCGGGTACATCGAACTGCGGCGCCTTGCATCCGACCCTTGCAGAGCCCCCTCCCCCTTCGAGAAGCTGAAGCAGCCTGGATTTGTCCATGCTCAACTGGCAGCTGACCTGAATCTCCATAAGAACACCCCCATCGCCAGGATTTCGGTTGACCGCATTAAAGTAAGGATACCATGAAACGGGAATCCCTCCCGGTTTACCGCGCTCCCGCCAGTTGGTATCATTCTTCGGGTGGACGGGCACAATACCGCCACGTTGGAGGCAGCCATGCTCAAGAACCGGTCCAGGGCTTTTGCCCTTTTGATGTTGGCAACATTTTTCCTTTTTTTCCTTTTTCTCGGAAGCCACCCCCTTCTCGAACCTGACGAAGGGCGATATTCCGAGATTCCTAGGGAGATGATCGAACGGGGAGATTCCATCACTCCCACGCTCAACTATGTGAAATACTTCGAGAAACCAGTCCTTCACTACTGGCTCACGGCCGTGGCGTTCAAGCTTTTCGGCTACACGGAATTCGCCTCCCGTTTCTGGCCCGCCCTCATGGGGGCGCTGGCCGTCGCCTTCACTTTCTGGTTGGCCTCAACCCTTCATGGAACAAGGGCCGGCTTTTTTGCCGGGCTAATCCTGGCGACAACCTGGCTGCATTTCATCCTCGCGCGCATCAACACCATCGACATGACCCTTTCGGCCTTCATCACGGTCGCCCTGTCGGGCTTCCTGATGGGTTCGATCCACGACAGGCGCCACTTGCTTCTCTTTTACGGGGGGATGGCCCTGGCCACCCTTTCAAAGGGACTGATCGGCATCGTGCTTCCCTGTGCCGTTGCCGGGACCTGGATCCTGGCAACACGAGATTGGCGGTTGATCCGGAGAACCCTTTACGGCTGGGGGATCCTTCTTTTTTTCGCCCTGACTTTGCCCTGGTTCGTTGCGGTTTGCCTCAAAAATCCCGAATTTTTCCATTTCTTCTTCATCCGGGAGCACCTGCTCAGGTATTCGACAAGGATCCATGACCGCTATGAGCCCGTCTGGTACTTTATTCCCGTCCTGCTAGCGGGAGGCATTCCATGGACCGGTTTCTGGATAAGGGGTCTCCTCAGGTTCAGGGAATCAAGGGAGGAGCTTTACCTTATTCTCTGGTTTTTCGTCATTTTGCTCTTCTTCTCGTTCTCGAGTTCGAAACTCCCAACCTATATGCTCCCGGTTTTTCCAGCATTGTCAGTCCTTGCAGGATTAAAGCTCGAAAGGTATCTCGACAATCCCCAGTCTGAGAGAATATCGCCCGAACTCGTCCTTTCCAGCCTTCTCCTTGTCCCTGCGTTGATTGCCATAATGGCTTACCCTTTCTTCCAGGAGCGCTACCCGACCAGTTCTCTCCTGGGAATACTCGTTCCTATCGGAGGGACGCTCCTCCTGATCGTGGCCGCAACCTGGACCGCCTGGAGAAAAAGGCGACACCATGTCCTGGTAACCGCCCTCTTTGCCGGGGCTTTATGCTGCTGCCTGGCTTTCACCGGTGTGTTTTCCTTCCTTGGGAATACCCGGTCTTCAAAGGGAATCGCGGATATCATAGAAGAAAGACGGCACCCGGACGACACGATTGTCATGTACGGCTTTTATGACCAGGGGATACCGTTCTACCTAAAGACAAGGATCGTCCTGGTGGAATACCGGGGGGAACTGGAATTCGGCAGCCAGTTGGGAGATCAGTCCCGATGGTTCATCGACAAGGGAACTTTCTTGAAGCGATGGAATTCCGAGCGTCACATGGTTCTCGTTCTCCGTGAAAATCTTTATAGGGAACTTCTGGAAGGAGGGACGAGCAACATGCGTATCCTGGGGAAATCAGGCGACAAGCTCGTCGTCACGAACAGATCGGAGGAGGAAAACAAATGAAAAGGGACACATTCCTTCCCTTTGCCCGTCCCAGCATAGACGAAACAACGATCGAAGACGTCTGCGAATCGCTGCGCTCGGGGTGGATCACAACCGGGCCAAAGTCGATCCGGTTTGAAAACGCCTTCCGGGACCGCATCGGGGTCCCTTTCGCCCTGGCGGTCAACTCGGCCACTGCAGGCCTTCACCTGGCCCACCTTGCACTGGGGATCGGTCCGGGCGACGAGGTCATCACGACCCCCATGACTTTCGTCGCGACCCTGAACACCATCGTTTTCGCAGGTGCCCGCCCCGTGCTGGTCGATATCGACCCCGGGACCTTCAACATGGATCCCGGGAACCTTGAAGCCGCGGTGACACCCCGCACAAAGGCGATCGTACCGGTCCACTTTGCGGGCCTTCCCGTGGACATGGACGCGGTTGACGCAGTGGCTGAAAGGCACGGGCTCGCAGTCATCGAGGACTGCGCCCATGCTCTCGGCGCCTCCTACAAGGGACGGACGGTCGGCTCCAATCCCAACCATGTCAGCGTTTTCAGTTTCCACCCCACCAAGAACATCACGACGGGAGAGGGCGGCATGGTTTGCACGGGACTCGAAGAACTCGCCGAACGCATCGCGATCCTTCGCCAGCACGGCATGTCGAAGGGAGCATGGAGCCGCTACGCCGTGACCGGCACTCCGCATTACGACGTTGCCCTACCCGGCCTGAAGTACAACATGCTGGACATCCAGGCGGCAATCGGACTCGGGCAGCTCGGGCAACTCGACGCTTTCAACGCCCGGAGAACCGCCATCGTCGAGCGGTACAGGGCGGCCCTTTCGGGCGTTGCGGGACTCACCCTTCCCTCGACGCCAGCCTACGGGTTCACTCACGCCTGGCACATCTTCACCCCGATGCTGGATCTTGACCGGGTGGACATTTCCCGCGACGAATTCATGGCCCTCTTGAAGGCCGAAAACATCGGGACGGCCTACCATTACCAGGCGGTGCACCTTTTCGAGTTCTACAGGAAAACCTTCGGGTTCAAGCCCGGGGATTTCCCCAACGCGGAGAAAGTGTCCGAACGCATCCTCAGCCTGCCCCTCTTCCCCTCGATGGCCGATTCGGACGTGGAGGACGTCATCGAGGCCGTGACCGGTATCCTGAAAATGCACGTCAAGGGAGGCGTGAAAGCGTGAGCGACCCTCTCGTTTCCGTCGTCATCCCCGTCTACAACGAGCAGGAAAGCCTTCCCCTGCTTTTTGACAGGCTGATGCCGGTCATGGAAAACCTGGAGCGCCCCTATGAAATCGTCTTCATCAACGACGGCAGCCGGGACCGGTCACTCGCCCTGCTTCTGGACTGTCGGGAAAGGTTTCCAGGACGGGTCGTCGTGGTCGATTTCAACGGAAATTTCGGCCAGCACATGGCAATCATGGCCGGTTTCGAGCAGGCCAGGGGAGAGATGATCCTCACGATGGACGCGGATCTCCAGAACCCGCCCGAAGAAATCCCCAGGATCGTCGCAGCCATGGAAGAGGGCCACGATGTCGTGGGAACGGTCCGTTCAGGCCGAAGGGATCCCTTTTTCCGAAAGTTCGCCTCCCGGATCGTGAACCGGGTTTCCAACCGGATCACCGGGCTAAAGCTCAACGACTACGGCTGCATGATGCGCGGCTACAGCCGCCGTATCATCTCCTTCATCAACCAGTGCAAAGAGACGACGACCTTTATCCCGGCCCTGGCGCAGAAATTTGCCATGAACCCCGTGGAGATCCCGATTGCCCATTCCGAAAGGGAGCAGGGGGAATCCAAGTACGGGCTTTACCGCCTGATCCGCCTCAATTTCGACCTCATGACCGGTTTTTCGCTGATCCCGCTCCAGGCCGTCACGATGCTCGGAATGGTCGTATCGGTCCTGAGCTTCTTCTTCAGCGTCTTTCTCCTCCTCCGCCGCCTGATCGTCGGACCCGAGGTGGAGGGGGTGTTCACCCTGATGGCCCTGAACTTCCTGTTTATGGGAATCACTCTTTTCTCCGTCGGTCTTGTGGGGGAATACATCGGGCGAATCTACCAGGAGGTCCGGGAAAGGCCGCGATTCGTGATAAGGGAGGTTTGGGGCCGTGAAGAATGAGCCCCGTGTCCTCCTTGCAGCCTACAGCGAAGTGGGCGTCGTATGCCTTGAAGAGCTGCTTGCCCAGGGGGCCCATGTTGTCGGGGTCTATACCCATGCAGACGACCAGTTCGAGGAAATCTGGTTCCGGTCGGTTGCCCGGGTCGCCGCCGAGGCCGGGATTCCCGTTTACACCCCCGGGGATATCAACTCTCCCTCGGAAATCGAACGAATCCGGACCTTGAGGCCCGATTTCCTTTTTTCCTTCTACTACCGCAAGATGATCGTCCCCGAGATCCTCTCGATCCCGGCCATGGGCGCCTACAACATGCACGGGTCACTCCTGCCCCGCTACAGGGGACGGGCCTGCGTCAACTGGGCCGTCCTGAAAGGTGAAAGCCAAACGGGGGTCACCCTCCACGTGATGACCGAAAGGGCCGATGCAGGGGATATCGTCGACCAGGAAGCCGTTCCCATCGAATTCACGGACACGGCACAGGACGTGTTCTGGAAGGTCCGGGACGCCGCCAGGAAGGTCATGGCACGAAGCTGGGCCCTCCTCCGGGCCGGTATCGCCCCGCGAAAACCCCAGGACGAAACCCTGGCGACGAAGTTCGGGCGGAGGGGACCACAGGACGGGCTCATCGATTGGAACGCCGCTTCGAGGGACATCTACAACCTGGTTCGCTCGGTCACCCATCCTTTCCCGGGGGCTTTCACCCACCTCGACGGACGGAAACTCTTCGTCTGGAAAGCCTGGCCCCTCGAGGGCGACAGGAGTGGAAATCCCGGGGAGGTCCTTTGCGTCGACCCCTTCCTCGTTGGCACCGGCAAGAGTGCCCTGAGGATTGACCGCTGCCAGCTGGAGGGAGAAACTGAGATGGACGGACCCGCGTTCGCCTCGAAGTCGCTCCGGCCCGGAAAAAAGTTGGGAGGCAATCACCTGTGAAAGTGCTGATACTGGGAGTCAACGGTTTTATCGGTTCGCACCTCGCCGAACGCATCCTTTCTTCGACCGACTGGGAAGTCCGGGGACACGACCTGCAGGCGACGAACCTGCAGTCCTGTCTTTCCCACCCCCGCTTCACCTTCAGGCAAAACGACATGCGGCAGGACAGCGAATGGATCGAGCTGCAGGTGTCCGAATGCGACGTCATTCTTCCACTCGTGGCCGTCGCCCAGCCGAAAAAATACGTGGAGGACCCGCTGCTCATCTTCGAACTGGATTTCGAAGAAAACCTCAAGATCGTGAGACTTTGCGTCAAGTACGGGAAACGCCTCGTTTTCCCTTCAACCTCGGAGGTCTACGGGATGTCCCAGGATCCCGAGTTCAAGGAAGACGAAAGCAACCTGGTCCTGGGCCCCATCTCCAAGACCCGGTGGATTTACAGCTGCAGCAAGCAGATGCTCGACCGGGTCATTGCCGCCTACGGCATGCAAAAGGGACTGCGCTACACCCTGTTCAGGCCCTTCAACTGGCTCGGACCGAGGCTTGACGACAACTCCCTGGCATCCGAGGGAAAATCCCGGGTTTTGACCCAGTTCATCTACAACATGCTCCAGGGATTGCCTGTCCAGCTCGTGGGGGGCGGGGAGCAAAAACGCTGCTTCACGGATATCGACGACGGGATCGAGGCCCTTATGGCCATCCTGCAAAACAATGGCAACGTGGCGGACGGACAGATTTTCAACATCGGGAACCCGAAAAACAACTTCTCCATCCGGGAACTGGCCGAAACCCTGAAGAAAGTGCTCTCGACCTTCCCCGCGTTCAGTGACAAGGCCAGGCAGGCCACGATCCTCGACACTCCCAGTGCGACGTATTACGGGGAAGGGTACGAAGACGTGGAACACCGCGTCCCCTCCATCGAGAAGGCCAGGCGCCTGCTTGGATGGGAACCCCGAACCTCCCTCGAGGACACCCTACGCAAGACAATCTCCTCGATGGTTCCCGACGGCACTCCGTCATGAGCGTGATCCTGGGCCTCAAGCTGGATGTCGATACCCTGCGGGGTTACAGGGAGGGAGTACCCTCTCTCCTGGACCTGCTGGATCGGCTGAATATCCGCGCCACCATCTTTTTTTCCATGGGGCCGGACAACAGTGGCAAGGCCATTCGCCGCATCTTCCGCAAGGGTTTCCTGTCGAAGATGAAACGAACGCGGGCCGTGACCACGTACGGCCTGAAAACGATGCTTTACGGCACGCTGCTTCCCGCTCCCCGAATCGTCGATTCCGATCCGTCGATCCTCCGCCAGGCTGTTGAGCGAGGGCACGAGTGCGCCGTCCATGCCTGGGATCACGTCGAGTGGCAGGACGAACTCGACGGGATGAGCCCCGAAGCCATTCGTCTTTCCATGGGGCAGGCCTTCGAACTTTTTGAAAGCGTCGCCGGGTTTTCGGCACGATCCTGTGCTGCCCCGGCCTGGAAGGTTTCCGGGGACAGCCTCTCGATCCAGGACGAACTTGGCCTCGATTACTGCAGCGACAGCCGCGGCAGATGCCCCTTCTTCCCGGCCTGGGAGGGAAGACGGTATGCGACTCTCCAGGTCCCTTCAACCCTGCCGACCCTGGACGAGATCCTCGGCCTCGACGGACAAGGACCGGAACAGGCCAACGCAACACTTCTCAGCGGACTGGGTGACGGAATCAACGTCCATACTTTCCACGCCGAAATGGAGGGCATTGGCCAAATCGGCCTTTTTGAAAGTTTTCTCAAGGAATGCCTGGCCCGGGGAACCTGTTTCTCGACCCTCGGGGAAATCGTTCAATCCCTGCGGGAGAAAAGAATTCCGGCCTGTACCCTCGAACCGGGCGAAATACCGGGGAGGGCAGGAACGGTCGCCTTGCAGGGGAAGGAGATGAAAGCATGAAGCTGGCAGTGGTGGGAACAGGTTATGTCGGTCTTGTGACGGGAAGTTGCCTCGCAAATTTCGGGAACGATGTCGTTTGCGTCGACGTTGACGCTGAAAAAGTCGAAACGCTGAAAGGCGGACAAGTTCCGTTTTTTGAACCCGGCCTATCCGACGTGATGGGGTCGAACCTGGCCTCGGGGCGCCTGGATTTCACGACCGACCTCGCCTCTGCCGTCAACGGCTCGGAGATGGTTTTCATCACCGTGGGGACCCCGCCGGACGCCACCGGATCCGCAGATCTCTCCACTGTATGGGAGGTTGCCCGGGCTGTCGGCCAATGCATGGAAGAGGGCAAGATTGTCGTGACCAAGTCGACCGTCCCCGTGGGGACCACCCTCAAGGTCAAGGCGCTTATCCTGGGGGAACTTTCCGCACGGGGCCTTGAAATCCCATTCGAGGTCGCGAACAACCCGGAATTCCTGAGGGAGGGATCCGCCGTCCTAGACTTCATGAACCCTGATCGAGTGGTCGTCGGAACTGAAAGCGACAAAGCCAGGGAAACCCTTTCCGGGCTTTACTCGTTCCTGGACGAGGAGAAGCTCCTTTTCATGGATATCCCTTCATCCGAGATGACCAAGTACACTGCGAACGCCCTGCTGGCGACAAAGATATCCTTCATGAACGAGATCGCCGGTATCTGCGAAAGCGTCGGTGCAGACGTGGAAAAAGTCCGGCTCGGTATCGGGTCCGACTCCCGGATCGGCTACGCTTTCATCTCGCCCGGTTGCGGCTACGGCGGATCCTGCTTCCCGAAAGACGTTCGCGCCCTCATCCAGACCGCTGCCAGCCTGGGCTGCAACCCTCGTATCCTGGAAGCCGG
>ENA-OSEO01006310-OSEO01006310.1-sediment-metagenome-genome-assembly--contig:-NODE-6310-length-10735-cov-4.734284_pt1 | contig 10735 bp, 6 predicted proteins | sample MGYA00237883_ERZ534232 | MGnify/ENA metagenome assembly ERZ534232
ACCGCGACGCCAAGATCCTGGAGATCTACGAGGGGGCCAAGGAGGCCGAGAAGATCATCATCGCCCGGCGTCTCCTCTGAGCCGGCCCTAGGTCGTCTATCGGAAATCGGGCTTCTCTTTGGCCCCGAGAACAGGAAGACCTGTTTCCGATTCGCCCCCAAGCCCCCATCCTGGGCCGTCCGGGCGGCTATTAGGGGCCGGGTCACGGGGCTGGCCAGACCTCGCCCCGGCCCTGAAGCGAAACGCCGCTTCCTATTCTGCCGGAGAGCCATTAGAATATTAAGTCAACAAAATCAAACCCTTGTCTGCCAAGCACGCCTCTTGCAATGCGCCGGATAAAGCCCGCGTCCTGGCGGGTCGAGAGGAGGCAGAGGCAGATGTTCAGTCTTTTCTCCAAGAAGAAGGCCGAGGGCCAGCCGGTCGAGGCTCCCAAGGAGAAGCTCTCCAGGCCCAAGGATCTCCACCACGCCGTGGGCCGCTACCTGGTGGTCAGCGCCGGCCAGAACCCGGACTGGGTCTGGAACCTCAAGAACGTGCTCCGGCCTTCGACCGCCGGGCCCAAGAAGATGGACTTCCGGGTCTTCAACCCCCGCGACGCGGCCGCGAAAAGGGTCCCGATCAAAAACTGGCACAGCCTGGACGATCATCCCGAGCTGATCCTCTACCACGGCTGGCTGGACAACCGGACCGGCGACGTCGAGGTCATCTCCGACCAGGGCGCGACCAAGGTCAGCGCCTAGTCGAGTCCCTCCGGCCCAAGCCCGCGTATCTCATCGATCCCGACTCGAGGGCGGCGCCCGCCGCCCTCGAGCCATTCGCCTGGCCCGCTCCGAGCGGACTTCCTGCCCCTGCCCCTTCTGAGGATTGAACCCGGCGCCGCCAGCGGCTAAGATGAGGCCCGAACCTCCAGGGAAAGGAAAACGGACCATGGCCGGCCAGAAGAATCGCCACAAGGGCGCCCACCTCATTCTATTCAGGACCTCCCAGGAGCTGATGAACCAGGGGGTGACGGTCATCGACCGGGGCGAAGGGGTGACCGTCTTCGACGAGGCCGGCCGGGCCTACCTGGACATGACCGCGGGCGTGACCAGGCCGGTCCACTTGGGCTACGGCCGCGAGGAGCTGGCCCGAGCGGCCTACGACCAGCTCTGCCGGCTCAGCTACTTCACCCCCATGCACTTCGCCACCCCGCCGGCCCTGGCCCTGGCCGAGAGACTGGCCCGGCTGGCCCCGGGCCGGATCAACAAGTTCCTCTTCGTCTGCGACGGCTCCGAGGCGGTCGAGTCGGCCATGAAGATCGCCAAGCAGCACCATTACTACAAGGGCCAGCGGCAGCGCTTCAAGATCATCTCCCGGCGGGGGGCCTATCACGGGGTCACGGCCTCGGCCCTGAGGGCCCTGGGCACGGTCCTGCCCATGAGGCAGCTCATGGAGCCCCTCACCCCGGGCTCGGTCCTGGTCGAGTCGCCCTACTGCTACCGCTGCCCCTTCCGCCTGACCTACCCGGCCTGCGACCTGCACTGCGCCCGGGACCTGGCCAGGATCATCGAGTTCGAGGGGCCCGACCAGGTTTCGGCCTTCATCGGCGAGCCGGTCCAGCAGGGCTTCGGCGCCCTGTCGCCGCCTCCGGAGTACTGGCCGATCATCCGGGAGATCTGCACCAGATACGGCGTCCTGCTCATCATCGACGAGGTCATCTGCGGCTTCGGGAGGACCGGCCGCTGGTTCGGGGTGGAGCACTTCGGCGTCCAGCCCGACCTGATGACCATGGCCAAGGGCATGTCCAGCGGCTACGTGCCCCTGGGCGGGGTGGGCTGCACCGACGAGGTCATGGCCCCCATCGAGATTCTGGAGCACATGCACACTTACGGCAACCACCCGGTCGCCTGCGCCACGGCCTTGAAGAACCTGGAGATCATGGAGCGCGAGGACCTGATCGCCCGCGCCGACGAGGTGGGGCGCTACTTCCTGAAGGCCCTCTCCCGGCTGGAGGAGCACCCCAGCGTCGGCCAGGTCAGGGGACGGGGCCTCTGGCTGGGCCTTGACTTCACCGCCGACAAGAAGACCAGGGCCCTTCTCCCGATGGACCGGCTGGCCAGCCTGGTCGCCCGGGCCAAGAGCAAGGGCCTGATCATCAAGCAGATGGGCCCGGCCATCGAGCTGGCCCCGCCGCTGATAATCCGGGAGGAGGACATCGACCGGGCCGTCCGGATTCTTGAGGAGTGCATTACCGAGGAAGAAAAGGACATGGGCCTGTAGGGCCCGGCCGGGCCTCGGGCCGGAGCGGGTCTAGGACGAAGAGGAAGGGCCCAGGCCCCTCCCGGAGCGGTGGTCAGGGGAACCTTAAGAGCCCTTCGCGTCCCTGATTTCGGTGAGGATTGCCTTGATCTCGGTCAACTCGTGCGTCGCCTTCTGCATCTGCCAGGCAACGTAGAAAATCGCCGCGATCCCGATCCAGCCCACAATAATAGCCGCTGCGCCGATCCCCATGATCCACCCCCTTCATGGCTTGGTTACTATCAGGTTTGCTTAACATATATAAAGAAATGAGGCAATGGGTAAGTGGGTCGGCCCCGGCCCTGGACCAGGCCGGTCGGCCCGGCCGGGAGCCCTGTAATGGCGAGCCGGACGGGCCCGGGCCCGGCTCAGTGATTGACGCCGGGCCTGTAACAGGTTAAATAACTGACCGGTGCGGACTCGCTGGCCCCTCCGGGGGCCAGGCGACGAGGGCCGGACCCCGCGCTAGACGCCGGCCGGGAAGGGCCCGGATCAGAGACGGGACGGCGGCCAGAGATCTGGGGTAGAGTCTGAGACCGCCGCCCCAGGCCCCGGGGATCTCCGGCCGGTTCGGAATTATCGAGGATCATCAGGCGGACATTCGGGTGAACTAGCATGCCGAAGAAATACCACGTCCAGGTCAAGTCGGCCCCGCCCCGGTTCGAGCCGGTGCCCAGGTACTTCCGCATGGAGGCCGACGGCTGCCTCAACTGCCATCTCTGCGTCAAGCTGAGCGCCTGCGTCTACAACGTCCACCGCCAGAGATTCTCGGAGATGGGCCAGGTGCGGACGGAGGGCCTGTGGATCGGGCCCGGCCTGGGCCAGTTCGACCCGACCGACAACCTCTGCAAGGGCTGCCTGTCCTGCATCCAGGAGTGCCGCAAGAACATCCTCTCTCGGGTGATCAACCCGCAGTATGCCTCCCTGGGCGACGACTACTGGCGGCCGGACCTGATCGCCAGCATCTGGCGGCAGGCCGAGAGCGGGACCATCCCGGTCTCCGGGGCGGGCTACCGCGGCCGCTTCTGCGGGCCGGGCTTCGACCGGATGTGGACCGACATGTCCGAGATCGTCCGGCCCACCCGGGACGGCATCCACGGCCGGGAGTACATCAGCACCGTGGTCGAGCTGGGCCGCAAGCCGGCCCGCCTCGAATTCGACCGGGACGGCCGGATGCTGACCGAGCCGCCGGTCTTCCGGGAGATCTCCATCCCGGTCGTCTTCGACCGGCCCGACTTCGGGCGCCTGGCCGGGAACGTCAGGCGGGCCATGGCCCGGGCCGCCAAAACCCTCGAGACTCTGGCCGTGGCCGAGAGCGGTGAGGCGGCCGGCGGCCTGGCCGAGTTCAAGGACCGCCTCATCGTCAGGTTCGATCCGGACCGGGACGACCCGGCCATCCTTGAGGGCGCGGCCCTGGTCGAGCTGGCCTACACCGATGACGCCCCGGCCCGGGCGGCCCGGATCAAGGAGGGACGCCCGGATCTGGTCACCTCGATCCGCTTGCCCCTGGACGAGACTGCCGTGGAGCGGACGGCCCGGCTGGCCCGGGAAGGGGCCGAGGTGATCCACCTCAGCGCCGACCGCCACGGCCGGGGCCTGGGCCAGCGGCGGGAAGACTTCGTCATCGACCTGGTCCGCCGGGTCCACCTGAGGCTGGTCGAGGAGTCCCTCCGGGAGAAGGTCACCCTGCTGGTCAGCGGCGGCGTGGCCCTGGCCGAGCACGTGGCCAAGATCATCATCTGCGGGGCCGACGCGGCCGGCGTGGACCTGGCCCTTCTGGCCGCCCTGGAGTGCCGCCTCTGCGCCGAGTGCAACGGCGACTGCCCGGTTGAGTTGGACCAGGCCCCCGAGGACTGGGCCGCCCAGCGGCTGGTCAACCTGATCGGCTCCTGGCACTCCCAGCTCATCGAGGTCCTGGGGGCCATGGGCCTCCGGGAGGTCCGCCGCCTCAGGGGAGAGGTCGGCCGGGCCATGTTCTTCGAGGACCTGGAGGCCGACAACTTCGCCCCCCTCTTCGGCCAGCGCCAGGCCGCGGCCCTGGTCTCGGGCAACCCCGGTTGGGACGCGACCCAAAGGCTCGAGGCCCCACCCGAGGCGGCCTTCCCGCCGCCCCCGCCCGAGCCCCGGCGCGCGGCCGCCTGCCAGGAGGAGCTGACCGCCTGCGCCTCGCGCTACCGCAACCGGCTTTACAAGTACAAGGTCGTCCGCACCAGCGCCTGCGTGGCCTGCGGCAAGTGCGCCGAGGTCTGCGCCTACGGCGTCCACCTGGGGGCCGGCCCGCGGATGAAGCCCCCCGTTTCTCGCCTCTGCCGCGGCCCCGAGGTCTGCCGGGCCCAGGGCGCCTTCTGCGGCGACGGCTGCCCCGAGGGGGCCATCCTGATCAGCCTGGACCCGCTCTGGCAGACCGTGGGCGACCCGCGCTGGACCGCCGATCTCCTGGCCGCCACCTGGCTCCAGGCCGAGACCGGGGCCCCGCCGGCCCGCGACTCGGGCCTGGAGTACCGGACCGGGGACTCGGGCGGCGGCTTTGACCGGCTCGACTTCGCCTTCCCCGAGGCGCCGCCAAATCCAAGGCTGGACCCGGCCGGGATAGACCTGAGCCTGCCCCTCAACCGCCGGGGCGACGGCCGGCCGGAGATCACCATCGGCTTCCCGGTCTACGGCGGCGGGATGAGCTTCGGCTCCATCAGCCTGGCGACCATGGTCTCCCGGGCCAGGGCCTACAAGGCCTTCAACTCCTTCACCTGCACCGGCGAGGGCGGCTACCCCGAGGCGCTCAAGCCTTACGACGACAATGTCATCACCCAGGTGGCCACCGGGCTCTTCGGAGTCAGGGAGGAGACCATCCAGCGGGTCAGGATCGTCGAGTTCAAGTACGCCCAGGGGGCCAAGCCCGGCCTGGGCGGCCACCTCTTGGGCGACAAGGTCACCCCGGCCGTGGCCCGGATGAGGGAGGCGGTCGAGGGCAGCTCCCTGTTCTCGCCCTTCCCCTTCCACTCGGTCTACTCGGTCGAGGACCACAAGAAGCACGTGGACTGGATCAAGATGACCAACCCCCGGGCCCTGATCTCGGTCAAGGTCTCCACCCCGACCGACGTGGACATGGTCGCCGTGGGCAGCTACTACGCCGGGGCGCACATCATCCACATCGACGGCAGCTACGGCGGCACCGGAGCGGCCCCGGACATCGCCAAGAAGAACATCGCCATGCCCATCGAGTACGCCATCCCCAAGATCCACAACTTCCTGGTGGAGGAGGGCGTCCGCGACCAGGTGACCCTCATCGCCTCGGGCGGCCTGCGCACGGCCTGGGACGTGGCCAAGGCCATCGCCCTGGGGGCCGACGGCGCGGTCATCGGCACGGCCGAGATGGTCGCCCTGGAGTGCGTCCGCTGCGCCAACTGCGAGAGCGGGCGGGGCTGTCCCCGGGGCATCGCCACCACCGACCCCGAGCTCAGCCACCTCTACGACGCCGACTGGGGGAGCCAGCGGATCATCAACCTGTTCAACTCCTGGTGCCTGCAGCTCCAGGACATCCTCTGGCGCCTGGGCCTGAGCAGCGTCAGGGACCTGGTGGGCCGGAGCGACCTGCTGATCCATCGGGATTACCAGGGCCGGCAGGGCCAGTAGGGCTGGAGCGGGAATGAATCAGTTCAGCGAGCGCCTGATTGCTTCCAGAAGGAGACTCATCGAGCCGGCCGGCCCCATCCCCCGGGCCAAGGCGGCCGAGGAGGGCGGTTGCGGCGTGGTCGGCTTCGCCTGCAGCGCCCCGGTCCGGGGCCGCCACATCTTTGAGCCGAGCATCCAGATGCACAACCGGGGCAACGGCAAGGGCGGGGGCATCGCCGCGGCCTGCCTCAGGCCGGAGCAGCTCGGCGTGGACCGGGCCGTCCTGCGCGACGACTACATCCTCCAGGTGGCCCTCTTCGACCCCCAGGCCCGGGCCGAGGTGGAGCGCCAGCGGGTCGCCCCCTTCCTGACCATCGACCACCGGGAGGCCCTCGAGCCCGCGGCCGACTACCGGGACCTGGGCCTGGAGGTAAGGCCCCCGGACATCGTCAGGTACTTCGTCCGGGTCAAGGACAAGGTCCTGGACGACTTCGCCGCCGAGCACGGCCTTGCGGGAGCGCCCCGGCGGGCGGTCGAGGACGAGTTCATCTACCAGAACAGCGCCGGGCTGAACCGGGAGTTCTACGCCTCCCTGGGCGACAAGCGGGCCTTTGTCCTGTCCCACGCCCGCAACCTGATGGTCTTCAAGATCGTCGGCTACGCCGAGCAGGTGGTCAAGTACTACCGGCTGACCGAGCTGGAGGCCCAGGTCTGGATCGCCCACCAGCGCTACCCGACCAAGGGCCGGGTCTGGCACCCGGCCGGCTCCCACCCCTTCATCGGACTGAACGAGGCCCTGGTCCACAACGGCGACTTCGCCAACTACTATTCCACCTGCGAGTACCTGCGCCAGTTCAACATCGCCCCCCAGTTCCTGACCGACACCGAGGTCTCGGTCCTCCTCTTCGACCTGTGGAGCCGGACCTTCGGCTACCCCCTGGAATACGTCATCGAGGCCATGGCCCCGACCACCGAGCTGGACTTCGACCGGCTCCCCCCGGAAAAACAGCGGGTCTACCGGCAGATCCAGGCCCTCCACATGCACGGCTCCCCGGACGGGCCCTGGTTCTTCATCATCGCCCGCTCCGACCCGGATCAGGAGGCCTACCAGCTCCTGGGCATCACCGACACCTCCATGCTCCGGCCCCAGGTCTTCGCCCTCCAGGAGGGCGACGTCTCCATCGGCCTGGTCGCCTCGGAGAAGCAGGCCATCGACGCCACCCTGCGCTCCCTGGCCGAGGAGGACGGCCGCTTCCGCCTGGTGGCCGACCGCTACTGGAACGCCCGGGGAGGCAGCCACACCGACGGCGGGGCCTTCGCCTTCACCGTGACCGGCGACAACGGCCGGTCCAGGCTGACCTGCGCCGACAAGTTCGGCCGGACCATCAGCGCCCCGCCGGGCGATTATCACCTCCGCCTGGACTCGCCGCCCCAGGCCCCGGCCGGGGGCGAGGCGCTCCTGGATAAGGTCAGGGACAGGGCCGCCGCCGGCCGGGTAGGGGAGGCCTTTGATCTGGTCAGGGAGGCCCTAGTTGGCTGGAGCCTGATCGAGCTGCGCTGGCTGGCCGACCAATTGGCCGGCCCGGCCAAGGACGGCGCCCTGGCCGGGGTGGTGGAGCTGCTGACCCTCCTCAACGACCGCCGTTACGACTGCGGCCGGATGAGGCGCAGCGCCGTCCTGGAAGTGGTCAGGACGGCCCTGGACCAGGTCCTGGACGCCGTGCCCGGCTTGGGCGACGGCGGCCCGGGCCGCTTCAAGAGGATCGACTGGCCGACCCGGCAGGCCCTCCGCCCGCCTGAAGGTGATGAGGAGGTCCTGGTCGTCCTGGCCCGGGACTTCCCGGCCGAGGGCGATGACTGCGACGCCCGGCTGCTGGTCAGGGCCGGCCACCTGGGCTGGAAGCGGATCATCGTCTACGGCCTGAGGGGCCAGCGCTTCCAGGGCTGCGGCCTGGGCCCGGCCACCGAAGGCCTCAGGATCGACATCCACGGCTCCTCGGGCGACTACCTGGCCTCAGGGATCGACGGCCTGGAGATGCAGGTCCACGGCAACGGCCAGGACCAACTGGCTCAGATCATGAAGGCCGGCCGCCTGGTCGTCCACGGCGACGTGGGCCAGGCCTTCATGTACGGGGCCAAGGGCGGCCAGGTCTATGTCCTGGGCAACGCCGCCGGCCGGCCCCTGATCAACGCCGTGGGCCGGCCCAGGGTGGTCATCAACGGCACCTGCCTGGACTTCCTGGCCGAGTCCTTCATGGCCGGCGACCCCCACCAGGGCGGCGGCTTCGTCATCCTCAACGGGATCGAGTTCGACGACAAGGGCCGGGTCATCGAGCAGGCCAGCCCCTACCCCGGCTCCAACCTCTTCTCTCTGGCCTCGGGCGGGGCCATCTTCGTCCGGGACCCCCGCCGCCAGCTAATCGAGGAGCAGCTCAACGGCGGCGTCTTCGCCGAGCTGAGCGAGGCGGACTGGCGGCTGATCAGGCCCTACCTGGAGATTAACGAGAGCCTCTTCGGCATCTCCGTGGAGGAGGACCTGCTCAAGGTCGACGGGCAGGTCAGGCCGCCCGAGGAGGTCTTTCGCAAGGTCCGGGCGGTCAGGCTCTCGGTCCTGGCCAAGCAGACCGTGCCGGATTGATCCGCTAACAGGGAAGACACCCGGGACTTCCGACTCAATTGGGCCCCGGCCGGGGAGGCCGGGGCCTTACTATTCCATCCGCCTAAACCTTCAGCGAAGCCGGAACCGGCTTGACCGGGCCGCTATCACTGGGCAAGAATGCCAGGAGGTATAGAAGAAAAGATTGCCAAGTTGAAGGAGGAGGGGTGAAAAGGTTTATTCCACTTTTGGTTTTGGCTGCCTTACTGGCCACCTGGCCGGCTCTGGGGCTGGCCGAAGGGCCGAGGCTGTATAAAGATTTCAATTTTGGAATTTCAAGAGATCAAGTCACTTCTCGCTTGTCAGTGCGCGAATGCTCCAATGAAGTTAAGGCGGATGCTCTTTGCGCAAGCAACCACAAATTCTTGGGGTATTCTTGGGATATTGGGTTTCTATTTATATCCAATAAATTAGTCAAGGTATTTCTCAATTCACAATTTGAAACAGAACGGCATTTGAATCTTATAAGAACATTGGGGGAGCGTTTTCAGTTAGTCATGATGACTTCAGGGTCTGAACAACTTGATTTGTTGATGCTGGCTGGCCTTGAGCTTCCAACCGAGATATTTATAAATAGAATTGATCAATTTGAAGTAAGTGGGCTGCAAGCAGGCGATATTACATATTATTTTTTCCAAAAGGAAGATATGAAAGGTGTGAATGATGCTACGGATTTCGCTGATCTCAAGAGTAAGGCAAGCCTAGAGCTAAGGGAAGTAGCCGTATTTGTTAAAATGATCGGATTTCAGATATATTGCACTGTTTGGTTTAGTGCTCCGAAGGCCGAGGAGGCTCTTAAGGCCAGTATTCCAGCCAAGAAAGAGGACTTCTGACCTTCGCCCCGACACAACGGCCCCTGTCCATCAATCATTTAGCCTTTTACCTTGGCGACTCTATATCGTCCGTGTCCCGCAGGGCACCTACTTCCCAAAAACCAAGAGCTGCCAATCAGTCGGGAGTGTCATTGGGTTAGGCGGAACCGTAAAATATATTATAGACTGGCTCTTAAGATAGTAACCGCATTATGCTATTGAACACCCGCAACAGGGCGCAATCAGTCGGGGTTGCTCGATCAGTTCTTTTATGTTGGACGGTCAACGAAGCTTCCGTCAAGCTATCGTACTTTCTAATGTCGATTAGAATATGCTGAGAATTTAGTTTTATAAATATTTCTAAACGTTTCATATATCTTTTCATTAATTCACGACGATATTTTAAAATAATTAAGAATAATACAAACCATAATATCCAAATGAAGCTCTGTATTTCTTTAATAAAATTAACATTTTTGGTGAATAAGTAAAATATAAAGCCAATTATTATTGCAACACAAGAGCTTCCAAGAGAATGACTAAGCATAAAATTATCTCTAAGCCATTTTGAAAAATGTTCATGCTTTTCTTCTGAATCAATATAACTCCAGATTACATTTGAATAATTATAAACATCTTGTTTTGTAATCAAAGACTTCCCTAGTTGAGATTTGGTGTTTAACCACTCAACTTCTTTAGTTTGCATTTTATCTCTTTCGCATGAATAATGATATAAAACGATGTATATCCATTGTAGCGGAACTCCCAAAATAATAGCTAAAATACCAAGAATAAGAATAAGTTCATATATATTAACATAAGGCTTAAAAATATCAAAAATAATAAAGAAATTCGTGGCGACAAGTACTGATCCTGGAATTATAAATCTGTAAAATTTTTGAAAATCAATACTCATGAATAATACTCGATGTTGCTCAATGGTAGATATTTCAACTTCTCAGTTTATGCTCTCGGCGGACGGTTTTGCTGTATAAGTATATATCATAGGTGGTTATGCCGTCAAGAAGCCGCAGCTTTTACTCACACCGGTTAAAACAGCGCCGAATAGTTACTGTTCAAGGTGAAAGCAGAGTCTACATAGCCAAAGAGGTATAGACTCTGGAGCATAGATAGCCCGGCGGGGAAACCTCGTCTGCCTGTACAGTGACGGTAATTACCTGACAGTGGCCTCCAGCCGGGGTTGATTGCTAAGCGGCCTTCTTATTAGACTCCCCCTTGGCCTTGGAGTTCAAGTCCTTCAGACCGTCCTTGAAAGCCTGCTCAGGCGTCCGGCCATTCATACCCCGGCCCTGGTGGGGGCGTTTTTGGTTGTAGAAGGCCAGGTAGGCGTCCAGGTCCTTTTGCATCTCCTCCACCGACT
>ENA-OSEO01006312-OSEO01006312.1-sediment-metagenome-genome-assembly--contig:-NODE-6312-length-10730-cov-4.550643_pt1 | contig 10730 bp, 9 predicted proteins | sample MGYA00237883_ERZ534232 | MGnify/ENA metagenome assembly ERZ534232
CCGACAGGCTGCGATGCTGCGGGAGCGCGCGGGGTCGGCGATCGTTGAGATCTCCTGGCCGTCTTCTCTCCAAGCTACGTCGGGCGCTCGCGCCCGTAGCGGTCCTTCAGCCGGACGACGTCGGCGAGCTGCGGGGTGGAGACTTCGGCGATCCGGACGTCGGTCACGGCTTCCATCTGGTGGACGGTCCGGGGCGGGATGGCGGCAGTGTCGCCGGGGCGGAGGATCCGGTCTTCGAGCGCCTCCTGTGATGGGCCGATGCGCAGCCGGAGGGTCCCGTCGACGACGCGGATCGTTTCGTCCTTGATCTCGTGATACTGCAGCGAGAGGCTCTCCCCCGCCCGGATGTGCAGGAACTTCCCGACGTAGTGCGCGTTGAGGGCCCACAACTCCTCATGCCCCCAGGGCTTGTCGACGCGCGCGAGCTCACGGCGGAGGGCGTCCCAGCTGCCGACGTCGTTCCAGCCGGTCTCGGGCGCGGGGACGAGCCGGATCCGGTCGCTCTTCTCCATCACGCCGCGGTCGATCGACTGGGGTGAGATCCGCTCGTAGGCGCGTCGAAGCAGATCCGAGAACTCCGGGTGCGCTGGATCGTCCGGGACGTCTCCGAGCGCGCGGGCGAGCTCGGGGAGGTGGTGCTCGATCTCCGCGAGAATCGCGTCGACGCGCCAGACGAAGATGCCGCTGTTCCAGTAGTAGCCGCCGTCAGCGAGGTATCGCTCGGCGGTCGCCCGGTCGGGTTTCTCGACGAACCGCTCGACGGGGAGCGCGCCGCCGGGCGCCTCGGTCACCGGCCCGGCGATGAGGATGTAGCCGTAGCCGGTCGCCGGTTCGGTCGGCGGGATCCCGAGAGTGACGAGGTGCTCGCCGGCGCGCGCGGTGTCGATCGCCGTCTCGATCGCCGTTCGAAGACGATCGGGGCATCGGACAAGGTGGTCGGCGGGAAGGGCGATCATCACGCTCCGCGGATCCCGCGCACTGAGGATTCGGGCGGCGACCGCGATGCAGGGGGCGGTGTTCCGGCCGATGGGCTCGCCGATCGCGCGGTCGGCGGGGAGCCAGGGGAGCTGCTCTCGGATGAGCGGCACGTGCTCGGCCCCGGCGACGACGAGAACCCGGTCTTCAGCGACGAGCGGCAGGATTCGCTCGGCCGTCGCTTGGAGCATCGTCTGGTCGCCGAACAGGCGGAGGAACTGCTTCGGCCGCTCGGGGGTGCTGAGGGGGTAGAGCCGCTCGCCGCGCCCGCCGGCCATGATGACAGCGTGGGTCGTCATTTCGTCTCCGTTCTCTTCACGTAACTCACCGAGCCGCGGCCTGCCTGCGGGCGCTCGGTCGCGGGGTCCGGGCCGGGCGGAACGCCCGGAGAGGGCGGGAACGCCTCCAGATCGGACCGCGCTGTTTGTCGGCCGATTGTACGAGCGCTCCCCGATCTGTTACAACATACGAAATCACCCACGGTCCAAGGAGGTGGCATGGACGATTATGAGGTCGAGCTGATCGACTACCTTCGGGTGATCTGGTGGGGGAAGTGGATTCTGCTGGGATGCCTGGTGATCGCGCTCCTCGCCGCGGGGGCGGTCGTCTACACCCGCCCGGACCGCTACGAGGCCAAAGCGAGCCTGCTGCTGCGCGAGACGATCTCGGTCTTTCTTTCGCGGGACGAAGCAGGAGCGACGCTCGATCTGCCGGATTCGGTTCCCGCGCCGGATGGGCGCTTTACGATCTCTGTCGCGCAGGACAAGACGGGCGGGGTGACGGTGACCGCCCGCGGGACGGCGTCGCCTGCGGAGGTCGAACGAGCGTTGGGGACGGGGATCGAGACGCTGCGCGAGCGGCTCGCACGGCAAGTAACGGCCGGCGTGCTGCAGGCGGTGACCGCGGCCGAGCTTCGCGCCGGCCAGCTGTCGGGCCAGATCGCGCGGCTTCGAGCGCAGATGAGCGCGGAGACGAGCGATCCGGTCGTCCCGTTCCTCGCCGAGCAGATCGCGGCGCTCGAGGCGCAGCTCGCCCGGGACGTGGTGCTCACCGAGCAACTGACGTCGATGCCGGGGGAGCGGCTCTTCTCGCTGACCGAGATCGAGCGGACGGCCGCTCGGAAGGTCGACACGAGCCGAAAGACCACCCTGGCGGTCGCCGGCTTCCTCGGCCTCTTCCTCGGCGTCCTGCTCGTCTTCTTCGTGCACTACCTCGTGACCATACGGCAGCGCGAGCGACGCCCGAAGCCGGCCGCTCCGTAACCCGTCCATCTCACCGGGAGCGCGATCCCAACAAAGGGGACAGGCTACTTTTTTCGGCCCAATTCCGCAAGGCCTGTTACCAACGGCGAAAGCGGGATGAGAAAAAGTAGCCTGTCCCCTTTTCGGGGGGCTATTCCTTCTGCTGCACGTTGGCGAACCGGTTGTTCTCGATGACGTTGTCGGTCAGTTCGACGTGCTGGACGTTGCTCCCGATCCGAATCCCCACGCCGGTGGCGAGGTCCCGGCCGTTGTTGGTGATCGTGCATCCGGTAACGATCAGCTGGACGGTCGAGGTCGAGTCCATCCCGTCCATGCCGTTTCCGATCATCCGGCAGTTCTCGATCCGCAGCTCTTGGATCGTGCCGGTCGCGCCGATCATGTGGATCCCGGTCCAGCGGTTCCCTTCCAGATGGCACTCGCGGAGGGTCACGTAGTTGACGAACTGACGATTGATCTCGATGCCGTGGCCGCTTGTCGTCGGGTCGGCGGCGTTGGTGACACCGAGCCGTTCGAGCACGACGTGGTCGGCATCGACCTCGACGGTCCCGTGGATCCAGGCGAGTTCGTCGGCGTCGGGGTCGGTCCTGACCGTGACGTGCGGGGTGAAGATCCAGATCTCGGCCTCGTACGCGCCGGGCGCGAGGACAATCACGTCGCCGGGGTGGGCTTCGATTGTCACGTTGAACCATGTGGCGGGCCGGATCCCGTGGCTTCCCGGCCAGGCGGGGAACTCCCGCGGAACGATCTCCCGGCCGATCTTCTCGGTGAACGATTCGGCGATCAGGACGGTCCCGGCGATCGGCGCCTCGGCGGGCAGATGGATCGTCCGGGCGATTCCGCCGGTGACCCCGAGCCCCAACAGGACCACGAGCAGCGCGATTCTCTTCATCAACGATCTCCTCCGTTGCCCGCAGTGTACCCGAGAAAGGGGACAGGCTACTTTTTCGGTGGCAGGCTTCGTCGATTGCGCCTGTGCGCGGGAGGGCGGGGACAGGCAGCTTTTCGCGTTGCGCTATGACCTCGCCGGCACTCGTGCTGTGCCCGGTGGGTGGTATCGGTCTGGTTCCTGCGGCGGCGAAAACCAGCCAGTCCCCTCGACTGGCTCCCTCCAAAGAAAGGGGACAGGCTACTTTTCTCCGCTTGGGCGAGGGGTCTTTCTCGGCCGTCCCCGTGGGCGGAGGGTCGATTCGAGCTCGAGGTTCCGGGCGATCTGCTGCATCCACAGCTCCGGTCCGTAGGGGGACTGCCGGCGCACGCTCGTTTGGATTCGGTCGAGCTCACTCTCCGAAAGATCGCTTGCGACGAACGCTGCCCAATCAGCGGGCTCGGGGACCGGCGCGAGGTCGAGCAGGCCGCCGTAGGTCCGCGCGAGGCGCGCTCGATAGGAGGACCACGTCCAGTCCGCGGCGGTTCGGGCGAGCCCGGCGCGCACCGGATTCGCCTCGACGTACCGGAGGACGGTCAGAAGGTGATCGTCCTCCGCGATGAGGAAGCTCTTGAAGCGCCCCTGCCAGATGTGGCCGGAGCTCCCGTAGCGCTGGTGATGGCGGCGGACGTGGCTCGTCAACAGCCAATGCAGGAACAGGCTGACTCGTCGGTCGTCGTCCGGCTGGAGGACGAGGTGGAAATGCGTCGGCATCAGGCAGTACGCGAGGATCCTCAATGGGTGCCGTTCCTTGGCGCGCGAGGAGAAGCACGAACGCGTCGTAGTCGGCGCTGTCGAAGAAGACCGCTTGACCACGGTTGCCGCGATTCAGGACGTGGTACGGGTAGCCGCGGACGATCCCGCGGGAGATCCGGGGCAATCAATCACCTCCATGAGCGGCTGTCCGAGAGGCGCGTGCGGGGGAGGCGGGGCGCCGGGAGAAAAGTAGCCTGTCCCCTTTTTCGGTCACCATGCGGCGGAGAGCCGGAACCGGAGCCGGCGGGTGTCGTCGTCGGGAGAGCCGGGGTGGGTCTGGTCGCGCCAGTCGAGGGATGCGTCGAGCTTGAGGTCGTCGAGCGCCGTGGTGCTCCAGGAGACGGCGAGGTCTTGAGTGGTCCGGTCGACGGCGCCTGCGCTGTCGAGGTTCTCCTGCACGCGGAGCGAGATCGAAAGGCGGCCGGCGTCGAGGTCCCATCGGGCGCCGATCTGGGTGTCGGTCCCTCCGGAAGGCGTGCGGCCGGGGTCGTTGGGGTAGGTTGTCCGATCGGTGCCGTACGAGAAGCTGACGTCGGCGCTCAGGAACGGGGCGCTGAGCGCGAGGGACTGCTTGCGGATCTGTTGGTCCTTGGCCAGATCGAGGTAGCTTGTGCGTTGATCGGACCACGAGATGGATGTCTCGAGCTGTCCGGCCTGAGCGTCGACGTCGAGCGATCCGGTCCAGCGGTCGGAGCTCAAGTGCGGTCGCGGGGGGGAGTCGGTCGTCCGCCGGGCGAGCTCGCTCGTGATCTTCAGAGCGCCGACCCAGCGGATCACGCGCAGTTCGGCGATCCGCACCGTCCGATCGAGCGTGGGATGCGCCGGGTACCGGTCGGTCTCCTGCTCGGCTTTGACGCGGACCTCGGTATCATCGAGGTCGATCGTCGCGGTGAGCGGGAGCTTGGTCTTCAGTCGTCGCCGCCGGGGGAGGATCCGCTCGGCTTGGGCGATCCACGCGTCGGCGGTCGGGCGGTCGATCTCGCCGTCCCAGCGGTCGGAGCGGACGTCGTCGATGAAGTCCTCCAGGGAATCGGCGGCGCCAGCGAAGTCCTCGGCCTCGAGCCGGTCGAGGGCTCCGTCGAGCCCCTCGAGCAACGCGGATGTGAGATCGCCGGGCAGTCCGGACGCGGTCACTCGATCGTGCAGCGACCGCAGTCCTTCCCGAACCTCGTCGACGCGAGCCGGCTCGAACTCGGGGTCGATCCGGCGCGGATGCACGTCGAGCTGCCAGCTCGGCCCGACCGTCGCGTCGAAGCGATCGGCATCCCACGCGACGGTGAACGAGAGGTCTTGGCGGATCCGGTCGAGGTTCGCCTGCATCCGGTCCGCGTAGGCTCGGTCCTCCCAGGCGTAGGAGCCGGCGACCTCCCAGTGCTCCCCCGCGGTCTCCGCGGCGAGACCGGCACCGTAGCTTCGGACGTTCGCGCTCGGGGCCTCGGACTGGGACGAGCTAAGGAAGGCGGACGCCTCGAGCTCCAGACCGGCGAACGTCGTCTCGAACGACGACGTCCAATCGACCGTCGCGCCGATCGTCCGGAGGCGCCGGAGCATCCGGTCGAGCCGGCTTCTCGCCCGGTCTGCGGCGTCCTCCTGAATCCCGATTCCTCGCTCGTCATCGAGGAGGTCGAGGAGCCCGACGAGCGCGGCCGCCGCCCGGTCCCGACGTCCGTCGGCGAGCGCGAGCGCGGCGTCGCGGAGGAACGCGGCGCCGGCGTCCTGGAGGGCCGGTCGGCCGTAGAGCCGGAATCGGCCCGCGACGTACCGCAGGTCATCGTAGTGGCGGCGAAGCTCGCCGGCGCGGTGCAGAAGATCGCCGCGGACGCTCCCCGGCAGGGACCCGTCCGCCTCGAGCGGCGCCGTGAAGTCGCTGTCCCAAGTCGATCGGATCGCGCCCAACAGGCTCTCCAGCTCCGAGACATCGACCGGCGCGGTGAGCTGCTCGATCGCGTCGATCCCTGTGTCGATCTCGTCGAGCCCGTCGAGGAGCGTGCCGCGGAGGTCGCCCGGGCGAAGTCCCTCCACAAGGCGGCGCATCGCGTCGGTCGAGTCGAGCGCGACACCGCCGAGTTCGATGTCCTGCCCAACGCGGATTGTCACGGCGTCGGCGAAGAACGTCCCCTTCGCGTCCCACCCGCCGATGTACCGGCTACTCCGCAGCGCCGAGGCGGGGCCGAACTCCGCGTCGAAGCCGACATCGGTCCCGAGGTCGATCGGGGGGCTTGCGAGAACCGGGGAAGAGACGAGCGAGAGGGTCACGGCGAGCGACAGCGCCATCGTCAGTCGATGCCATCTCATCGGAAGCATGGGTGATAGGTTTATATCTTATGTTCGCCGATCTTGTCAAGTGCGATCTCCTCCCCCGTCGAGGACAAACCCCGACGCTACGGATAATCACGAAGCGGGAGAGAACCCCTGAGAAAAGTAGCCTGTCCCCTTTTCGCGGTGCAGTTGGGGGAAATGACGAAGCCGCGCGCGGTCTGGTGACCGTGGCGCGGCGGTCGTGGCGTTCGGTGAGCGGAGCGCTAGTTCTTGCTGCTGCTGCGTCCCGGCTCCTCTCGGTCCAAGTACTCGAGGATCGCTTCCAGCGCGACGTAGCTGACGGAGCGGCTCCGTTCTTCGGCGATCGCTTTCAAGCGGTCCATCGGCTGAAGGTCATGCTTGTCCTTGGGGAACTGGACGAAGATCTGGTCCAGCAGTCGCTTGTCGGGCACGAGAGCACCTCCTAGAACTTCTACCGTATCATTATACCAGCCGCCAACACCTGTTCCACCTTGCATCAATCATACCACACGACCTGTGTGGATATGAGTGAAGATGATGTGAAGAGGTTGTGAAGGAGGGAGTCCGGAGCACTCGGCCGCGCGCTCGTCCCACGTATCGCAGGGTAGCCGCTCTATGCTCCCTGTACGGTCCTCCTCGTCGGTCGCCACCCCGCGCTGCGTACTGCCGTTCAAGAAACGTGCCCCCCGACACAGTGGGGGCACTTGACACGATCGGCCACATGCTGCGGTGCCACCATCGCGGGGACACATACTGCGTTCTCGGAGTTCCGTCTCCGATTCCGAGGACTCAGCACACGTTCTCCGGCGCTGTCCTGGAAATGAGGTTTGTGTCCCCGGGATTCGGGAAATGCGGTATGTGTCCCCGGGATTCCTAGCCAACGTTCATGCTGGGCGCACAAAGAAGGGCCCCGACACTCGTCGGGGCCCTGTGACTTCGAGACTTCAGGACTCTACCACTCAAACTCGAACCCGATCTCGAAGCTCTCCCACCCAAAGGCGGAGATCTCGAAGCCGAGGTTCAACGTGAAGTTGGTGCCGAGGCCGATTCCGAAGGTCGCTTCGGTCAACGCCCAGTTGAAGAGCGTTGATCCAGTCGCTGCCTTGTAATCGTAGTCAACCTGCACGTAGTCGTGACACAGTGCACCAGTCGATGAGGCACTGAAACTCGCACCCGTCGTGCCATACAGGTACGTTGGCGTCCCTACAGCAGACGCACCCTTCGCCTGAACCGCATACGCGAAGTAGTCCAGTTCCTGCTTATCGCCGAAGTACGTCTTCACGTTCGCGCTAAACAGCCCGCCGCAGCAAGCATCCGCGTCGATGTCGATCTCGAACATCTCCCAGAGCTTGTAGCGGTAGAGGGACACACACTCAAGGCCGAAGAATCCGTCGCCTACGTTGAGGTACGTGCAGCTTGCCTCCGTGGCAGTCCCGTCGCAGCACTGCTTGGCGCTGCCAGCCGTGCACGTTGCAACACCCGCCCACGGGACGAAGAAGCACGTCGTTGTGTCGCCGACTACGTAGTTCCAGTCATGCACCCCTAGATACGACAGATACGGAGAGAAGAGCGTCGAGTACGCGCTGAACTCCGTGTAGCTCTTGAACGTGATCCCGTTCCAAGAGTAGACCAATCCAATGCCGTTAATCGTGATGTCTCCGATGACCGGGGGCGTCGACGTCACGTACCCCGTGCTCCCGAATCCGACCTCGAGTATGATGCACTCAAAGGCCAGCGCATCGAACGACAGGCAAAGGTCGATGCTCTTGCTGGTCGTTGTGAATATCAGCATGAAGTCCATCGACGCCCATCCGCCGAGGCTGATGTCCTTGACGAGGAACTTGGCGGACCCAAAGCCGCTGCAGGTGATCGACAATGCCATATCAATCTCGGCGCATCCAAACGCGAATCCCTCAAGCATCAGGAATTCCTCAGTGAATCCAACGCCACACCCAGCCGTTGGGATGGTGTACACGCCGCGTTTCCCTATGGCGGGGCAGTACGTGGTCCGCACGTTCGCCTCGCTCAAGTTGAAGTACGTGTAGCTCGTGACTCTTACGTCGCCGAACGATCCGGCGAGCGAGAACTTCCAGCCAGCACCGTTGTTGTAGGACGCGACAGAAACAGAGTTGGTCTGCGTTCCATTGAGCTTGACGGGATAGCCAACGTAGTTCACGTTGTAGTTGCTCTGGTCCAGCAGGAAGAGCAGCCCGAGATCTACCCCGGCGATGCTGAGTCCACCGGAAGCCTGGAACTTGAGGAACTTGGGCTCGGTGGTCTACGTGGGAATCCATTCCCAGCAGAGATACTCACAGACCGCTGCAGAGGGTGTTTGTGTTCCTGGGGAAGCCGTCCATGCGGGGTACGTGTACGTCGTCACCGCCTGCGGCGCAAACGTCATGAACGCGGAGAACGTGAACGCTCCCAGGCTGCCTCCCGCGTCAAACCTCTGGCTCGAGTACCCCACAAGGCTAAACACAGACGTGGAGCCGAACTCCCAACCACCAATTCCGTATTCCACCTCGAATGTCGAATCGAGCGCCGAGATGAATCCGGTGAAGCTTGCTGTCCCCAGATCGAGCGTGATCGAGCTTTCCCACGATCCGCTCAGCTGGCCCATTCCGACGAGCCCTACTCCAAAGAGCAGGATACATGCCAATACGAGAGCTTTCTTCAACGCGACCTCCTTACCATTGAAGGAATCTGTAAGCCTTGACGAGTTGCCTCCATTCGCACTTCGCCCTTGTGCCTTGAGAGAGCACGCTTCTTGTCAAGAGCGCCGACTGCGTACGGTGGCGTTTCCTTCTTGGCTCCTTGATTCCCGCTGCCAGCCCACTTTCCGACGTCTTTTGGGTTCGGTGCAGGAGTGAGCTTTGCATATGTGTTATGCTCCACCCACTCCTGCACAAGGGCTCTCGTACCCACTCGGAGCCTAGCACAATAGTGCAGGACTGTCAAGAGTGGTTCGGTATAGGTCGGGACTGTTCGTTCTTTGAACGGCCTATTCATTCTTGCACTGTGCGGATCGTAGCGGATCGGATCGATGAGGACCTGTTCCGGAACGTCCTGCTCGTGTGGGATCTGTTCTGTGCATTCCGGAGGTTATGGTCTATGGTTCGGGGATTCCTGTCGGGTTGCAGGATGACGTGAACTCGATGCGCGGCGCGCAACGCTCGACGCCGCTGGTCCCGCGGATGCCGGCCATACCAACGATCCCGCTTGTCCCCGAAACGCGTCCGGGGGTTGGGTGTATACTGACCGAACGCTATCGACGGAGGTGTCCCTGTGCGTACTCGTTTGGTTGCCTGTTCTGCAGTGTTGCTGCTCCTGGTCTTCTCTTCGGCGTTGGCACAATCACCGGCGGTCCTTCAGCCGACGACGGCCAACTACTCCTCCCAAGAGCTCGAGGCCCTTCGGTCCGGGATTCTGCAGCTCGAACGGGTCTTGGCTGACCGTTTCCTCGGTTCGCAGAAGATCTTCGATCCGGGCGGCTGGGGCGCGGCGCAGTTCGCGACGTTCAGCGCGGGTAGCCTCTCTGAGCGCGGGTACGATGTTCGGGTCGCGGTCGGGGCAGGCGAGCCGTCGGGGACGCACTCCTGGGTGCTCGTCGGGATCCCGGTCGGGACGCGGACGGCTTGGGTCCCCGTCGAGGCGGTCCCCGCGGGGGGACAGCCGCAGACGATCCTGGGAAGGATCGCGTACGGCACCGGGAGCGGAATCGTCCGGCCGTTCGATGAGCGCTACACCCAAGGGTACAGCGCCCGCGAGTTGGCGCCGAATCAGCCGCCGGTCGCGAAACTCCGACTCGACAGACAGGACTACAACCTCGGCGATAAAGCACGGTTGCTGGCGATGAGCTCCTACGATCCCGACGGAGTCATCGTCGTCTATCGCTATGCGATCAACGGCGAGCCGTTCAGCGCTCGCCCCTCCTCAAGCGAGGTCTACACGTTTCGCAAGGCGGGGGCGTACACCGTCTCGGTGACGGCGGTCGACGCGGGTGGGCGAAGCGGTACGACGTCGGTGACGGTTGTCGCGGTGGATCCGGGCCTTTCCGAGCCGCCGACCGGGGGATCATCAGGCGGCTGCGGGTGCGGGGGGTAAAGGGATTCACGTCGGAGAGAAGCTCTGACCTCAGATCCACGTCGGTGACGAGGTCCGATCAACGTCGGAGACAAGCTCCGACGCTACAGCCAGAATCCGAGGGTGGGTACAGCGGCGTAGCTTGCCTGCGCCGCGGCGACGGGACGGAACCAGCGAACGTCGCAGACAAGCTGCGACGCCACGGCCTCTTGACGAGAGCCTTTCCGGTGCTCTGTTGGACCTCTTGCGGCGCGTTGGACGATCCCCCGAACGCTTCGCAGACAAGCTGCGACGCCACAGGGTTCCTGACGTAGCCTGGACGAGATGGCGGCCCGTTGCGTGACCGGTCGCTGGCCGGATCGATGAGAAACATCGCAGACAAGCTGCGACGCAAGTGCGCCCGGGAAGGTGTGTGGTCGGAGGGGTGGGAGTCCCCTTCAGGCATACGC
>ENA-OSEO01006313-OSEO01006313.1-sediment-metagenome-genome-assembly--contig:-NODE-6313-length-10726-cov-3.300873_pt1 | contig 10726 bp, 10 predicted proteins | sample MGYA00237883_ERZ534232 | MGnify/ENA metagenome assembly ERZ534232
CGGACTTGAGTCTCAGAGTGTGCTGAGCCAGGGAGATCTCAATCTGGTCATTGGGCAGAGAACCGACAAAATCGGTGAGCAGGCGGGCGGGAATAGTGATGGCCCCTTCCTGTTCTACCTTTGCTCCAACCCAGCAGCTAATCGCCATCTCCAGGTTGGTGGCCGCAAGCTTGAGGCGGGACTGGTCGGTAGTGAGCAGGACATTCTGAGTCACAGGCAGGGTGGTCCTGGTAGCAACAGCCCTACCAACTATACCCAAACCCTTGTTGAGGTTCTCTTGAAGGCAGGACAGTATCATTCTAACCTCCGCCGATGGTCTTTTTCAGAGTATACCCCCGTCTCTGGGGTAAGTCAATCAGTATTAAATCACCTCACGCCCTGGTTGCCGCCTTTTCCGTCTAAGAAGAACCGGTAACATGCTGAAGGCTGCCGTGCCATCGCTAGAGAGCTTGCTTCTTCAGCCGGTCGAGCCAGGCGGTCGACTTAAGCTGTCTCTCCAGCAAATACCTGATGTATTCCCGTAGCACCTGTTCCATCTCTTGGAACAGGTGCGGATCGAGCTTCACCCGGCGCGCCGTGGCGTAGTCGCAGTCCTGCCACAGGCGTAATACCTTGAGGGCGTTCAGAGACATAGAGCGGGCGACCGGCTCCTGATAGCCGCAGGCCTGGCAGAGCACGCCGCCCTGGCAGGAGCTGAAGAAATTAGTTGCTGGCTGGAGGGGCGTATCGCACCCGGCGCAACGCTGCAACTGGGGGCGGTACCCCAGAAGGTCCAGAAGGTGGAGCTCAAAATAGCGCAGCACAGATTCACAGTTCTCGGCCTGAGACAGATGCTGAAGGGTCTCTAGCAGCAGGCTGAACAGGCCGGGATTCGCGATATGCTCGGCGGTAAAGGAGTCTACGAGCTCTGATATGTAGAGGCCATAAGAGATGCGCCTGAGGTCATCTTTGATGGTCAGGAAGTTGTTGATTGTCTGCGCCTGAGTAACGATATCCAGGCTGCGGCCACGGGCTAACATGAGCAGACTGTGTGTTAGAAGCTCTACGTGGCCGCCCAGCTTGCTCTTGGGGCGGCGCGTCCCCTTGCCCACCGCCTTCAGTTTGCCCAGCTCTGGCGTGTATAGGGTCAGGATTCTATCAGCTTCGCCGAGCTTGGTCTTCTTGATGACGATGGCTTCAGTGCGGTAGGAGCGGGGAGTTGTCATAGACCTATGTCTGGCTGTATTCCTGTCTTCCCTCCAGGGCGCGGCTGAGCGTAACGTCGTCGGCGTACTCGAGGTCAGCGCCGTAAGGCAGGCCGCGGGCAAGCCTGGTGATCCGGATACCAAGAGGAGAAATGAGGCGCTGGAGATACATGGCTGTGGCCTCTCCTTCAAGGTTGGGGTTAGTCGCCAGCACTACTTCGGTCACTGCCCCGTTGCCGAGGCGAGATAGCAGCTCCTTGATTTTCAGGTCGTCCGGGCCTATCCCGTCACCCGGGGCGATGACTCCGTGGAGCACGTGGTACAGGCCTTTGAATTTTCTGGTGCGCTCCAGCGGCATTACGTCTATGGGCTCCTCGACCACACAGATGAGAGTACGGTCGCGCTCTTCACTGCGACAGATGGCACAGAGGTCGGAGTCGGTGATATTGTGGCATATTGAGCACAGGCTGAGCTCTCTCTTCACGGCCTTGATGGCTTCTGCCAGCGCCTCGGCTTTCTCTGCGGGCGCCTGGAGCAGATGGTAGGTCAATCTCTGGGCGCTCTTGGGCCCGATTCCCGGCAGCTTGCTGAACTCTTCTATTAGCCTGGCTATCGGCTGAGCAGTGGAAGTGAGGTATAAATTCAACGAAGGTCTCCTAGAACATTCCCGGAATCTTGAGCCCGGCGGTAATGCCGCCCAGGTGGCTGGAGGCGAGCTCCTGGGATTTCTTGACGGCTTCGTTCACCGCGGTCAATACCAGGTCCTCCAGGAACTCGGCTTCCCCGGCGTTGATCACCTCCGGCGATATGCTCACGGAGCGGATTTTCTGGTGGCCGTCTATTACTATCTTGACAGCTCCGCCTCCAGAGCTTACCTCAGCGGTCATGTCTCCCAGCTCCTGCTGGGCCTTGGCCAGTTTAGCCTGTAGCTCTTGCGCCTGGCGAACGAACTTGTTCATTCTTGCTCCTCTTCAGATGTGACCTCGATAATCTTGGCCCCCATATTCAGGGCAGTCTTTACCAGGGGTATCTCCGTTACCGGCCTTGCCGCGGGCTTTTGTTTGCCCTCGACGAGTATGCATTTGAGCTTGTATGGCTTTCCAAAGACCTCCCGTAGCTTCTTTTCCACCAGATGCTTGTACTTCTGGTCTTCTATGTAGTCTTTATGAAACTTGTGGTAGAAACCTACGGTTAGCATGCCGTCTTCGATAGAGACCGGTTCGCAGGCGCTGCGCATGAAGGCATCGAGATTGCCGCTGGAACCCTCACCGCGCATGGAGTTGACGAAATCCTTCCATCGGCTCTGTACGGCATCTATGTCGCCGGCAGTCTCATCGGACTGTGGCTGGGAGGTCGGGGGTGGTGGCGGCGTCTGCGGTTGTGGAGGCGGATTGACTTCCGCTGGCTCGTGGCGGAGGACATCCTCCCCGGCTTTCCCGGCCGGCCCGGCGCTGTCAGTTGCGCCGGCTGCCCGTGGCTCTGGGGCCATGTGTTTTACCTCGGGCTTAGCCAGCCTGGCTCCGGGTCTGGCTTTTTCTTCCGGCTCTCCGGCTTCAGATGGTCGGGGCTGACCGGCCTGTCTCTCTCCGGTGGCGGACAGGATACATTCCACCAGGGCCAGTTCCAGGGGCAGGGGGGAATAGCTATCCAGGCGGAAGTCCAGCCCGCCGAACAGCTTCACAACTGTCACCAGATAGTCCAGGCTGGCGTGGTTTGTCAGGCTCTTCATCTCGGCCAGGTCCTCACGCGTTATATCCAGCACCGTCTCTGTACCGGACTTGACCAGGAGCAACTGCCGGAGGTAGTCCACTAGCTCCCTGTTGAACTGGCGGAGGTCCAGCCCGTCGCTGTTGACGCTGTTTATGGTCTTGAGGCCGGCGGAGATGTCCTTGCCGACGATATGCCTGGCCAGCTCTCTGATACGCAGGTCGCCGCTTATGCCCAGCATGGCCTGCGCCTGCTGAAGCTCGATTTCGTGCCCGTGGTGGGCAACAAGCTGTTCTAGCAGGTTTTCGGCGTCGCGGAGGCTCCCTGTGGTTGCCTTGGCGATGAGCCTTAAAGATTCAGGCTCAATCTTGATGGCTTCTTTGTCGCAGACCAGGCTGAGCTTGGAGATGACAGCCGACTGGGAGAGGCGGTGGAAATCAAAACGCTGGCAGCGCGACAGGATGGTCTGCAGCACTTTGTGCGGCTCCGTCGTTGCCAGCACGAAGATGGCGTGGGGTGGCGGCTCCTCCAGCGTCTTCAGAAAAGCGTTGGCGGCATCTTTGCTTATCATGTGGACTTCGTCAATGATGTATACCTTGTAGCGGGCCACGTTTGGCGCATAGTTGACCTTTTCTCTGAGGTCGCGGATGTCCTCGATGCCCCTGTTGCTGGCAGCGTCTATCTCGATTACGTCCGGGGCGCTGCCCGTGTTGATTGCCTGGCACATCTGGCACTCGTTACACGGCTCCCCCTCTGCCGAACTCAGACAGTTCACCGCCTTGGCCAGGATGCGCCCGGTGCTCGTCTTTCCAGTGCCGCGTGGACCGCAGAAGAGATAGGCATGGGCTATCCGGCCGCTCTTTATGGCATTGCGCAGGGTCTGGCTGACGTGCTCCTGGCCTACCAGCTCGGACAGGCTCTGGGGACGCCATTTGCGGTAGAAAACCTGGGAGGTCATGCTGGGTGTATTATACTCCACGGCGTCCGATTCCTGAAAGTTGTGCGCCGGGGTACTGTTGATATTCTGGAAGGGGTTGCAGGGATGGGGTTATGGAACAAAAATGCTATAATTACTGGCTGTCAGTCAGCCTGAAAAGTGAGAGTGATTTATGGACGAACTCAAGGTATTCACCGGCAATGCCCACCCATCCCTGGCCCGCGCCGTATGCGACTACCTGGGAATCCCCGTTGGAGAAGCCCAGGTCTTTCAGTTCAGCAACGAGAATATCTTTGTCCGCATCCTGGAAAATGTCAGGGAGCGGGATATCTTCGTCATTCAGCCGATTTCCTCTCCAGTAAACCAGAACCTGGTGGAGCTGCTGATCATGCTGGACGCTTTCAAGCGTGCCTCGGCCGGCAGGATTACCGCCGTTGTCCCCTACTTTGGATACGGGCGCACCGACAAGAAAGACCAGCCCCGGGTGCCCATCACTGCCCGCCTCGTAGCCGACCTCCTGACTGCCGCCGGAGCCAACCGCATTCTGACTGTGGACCTCCATGCCGCCCAGATCCAGGGCTTCTTCAACATACCGGTGGACGAGCTCACCGCCCTCTATATCCTGAGCAATTACTTGAGGGAGAAGGGACTAAGCAATATGGTGGTAGTGGCTACCGATATCGGCATTTCCGCGCGCGCCCGGGACATGGCGGCCAAGCTCAACGCCCCGCTGGCCATCGTGGAGAAGCGGAGGATAGGAAACATTGACGCCACCGAGACGCTGAACATCATCGGTTCAGTTGCCGGGAAGCTGGCCCTGACAATCGACGACGAAATTGATACCGGCGGTTCCCTGGTAAACGTGGTGGATGCGCTTCTGAGACACGGGGCCACCGGGGTCTATTCCTGCTGTACCCACCCGGTGTTCTCTGGGCCGGCCATCAAGCGATTGGCTGAGTCTTCAGTAAAAGAAATAGTCGTAACCGACACCATCCCGGTGCCTCCCGACAAGAGGCTGGACAAAATCACGGTCTTGCCAATTGCTTCGCTTCTTGGCGAGGCCATACACCGCATTCATACCGGCCTCTCCATAGGCGCTATGTTCGAGTAGTGATTTAGCCATGTTCAAGTGGATAAGCAACTTTATAGATTCCAACGAAAAGGAGCTCAAGCGGCTCGCGCCGCTGGTTGCACAGATCAACTCCCTGGAGCCGGATTTCCAGAAGCTCAGCGACATTGAGCTTCGCGCTAAGACAGACGAATTCAGAGCCCGCTTGAAGGAGGGCGCCACGCTGGACGAGCTTCTGCCTGAAGCCTATGCCGCGGTCAGGGAAGCCGCCAGGAGGACCATAGGCCAGCGCCATTTTGATGTCCAGCTTATGGGCGGCATAGTCCTTCACCAGGGCAAAATCGCCGAGATGAAGACAGGCGAAGGCAAGACTCTGGTAGCCACGCTGCCTCTCTACCTGAATGCCCTGGCAGGGCAGGGATGCCATCTGGTCACGGTCAACGACTACCTGGCGCGGCGCGATGCCTACTGGATGGCGCCCATCTATAATGCGCTGGGCATAAGCGTGGCCAGCATCTACCCCCAGCAGAACCAGAGTGAACATCTGCCGGCGCTGCTTTATGACCCAGATTATACCGATGATAAGAATGCGCACTGGCTGCATTTCCGGCCTGTCACCCGCCGCCAGGCTTACCAGGCAGATATAACCTACGGCACCAACAACGAGTTCGGGTTCGATTATCTCAGGGACAACATGGCTACGGACCTGTCCCAGTGCGTCCAGCGTACCCTCAATTACGCTATCGTGGACGAGGTTGACAATATACTCATTGATGAAGCCAGGACGCCGCTCATAATCAGCGGACCGGCCGAAGAGGCCAGCCAAAAATACAAGGACTTCGCCCGGCTGGCCTCCCAGCTCAAGCGCGATGAGGACTACAGCTTCGATGAAAAGGAACGCCAGCCCTACATCAACGAACCAGGGATAACCAGAGCCGAGAGATGGCTGCGCCAGGAGGGTTTGCTGAAGGGGCCCAGCCTGTATGACCCGGCCAACTATGCTCTGAACCAGCATCTCTTGAATGCTCTGCGCGCCAAAGAGGCATATAAGAGAGACCACCAGTATATAGTGAAGGACGGCCAGGTTATTATAGTGGATGACTTCACCGGCCGGCTGATGTTTGGCCGGAGATACTCGGAAGGTCTGCACCAGGCGATCGAGGCCAAAGAGGGAGTAAAGGTCCAGCAGGAAAACGTTACCCTGGCCACCATCACTTTTCAGAACTACTTCCGCCTCTATGGCAAGCTGGCCGGCATGACCGGCACCGCCGCCACCGAAGCCGAGGAGTTCTTCAAGATTTACAAGCTGGACGTCGTGACTATCCCCACCAATAAACCGATGATCCGTATAGATATGTCTGACCAGATTTACAAGGACGAAGACGCCAAGTTCAAGGCCGTGGCCAGAGAGATAGAGGGTCTGCATCAACAGGGCAGGCCGGTGCTGGTAGGTACGGTATCTATTGAGAAGTCAGAGCGCCTGGGGGAACTCCTGACCAGGAAGGGCGTGCCTCACCAGATACTCAATGCCAAGCAGCACGAGAAGGAAGCCCGCATCATCGCCCAGGCCGGGCGCGTAGGCGCAGTCACCGTGGCCACTAACATGGCCGGGCGTGGCGTAGACATCATCCTCGGCGGCAATCCTGCCGAGCTGGACACGAACGAATGGCAGAAGGAGCACGACAGAGTAGGCCAGATAGGCGGGCTGCATGTAATCGGCACCGAGCGCCACGAAGCCAGGCGTATCGACAACCAGCTCCGCGGGCGCACCGGCAGACAGGGTGACCCGGGGAGCTCCCGTTTCTTCGTCTCCCTGGAAGACGATGTTGTCCACCGCTTCGGAGGCGACCGCGTCAAGGGGTTCATGGAGTGGGCCGGACTCGATGAGAATACGCCCATCGAGCATCCCATGGTATCGAAAGCCATCGAAAACGCCCAGGTCAAGGTTGAAGGCTACCACTTCGATGTCCGAAAACATCTGGTTGACTACGACGACGTGGTCAGCAAGCACCGCGATATAGTCTACGCTGAGCGGAAGAAAATCCTGAGCGGCGCCGACCTCAAGTCGAACATCCTGTCCATGGTACAAGAAGAGGTCGAGAAGCTGGTCGCCACTTACTGCGGCGATAGTCTGGGGGAGCCGGATTACGCAGGCCTGCTTCAAGACCTTGCCGCCATATTGCCTCTGCCTGCCCGGATGAACCCTGAAGCCCTGGCCGGGATGGAACCGGAGGAGATCAGTCGCAGCCTCGTAAGCCATGCCGGGCAGCTTTATGAGCAGAAAGAGCAGGAGGTGGGGGCCGGGGATATGCGGCTGCTGGAAAGGCTGGTGATGCTCAGGACTATTGACACTTTGTGGATGGAGCACCTCACCGCTATGGACCACCTGCGCCAGGAGGTCGGACTTTATGCCGTAAGGCAGGTGGACCCGCTGGTAATCTACAAGAAAGAAGGCCATGCCTACTTCGAGAGCCTGCTGGCCAACATCAGGCACGACGTGACGCACACCATATATAAAGTCAGCATCACCAGGAGAGAGGCGCCGGTCCAGAAACGGCCTCCCGTCCAGAAGGTGGCCGTTCCCGCCGGACATAAGGTGGGCCGCAATGATCCCTGCCCCTGCGGCTCAGGCAAGAAATTCAAACACTGCTGCGGCAAATAGACCAGGGATTGACGGTCCAGGCATGAATATAGTATAGCGTTGATGTTGACTTATAGTATCTGGAGTGCAGAGGTGGTTGTAAAAGACAAAGAGAGGCTCGTCAGTGTGAGGGAGGCAGCCACGGAGTGCGGGCGCAATATGGAGACCGTTCGCCGATGGATTTGGTCTGGGGAGCTACCTGCTGAAAAGCTGGGCAATCAGCTATTCGTAAGAATGAACGACCTTCAGGCCTTCTGTCAAGATTGGATGATAAAGAGAAGGTTGACGGTGGCTGCTCAAGAGACAGCAACCGCCGCTGTAAATCTCAAACGGAGAAAGAGGCTTATAGCCCTCATCGGCAATTATCAGTTCGGCTACATATCACACGACCTGGAAAAAATGAGGGCGGATGGCTGCTTCTCCATCGCGACATTCATTTTGACCTGATAGCCAGGAAATGCAGGCTGGAAATATTCGGAATTGAATGAGAATGGGAGGGTCACGTTGAAAGAACTTACTGACTATAGCGGCGAAGTCTTTCCCGAGATAGATTTCCACAGCTTCTCCAAAGACATGCTTATCGAGCTTCTGCGGATGTATGGCAGGTTGTACAAGGCCCTGGATGGGTTCTGGTACCTCTCGGTCATGGAAAGGAGCGGCAATGACGAGGCCCTGGCCAACGACTTCCAGGTCTGGGAGAAGCTGAGCAAATACGAAGCCAGACACCTGACCCGGCTGATGAAGATCGGCGGGAACGGCCCGGCCGAGCTTATAAAGACGCTACAGGTCTGCCCCTGGTTCTGGAACGGGAAGTACAGAGTGGAGATGAAGGGCAAGAACTGCGCCGAGTTCATCGTCCTCGACTGTCCCACCCTGACCGCACTGGAGCAGGAAGGCAAGGGCAGGGAAAACCAGATCTGCAACGAGATGGAGCCCAGGTTCATGAACGACTACGCCTCGTACTTCAGCCCCAACATGAAGGTGACCTGCCTGAAATCCCCGCCCAGAAAGAACAAGGACGGCCCCTGCTGTCACTGGGAATTCAAGCTGGAGGAGAAGGACAGAGCTACAAGCTGATATTGTTCGGCACGGCAAATAGGTAGAAGGGGAGGCAACCATGGTAGTCGCCGAGTCCAACGACAAGCGCATGTCATCTTGACTATTGGAGCAGGTAGAGGGGATTGGCGACACGCCATAGGCAAGGGAGAATAAATTGTCTAACTACTGGATGATGGTGGGTTCCCCAGCCAACTGGAAACAAGCATTCGAAGAAAAGAATATTTGGGGACTCAGATCCCGACAGAAACACCGCTGGGATGCTCTGGCTCAAAACGATACCTTACTATTCTATGCTACACACCCAGTCGCCGGTCTGATTGGGTACGGCACCGTACAGACAAAATTCCTCCAAGACCAGCCCCTATGGGCTGAAGAGATTAAGAAAGGGAAGGTAATCTGGCCATTGCGTTTCGAATTCGACGTGGAATATTGCCTTCCCCCTGATAAATGGGAGACTGGAAAGGTAACCTCAGACACTTTGAAACTTAGAGTCTCCGTCGGCTTTCAGTCGGTCAAATCAGAGTTGGTCGAACAAGTGGTCTCACAATTGAAAGCATCTGGGGTTGAGCGACCGTATGAAGAGATCTCACATCACGACGTTCAGAGAAAACTAATCGAAATCGGCAAACTACAAAAGTATCTTGCAGAGGGAGAATACCAGTTTGATATAGGAAGGCTCGATGTTGTCTGGAGACGTATAGAGCGTTCAGTCCCCACTTTCGTATATGAGATTCAAGTTGGTGGAGACATTTATCATGCCTTAGCAAAGCTCAAGCATGCGTATGATCTCTGGAATAGCCGCCTTTTCCTCGTCGCATCGAAAGCGGACCACGATAAGGCAAAGTGCTTACTTTCAGGAAGCTTTCACGAAATTAAGGAGCGAGTGAAATTTATTGAACTAAGCAAAGTCGACGAACTCTACAAGCTCAAGCGAGCCTACCTAGACTTTGAGAAGGAACTCGGCATATAAGGTATCAGTCTTTGAGACATACACGCTCAGTATGAGGTAAAAAATGCTTGACAGAGAAGTTATCGAGGAATTCCTTCGCTGTAAATTCGAAGACTTGAAAATCGAGATCCCAGAGGATATCGATAAGAAAACCCTCGTCGAAGCCTTTTGCCAGTACGTCGAGGACGACTACTACGAATGGCTGAAGGACAATTTTAAGTCTTTTTTCAACCATGGCGACCCTGATTGGAAGTGGACAAAGGAGAGGATTAGGAAAGCTGTTGCCTGAGCACAAAGATTTGCTTGACAGACATGTTACACGAAGCCCATGAAAAACACCGCTATCGCCAAGGTATTCCACGACATTGCTGACCTGCTGGAGCTGAAAGGAGAAACCCCGTTCAAGGTCCGGGCTTACCAGCGGGCAGCCTCAGCCATAGAGCACCTGCCCAAAGAGATAGAGATTATACTCGAGGAGGGAGGCGACCTGAAACAGGTCGCCGGCATAGGTGAGGCGATAGCCAGGAAAACTGCCGAGCTGGTGACGACCGGCGAGCTAGGCTATTATGAAAAACTGAAAGCCGAGTTCCCTGAAGGCATCACCAACCTCCTGTCTGTGCCCGGTGTCGGCCCTAAAATAGCCTCCAGGCTGTCCCTCGAGCTGGGTATAAAATCCGTCAACGATCTTGATGAAGCTATCAGAGATGGCCGGGTAGCCACGCTGCCCCGCCTGGGACAAAAAACAGCCGGGAACATCCTGCACGGCATTCAAGCTCTGCGCCGCAAAGACCAGCGCATCCTTATCGGTGAAGCTCTGCCGGTGGTGGAGGAGGTACTGGAAGCCCTGCGTCCCCTGCCAGGAGTGAAAAACCTCACCGCTGCGGGCAGCCTGCGCCGCTTCAAAGAAACGATAGGCGATATTGACCTTATGGGAACGGCCGATGACCCGCAAAAGACCATTGAGGCTTTTATCGCCTTACCCCAGACAAGAGAGGTGCTGGCTCACGGCCCGACCAAGGCCAGCGTCATCCTCCCGGGCGGGCTTCAGGCCGACCTGAGGATGGTGGAGCATGACTCGTTCGGCTCGCTGCTTCAGTATTTCACCGGCAGCAAGCAACACAACGTGCGGCTGCGGCTCAGGGGCCAGAAGCAGGGCCTCAAACTGAGCGAATACGGCATA
>ENA-OSEO01006316-OSEO01006316.1-sediment-metagenome-genome-assembly--contig:-NODE-6316-length-10718-cov-13.373555_pt1 | contig 10718 bp, 8 predicted proteins | sample MGYA00237883_ERZ534232 | MGnify/ENA metagenome assembly ERZ534232
CCCCTGAAACGGACGATCCAGCATCTGATCCAGGACCCCCTGGCCGTCAAAATCCTGGAAGGGTCGGTCAAGGAAGGTGACCACGTCACTGTCGATCTGCAGGACGGTCAAATCGCTTTCCGTTGAGGGCGTGTTGAAAGATGGATGGCTGGCAGTCCATTGAAAGATCGTAAGATGCCGGAGCCTTGAAATCCCGGGAAACGCGGTGCACAGAGGTATGCCGCAGGAACGGGGAATCCGCAAACCGAGGCAGATGGACAATTTCCAACAGTCTGCTGAACCCACAGCGCCCGGACACGCCCCCGCCGAGAAGGGGAGTGATGTCCGGGCCTCCTTTCGATGAAACCATCTTTTCTACCACGGCTCATCAATCCGCCGACGGAGGACCCAGGGCTCTTCGTTCCCTTCCGTTTCAAGCGAAGAGCCCTTCTTTTCGACCTTGGCGATCTCGGACGCCTCTCGCCTCGCGACCTCCTCAAGGTGAGTCATGTCTTCGTCAGCCATGCGCACGTCGACCACTTCATCGGATTCGACGCTCTTCTCCGCGTCCTGCTCGGCCGTGAAAAGACCCTGCACCTGTACGGGCCGCCTGATTTCAGCCGCCATGTCGCCGGCAAACTGGCGGGCTACCATTGGAACCTGATCCACACCTACCCGAACGTCCTCGCCTTCGAGGTCCACGAGATCCATCCCGGCGAGATACGCACCACCACCTTCTCCTCGCGGAATGCCTTCCGCGCGTCCGGCCCGCAGCAGACCACAGCCTCAGGCGGCGCGATCCTCGTTGAGCCTGCTTTCACGGTCTCCGCCGCTGTTCTCGACCACAGGATCCCCTGCCTCGCCTTTGCGATGGAAGAGCGGTTGAAGGTGCAGATCATCAAGGAAGGCGTCGAGGCGCTGGGGCTCCCGGTCGGCCCCTGGCTCACCCGGTTCAAGGCAAGGATTCAGGAGCGCCCGGACCCGGGCGAACCCTTTCGGGTCATGTGGAAAAATCAGCAGGGGGGCAGCGGAGAAGAGATCTTTCCGATCGGAGAGCTGTCCCGAAAAATTGCACGGACCGGGCGGGGAGTGAAGATCGCCTACGTGACGGACGCCACAGGCTCCTCAGAAAACGCCGCCCTCATCACCGCACTGTCAGCCGATGCCGACATCCTCTTCATCGAGGGGGCCTTTCTCTACGAGGACCTTTCCATCGCCCGCAAGACGTTCCACCTGACAGCGCGGGAGGCCGGGGCTCTGGCGAGGAAGGCCGGCGCAAAAAGCCTCCAGCTCTTCCACTTCTCCCACCGCTACACCGGGCGCGAAGCCGAGCTGATCGACGAGGCCCAGGCCGCCTTTCACGACGACAGCCTCTCCGTCGATCAGGAGAAGGCAACCAAGGCAGAAGACCCGCCAGAGACCCCTGTCACTCGATGAACTGCATGTCGTGGAGTTGGCTGAAGCGGCCCTTCCGGGCCATCAGGTCCTCCCGCGAGCCGGACTCGATAATCCGCCCGCCCTCCATGACGTAGATCCGGTCCGCCTTCCGGATGGTGCTCAAACGGTGGGCCACGACGAGGATCGTCCGGGTCCCCCGCAGATTGTCGATCGCCTGCTGCACCATTCGCTCGCTCTCCGCATCCAGCGCCGAGGCCGCCTCGTCCAGGATCAGAATGGCGGGATCGACCAGGATCGCGCGGGCAATCGCGATGCGCTGCCTTTGACCGCCGGAAAGCAGGGTGCCCCGGTCTCCGATGACCGTCTCGTACCCCTTCGGCTGCGCCAGGATGAACTCGTGCGCATTGGCATCCCTGGCCGCCGCGATCATCTCCTCCTCCGGTGCATCCGGACGGCCGAAGCGGATGTTGTTGGCGATGGTGTCGTGGAAAAGCAGCGTTTCCTGGTTGACGATCCCGATCTGCCGGCGGAGCGATTCGAGCGCCACCTCGCGGATATCCCAGCCGTCGATGGTGATGCGCCCCCCGGAGACATCGTAAAACCGCGGGACCAGATCGAGAAGCGTGCTCTTGCCGGCGCCCGTCGACCCCACGAAGGCCACCATCTCCCCGGCCCTGACCTCGAAACTGAGGTCCTTCAGGATCATCTCCTCCGGATCGTAGCCGAATCGGACCTCCTCGAACCGGATGGCCTCTTTGTGCCGCGGGAGTTCCCGCGCCCCGGGCCGGTCCTGGATCTCGGGAACGGTCTCGAGGATCGTGAAGACGCGCGCCGTCGCCCCCTGCAGGGTTCGCAGGTTGTTGCTGACCAGGGCCAGGCGCTTCACCGGGCTGTAAACCCGTGAAAAGGCATACACCATGGACATCAACTCGCCGAGGGAGTGGTCGAAGTAGATCTTGCCTGCGATCAGAACCCCGGGCAGGATCAGAAAGACCACCGAATCCATCATCGGACCAAGCCCGAGGTGCCAGCGGTTCCATCTCATCACCTTGCGGTAGAGCTCTTCGGCTTGGCGTCGGAACTTGCCGGTCTCATCCTCCCCTCTGTAAAACCCCTGGATCACCTTCATGCATCCGAGGCTTTCCTGGTAGAGGGCGGTCACCTCGGCGGTGGCGTCCTGGACTCGTCCTGAGTGCTTCTTGACCTTGCGCCCGAACATCCTGACCAGACCGACGATCACCGGCCCCACGATGAAGACCAGGAGCGTGAGCTTGTAGTTCATGAAGAGGAGATACCCGAGGAAGACCAGGGCCGTGATGGGGTGCTCGATCAGACCGAGAAGGATGTCCGAGACCAGCTGCTGCATGACCGTGAGATCGGCGGTCGAGCGCGCGATCAGCTCCCCGGACTTGCGCTTGTTGTAAAAGCTCAGGGGCAGGCTGACGAATTTTTCGAAGAGGTCGATCCGGAGGGAGCGCACCGCCCGGTTCGAGAAGGCGGCGGCGGCCAATCCGCTCAAGTAGGTGGTGATGGACTTGAAAAAGACGGCCGCGAACGCGACCAGGGTCAATATTACCAGAAGGTGATTGGGCGAGACGCCGTCGACGAGGACCTTTTCGGTCTTCCGCCAGTCGGTCCAGGACCCGCCCTCGAAGCTGATCCAGGGGATCTTCCACGAGACCGGATCGGTTCCGCTCTTCATCCCTTCGTCGACGAAAGGCTGAAGGAGGTAGGCCGGCACGATCACGAACACGGCCGAGACCGCCGTCAAAACCAGGGCGCAGAAAACAAGGCCCCTATGCCGGCGAACGTACCCGGCGATCTCCTTTCCCAAAATAAGATTCAGCATGGTGTCTTTTAATGTTCGTCCGGCCGGTGGCCTTGCCGCTTCCAACTGGAACCGATCTCTTCCGGACCCTCGGTGCCGCCGCTCCCCGCCCTGCAGGCCGCCCAAACCAGCCGGAAGCGCACCGCGCTTCCCCCGCAAAGGCTTGGACACCCGGTTTCCTCAGAGGTCTGCGCCCCGCACCGATCCGGAAGGCTGACCCCTTAAAGCCGTCGCACGATTCGACAGGATTGCCCGTGTGCGGGCGGCATCTCCCGGACGCGCCGCGTCAGAGGGCGCCGATCAGCCTCGCGATGACGATCCGCTGAACCTCCGAGGTCCCCTCCCCGATCTCGAGGAGCTTCTGATCCCGATAAAAGCGTTCGATATCGTACTCTTTCATCAGCCCGTAGCCCCCATGCAGCTGGACGGCATGGTTGGCAGCCCGGTACATGACTTCGGAGCAATGCAGCTTCGCCATCGCCGCCAGTTTCGAAAACGGCTGATTGTTGTCTCTGAGCCAGCAGGCCTTGTAAAGCAGAAGCCGTGCGCATTCGATCTCCAGAGCCATGTCCGCCAGTTTGAAGGAATTGACCTGGAAATTGGCAATCGGTTTGCCGAACTGAACCCTTTCTTTGCTGTATTTCAGGGCCATCTCGAAACAGCCCTGCGCCCCCCCGAGCCCCATCGCCCCGATGGAAAGCCTCCCACCGTCGAGGGTCTGCATCATTTGATAGAAGCCGTGGCCGCGCGGTCCCAGCCGGTTCTCCTCAGGGACCCGACAGTCGTCGAAATAGAGCTCGCTCGTGTTGGAGGCGCGCCACATGAGCTTCCTATGCATCTCGCGGGCCTCGTAGCCCGGGGTTCCCTGCTCCACCAGGATGCAGGAGAGCTCGGGCCGGCCGTCTTCCCGGGTGCCGGTGCGGCAGAGGACCGTAGCGCCTGCGCTGATGCGGGTCGACGCATTGGTGATGAAGATCTTGCTGCCGTTGATGACCCACGAATCGCCGTCGAGCACCGCGTTGGTCCGAGAGTTGCCTGCATCCGAACCGGCATTCGGCTCCGTCAGCCCGAAGCCCCACAGGGCCTCGCCCGAACAGAGCCGGGGGAGGTGTTTACGCTTCTGCTCCTCGCTGCCGAAGTAATAGAGCGGCCCGATCCCGAGCGAATTCCCGGCTGCCACGGTGGCCGCATGGGAGCCGTCGACGCGCGCCATCTCTTCGGTGGCGATGATATAGGAGAGGTAATCCATGCCCTGGCCGCCGTACTCTTCCGAGACGAACATCCCGAAGAGTCCGATCTCGGCCATCTTGGACATGGTCTCGTAGGAAAACTCCTCCCTTTCGTCCAGTTCCCTCGCTACCGGCTTGATCTCCTTTTCGGCAAAATCCCTGACAGATTTGCGCAGGATCTCCTGGTCCATGGAAAGACTGAAATCCATAAGCCCTCCTTCCAGTCATTGGGGTCATTCCGGAGGGACGACCACCCGTTGTCGCCAATCAACACTGGGCATCGCGGGAGTTGGACGGTCTCCCCCCGCAGCAGCGCCCGGCCTTCCAGCCTGCGGATTCAAACGACCTGTCTACCACGTCAGCCTCAGAAGGGGACTGATTCTGGGCATCATATAGACATAGCTATCAATGATTGTCAATAAGAAAAAAGATTATATTAAAATGCGCTAAAATACATTTAAAGAGGCTCCATTTCTTCTCTTAGCCCTCTGCTGTGGAAAACACCAAATATTATAAAACAATTCCTGCTCCAACCGGAAAATGATATGGGCACCCAGAATTATGGTTCTTTCATAGCCGCTTCGACCTGATGAATTCCCTTGACAACCCCCTCTTTTCTTCAGTATACCAAATCTTAAGTATTTTAAAAATATTTTTGTCCTTGGGACGGGAAGCACTCTATGAACCTTGGCACTCTGATCCGCCGCTATCGAAAAGAGCAGAAGCTGACCCTCAAGGCCTTGGCCCACAAAGCCGGCATCTCCGAGGGGTTTCTGAGCCAGGTCGAAAACAGCGTGCACTCCCCTTCCGTCGATACACTCGTCAGCCTGTGCCGGGCGTTGGGGGTCAACGCCGGCGATCTGTTGAACCAGGTGGAAGAGCAGGAAAGGCTGACCGTCATCCGCAAGGACCAGTGGGACGAACAGGAACTCCCGCACAGCGGCTTCGTCACGAGGCGCTTTTTCGCGCCGGAAAACCGCACCGTCATCGACTGCGCCGTCCTGATTCTCGACCCCAAGGCCTCCATCCCGGCAAGGAAAAACATCCGCAACGGGCAGGAGGTCCTCTGCATCCTCAAAGGGTCGCTGGAACTCCTGCATGGAGACCAAACCCTTCAGCTCTACGAAGGGGACTCTGTTCAATTCTGGACGGACAGCGGCAGCCAGCGCATCGCCAACACCAGCGGCGCCGCTGCCGTCGCCCTGTGGGTAGGAACGATTTAGCAGCGTGTACCATGGCCTTTTCAAGGCCTGCCGTCTCAGGGAACAAGGGGAAGGGAAAAAGGTTTGCCTGCCCGCTTGCTTGTGAAAACGTTCTTTATTGGACTGCACGCGGCCCGATGAGAGTGCCGCCGTGCCTTGGGAGAGAAAGGAGGACGGAACTTGATTACCTTCAGCGACAGACAATTGAAAACACCGAAGCTTATGAGGCCCGTTTACCTCGTCACCGCCGGGCAGTCGAAGTTCGACCGCGCCATCCCCGAAAAGCGGACCGAAGAGCTCTGCATCGACGCCTTGGCGATGGCCGCCCGCCTCATCGACAAGACCCCGGCCGAGCTGAAACGATACATCCACAGCTGCTATTACGGCCATTTTGCGGACCACTTCGGCGACCAGCTCCTCGGCGAGGCCGTCATCCATGACCGCCTCGGCCTGGACCCGCTCGGCAACATCGGCGTCAAGACCGGCGGCGCCACCGGCGGGTCGACCCTCTGGGAGGCGGTGAAGGCCGTCGCCTCCGGGTATTCGGACTGTGCGCTCGCCATGGGCTGGGAGCGCATGGACGAAGTTCCGACGGACGAGGGGAACCACCTGATCTCCTGCGCCGCCGACAAGGACTGGGAAACGCCGCTGGGTCACATCTACACAGGTTATTACGCCGTCATGGCCCAGAAGTACTGGCAGGTCTTCGGCCGCGAGGAGGAATCCTTCCGCCGCACCCTGGCGGAGATCTCCGTCAAGCACCACGGCTACGCCCGGTTCAATCCGTTCGCCCAGGCGCCGATGAAGATCACCGTCGAGGACGTCCTCAAGTCTCCCGTGGTAGCTTACCCGCTGCGGGCCTTGGACTGCTGCCTCATGAGCGTCGGCGCCGCCTGCGCCATCATCTGCGACGAGGACACCGCCCTGGAGCTGACGAAGGGCACCAAGAACAAGCCCCTCAGGATCTGGGTCGCCGCCGGGAGCCACACCCTGCGGCCCGCCTGTCGTCGCCACATGGAGATCCCGCTCCTTCCGCACGAGTCGGCCGACCAGTATGCCGACCTCGCCGAACGGTTCCCGGGCGGAGAGCGCTATCCGGGCTTCACCGGCTTTCTGGGCGCCCGCATGTGCACCTACTATGGCTACAGGATGGCCGGCATCCACAACCCCATGGACGACCTGGACGTGATCGAGCTCCACGACGCCTTCACCATCAGCGACGTCCAGACCTATGAGGACGTCGGCCTGCGGCCCTACGGCGAGGGGCGGACCTACGTGGAATCCGGCGACTGCTACCACACCAACCCGCACACCGGCAAACCCGGCCGTCTGCCGTCGAACCTCTCCGGCGGCCTGATCGGCTGCATGCACGCGGTGGGTGCCACCGGCATCATGCAGACCTTCGAGGTCGCGCTCCATCTTTGGAACCGCTGGGCGGAGCTCCACGGCGACCCGGACCTCTGGAAGGCCTTCAACCGCAAAAAGCCCGATGACTGGCAGGATCTCCAGGTGAAAGGCGCCAAGCGCGGCATGGCCATCAGCCACGCCGGGGTCGGTTCGCATGTCACTGCCACCATCCTGATGGACCCGGACCATCTCCTGAAACCCGATGCCTGATGAATGAGAGGAGGACACCTCGATGAGTATATTTGGAACCGTCGTTGTCAAAAGGGGGCAATACAAGATCAAGGGGGACTTCCACACCATCACCCCCAACATGCCGATCCGGAGCGAGGACGAGAAGTGGCATCTCGTCGGCGTCACCAACCCGAGATGCATGACCTACATCCACACTTACGGCGGCGAGGCCGTCTTTTTCGAAAACCTGTCCAAAGGCAAGATCCACGGCAGCCGCTGCGACAACCCGGACTGCGAGTTCCCGGGCACCGTCTACCTGCCGTTCCGGATCCATTGCCCGGACTGTCTGCAGCGCAACACGGTCGTGGATCTGACCGAAGTCTGCAAGACGACCGCCACCATCCACACCTTCATGGTCTGTGAGCGATCCGGGGCCTTCAACACCCTCGACAAGCCGATCAAGTTCATCAACGTCGAGTTCGAGGGCGTCTCGACGATCCTCATGAGCTACCTTTCGGTGGGCGACCCGAAGATCGGCATGCGCGTCGTCCCGATCTTCCAGACCCTGGAGCCGACTTACACCATCACGGACTTGTCCTGGGTCCCGGAAGGCACCCCTTCCTCCAAGCTGCCTAAAGGGTTTACGTTCGGATGATACTGAACAAATGCGGGGCGTGAACTAGGCCGCCCCGCATTCAAAGCGAAACGGGGAAGACACCCTAAAATAATGGAATTCACAGACAAAGTTGAAAAACAATACCTGGAAAACGAGGGGGAAAAATACCACCGGACCATACACGGTATTCCAGAAAACGCATTTCCTTGGGTGGCAAGACTTCGCGTCAGAAAGATCCGTTCTTTTGTCGAGAAACAGGACGTTGTCTTGGAATACGGTGTTGGAATAGGGTGGAATATTGCCGAATTGCAGTGCAAAAAACGAGTGGGATACGACCTGTCTGCTCACCTTCGGGAGCCTCTGGAAAAGCGTGGAATAGAATTCATATCTGATTTGGATGCCTTTCCAGATGAGCATTTCGATGTCGTCTTATGCCATCACGTGCTCGAACACACCGGAAACCCGCCGCAAACGTTACTTGATATTCAGCGCAAATTGCGCAGAAGCGGCAGACTGCTTCTGTTCGTTCCATTCGAGAGAGGCAGAAAATACCATCACTACGAACCTCGGGAGCCAAACCACCATCTGTATTCATGGAATGTTCAAACACTTGGGAATCTGATCGAAAAAACCGGTTTCGAAGTGGTGTCAGGAACCGTTCTCCCCTTCGGCTACGATCGATTTTCAGCTGTTTGGGCCACGCGTTTGCACATGGGGGAATTCGGATTCAAATTCATAAGGAAAATGCTCCTTCTCCTAAAATCCGAATCGGAAGTCTTCATCCTTGCCAGAAAAGAACAGGACAGTGCCCACCAGCCAGGATGAAAACCTGCCGCAAGGCCCAGAATCTTCTAGCCCCTTGGAGAGAGCGGCAGAGGCCAACTCCTTGAAAGCCTGCAGGCGATCACCAAGCACCATGCAGCATAGACGAAGCCCGCCGTGCCCAAAGCCCACGCCACCCCTTCCGGACCATACCACAGCGGCAAAACAATACTGAAGACTGCTGCGATACCTGTCGCGATAAACTTTGGCAAAATGTAAAGCTTTGGCCGATTTGCCAGCATGCCGAAGCTGGTAAGCGTGTGTCCGAAGTAGTACAGGGACCACGCGGCTGTCAGGCCAGGCAGCAGGTAGGAAAAAGCCGTATAGGAACTACCGCTCACCAGCAGTACGATTTGCTCGTGGATCAAGGCATATCCGGCTATCAGACACCCGCAGCAAGCGACATAGATCAGCGCCATGAAGAAAAGCAGCCGATTCCCTGCCCGAAGAGCCTTTCCTGAATCAAGGGCGCCGGCGCGTTGATAGGCGATGGGAGAAAAAAGCATTCCCAAAAAGCCCGAGATGAGGATCAGAGGGTACATCGCCAGCTGCCCGGCGACGGAAAAGGCACCGACCACCTCAGAGCCGAAATGGTATTGGAGAGACCAGCGGTCACATGACTCGTACAGCCAACTGAAAACACCGTAAACGAAAAACGGCCATGAAAAAGAGAAAAGGTCTTTTCCGAGATTACGCTTTTCAAGCCCGCTCATTTCCCCGGTTGACCTCAGGCCGCCAGTGATCCTTTTTTGATAAATGCGGTCGATCACGATTAAACCAGCAAACGCCGCACCCAGATATCCCAACAGGACCCAGTTCGCATCCGGAGAGAACAGCAAAATCAGCCCGATTCCAGAAAGAGGTTTCAGAAAAGCAATCCCTGTTGTTACGATGGCAATGGCTTTTCTCTCTCGTGCAGCCATCAGGGCCAGCATGCGTGTCCAGGACTGCCCGGTGAAAATCCCCACCAAAAGGGACAGACCCACCAACAGGCTCCACTGCCGCCCTTCGAAGAAGAAAACCCCTCCAACCGCGAGGAGCGTCACCACCAGCATTGCCCGGGTCAGGATCGTGCTCATTCTCCAGGAAGAATGCACAAATTCCTCCTGCTGGCCCCGCTGCTGCGAGAGGGACCAGAATCGCATCACTCCTTGGGCTAGGGGACCGTACACCTGAGCCGCCACCGCCTGGATCAAGGTGGTGGCCAGCATCAAACGGCCAAACTGTGCCGGTTCGAGGTAGAGGGTCAGGATCTTGACCGCAAAGATGGCGCCCGCCGCAATCCCGGCCTGCCCAAGGAACGTCCAGGCAGCCTCGGATCCCAATCTGGCAAGGCGGGAAAGGGAACGAAGAGATGTGTCGTTTGCCGCCAACGGAAGACCGCCTAACCCGAGTTTGCCATTTTTTATAAAGAGACAAGATTTCCGTATGTTAGCCGATTCTATGGCCACCCCTCATTCTACTGTCGCGATGCTTTTCAGCATGGGGACCTGTTTCAGTCCCAGGTGATGCTCAATCTGCTAATGTTCGAATTCTATGCTGCTGCGCTGAGGCTGGTGCTTGCGCTGAACCCTGCGCTGTCCTTTGAAATTGAACTCGATGGTCAGGTGTTGGTGATTCGAGAAAATATCATTGACAGTCAGAAATGAGCAATGGTCGCCATACAGGCGCATCTTATGTTCAATGGCGTGCAGGATTAGGACGTTGCGGCGAACCAAAAATCATCTCCCCGCTAAAGCTTCCTCTCCTAATGATCCGCTGAAAACTCTCATTTCCGGATTGGAAACCGGCTCCTAGCGGGCAATCATTTCCTGTTGACAAGGGGAGCATTACGCGTTTCTAAAAAACCCTTGCGTTCCAAGGTTGGGCTTGCTACCTTCCTGTCAGGAAGGAGGCAAGACCATGGGTACGGATCTCATCATTCGCGGCAGACAGATCGGATCGAAAGAACTGATTCAGATCCGATCGGTTATCGCCCGACAATGGACTCAGGGCCGTGTGGCCATTTCCAGGGAGCTCTGCCGGCTGTGGAACTGGCGGCAGGAAAACGGCCACCTCAAAGGGCA
>ENA-OSEO01006317-OSEO01006317.1-sediment-metagenome-genome-assembly--contig:-NODE-6317-length-10717-cov-3.717575_pt1 | contig 10717 bp, 10 predicted proteins | sample MGYA00237883_ERZ534232 | MGnify/ENA metagenome assembly ERZ534232
GAGCCCATAGTTGATGATAGTCGATTTCAAATCGACCCAAATTAAACCCCTTGACTTATAGTCGAGGGTAGTTCAGTTAAACCAGAAAGTTGCGTTGTAAGATGTACGCCCATAAGAGCGTGGAGACTCATGAGGGATTGATAGATTTTTTATTGTTTTCATCTCCCAGATGATGTAATAAAGAAACAAATTTATTATGAGGGGGAAAGTTTACATGATACCAAAAATAAAGAGGGTTCTCTATACAACGGATCTTTCGGAGAATTCCGCGTATGCCTTTCGTTACGCAGTAAACACAGCCGAAAAACACGATGCAGAGATAATCACGCTGCATGTCATTGAGGCAATACCCCCGGCGGTACGTGCATACTCAATCGAAAGAGATATTAAACTCTTCCGAACAAATGCCTTGGATGAGTTGAGCCGCCGTCTTGACGAATTCTGCGAGAGCGAACTTCGGGAAAGACCGGAATGTATGAAGAGAATCAAGCGTACCAAGGTGGAGGAGGGATACCCGGCGGAAGTAATTCTCAGGGTCGCGGATGAGGAGAACTGTGACATCATCATTATGGGAACGCATGGGAAGGGAATCATCACACAGACCTTCCTGGGGAGCGTCGCCGAGCGGGTCCTGAGGCGGACTAGGAAACCGGTTTTCATTATCCCGCTGCCGCCTGATATGTAATCAATAGTATGAGTCCCCGGCCTGCCCATGTGCGGGCCGGGGGAACAGGTCCACAACAGCATCCACCGTTCGTCCCGTGTCAATCCCTTTTCCTGAAGACCGTTCCATTGAATGTCGCGATCAGTTTTCCCCCGGTTGTTACTTCAATCCTATACACACCCGTCCGTTTTGTGGAATGCACCCGCCTGGCTTCGGCGGTAACAAGGTCGCCTACCTGCGGCGCCCTGAGAAAAGAGCCGCTCACGTCGAGGGCGTAGGAGGGGAAATGGTCGCAGTTCGAGGCAGCACTGAAGGCCACATCGGCCAGACTGAAGATGAGCCCGCCGTGCGCCACACCGAGGAAATTGAGCATCTTCTCCGTGATCTTCACCAAGCAGACAGCGCGACCATTTTCAACCGCATCGATCCGTATTCCCAAGGACGCAGCGTAGGGCTCCTCCCCCACCTTTTTCATAATCTCAGAAGATGTCATGGTGTTTTCAAAATCACCCTTTTAGAGGTGGCGGGCGGCCTTCTTCCCGGCCTCCTCGTCGACGAATGATAAAAGGATTGCCCCCGCCACAAAAAGGACGGCGATCGAAGTTATGCTCACGCGGGAGGCGATGTCGCTCGAATATCCCATCGCTCTGACCAGGAGGGCTGTCGCTCCGAGGAAGACAGGGCCCGCAACCACGGAAAACTTGCCGATAAGATTGTAGAACCCGAAGAATTCCCCCGACTTGTCGGGCGGTATCATCTTGGCGAAGAGAGAGCGGCTCAGCGCCTGGATCCCTCCCTGGACCAGGCCGATGACAATGGCGAGGAGATAGAATTCGTACGCTCTCGTGATGAAGGAGGCGTAAATCGTCACGCAGAGGTACACACCGATGGCGATGTAGATGGACCGTTTGGTTCCAATCCTCCCTCCCAGATATCCGAAGGCGATTGCCGACGGGAACCCCACGAACTGGGTGATGAGGAGCGCTAGGATCAGGTCGTCTGAGTTGAAACCGATCGACATGCCGTAATCCAGCGCCATACGAATGATCGTATCGACACCGTCAATATAGAGCCAGTAAGCGATGAGAAAGAGAAAGATCACCCGCAGGTGGCGGATCTCTTCAAATGTCCGCCTCAGTTGGCGCAATCCTGCCAGGATGACGGCTCCCACCGCACCGCTCTTTTGAGGCGCCGGCTCCCGAACAAAGAGAAATACAGGGATCGAAAAAAGAGCCCACCAGATCGCTACGGACAGAAAGGAGAAACGCACGGCCGCCCCCGCGTCGGCGAATCCGAACATCGCCGGTTTCAGAGTCATCAGGACATTGAACGCAAAGAGGATGCCGCCTCCGAGGTATCCCAGCGAGAAACCCAAAGCAGACACGAAGTCCATCCGTTTCTCAGACGCGACCGCAGTGAGAAGGGAATCGTAGAATATGTTCCCTCCCGAGAAACCAATCGTCGCCAGGACATAGACCGCGATGGCCAGTACCCAGTCTCCCTGAGCAACCATGTAAAGGGATGCCGTCATCACTATGCCGATGAAGGCGAAGAAGAGGAGAAATTTTTTCTTCGCGCTTCCCTTGTCGGCGATGGCGCCCAGTACGGGAGCGCAGAGCGCGACGACCATTCCCGCGATCGAGTTGGCCAGGCCGAGCTTCGCCGTGCTCTCCACGGGATCGACCCCGGCGCTCCAGAACTTTTTGAAGAAGATCGGGAAAAAAGCCGCCATCACTGTCGTGGCGAATGCCGAGTTCGCCCAGTCGTAAAGGGCCCAGCTTACGATCGATTTTCTGTTGTCAAGCTCCATCGGAAGTTCCTCGATTTACCCCTCTCAAAGGATCGCGGCAGGATTGCCCGCAATAGGCCCCCGTTGGTCTCACAATGATCTGTGTGGGTCTTTACCCTATGGAGAGCAATCGCTTCCGCGCGAGCCGTGTCTCCACCTTGACCCTCAACCCCGCGTCCTCCCCGTAAAAAATCGCCCGTGCCATACCCGAATATTTGTTCTTGATAGTACACCTGTTTTGATAATTGTCAATTAATTCTGAAGCGATATATGATCACTCGTTGGCTTTCCGCTCCTCTTCCGGTTCAATCCCGGACTCTCCAAGGTCAGGAATCGATAATCATGGTATTTCACTGTAAAATCTGTATTTGACATACGATTGACATGGTGTTATTCCCTCTTTACTAAAAGTGTGTAGATAGGCGACTGTGCCTGTGGGCACACCTCATCCGGCAGAAAAGACCGGGCATAATCGGCAGCACCGAACGGGGCATGGGTCAACAGTATGGACGTGAAGGCACAGAAGGGGAAAGAAACACCTGACTTTCCATCAAAACCGCGGGTCCTGATCATCGGACCTAACGCGCTCCAGAATGAGCTCCTGGCCCGGTTCCTTGAGAAGGAAACAGGTCTCCCGTGTTCATTCAGGCCTGAACTGGACGGGAACGTCATCTCCGGGGGCGCGTCTGCCGGATGCCTGTTGCTCCTTGACTGCCGGGGCACTGAGCTGGGGCATCTATGGGCCATGATTGAACGCGGCCCGGCGGTCAACGCGACGGGATGCCATATCGCCCTTTTCAACATTGACCCGCATACGGGAAGAGAAAAAGAGGTGATGGACCGGGGTATCCATGGCATTTTTTACCTGGGCGAGCCTCTGGACATGTTTCCCCGGGGGGTGAGGGCGATGCTCGACGGCGAGATGTGGTATTCCAGAAAAGCCCTCTCCAAGCGTATCATGGAGCCCGGCACGGGTCGCACGGCATCCTCTCTCGCAGCCGCCGATATCCTGACCTCCCGGGAAAAGGAGATCCTTATCGGCATTGCGTCCGGGGCCAGCAACGAGGACATAGCAAGCGATCTTTCCATAAGCCCCCACACGGTCAGAACGCATATCTATAATATCTACAAAAAGATCAACACAACGAATCGCCTGCAGGCCATGCTGTGGGTCGCGAAGTATCTTTGAGACAATCCCCTCCCCCTGTGAAGGGAGAGGAATAGGCGGTTCGGCTGAGGAATTTTTCAGGATAGCAACTTCTTCGTATGCCTCTGCACGAGAATGATGAGATAAGAATCATACCCTTTTCGTATTGAACTCCATCGGGCGAATTGTTACAGTTTCACCCAATGGAGCGGGAAGCCTCCGCGAGGGGTACAACCGGTTAACCACAGAAGGACAGAAGACCATGCCTGGACTTGGAAAAAGAAAATTGGAGCGATTTCCCCTGGAGTTGCCCGCCCGCATTTTTGTGGATTGTGACGGGACGGGAACCGATTGCCTCGACGCCGTCACCATTGATATTTCAGCGGGCGGAGCGTTCTTTCATACCGATAAGCCCCTCCCGGTGGGAACCCAGATGGAGGTTGACCTCATACTCCCCCTCGATGAACTGAAAAAAATCGAGGGGAAACGGGCTAATATCAAAGTCAAGGGAGCGGTAATCCGCACGGGAGAGCGGGGGATGGCAATACTCTTTGACAAGAAGTACCGGATATCACCCATAGCGGAGTAACAAAGAGACTCCTGCCGTAGCGAGGGGGGAAAGAAGGAGAGAAAGCGGTGGCTACGCAAAAAGTATGAGAGACCCTTTTTCTACTACTTTGTGCGTAGATAAAATAATCAGCAAAATACGTAAATATTCAGTTACCATTCGTATTGACCGTATGCCGGGGGGGCGCTACACTCCGCCATACAATGAGACGTAAATTTCATTTACCATAATGCGAGGTTTATCATGAAAACATTAAAACGATTGGCGTGCGTGGCGGTGGTGGCCGGGATGATGACCTTCCTGTGGGCCCCATCGGGGATGGCGGCGTTTTATGAGACCAGTGACACGTTCAGTACCGCTAACGAGGCTGTCACCCTTGAATACTGGAATACCGATTGGGGAGTTCTGAACAGCGTAACCGTTTCTTTCGACATGGACATCCTGTCGTCCAACTTTACGCTGATTAACAACACCGGGAATCCGGCATCAGGGACCGCGAGCTTTAATGTCACTGCCGCTTTGACCAGTCCGGGTGTCCCGCCCCTCCTGACCGCGGCGTTTACCACGATCGGGTCGGGGGCCGACGCACTGGCGGACAGCAATGATTTTATATACAATCTTGCCCATGGCGAATCGGTAGAGCTTGGTGGCCTCCACTATACGGATTCAACAACGGGACTGGTTGGCGGCGCGTTTACAGCTTCATACGAGGGTGTTGGCACCTATACCTTTAATGTGGCGGTCAACCAGAACGTCTCATTCGCAGGACAGGCGGTAACCGCCATGATTGATCCCGCGAGCGATTACTCGGGGACGGTGACGGTCTCCTACGACTACACCGGTGACGGCCCTCCGGGTGCGCCCGTACCCGAACCGGGGACGATGCTTCTTCTGGGAGTCGGCCTGGTCGGCCTGGTGGGGGCGAGCAGGAGAAAGGCCCACAAGTAGCGATACCGTAATGTCATGATAACCCGCTGATACACCTCGAACGGCGCAGTCTGTAAGGACTGCGCCGTTTCCGTCCGTACCGGCACACACCACCGCGCAGTGTTGTCGAATCATCCGCTAGAAATTCACGAAATCCCGTTTGGCGTCCAGGACTTTTGCCAGGTATCTCCTTCCCTCGTCGCTGGGTAGTTCCGTCCGAAGGGCGGTAAAGACATCCCGAGGGGACATGCTGTTGATCCGATTGGGCGCCCGGTCCCTGTCGGGATCAAAGGTGCGAAGGACAGTGCCCGCTCCCGCATTGTAAGCGGCGATAACGCAGTACTCCCGCGAGACGGGGTCATTGATCTCCCCCAGGTACCGGTCCTGCAGCAGATGAAGATAGGCGGTTCCGTACCGGATGTTATCCTCAGGGCTGAGAAGAAGCTCCCTTGAGGGGATGCCATCCGTGCTGGTGAGAAACCGATGGACATCCTGCCCCGCACTGGCGGGGACGACCTGCATCAGCCCGAAGGCCGGGGCGTGGCTCACCGCGTAGGGATTGAAATCGCTTTCGGTCTTGATGATGGCATAGATGAGGTTTTTGCTGACCGAAAAGTCCTTTGCGAAGCGTTCAACAAGGGGACGGTACTTGAGGGCCCGTACCTCATGATGATCCTTCACCATCCGGATCACCACATAGGTGACATCCTTTGTCTCCTCACCGGCCTCAATCCGCCGGGTACGCAGCTCATTTTCGATGAGATGGTCGGCAAAAACCTCGGCCCGCCAGGACCACCGGATCGCCTGCCCCTGTTGGTCCGTAACCTCGCCGTAGAGAAAAGGCATCTGTCCCAGTGCAACGGTGCGGGCGGAATAGATATCCACGGCCCGGGGGTCCTCGGGGGTCAGAAGGGTGGTAACAATGGCGCTCTTGAGGCTTTTCAGGGGGTTGTCCGGATCGAGGGTCTCGACGGTGATCTCTCCTCTGTCGAAATCAACCGAGGCGCGCGACAGATAGTTCTGTGTGTATTTCACATATTCTTTCGGGGTGGGCTCCTTGACCTCCCGATCTCCCCACTCGCCGCCCACGGCACTTCTGAATGCGGCGACAATCTTCGCGGTTTCTCGCTGGAGACGCCGGATGTCCCGCTCCAGCGCATCCGGGTTCGCGGCATACCGGACCGCCTTTTCGGCAGCCATCCGCTGGGCGGACGCAACATCCCCCGTCGCCACAATCCGCCCCACGCGGGCCACTTCTCCCGCTGAGCACCCCAGAACAATTGCTCCAACGGACAGTATCAGCACGATCTCCTTCATGCCGCACACCGTTCTCCTTCATCATCGCGCAACAGATCGATTACATGCATTGATTCCTCAGTTCCGACTTTCTAAAACCTTCCGGCGGGCATAGTACCGGGATACGTGGCTGATGGCCCTGAGCGCGTCTTCGAGATCATCGAAGACGGGAACACCCTCGCTCAGAAAAGCGGCTCGCGCCTCACGCAGCATTTCCTCGATATCCAGCGATTCGATTCCCTGCTTGATATTAGGGGTGACAACGATCACCGGTTTGCCCGTCACGGCAACCACCTCTCCCACGGCGGCGGCAAGTTCCCTGAAAGGGGTGACATCCTTGACTGGACAACCGGAGAACAGCGCCATCGATTTGTAGTGGTAGAGGAGCTGGATCAGGATCTGAAGATCAACATTTTCATCCCTAGCCGCCGTGAGAAGCACCTCTTTCAGTATATGCGGGGGCACGTAAGGATTCGCCACATCGATGGGGTTCCGGGCGCTTGAACCGGGCCGGGGAAGTATCTCCATGATCGCGTCGGTAATGGCAGGGTCGAGGAGGGGAAGTTGTATGCCGAAGGCCTCGGCGGAGTCGCCGGCGGCGATCCCCAAAGCGCCGCCTCCGCCGGCAACGGTGATCCCACGGTAGATCCGTTCAGGGAGCATCGAAAAGGCCAGGCTGGTCTGGGCCAGTTCCCACAGGCTTGAAACCTGAACGGTATTGCACTGCCGGAGAACCGCCTCCCAGATGACCCTGTTTCCTCCCATGGACGCCGTATGGCTGGCAACGGCCCGGCCCCCCGCCTCCGAAAGGCCCCCCTTATGAACGATGACCGGTTTCTTCTTCGTCACCCTTCTAAGAGCATCGCAAAAAGCAGGGCCGTTCTTCACCCCTTCAGTGTATGTGGCAATAACCTTTGTCTCCGGATCATTCCCGAGGTAGTCGAGCAGTTCCACCTCACGCAGGTCTGCCCCGTTTCCGAAGCTTACTACCTTGCTGAATCGAACGCCCATCCATTTTCCGATATGGGAGAGATCAATCGCCATCCCCCCGCTCTGGGCGAGAAAGGCAACCGGTCCGCTCTCCCGTGAGAGATCGGGCCCCGGGAGCAGGGTCAGCCCGCTCCGGGGACAGTAAATACCGAAACAGTTGGGGCCGATAACCCGGATCCCCTTCCCGGCAATTTGTCTGATCTGTTCTTCAAGAGCGACTCCTTTGGGGGTTCCCAATTCGCTGAAACCGGCCGAAAGGATCTCGGCGCCCGCGGCCCCTTTTCTTCTGCACGCCTCGAGGGCGTCGGGAACGGCTTCAGCGGGGACCGCGATAACGGCAAAATCTATTCGGGAGGGAATCTCCTCCACGGTTTTATATATCTTCATCCCGGCGATCTCTCCCCCCCGCGCGTTCACCGGGTATATGCTTCCCTCGAACCCTATTTCCCGGAGGGACATGAGAATCCCGCTGCCGAAACCGCGTCCCTGCGTAGACACGCCGACGATCGCCAGATGTTCAGGGTGAAAGATCCGTTCGAAAGGATCAGTATCACAGGACTTCTGCTCAACACACGTCATTCACTGCCCTCCTCGCTCCTCTATTGGCGCAAAAATAATACCCGACTACGTTGTCAGTGACCCGCCATCGACATAGATGGAATGGCCGGTAATATAGTTGGCCAGGTCGGAGGCCAGGAAGAGCACGGATCCGACGATCTCCTCCGGTTCCGCCAGACGGCCCATGGGGAGAAGTGATTCGACGTGCCTGGCGATATCGGGATTCGACCAGATAGGCTTGCTGAAATCGGTCCGCGTGAGTCCCGGACCAACGGCATTGACGAGAATTCCGAAGGGCGCCCACTCGCGGGCCATGCACCGGGTCAGCATCTTCAGGGCAGCCTTGCTGCAACCGTACGCAGCCATCCCCAGCTCCGCCTTCTCCGCTCCCACGGTGGTAATATTGATAATCCGCCCGCCTTTCTGTTCGATCATGACGCACGCCACGGCGCGGCTCAGAAGCCAGGCTGCCTTGACGTTCGTATCGAAGACTTTGTCCCAGCCGTCCTCGCGCAGTTCAAGGAGACTCCGCAGGAAGCTTCGGGCCGCGTTGTTTACCAGGATATCGATCCTGCCGAACTTGTTGATCGTCTCCTGAACGAGATTCTCGATCTGCTCCCCGACTGTCAGATCCGTTACCACAGGGAGCGACCGGCCTCCCAGAGCGATGATTTCCTTCGCCACCGTGTCGAGCTGTTCCGCCGTCCTGCCGGCAATAACAACGGAAGCACCCGCTGCCGCCAGCCCCAGCGCGATGGCGCGTCCGATTCCTCTTCCCCCGCCCGTGACGATTGCCACCTTTCCCGTAAGGTCAAACGTTGCTTCCATCGACAATTTCCCCCTTTGGTGCAATGTAGGAATGACGTGTTCATTGAGCGGCAGTATAGTGAAAGGGCGAGTTCCTGTCAACTGCCGTCCATTTCTCGGAATCTTTTCCATGTGGATACCGGCAATCCCTTTTCTCCACGTGGTAACTCCCCGAGAAAATCGTTTCCCGGCCGGTAAAAATATGGTAGTGCAGCTTGTCCTAACCAAGAGATAAAGAGAAAGATTTCATCACGACATGGCAATGTTCAAGATCGATCTCCATATTCACAGCGAGTTGGGGGGTGATTCAGACATAAAGCCGGATGAGCTTGTTACCTGGGCTCGAACCGCCGGTCTTGACGCAGTCTGCGTCACCGAGCATCACTCTCACGACCTCAGCGTTCCCTTCGATGAGATATCACGGAAGAGCGGTTTCCCGATTTTCCGGGGGATGGAATATCGGGCGGCTGAGGGGCATCTGCTCGTATACGGAGCCCGGATCAGCCGGGGGGATTTGCTTCCGGGACTTCCCATACAGGACGTAATCAACACGGTGCATCAGCGCGGCGGTGTGGCGATTCCTGCTCACCCCTACCAGAAAGACATGACCGGAAGGCTACTGGGAGACCTGGTTCTCGCTCTTCAGGGGCTCTATGCCCTCGAAGTTGCCAACGGGAGCGTCTCTTCGGCGGAGAACCGGCTCGCCCTGCAGGCTGCTGCAATGCTTGGTCTCAAGGGAATCGGAGGATCCGATGCCCATGGACCGGCGGCGGTGGGACAGGCGTACACCCTCTTCCCTTCAGCAGTCAGGACTGATCAGGAACTGGTCGAGATGCTCCGCCACGGGAATTACAAGGCACAGATCAATCACACCGGTTAAGCTCGGGCTGGTACCGTTGCTTCTCTTCACTTGACGGGAGAACATATTTCAACTACTCTGCCGGAACAATCATGACGGAGAAAGAGAGGGAGACGCAGATGGCACTGATCTCGTACACATCGGCACGGGAGCTTCTTGATCTTATGCATTCCCGAGCGATCACCCCCCTGGAGGTGATGGAAGACACGCTGGGACGGATCGATATGGCTAACCCTTCTCTGAACGCTTTTGTTTTGATAGATGGGGACCGGGCGATCGATGAGGCGAAAGCCGCGACCAAAACCCTTGCGGCAGGAAAAACCATCGGCCCCCTTGGGGGACTCCCCATCGGCGTCAAGGATCTGGAGGATGTCGGGGGGATGGTGACCAGTTTCGGGTCCGTCCCCTTCAGAAACAACGTGGCAAAGGGAGACTCCATCCAGGTGGGCCGTCTGCGCAAAGCGGGCGCCATCGTGGTGGGGAAAACCAATACGCCGGAGTTCGGCTCGACGGGATTCTGCAAAAACCGCCTCTTCGGGATTACCCGGAACCCTTGGAATCTTGAACGCACACCGGGAGGGTCCAGCGGCGGATCGGCCGCCGCAGTGGCCGCCGGTATGGTTCCGGTGGCGACGGGTTCCGACGGGGGAGGATCGATCCGGATTCCCGCTTCTTATACGGGATGTTACGGTTTCAAGCCCTCCTACGGGAGGATCCCCATGGGACCGCTCCCGATCCTCAACATGAATCCCATAACCACCCTGGGCCCCCTGACGCGGACCGTGGAGGATGCGGCCCTCTACCTTGACTGCGTGGCCGGATACCACCCGTCGGCCCCCGGTTCGCTTCCCCACCCCGGGTTTTCCTACTCCCACTCCCTGGAGGATATCCCCGCGCGGCTTACGATTGCCTTCAGCCCCACATTGGGGTACGCCACCGTGCAGCGCGATGTGATGGCGCGCGTCGAGGAGGCGGTTCACTCCTTCGAGGAGATGGGGCATACCGTGATCCTTTTGGAGGAGGCATTACCAAACGTTGTCAACGCCTGGTTGAAGCTTTTCAATCTCAACATTTACGGGGCTCTGAATGAAAACCTGGAGAAGTTTGGAAGT
>ENA-OSEO01006318-OSEO01006318.1-sediment-metagenome-genome-assembly--contig:-NODE-6318-length-10717-cov-3.094173_pt1 | contig 10717 bp, 7 predicted proteins | sample MGYA00237883_ERZ534232 | MGnify/ENA metagenome assembly ERZ534232
ACGGTACGTCCTCAAATGGTGAAGGATGTGCCATATTTCCCTCCTTTCTCAACTAGGGATCAGAATTTAAACCGGCCTGAAGCGCTCTCGAACCGTCCAAGTCAACACCTTTTATTTTCAGTTGGAGCTCTCGGGTCGTCTGATCCGAACGGGAACAGAAGGGAAAAGAATCTATGTTCTACAGCGCTGCTCTTATGCGCTTTCACATCATTGGTATTCTTGTTGACAAAACCCTATGGGTAAAGATAATTTACTAAATTGTAGGTTGGCGACTTCCTGCGAGCTATCTCATTACACCTGCATAGGCGTTCGTGAATACACCAGGTTACGAATTCTGCCCACGGCGTTCCATCGCCGGTGGGGTAAGCAGTTGATACTGATCCCCCTATTGGGCCAATCTTGATGATTTGACCCCTCTGCCGCGAAATCAAGGTTTTGATTTTCACTGTTCTTTCAGAAGATCGGATTCCAAATTAAGAGCCGACTTTGATTTGGAACTCCTGTCTCACAATAGAAGCCCTCGCAGGCTTTGTCAATTAATATTCAATAATTACAATAACTTATGCCGGAACAGGTGGCGGAACAGTTTACGGAACAGTTGATGAGGAAGCAGCGGCACGAGCCGATAAGACCATCTGGAGCCGATCTGGGCCCCTTTGACTGGATCGATGCCCGGGGTAATAATGGGGTGTCGAAATAGTTCGCCAAGTAGTTCACGGAACTGTTAAACGGATCGTTGGCTATGCTGGACGAATCTCTTTTTCTGGAAATCACGCAGATTTTAAAGAGATCCAGGGGTAAACCTATCGAATTGATGAGGTTTATCGACTGCGTCCACTCAATGAACAAGGAAGGGGAAACGGCCTCTTACCCTAAGATCGTTCGTAGGATGTGGCCCCAAGACTGGCAAAAAATCAAAAACAAAGTGGAATTTGAGCAGGCCAAGTGGGACCTTCTATCCAAGAGAAGGCGTGAGATCAACAGAAGAGTCTTTTCCAGCCCCATGTGTTTCCGGTTTTTCATCGAACTGTCGATGGAAAAAGAATTCAAGATTCTAACTGATCCCGAGGAGATATACGGGAAAAGGCTTAAGGAACTGGAATGGGCACTGACAAGGGAAACATCAAAATCCAAGAAGGAGGAGATTCTGGCGGAGATCGCCGCCAGTGCCGGGGCCAAACCGGCCGAAGAGGAAGCCGAAGAAGAGCTGGGCGAAGAGCCGGCGGCGCCCGGGATCAAAGCATATAAGGGCATCTGGGTCTTTGTGGAACAGACCGAGAGCAAGGCGGCTGAGGTGTCATGGGAGCTGCTGGGCGCAGGCGCTGAGCTGGCCGGGACGCTGGGGGTCGAGCTATGCGCCATCGTCCTGGGAGAAAAGGTGGAGCACCTCTGTCAGGAGGCGTTCGCCTACGGCGCCTCTAAAGCCTACCTGATAGACGACCCTGTATTTCATCATTACCGGACCGAGCCGTACTACAAGGCAATCTGCTACCTGGTGGAGAAATATAAGCCGGAAATCGTGCTCATGGGCGCTACGGGACTGGGACGGGACCTGGCCGGAGCGGTAGCCACAAGTCTGAGGACCGGGCTAACAGCGGACTGCACCGGGCTGGCAACCGACGATAGAGGATTCCTGCTACAGACGCGTCCAGCCTTCGGCGGCAACATCATGGCTACCATTCTGACAGAGCGCACGCGGCCCCAGATGGCGTCCGTCCGGCCGCACGTTATGCCCATGCCAGTCAGAGACAGCTCGCGCAGCGGACAGATCATCCGCGAAGCGATGCCCATCCGGGAAGAGGAGATACTGGCTAAAGTCCTGGGGATTATCGAAGACGCCAGGGGCGACAGCGAGCACGTGGACGTGGCGGTCGCCGATATAATAGTCTCAGGCGGACGGGGCATGCTGGCCAAAGAGAATTTCAGCGTGCTGCAGGAGCTGGCCAACGAGATGGGCGGCGTCGTAGGCTGCTCGCGCGCCGCAGTGGAAGCAGGGTGGATGCCCGTGGAGCGCCAGGTCGGCCAGACCGGCAAGACCGTCAGGCCTAAAATCTATGTTGCCTGCGGCATCAGCGGCGCCATTCAGCACCTGGTCGGCATGCAGGACTCAGATGTCGTCATAGCCATCAACAGGGACAGACAGGCGCCTATTTTCGAGGTGGCCCACTATGGGATTGTAGGTGACGTCTTTCAGGTGGTCCCTGCACTGATCAGCCGCCTCAAAGAGATGCGTGCCGGCAAAGTCAGGTAGCATGGATGGCACAGTGATACCGGAGAAGGAGTGAGCCGTGTCGCCTAATATCGCGCTGTTTTCTATTGTCTTTGTCGCTGCCATGGCGTTTTTTGCCTGGAGCTGCTACAAGCGCTTCCGCCTGGTTATGCTGGGCAAAGACGATAACCGGTTCACACAGATAGGCAAACGCATCTGGAACATGCTTTTCTACGCCTTTGGTCAGCGCCGGGTGGTGAGCCGGCCATTCGGCGTCAACCACTTCGTCCTCTTCTGGTGCTTCATGACCCTGCTGATCGCAAACACCGAGTTCCTGTTTCACGGCCTGTTCCCCGATTACATCGCCCTGTCCAGGTTGCCGGAAGGCGCGTACTACACTCTGGCCTTCGTTTTCGACATCGTGTCAATCCTCGCCCTGGCGGCCGTGCTCATCGCCTTCGGACGGCGACTGTTCTTCCCTCCGTCGTATATAGAAGCTCGAAGCCGCGATGCCTTCATCATCCTGGGGCTGGTCGCCCTGCTGATGATAGCCTTCTTCGGCCTGCATGCCAGCGAGATTGCCGGAGGCGCCGAAGAAGCCGCGGCTTACATGCCTGTATCCAGTCTCGTGGCTTCAGCCTTCTTCTCCGGAATGTCCAAAGCTTCACTGGGCACCTCTGCCACATACTTCTGGTGGATCCACGCCATAGTGCTGCTCGCCTTTCTCAACTATTTGCCTTACAGCAAACATATGCACATCCTCACCTCCATCCCCAACTGTTTCTTCAAAAGCCTGACGACGGTCAACACTCAGCCCCGGGAAGAATTCAAAAAAGGCTATGCTTTCGGCGTTGGTCAGGTAGACCGGTTCACCTGGAAAGGCCTGTTCGACTCTTACGCCTGCACCGAGTGCGGCCGCTGCACCGACGCCTGCCCGGCCAACTTCACCGGCAAGCCGCTTAACCCGCGCCTGGTTATCCACGATATCAAGATGAACCTGCTCAAGAATGGCCCGCTTCTGGCCGGGAAGAAGAAGCCAGTGCAGCCTCTCATCGGCGAGCACGGTGAAGGCAGCGTGGCGGAGGAAGTGCTGTGGGAATGCACTACCTGTGGCGCCTGCATGGAAGCCTGTCCGGTATTTATCGAGCACATACCGCGAATCGTAGACATGCGGCGCGACCTGGTGGAGATGAGGGCCAAGTTCCCCGAGGAGTTGCTCACCTTCTTCGAAAACATGGAGCAACGGAGCAACCCGTGGGGCATCGCCCCCGCCGAACGGACAAAATGGGCCGCCGAAACTCAGGTCAAGCCTTTTGAAGCCGGCAAGACCGAGTATCTGTTTTACGTGGGCTGCGCCGGCGCCTTTGACGCCCGTAACAGGCGCACCACTCTGGCGCTGGCCAGGATATTCGATTCGAGCGGCCTTTCCTGGGGCATCCTGGGCAAAGAAGAGATGTGCTGCGGCGACAGCATGCGCCGCCTGGGCAACGAGTTCGTCTTCGAGCGTATGGCCAGGGACAATATCAAGACATTCCAGGAAAAGGGCATAAAGAAAATAATTACCCAGTGCCCGCACTGCTACAACACCCTGAAGAACGACTACCGCCAGTACGGCGCCGAACTGGAAGTCATACATCACACTGAGCTCCTGAACAACCTGATCAAAGAGAGTAAGCTGAAGCTGAACTCCGCACCGGACCTGGGTAACGTTGTCTTCCACGATTCCTGCTATCTGGGCCGCCACAATATGATTTACCAGCCGCCGCGTGAAGCGGTAGCGGCAGTCACCGGCAAGGCGCCAACCGAGATGGACCGACGCCGCAACCGGGGCTTCTGCTGCGGCGCCGGAGGCGGGCGGATGTGGATGGAAGAGAAAATCGGGAAGCTAATCAACGTGGCACGCGTGGAAGAAGCCCTGACCAAAGACCCCGGGACTGTATGCGTCTGCTGCCCGTACTGCATGACCATGTTCGAAGACGGGCTGAAAGACAAGAATGCCGACAAGACAGTCCAGGTCCTCGACCTCGCCGAAATTATAGTTAGAGCACTGCCTGAGCAGTAAACCCGACCGCCAAGAGGTATAGCCGCCAAATCTGACCTGCGAGGCAAGAGCTTGAAGGCTCTGATACTGGGCATCGGCAACCCTATTCTACGGGATGACGGCGTGGGGCCGCGGCTGATAGAGGAGCTCCGACCCCTGATTAGCGACCCGCGCGTTACGCTTCAGCACACCAGCGCTGCCGGCTTCAACTTAATGGATCTGCTTGCCGGATTTGACGTGGCCATTATCGTTGACGCCATCCAAACCGGAGCCAGGCCCGGAAAAATCCACTGGCTGAGACAGGAAGACATACCTCTTGCTGACGCAGACACCGGTTCCCAGCACAGCATGACACTTTTTCAGGCCATAGATCTCGGCAGGAGACTGGGCCATCCGATGCCGGAGAAGCTGACCGTTGCGGCCATCGAGGCAAAGGATGTGACCAGCTTCGGGGAGGAGCTGAGCCCGGAGGTCGAAAAAGCAGTCATGGCAGCAAGGAAACAAATCCTGACCGAAGTCAACAAAATGCTGGCCAATTACGAACCCTGAGACATGCATTTGGCAAAATAGTTTGCGGCTCGTATAATTAGTGCGACGCGCAGCCCGTAAAGGAGGCAAGTATGTGGGAAACGGTCAGCTCTGCAGGAGCGCATGTTGAGGAGGCGGTAAAACAGCTACTGCCCCCCTGCCAGATCAAGTGCCCCATTAAAGAAGATATCCAGAGGACCAACGTCCTCATTTCTTTGCTCCCGGAAGATATCGCGGCAGCCAGCCCCGGAATAATACAAATTGGGGACTACCTCTATGAAAAGAACCCCTTCTTCAACATCTGTGGCTATATCTGCGGTCTGTGCGAGTTGGAGTGCAACTACAATACCAAAGGCGGAGCGGTGAAGCGGAGGCTGCTCAAGAGATTCCTGTCTGATTTCTACACCGACCACCTCGACCAGAAGGAAGAATTCGACACAGTCAAGGACAAGGAGAACGTAGCTATCATAGGCGGCGGGCCGGGCGGGCTGCAGTGCGCCTACGAGCTGAGCAGAAAGGGCTACAGGGTAACCATATTTGAAGCCTCGGAAAGGCTCGGGGGAGCCCTGTGGCTGATTCCAGACTACCGCTTGCCCGACTCGGTCTTGAAGACAACCGTGGACAATCTGGTCAGGATCGCCGGCATAGACGTCAAGTACGGGGCCAAAATTGGGGAAGGCAAACTCACCATAGATAAGCTAAAAAACGAGGGATACAAGGCTGTCTTCCTGGCTAAAGGGACGCCGACACCGAGAGTCCTGACCTTCGATGGCAGAGTGGTGGAAGGACAAGACCTTTCCGGGGTAATGTATGGCCAGACCTTCCTCTACGAGTTAAGCCACGGCAATATTCCACCGGACTACTTCCACGGCAAGAAGGTAATCGTCATCGGCGGCGGCAATGTTGCTTTCGATGCTGCCAGGTCAGCTAGAAGGCTCGGAGGTGAGATTACGGTCGTGGCCCTGGAGTGCGAGGACAAGCGCTCCAGGGACGGCATTCCGGCGGATGAAGAAGAACTGAGGGGCGCCTGGGAAGAGGGCATAAAAATTATCCACTCGCGCGGCGTGCGCAGAATCGCTGGCGACATGGGTAAGTTTACAGGCATTGACTGCCCCAGGTGCGTTGGCGTATTCGACGACCAGGGATTCAATCCCAGGTTCGATACGACCGACAGCATAGAGGTGGCGGGGGATATACTCATCATCACGGTAGGGCAGGGACCGGATAGAGTGTTTCTGCGCAAGGAAGGCCTCCTGGATGAGGTGCAGAGGCTGGCTGTTGACCCGCATACCCTGCAAAGCCTGCACAATGAAATGGTCTTCATAGGAGGCGATGTCAGGAGAATCGGCTACATGGTAGAGGCGATGAAGGAAGGGATGGAAGCCGCGGAGTCTATCCACAGATATCTGAGGGGACTGAACATGAGAGAGGGGAGGAACAGGGACTACGAGAAATTCGATATACCGGTGAGAAGCGAGTACAAGCCGGCAACCGACACTGTATGGATACCGCCGGAGAAGAGGATGCATTTCCAGTTGTTCGAAAGGGGGCTAACGCTCAAGGAGGCCATAGAAGAGGCGAAAAGATGTGTCACCTGCGGCCCGTGTGTGTCCTGCAAGGCGTGTATCTCCATCGGCTTTGAGAAATCACTGTATGCCGTCGAGGTAGACGAGGAGCGGTGCAGCGGCTGCGGCATGTGTGTCTATGCCTGCAACTACGGCTCCGCACATCTGGTAAATAAGGATGGTAAAATAGTCTCCGCCACAGATATGTTCAGGTGCAAATCCTGCGGCATGTGTGTGGCCGGTTGCCCCTCGGACGCAAGGAGGCTGGTGGACGACACCACAAACTACAGGATCGCCAGGACATATGCTTCTCTACAATAAAGCACTGAAAGGGGAAAAGAATGAGCAACTTTGAACCCAAGCTGGTATGTTTCTCTTGCAGGTTCGGCTGGGGCTATGTGGGGGACAACGCTGAGCTGTCGGCGCAGATAAAAAACTGGATACCTATCATCTGCAGCGGCAAGATTGACAGCACGCACATCCTGGACGCTTTCCGGCAGGGAGCTGACGGAGTCCTGATTCTCGGCTGTCCCGAAGGAGACTGCCACTATCAGGACGGCAACTTCGAAGCCAGGAAGAGGGCCTTTTTACTCAAGAAGATGCTGGCCTCCTTCGGGATAGAACCTGAGAGAGTCAGAATAGAGCTCTCCACTGACCCTGAAGGCAAGACAATCCCCCAGCTCGTAAGGGATATGAGCCAGACGCTGAAGAAGCTGGGCCCTATGAAAAAGACCGACCTGGCGGCGACAAGCGCGGCCGGCTCAAGATGAACAGACATGGAAAATACTAGGTAAGAGAGGAACGCAGATGGCGACAAAACCGAAGGTGGCGATTGCCTGGCTTGGTTCCTGCGGCGGCTGTGACGAGGCGGTTGTGGACCTGAACGAGGCCATCTTGAACGTGACGGCGGCGGTTGATGTCATATTCTGGCCTGTGGCCATGGACTACAAATACCACCACATTGAGGCCATGCCCGACGGCGAGATTGCGTTAAGCATAATCAACGGCCACGTAAGAAACTCCGAGCAGGAAGAAGTGGCCAGGCTACTGCGAAAGAAATCCCAGCTCGTGCTGTGCTTCGGGGCCTGCGCCTGTTTTGGTGGCACGCCCGGGATGGCCAATTTCAGGACCAAGGAGGATATCTTCAACTGGGTCTACCGGGATGCGCCAACTGTCGTTAACCCGAAGGGCAACTATCCTCAGCCGAAATCGCACGTTGACGGCAAAGAGCTCACCCTGCCCGAGTTCTACGAGCAGGTCTATGCGCTGAACCAGTTAATTGACGTAGACTACTACCTTCCGGGATGCCCTCCACCCCCGGACCTCATAGCCAACGCCGTAACCGCGGTCCTCGAAGGGAAGCTGCCACCCAAGGGTTCCGCCCTGGCGCCGCACAAGGCGCTGTGCGACACGTGCAAGCGCAATACATCGAAACCGCCCAAGATTGCGCTGAAGGACATCAAGCGAATCCACGAGGTGGAGGCCAGCCCGGATATCTGTTTTCTGGCGCAGGGCATCATCTGTCTGGGGCCGGCGACCCGTGCGGGCTGCGGGGAGGCCTGCATAAACATCAATATTCCCTGTCGAGGCTGTTTCGGAGGCGTTGAGGGGGTCACGGATTCCGGCGCCAAGTTCCTATCGGCGCTGGCCTCTATGCTGGACGTGGAGGATGAAAAGGAAGTAAAGGAGCTGGTGGACAAGATAGACGACCTCGCCGGGTATCTGTACCGGTTTTCGCTACCTGTCTCCACGTTGAGGAAGAAACGCTTCTAAATAGGAGTCATTGCTATGTCAAGAAATATAACGATCAACCCCATCACCCGGCTCGAAGGGCACGGCAAAATCGAGATCTTCCTGGACAGCAAGGGCAACGTCGAGGATGCCTACTGGCAGGTGGTTGAGCTGAGGGGCTTCGAAAGGTTCTGCATCGGAAGGCCGGTGGAGGAAATGCCCCGAATTGTGCCCAATATATGCGGAGTCTGTCCTACACCGCACAATATGGCGTCTGTGAAAGCCGTTGACGATGTCTACAGCGTGGAACCGACCCCGGCAGCGAAGCTGGTAAGGCAGCTCCATTACAACGCCTTTATGGCCGAAGACCACTACATACACTTCTTCTTCCTCTCTGCACCGGATTTCGTGGTCGGACCTGAGTCCAGCCCGACAGAGCGCAATATACTTGGCGTCATCAACAAAGTCGGACTGGATATCGGCGGAAAGGTCATAGAGGTACGGAAAAGGTGCCGGGACATAACGCGTCTCATCGCCAGCAAACCATGCCACCCAGAAGGCGGACTGCCCGGCGGCGTTCCCAGGGGAATCACCGAAGAGGAGAGAAAATGGATAAAGGAGAACGCTGACTACACGCTTGATTTCGCCCAGTTTGCCCTGAAGCTGTTCAAAGACGTTGTCCTCGGCAACAAGAAATACGTTGACCTTGTGCTCAGCGATGCCTACCGGACAAATACCTACCACATGGGCATGGTAGACAGCAACAACAAGCTCAATTTCTACGAAGGCAAACTGCGGGTCGTAGACCCGCAAGGAAACCAGTATGCCTTGTTCGATTACCGTGACTATATCAACCATATAGGCGAGTGGGTTGAACCCTGGACTTACATAAGGCTGACGCACCTGAGACAGATAGGCTGGAACGGCCTGACCGAGGGCAAGGGCAGCTCCGTATATCGCGTCGGGCCTCTCGCCAGGTTAAATGTCGCCGACGGCATGGCTACGCCTCTGGCTCAAAAAGAGTACGAAGAGATGTTCAACACTCTTGGGGGCAAACCAAGCCAGCACACGCTGGCCTACCACTGGGCAAGGCTGATCGAGGCGCTCCAGGCAGCAGAAGACATGCAGAGAATAGCTAATGACCCGTTACTGACCAGCAAAGACATTCGCAACATGAATCTGAAACTAAAGAAGGTCGGTATTGGCTGCGTTGAGGCAGCCCGGGGGACTTTGATCCATCATTACGAGACCGACGACAGGGGAATTGTAACAAAGGCGAACCTCATCGTGGCCACCCAGCACAACGCTGCTCCGATATGCCTCTCCGTTAAAAAGGCAGCCATGGGGCTGGTGAAGGGCCCTGAAGTAAAGGAGGGCCTGCTGAACATGGTGGAGATGGCCTTCAGGGCCTATGACCCATGCCTTGCCTGCGCCACTCACTCTCTGGGCCACAAGATGCCTTTGTTAGTTAATATAAGGGACGAAGACCACAACATAATAAGGACGCTCAGCAGACCATAGCTCACCCGGCCCGCTCTCTGAGCCCGCAGATAACCTGCCCAAGATTATGACCCGAGTTGGGACCTTAGAGTTAGCCCGGATCAGCGCCCGTGGCGTTGTTCAAGGGGTGGGTTTCAGGCCGTTTGTGTACCAGCTAGCAACCAGGCACAACTTGAAAGGGTGGGTACGCAACACTTCTGAAGGCGTCGCCATCGAGGTTCAAGGCGAAAACAGAGACCTGCGGCGCTTCCTGCAGGAGCTCAGGGACAAGGCGCCTCCCCTTGCCAGGATAGAGGACATCGCCGTCACCTATCATCCTCCAGCGAAGTACAGCAGATTCGAAATACGCCATAGCCTTGCCGAAGAAGGTAAGTACCAGCTGGTTTCACCGGATATCGCCACCTGCCAGGCTTGCCTGGCTGAGATATTCGACCCGGAAAACAGACGCTACCGCTATCCTTTCACGAACTGTACCAACTGCGGTCCCAGGTTCACGATAATAGAAGACATCCCGTACGACCGCCCTAAGACGACCATGCGCTCCTTCAAGATGTGCCCTGATTGCCAGGCTGAATATGACAACCCGCTGGACCGCCGCTTCCACGCCCAGCCCAACGCCTGCCCGGAGTGCGGGCCGGGACTGGAGCTGCTCGATGCCACGGGAGCAACTGTGCCCTGCTCTGACGCCATCAAGGCAGCCGGCCAGCTCCTCAGAAACGGAAGCATACTGGCCGTCAAAGGCCTGGGCGGGTTCCTTCTGGCCTGTGATGCTACCAGCAAGGAGTCCGTTGAGCTCCTCCGTCAAAGAAAAAGGCGCCTCTCCAAGCCCTTCGCCGTGATGGTCGCCAATATGGAAGAGGCAAATAAGCACTGCTTCATTTCTGAGGCGGAAGAGAGGCTGCTGAGCTCGGTATCCAGTCCCATCGTACTTCTGCGGCAAAGGGCTGAGTCTACAGTATGCCAGGAAGTGGCGCCGAATGTCAGGTACCTTGGAGTCATGCTCCCGTACACTCCTCTGCACCATCTTCTGCTTGGTGAAGCAAGCGTACCGCTGGTGATGACCAGCGGCAATATCAGCGAAGAGCCGATTGCCGGAAACAACGATGAAGCTATAAGGCGTCTTTCCGGGATTGCCGGTTATTT
>ENA-OSEO01006319-OSEO01006319.1-sediment-metagenome-genome-assembly--contig:-NODE-6319-length-10716-cov-3.532005_pt1 | contig 10716 bp, 10 predicted proteins | sample MGYA00237883_ERZ534232 | MGnify/ENA metagenome assembly ERZ534232
TGAATCCTAAGCCAATAATAACCGGGTAAATAATCGGTAGGGTAAGCAACATCATTGATATCCCATCGAAAAGGCATCCTAAACCAATATAAATTAAACAGAACAGGCTGAAAATGACCCATTTAGAAAGTCCTATTCCGACTAAAAACTTCATCAGTTCTTGGGGTATCTTAAGATAGGCGATTGAGGAAGATAAAATACTCGCACCTATAACGATAAACATTACCATACAGGTTGTACCTATGGTTGAAAATGAAGCCTTTTTTAAAATCTCCCAATTCAGCCTTTTATTAGCATATACAATGATAAGCGACCCGAAGGCACCCATGGCGCCAGCCTCTGTCGGAGTTGCGAATCCGAAATAGATAATTCCAAAAACCAGACAGATAAGTGCAATGATTGGTAGAATTTTTGCAGTACCTCTTATTTTCTCCTTTAAATTTATTTTCTTTCCATAGGCAGGCGCGATCGATGGATTTCTAATCGATAAAATGCAAATATAACCCATAAATAGAAATGCGATGAGTATGCCGGGCAATATCCCAGCCGCAAATAGTCGCGCAACGGACTCGCCGGTAATTGCCCCATAGACAATCATAACGATACTAGGCGGTATGAGGAGGCCAAGAGTTCCTGAGCCGGCCAAAGAACCAAGAACTGGACCTTTCGCATATCCAATTTTTTTCAACTCCGGGACGGAAATAGACCCAATGGTAGCAACTGTAACGGCGCTGCTTCCTGAAACTGCGGCAAAAATTGCACATGCCAGCACATTAGAATGTAACAACTTTCCCGGGATTGGTTCAACCCAAGGCATCAGTCCGGTATATAGACCTTTGCTGGCTCCTGAATGTAAAAGCAATTCTCCCATTAGTATAAATAAGGGCAAACATGTCAATACAAAACTTTCATTAGTGGTGAAAGCCAGTTGAGGTACAATCGAACCAACCGAATATCCAGAAAAAACAGCTAATCCAAGGACCCCCGTAATAATTAAGGAAAGAAAAATCCATGTACTACAAAGAATCAGGGAAAATACAACGGCAAGAAGTATTATTATTATCCACAGGGTACTCATTGCACCACCTCCACAGATTTTTGATCTTTCACCAAAAAATCCAAATAACTCTCAATCGATAGTGCAATGAATTGCAGCGCCATTATGCTGGACCCTATACAAAAGGGTACCCAGGCATACCATTTTGGTATGTGCCACACGGACTGACCGGTAGCGCCAGTTGAATAGTGCTCGAGACAAATAGACCACGCATGCCAAGAAAAATACACAAAAAATATACCTCCTATGGCCGCAAGGATGACCTGTAATATTTTCTTCTTCTTTTCTGACAAACGATCTGTAATTAAAGTGACTTGGATGTGACCCCCAAACTTGAGCGTCCAGGGTGAGCCCATCCAAACCATAAGCACCAGAAGCCACATGGACACGGTAATGTGAAACTCCAATGACGTTTCAAACAGGAGTCTTAAAAATATCTCGGTAAGGATGATCCCTAATAGGAAAATCAACCCGGCCAAGCTGACATAACTGGCCCCCAAAGAAATATAAGATACTAAAATAACCGTTTTTTTTAATAGATACATACGTTAGATACTACCTCACGCAATAAAATTCTGGTTAATGCATATCCCAGTCAAAACAAAATATGGGAATTTTACCATTAAAATTATCTTTTCATTAATATTCAAGTTCCTTTAAAAGTTTTACTGCTTCAGGGCCACTTCTTTCAGCAACTTTTTTCCAGATCGGTTTTACCTTTTCTGCCATTTTAAGCTTGGTTTCAAGAGGAATTGGGTTAGCCTCTATGCCATTTTTCGAAAGCGTATTCCAAAATTCTTCTTCAATTTTAACTTCCTCCATAAACATATAATTTGTAAAATCCCTCCCGGTATCCAATACGATTTGCTGCAAATCATTCGGAAGGGCCTTAAACGAATCCAAATTTAACCCCACCCAGAACATGGGTCGCACCATATCCGGCATATTTCGATATTTAATTCCTACTTCCCAGCATTTGGTTTCACTTGCGCTAACAACCGTCGTTACCATTGAATCGACCAGCCCTTGTTGAAGTGCAGGTAAAAGTTCAGACACAGTGATGCTGAAAGTCTTAAAACCAATGGCTTTCATAGCCTCCTCAACCGCCCCCCCGTAACAACGGAGTTTTTTTCCTTGGGCGTCTTCAATCGTTGTAATTTTGTATTTAGCCCAGATATCTACTGGCGGAAACCGAAAAACACCAATCAATTTTACATTCCACTTTTTTTCCATATAGGGCGTAAGTATCGGCGTATATTTCCATTTTAACCAATACAAACCCGCCCGTTCAGTCGGAAACAAAAATGGCAGTTCTGAAAATCCAACGAGTGGTTCTTCTGCAGAAGTCGCCCCAGCAGACAGAGATACAATTTCAATATTCTTTTTTTTGACAAAACTTAACGCTTCACTATTCTTAAATCCCAAGGACCCATTCGGATAAACTTCTATATGAATTCGGCCATTAGTCCTTTTTTCGATTTCTTTGGCAAACCAGGTGTACCCATCACCAATATACCCAGTCGGCATAAACCAGTGACTAAGTCTCCACTGGACAGGCTTTTGCGCCTCACTTTTCACAGCGGAACCAAAGATTATGAACATGATGAATATTAAAGCTAATAACTTCGTCAAATGGCATCTTTTCATTTATATCTCCTTTCATCCAAGTTGTTGAGAGTCAAACTATTAGTGAGCCGCTACAGTGACCGCACACCCCGTCACGACTTGACGAGTCTGCAGGCTTATTCAATTATTCCATAAATCATGCGTTAGGGTATCTGCAAATGCTTTTGCTAACGGATTTCTATTCCCACACGGCCAAATATTTTAAATTCTGTTATTCTTATGAAATGCCCTGTTTCAACCGCAAAAGTAGTTTCATCCGTTTTTATTTTTCCTCTTGGATACGAAATCTGTACTTTAACTCTTTCAGATAGTTATAAATGGTAAACCTTGAGACTCCTAATTCCGCGGCTGCATAATCAACACCTCCTTTTAGTAAGAACAATCCCCGCTCGTACATTTTTCTGACCGCTTCAACTTTTTCTCTTTTTTCAGCCAATCGAATCGGCTTTTGAATATCAGAGATAGCCTCTGCGGCAATCATTTTCATGGTCGGGCCGATATCGCCAGATGAGGTCTCTCTCTTCCCGGATGAAGCGTTTGGTTTTGCAGGTTCTTCCTCGATTTTGAGGATGTCGGTTATTAAATCATCAACAACAGCAAACTGAGTCAGATCTAAATTGATACACAAAGCAGCTATCGGCTCCTTTTTTGAGTTTAAAAAAAATATTGAAGTTGACTTTAATTTTCTTCCGTCAGGTGTATAACTAATATAATTATCTATAACTTGCTTATTAATTGACTTCTCAAGAATTATTTTAAGACCTTCGTCCTGAACCGGCCCACCGATAATGGGGTTACCTATTTTTCTGCCGGTAACATGCCCGTTGGCAATCTCAATTATTGATTTATTTAAATGTCTTAAGTCATGAAGGACCACCTCGATGTTTTTCCCCAGCACTTTCCCAAGAGGTTTAACGATTGTTTTCAGGTTTTCCAGAAAATTATCAACGGAACCGAGTATAATCGCTTTTCTATCCGAGGTCTGAAATCTTAAATATTTGCTTTTCAATAATATTCCCTCGTCGTTTACCAGCTTGAAACTGCGTCCTGAAATTGACTTTGAAAGATCTCTTTTCTCCGCATGCTGACGGTTTAAAATGACAACTTTATATTGACAAATTGTTTAGTATTAAAAATTTTGTTGACTGTCAATAGAGTTTTCTATATCTTTATCCAAAAATGTCGCGCTTAAGCCAACATTTTAAATTTTATAATTTATTTTTGGAATAATAAAAATGGATAAAACAGTCTGGATAAATGGTGAGTTTGTTCCTTGGAGCAAAGCCAATATTCATCTATTGTCCCATGGGTTTTCCAGAGCATCAGCCGTCTTTGAAGTTTTTGGAATCCACAAAAGCCCCGGTGGCATTGTCGCTTTTAGGATGGGTGAACATCTCAAACGCTTGTCCCGAACCTGTGAGTTATTGGGCATGGAACTTCGTTACTCGTCTGCGCAAATTGTTAACGCCGTGAAAGAAACGGTTCGAGCAAATTGTTTACAGCGCGGACTGGTTAAAATACTGGCCTACTGGAGTGAAGAGGCTATCATCAATCTGGTCCTTGACACCAAACTTGATTTGGCAGTTTTTGCCATACCCAACAATCCGGGCCTGGGACTCGACATCAATCGACCAATATCGGCCTGCCTGTCCAAATGGCGAAAAATTCATCCCGAAACAATTCCGGTGGAAGCAAAAGCTTGTGCCAATTATCTAAATGGCTATCTCATCCGTAAAGATGCCAATAGCCGGGGCTTCGATGTTGGGTTGGCTGTTGGAACTGACGGCTTTGTTGCGGAAGGTTCAATCGAATCGGTATTTATCGTTAAAAATGGTATATTAAAAACGCCCCCATCCGGACGAATCCTTTTCAGCATCAGTCGGTTATCTATCCTGCAGGTCGCCAAAAGCATCGGTATCCCAACCTCTGAAGAAGCCCTAAAACCTGATGATCTCTATACTGCAGATGAAATCTTCACCTCCCACACCGGCTCTAAGGTTTTGCCCGTCATCCGTTTTGAAGATAGGAACCTCTACGCTCCTGGCCCGATTACGCTAAGACTCATGCAGTCAATGAACAACATACTTAATTTTTCTGACGATCACTTCAAGGACTGGTTCCAGCCTTTATAGCCTTTTAAGCTACGGTGGGAGGGGGGGCGGCCATTAAAGGGCCTGTCAAGAGAAAAGCTGGAGAGTCTATACAGCCTTTTGCAGACTGATACATGCCGCACCGGCTTCCGCCCCTTGAAGAAACGCAAAAACAATTGAGTTGACAATGAACACCCATAGTAATACTATTACAGGTATTACTGGAGGTGCAAGCATGCGTGTCACAACTAAGGGACAAGTCACTATTCCGCAAAGCATTCGGGATAAACTGGGCATAACCCCTGCCGTCGAAGTTGATTTTATTGAAGAAAAAGGCCGTGTATATTTAATTAAAAAAAGCGGCGCCCGTCGAACATTTCGAAATTTAAGAGGTACAGCCGACATTAAAATGACGACAGACGAAATCATGGCCTTAACGCGAGGAGAGAAATGAGGGGCGTCCTGGTTGATTCCAATGTCGCACTTGATCTGTTTCTAAATGATCCCCAGTGGGGAAACTGGTCTGAATCAACATTGGAGCACTATGCGCTGTCTGGAAATATTTTCATTAACCCGGTTATATATTCTGAAATTTCCATCGGTTTTTCTCGAATAGAAGGTCTGGAATCTGCCATTCTAAAAGCAGGATTCAAAATGCTGTCCATTCCAAGAGAAGCGCTGTTTCTGGCCGGAAAGGTTTTTCTAAAATACAAAAGAAGAGACGGAAGCAAGCGTTCCCCCATGCCTGATTTCTTTATCGGCGCGCAGGCCGCAGTCCTGGGTATCGACCTGGTCACCCGGGATACCAAGCGATATCGTTCCTGCTTTCCAACCGTCCGATTGATATCCCCCAATAAATAATCTGTAATATATACAAACAGTTGCACCCGGATACCGCTCTTCTTATTTCCCGTTAATGGTCACCATGATTTCCTTGAAGCTTTCAACCGCTGCTTCCAGATTTATGATGATGTCGCTAGCCAAAACATCCGGGTCGGGCAGATTATCGAAATCCGCAAGGCTTTTATCTTTGAGCCAGGTGATATCCAGGCTGGTCTTATCGCGGTTAACAATTTCATCGTAACTGAATTTACGCCAGCGGCCTTCGGGGTTTTTTTCCGGATGCCAGGTTTCTTTACGGTTATGCCTGTTTGATGCGCCGTAACAGGCAATAAATTCCTGGAGATCTTCAAACTTCAATGGTGATTTTTTCAATGTATGCCGGATATTGGTGCGGTAATCGTATATCCAGCCCGCGGCGTAAAATACTGCCCTGCACCGCTTTTGGTATCCTCGGCATTTTTTTCCAGCAGCCCTTCATAAATCCTGCCTTTGACATCTGTTCCCATCACCGTCCATTGCTCTTTGTCGATCATATCGATCAACTTAAAGAGCTTGGCCGGGTCCTGGATTTTGTTTTGGCTCTTGGTAAATATCTGCCCCAAAATGCCCTTGGAATGCGACAGCTCACGCAGCAATTTGGTGTAATGCGATTCCAGATCGGCACCGCTTTTTGCAGTAAGGCTTTCCCAATTGTTTTCCTTTGGAATAGGCAACTTCCGGTTATGCGGCGGCTTGCTGAACTCGTCCGCCATTTTCAAAAACAGCAAATAGGTAAGCTGTTCTAAATAATCACCATAACCGACGCCGTCGTCGCGCAGGGTATTGCAGAACGACCATACTTTATTGATGATGCTTGAGGTATTATTGACTTCGCTGCTCATATTCTTTCTTTCTATTAACATAACGCTCCTTCGAAGCTATCCCTTTGGATATATTGCGGCTCCGTCTATTAACAGGGGGCTGCCCCGCAGCTATTTTATCCCTTTCCATTTTGATGCGTTCCAATAATTTTGACGCCGGTTCATCCGACGGGTCCTGGGGAACGAGTTTGCCTTCAAAGGCTTTTTTTAAAATGCTTTGCCGCAGAGATTCCGCTTGCCTGAGACTTTGCTCAATGGTCTCTTCGATATTGTCGCAGACGGAGAGACGGGATTCGATTTCGGCAACGATATCTTGTTGTTCTTCGAGCGTTGGGGGGATAGCGAAAGTAACTTTTTTTAACTCTTTACCGGTTAAATGTTTTATGGTTGTACCAGTAAAATATTTTTCAAGGTGTCCGTTTAATGCTGAATAAAATATAAAATAGAATATATACGTTGTGTCGTAGCCGTTATTCATACGGACTCGATGCAAGGCCTTTTGAATATACATCGGCTCATTGGACTTCCAAATTGCACACCGGCCCGGCTCACCGCCTTCACAAACAACCAAATCCCCTTTTTTTAAGCCATATCTTTCGTTTTCAAATTCTTCAAACCTCATTTTTTCTAAATATGACAAATCAAATATTCCCCAACGAACGCTTATATTTCGTAAATATGGTTGAAAATCGCCCTTATTTTTTGTTTTATCAAGCATTTTTCCCAAACACATTTCAGAAATATCACCCAGCTTCAACCATTTCCATCCCTTTTGCAATTCCCCTTCCTTTACACTTTTATTCGTCAGCTTGCCTTCAAATGCCCATTTCAGGACTGCCTGGCGATAGATTTTGAGTTGTTGCCGCGCAGTTTTGAGGCTTTCAATGCCTTTATCCAAACGGCTGAACAGTTCTTCTATCTTAGCGACAATGCGGCGCTGCTCGGGGAGAGGTGGTAGGGGCAGTTCAATATCTCTGACAATCGTAAGATTAACTCTTGGCCTTGTGGTTCCCTTAGTGATTGCTTTAAATTGGTCTTGTACTACTTTGGAATTAATAGCATAGATAAGAAATTGATCATAAACAGCCAAGTTGTTTGGACGTAATCGCATTAAATCGGCGACAATAATGCCGTACTTATATTTTTCCGGGACTTTGCAACACAGGCCCAATGGATCACCAAGTTTAGTAATGATCAGGTCACCAGAAACAAAGGAATGTCGTAAAAGACTTTTTGCTTTTTCTTCTGTTATATAATTGATATTTTTATCTAAAAATTGGTTCTCTTTAATATTTTGAATTTTAAAAACGGGCACACCACTGTCAGTATATTCACCAGCTTTCAAATTTGAGCCAAATGGACCATCAACTAAATCGCGCTTAGGGTCAACTACCAGATCACCTAATTTAACTACCGCCCAGCCCGTTGGTATTTCCTTATTCTCATTCATACTATATCGTTACTACCTTGTTTCTTTTTGTCATTCCGTGCAAGCGAAGCGCGACACGGAATCCAGGAATTTCGTTTTCTGGATTCCCGCCTTCGCGGGAATGACAGAGGTACTAGGCCGTCAAAGCCTCATTCATTGCGTTGATACTATTTTCCGTTTCATTACCGAGTCTTCCAAGGTGGAAATGTCATTCCCGCGCAGGCGGGAATCCAGAGCTTCTCACATATCGTGCTGGTGCAATGGTCTGTCATTTCCGCCCCCATCTACGCGAGGGTAAACTGCGGCGGGAATCCAGTCGCAATAATCCTTACAGAATATCACCGTACAAATCGCGCCATTCGGAATTCTTTTCTTCAATTAGCCTTATTTTCCAACTTCTGTTCCATTTTTTTAATTGTTTTTCCCGCTTGATAGCTTCCCTCACTTCATTATGGCTTTCATAATAAACAAGGATATGAACCTGATATTTTTTTGTAAATCCCTCTACCAGATCCTGCTTGTGTTCATAACAACGCTTCACCAAATCGCTTGTAACGCCGATATACAGAGTGCCGTTTTTCTTACTTGCCAAAATGTAAACATAATATTGATTCATACATTTCTGGATTCCCGCCTAAAAGCATTGCGGGAATGACAAATTGTTACCCCCTTTTCTGTGCCCGGTTAAAAATGTTCTGGATTCCCGCTCCACAATCTTAATCGAGGACAGGCTTCGGGAATGACGGTTGTGATTTCGGTGCTGAATGATCTGGTTTCCCGCCCAAAAATTCTGGTTTCCTGCTCCACGATCTTGTTCGAGGACAGGCTTCGCGGGGATGACAAGTCGGTATCTCAGTTGTTCGGGGATGCCAAAGGTTATGCCGCCAGCGCCTCGTTCATTTCGTTGATAATATTTTCCGTCTCATTGCCGAAGAGCTGCCACATCTTCCCTCTGCCGCCGTCCTCAATAAAGGGCGTGTAGTCCAGATCATCGACACTGACGGAGACCGACGCGGCCACATGGTCTCTGATCATCCTGAGCCACTGCATCTGGGCTTCCGTGAATTTTAGAGTCCCTGCCTGTTTCTTAAATACCCAGTTCTGAAAATTTCTGTCCACTGTCTTGTCGTAGGAAGTGAGTGTCGCATCGATGCCCGCCACCTTGCGGATGAGGGAGACGAGGGCCACGAATTCGTTCTTTGGCTGGCCGCTGACGTTTTCCAGCAATTCATAGGCCCGCCATACACCGAGAGGGGCAAGGCTAGGCTTGTGGGCAACGATAGTGTCTGCTAGTTCCTTGATCATCTTAAAGGTCAGGTCCCTCCTTCTGTATGGCTGGTCATAAAAAATTTGCAGGGCCGTGATTTCATCCTTGTGGCTGGTGATCCAGTCGGCGAATGTTTCTAACAGTTCCCGAGCCTTGTCCTTATTATCGTTTTCCCAGCCCACACCCGTTACTTGATCGATGTTTACCGTGTCGATGATCTGTTCGTGGGTCTTGCGTACATTTTCGATGTATGTGTTAAGGTCGCCGTTGAAGGTGCTTGCGACCAGGTTTTGCAATGCGGTGGTGAGGGTTTTCAGCTTTTCTGCCTTCTCATCAGGTGCGGCTTCAGGATATTCCCGCTCAACCTTCAGGCGCAGGTCTTCCAATGTGTCGGGGTTATAAGCATTGAGCAATTCCTTGACAACCTGAGTGAGAGTCTTGCCGTTTGCCCTTTCTACAAAGGCTGATTTCTCCTTATCGGTAAGCTGCCTTTCCAGCCGGGTAAGACGATTGGCCAGGGAAGTGAAGAGGTCTTCGTCTCGCGCGCCGACAGTAATGGCTTCCAGCAAATCCTTGAGCGGTACGCCCGGCTTTCGCTCCAAAGGGCGGCTGTCGGTCTTGAGGCTTGTGGTGACGCCCACCGCATCGACAATCACATAATGGTCTTTGGTATATCCGGCAGAAGGCGTCACCTTTTTGAGGTCATCGAGGCTGATGGTCCGTGTACCTCGTCCTTTCATCTGCTCAAAGTAGTTGCGGCTTTTGACGTCCCGCATGAAGAGGAGGCACTCCAGGGGCCTGACGTCGGTGCCCGTGGCGATCATATCCACGGTAACGGCAATGCGGGGATAGTAGTCGTTACGGAACAGGGCTAGCGTGTTTTTCGGGTTTTCCGCATTATAGGTGATCTTTCTGCAGAAGCGGTTTCCCTCGCCGAACTCTTGCCGCACGATTTGAATAATGTCGTCGGCATGGCTGTCGGTCTTGGCGAATATCAATGTCTTGGGCACTTCAAAGTCGCCCTTCTCAGTTCTGCGGTCAGGAAACATCTCCGGCAGGTGCTCTTTGAAGGTTCGAATGACCGTGCGGATCTGGCTGGGGCTGACCACCTCATCGTCGAGTTGTTTATTGGAATAGACGACATCCTCATCCAACTGTTCCCAGCGCTTCCTGCGGGTGAGCTTTTCCCTGCGGTCCACATACTGACCTTTCCAGATCTTGGCGCCCTTTTTCGTGATCCGCGTTTCAATGAGATAAACGTCGCTCCCCACATTGACGCCGTCGCTAACGGCCTGTTCGTGGGTGTATTCGCTGACCACATTCTGATTAAAAAAGCCGAAGGTTCGATTGTCGGGCGTGGCGGTGAGGCCGATCAGGGATGCGTCAAAGTAGTCCAGCACCTGTTTCCAGAGGTTGTAAATGCTCCGGTGGCATTCGTCGATGACGATGAAGTCGAAAAACTCAACCGGCAATTTGGGATTATATCCTACCGGCACCGGTTGACGTTTTTCCCATCTTATTTCACCGGGGTTTGTTTCCTCGGC
>ENA-OSEO01006320-OSEO01006320.1-sediment-metagenome-genome-assembly--contig:-NODE-6320-length-10715-cov-5.534029_pt1 | contig 10715 bp, 8 predicted proteins | sample MGYA00237883_ERZ534232 | MGnify/ENA metagenome assembly ERZ534232
CAAACATGACTTATTAACAGTTAATTTTAAAATTAAATCCTTATTTTTGCATAGAACCTTTTTAGACTGAACTCAATGATAATTATAGAACTGAACTCGAAACATATTTGCGAAATTATCTTATTGATGAGTATGATGACAGAGCGCAAAATGCCTGGAACAGGGATTATAGCGGTGTTGAGGCTTTTAAAAGAAGCGTTGCAGGAAACAGGATACGCTGGAATGAAGTATTGAATCCACCACAGTTGATCAAGACTGGTAATCTTAAAAAGGAGCCTGATAATACTTTTACTGATATAAAAGCTGAGTGGTTAGAACTTCCGCTTGGAGAAATATCAGCAAAAGCCCTTATTGCCTATCCGGAAAATGCAAGCCCTGAAAATCCTGTACCCATTGTAATTGCAATGCATGGCATAGGTTCATCACCAGAGAGAATTTTTGTCAGGGATGGTGGCATTTATCATGCTTATGGGCGTGAGTTACTGAAGTCCGGATTTGCTGTACTGGCACCCATGAATTTATATTCGATTCCTCACCGTAATTACGTGGAAAGAATGTGCCGGCTTGCTGATATGACTCTGCCTGGAATTGAGTTGGCAAGATTGCAGCATCTTCTGGATCTGGTTCTTGAAGATCCCCGTATTGATGGTGACAGGGTTGGTATGTGGGGTGTTTCATTGGGAGGAATGGCCACAATGTTTTGGATGCCTCTTGAATCAAGAATTAAAGTTGGAGTAGTCAGTGCATGGTTTAATCACAGAAGGAATAAAATGGTAATTCCTGATGATCGATATACAAGTTTTATAGCTGTAAATGAGGAACATGCATTTTTTAGAGGATGGTTAACAGAATTTACCGACCATGATGTTGTGTCCTTAATTTGTCCGCGTCCGTTACTTATCCAGCACGGTAAGAGTGACAGGATTGCACACTGGCCCCAGGTAGTTGAAGAGTTTGAATTATCCAAAGCGCATTATGAAAAGTTAGTTATTGGAGATAGAATAGAAATGGACCTTTTTGATGGTGGTCATGAACCAAGAATAGAGAGTGGTATTCCGTTTCTCAAAAAATGGTTGCAACCTTAATTTGAATATTATTTCCTTTCGCTAAAGTAACCGGGTTGATGAGCATGGTCCAAATTTGGGCGTATAACAGCTTATCGTTAAAAAATTATAATATAGTAAACCACCACCTCCTGTGAAAGGTGTTAGTTTACTAATACATGTCATAATTCCATGCAGAAAAAAGTATAATACATCGTAAAAAAAGTTTGATATGATTAGAAAAAGATTATTAGAAAATTCAAATGATCAAGTTGGCCAAGTATTATTTGGTAAAAAGGTAATATTAATTCTAACATGTTTTTTACTTTTTTATGGAATCTTAATTGGAAATGATAATGTATTCCCCGGGAAAAAATGGGCTAAAAGCATTCCTGAAAATCAGGGTATCGATTCTGAAAAACTTATCATTGCGATAAAATATCTCGATGAAAAATTTGCTTTAACAGGAGGCATCAACAGTCTTGTTCTTGTACGTAATGGTTATATTATTTACAATGGAGATAGCACGAAGGAGATGCACTGTATTTGGTCGTGTTCAAAATCATTCACCAGTACGGTACTTGGGCTTTTGATTGATAATGGTAAGTGTTCACTGGGAACGCTGGCAAAAGATCATGTAAAAATTTTAAATGAGAATTATCCAGATGTCACACTGCGCCACTTTGCAACTATGACATCAGGATATGATGCCAAAGGAGGAAGGTATAAGGATGATCCTGATGATGGAAGTATAACTCCCCTGGAACCAACAATCCCTGTATTTGCTCCGGGAACGAAATATTCCTATTTCGATGATGCTGTGAGAATGAATGGATACGTACTTACAATGATTGCCGGCACTGATCTTGAAAGCTATTTCAAAGAAAAAATTGCAAAACCGATAGGGATGGACCTTAAAAATTTCTCATGGGATATATATCCTGAAAATGATAAGCGTTTCACATGGGACAATTCCAACAATGCAGATGTGAGAGATGCAGCAGGCGGGATTTATATAACACCTCTTGATTTTGCCCGCTTCGGTTACCTATTTTTGAATAAAGGGAAATGGAATGGGAAACAACTTATTAGCAGAAAATGGATAGAAGAAGCTACTTCTGTTCATGTTCCTATAGGGAAAGATTGGAGAAATGATACTCCAAGGCAGAATGGCCACGGAATTGGTAGGTATGGATTCAACTGGTGGTTGAATACTATTGGAAAAGATGGTAAGAGATCTTATACGGATGCTCCACCGGATCTTTATTGGGCATCGGGGTATAATAATAATAAATGCTTTATTATTCCTGAATGGAGTATGGTAATTGTTAGAATGGGAATAAAAGGGACACCTCCCGGGGCTGATACTATATGGAATGAATTCTTTCGATTAATTGGTGAAGCAATCTTAAAACAAACTCCAGGAAATAAGAAAAATAAAACTAAATAATATTGACAATTATGAAAAGGTATTCAATCTATTTATTAACCGGTCTAAGAATTTTAGTCGGTTGGCATTTTCTTTATGAAGGGATTGCAAAACTTTTATTACCAGGCTGGAGTGCTCAGTCATTTTTAATGGGTTCATCATGGATATTTTCAGACATCTTCTATAAAATGGCTGAATCTCCCACAATCATGCAAATTGTAGACTTCCTGAATATATGGGGATTAATCCTTATTGGTATTTCCCTTTTTACGGGACTCCTGTTACGCTGGGCTTCCATTGCCGGTTCTGTATTGTTGCTGTTTTACTTTGTGGCTTTCCCCCCTATTCCTGGCTATACATTCGGATCGGTGGCCGAAGGCAGCTATCTCTGGATTAACAAGACCCTTATAGAGTTTTTTGTACTGCTTATCTTTTCAATTTTACCTGCAAATTACTTCTTCGGATTAGACCGCTTAGTTAAGCGTTGGAAAGAAGAAAAGGTAATGGTGCCAATATCAGCCGGGAAAAAAGAAGGAACTTCTTTAAAGCGGCGTGAACTATTGAGAGATTTGATCAGTGTCCCGTTCCTGGGAGCTTTTGCCTATGCTTTGTACAGGAAAAAAAGATGGGACAGCTTCGAGGAAAAATATCTGGCGAACAATGTAAATGCTGTTTCAAGTGCTACACTAAAAAGTTTCACTTTTGCATCGCTAAATGATTTAAAAGGTCAGATACCCAAAGGGAAGATAGGCAATCTGGAGTTAAGTCGCCTTATAATGGGCGGTAATCTTATTGGAGGTTGGGCTCATGCACGTGATCTGATTTATGCCTCAAAGTTGGTGAAAGCTTACCATACAGATGAAAGGGTTATAATGACCATGCAACTGGCTGAAAAATGCGGAATCAATGCAATTCTTACTGCTCCGTCGCTTGGCCGGATCGTTAATAAATACTGGCGCGAAACCGGTGGAAAAATGCAGTTTATTTCCGATTGTGGCGGTGGGGGCAAGGATGGATTGTTGGGAGGAGTCAGATTATCGGAAGAAGCAGGTGCTCACGCCATGTATACGCATGGAGCCGCAACTGATCGGTTAGTACAAGAGGGCAAGTTTGATGAAATTGTTAAAGCTCTTGAATTGATCCGTAGCTATGGCAAGCCAGCCGGGATTGGGGGACACCTGCTGGATAATATTCAGGAATGCGTCAAACAGGGTATCAAACCCGATTTTTGGGTAAAAACCCTGCACCACCACAATTATTGGTCGGCGCAAGTGGATCTGGAGCGGGAATTAAGTAGTGACCTTAAACAAGGTATCATTGATCCCGAATACAAAACGGAAATTAAACCTGGGATTCAAAAAGCAAATAACATGTATTGTTATAATCCCCAGGAAACCATTAATTTTATGAACAGATTGGAAGAACCATGGATTGCTTTTAAAATATTGGCTGCCGGGGCAATCCATCCGGAAGATGCTTTCCGGTATGCCTTCGAAAATGGCGCTGATTTCATTTGCGTGGGTATGTACGATTTCCAGATAGTGGAAGATTGTAATATTTTACAGGATTCCCTTGCAAACGTTAACAGGGCAAGGCCTTGGAGAGGGTAAGCAAGAGTTCCGGTTTTTCTGGCATAGTAAAGTAATAGGCACGATGTTAAAATTTTTTAAATGTAGGATAGTATAAATGTTATCTAATTATCAAAAAAATTTATATACAGCAATTTTCTTATTTTTAATTTTAATGTCCCCGTGGAAAATATATGGAAAAGAAACAGGATTTCCTATACGGGGATGGGAAGAGAAGACACCTGAATCTCAGGGTGTAAACCCTGAGAAACTGGATGTAGCACTTAAACTGCTTGAAAGCATGAGTGGGGCTGATGGAATTAATGAAGTAGTTATAATCCGTAACGGTTATATGATCTGGAAAGGGGATCGGATTGACAGCCTGCACAACATAGCTTCCATATCCAAAGCGTTTACCAGTACCTGCCTGGGGCTTCTGATCGACCAGGGGAAATGTTCTCTGGATAACTTGGCGGCCGATTATGAACCAAGGCTAAAAGGGGAGTACCCTGAGTACGAAAAAATAACGCTGCGCCACTTCTCAACCATGACTTCAGGCTATGATGGGAAAAGCGGAACATACCAAGACGACCCGTACGACGGGAGCCACACACCTTTTACTCCTGCAAAGCCAGCTTTCCCTCCGGGAACAAAATATTCTTACTGGGATGATGCGATGTGCATGTTCGGACTGGTTTTAACAAAAATTACCGGTGAGCCTCTTGCCAACTATTTCGAAAAAAATATTACAGATAATATTGGGATTGACCCGGAAGCATGGTTCTGGGAAGATTATGGAGAAATAGATGGCATTTTGGTGAACCGTTCCGAAGGAGGAATGAACATGACTGCCCGGGAATTGGCCAGGTTCGGACTGCTTTTCCTAAATCAGGGTAATTGGGACGGAAAACAATTGATCAGCAAAAAATGGGTAAAAGAAGCCACAAAAGTACAGGTTCCCCGCACCATACCAGGAAGAGAAGATTCTCCACGACAAAAAAGGATATCAGAATATGCCCCCGGAAGCTATGGTTACCATTGGTTTGCAAATGGGATTCTTTCTGATGGGGAATGGGCAATGCCCGATGCACCACCGGGGACTTTCTGGCGTAGTGGATGGCCGAAACAAAAGCTGTTTGTAATCCCGGAATGGAACATGGTTATTGTCAGGCTTGGACGCGACAAGCACAAAACTGACCACCCCTCCGACCCCCTATTTTGCTGGAACCTGGTTCTCAAAAAGATTGGAGAGGCCATTTTAGACAATAAACCGGTAATAACGGGTGAGAGAAAAGTTTGGCATCCACTGGCAATAGATTTTAAAGGCCCCGAAGCAACAGATTCGGACAATACGCCGAACCCATTTCTTGCTTATAGGTTACAGGTATTTTTTACCGGCCCTTCAGGTCAGGTATTCAATGTTCCCGGTTATTTTGACGGAGATGGACAGGGTGGGCCTTCAGGTAATGTTTGGAGGGTTCGCTTTACTCCTGATGAACCGGGAGATTGGCATTATAAAGCAACAATGAAAAAAGATGAAAATATTGCTGTCAACTTAGATCCTTATGCCGGAGAAACCGTTTTTATAGATGGACAGAAAGGTTCCATACGAATAGCTGCCGGAGATAATATTACGGAAGGCTTTTTGGCTAAAGGCAGGTTAGTTCATGAAGAAGGTTCATTTTACCTAAAAACATTGGGTGACGGGAAGTATTGGTTAAAGGGGGGAACAGACAGCCCGGAAAACTTCCTTGCCTACAGTGGCTTCGCTAACACTACTGCGAATCCTGATCACCCTGAATGGTTTCATGATTTTGCACCCCATATAAAAGATTGGCAGGAAGGGGACCCTGACTGGGAGAATGGGAAAGGGAAAGGCATCATCGGTGCCCTGAATTATCTATCTTCTCAAAAAGTCAATTCTATTTACGTACTCCTGATGAATATCGGAGGCGACGGACAGGATGTATGGCCTTATTCTGGTACAATCGACCGGACAGGAAACATAGAAAACGATAACTTCCATTTTGACCTTGCAAAACTCAGACAGTGGGAAATAGTGTTTGCCCATGCCCAGAAAAAGGGTATAAACATCCAATTTGTTCTTGGTGAAGGAGAAGAAGGTAATAAAAAAGAACTGGATGAAGGAAAACTGGGGTTAGAACGGAAGCTTTATTACCGCGAAATGGCCGCACGATTTGCACACCACAATGCCATTCAGTGGAATATTTCAGAAGAGTATGACATCACTCCTTTCCCTCTAAAACCTGAACAAATTAAAGAATTTGCCGGATATATCCAAGCCGTCGACCCTTACCAACATCCGGTAATGGTACATAACTGGAGTCAGGATGGCTTTTACCCTTTTATCGGGGATCAAAGATTTGCTTCAGTATCGCTCCAATACTATCCTGAACAGACTAAGCAAGGGAGATTTTATCTGGGCTATGGTGAAAAAACAGAAATGATGCGCGCCAAAACTACAACAAGCGGGCACCCGGTAGCGCTGTTCTTTGACGAATTCTGCCAGGCATCCAAGGCCGATGATATGCACCACATGGCAAAAGGATTCCCATACCTGAGTGGTCATCAGTTTATAAGACAAGAGGTCATCTGGCCGGTTTGTTTTTCGGGCGGCGCAGGTATTGAAATTATTTCGGGTGAAGTTCTGGCATTAAACAATTTCAGGATACATGAGCGATTGTGGAAATACACCTGGTTTGCCCGGAAGTTCATCAAAACCTATCTCCCGTTTTGGGAGATGGAGCCCCGGGACGACTTGTTAACCTACGAAGCCAGTGGATATTATGAAGGCGGGCAGGTATTTGTCAAAAAAAGGGAAGTTTATGCCATTTACCTGCCTGACGGAATTCATTCCGGTACTTTAAACATGGAGAAAGAAACCGGACAGTTTATCCTTCGCTGGTATAACCCACGAACAGGGGAATTTGAAAGGGAAACCAGGATAATCTTTGGAGGGAAGCAGGTTGATCTGGGAAAAGCACCCAGTGGAATGGAGAATGAAGATTGGGTAATTTTTATTTATAATTCTGGGATGGGTGAAATCCCTCGCCTTTAGGCGAAGAAATTTATAGCTTTGTACAATCACCCATAAATTTTGTACAATGCAGTATTATAAAAGTGGGTCACATACAAGGTATGACATAAAATATCATATAGTATGGATTACCAAATATCGGCAGCCAGTATTATCAGGAGAGGTTGCAGAGCGTTTAAGGGAATTAGTTAGACAAATTTGTATGGCAAATGAAACTACGATATTAAAAGGACATGTATCGAAAGATCATGTACATATATTGGTCTCATCGCCACCAAGCTTATCAGTCAGCAAATTAGTTCAGAAATTGAAAGGTACAACCTCCTATGAGCTGTTGCGGAAATTTGCGACCATGCATAAGAAGTTTTGGGGACACCATCTTTGGACAAAGGGCTATTTTTTGTAGCAACAACTGGCACTGTAACCGATAAAGTAATTATGGAATACATTGAAAACCAAAATGTGGGATTACCAGATGATGATTCTCAAATTAGTAGTTAAAATGATCAAATAACTATAGTTATCTTAAAATGGCTTTAGCCTTAAATAAGGCTTTCAGCCTTTATTTCAAGCCACCTTCTTTAGGAGTTTGGTAAATTGACTCATATAAATAAAAATCAAGTTTTTTATTTATCCGTACCATGGTCTCTTCCGATTCCTGGCTTTTTCAATGGCACTAATTGTCAGGTTGGCATCTTCAACAATCTGAAAATCAAACATACCTACACAAATAAAATCAGCCCCGTTATCAAAAGCATATTCAAAGGCTTCTTTTGCAGGGATAGCACCTGCAGCAAGTACTTTGTACCCGACAACAGGTTTTTTACATTTTTGTATATAATCTATTGTCTCTTCCGGAAATAAGCACCACATATTATCATGATAATATATTGTTTCTCCCCAAGCCTTATGGCCACCACTCACTCCGAAGGGAACCCTTTTTTCCTTTGGAATAACTGACCAGTACTGATCATGATGCATAGTTTTAAAATAGAAGTCGGGTTCCAATCCCATAACTTTATCATATTCATAAAAAGCATGAATATCATGAGCACCCAGACCTACCGGATAACCTTGTTTTTGGGTATATTCTATACATTTATGCAACACTTCGGCTTCACCATCAAATGCATATTTATCTCCATGGGCGCCAAAAATCTGAATAATATCAACTCCGTTGTCAATCGCTTTGGCAATATCGCTGTATGGATCTTCTTTACTGGGAATCCTGGTCTGTAACATAGTTTGGAGATTACTTCCAAACAACTTCTTATATTTGTTGATTAGAACTAGTTGATCCTGAGTACATACATTCATTGTATTAATTCCTGCCCTCTCTCCCAATATAAGAGTTTCGAAAACTTTTTTTTCTGAATTATAAGCTTTGAAAAGCTGTGGTGCATAAATTAAATCCCTGCTATGTGCCCAACCTCCAATCAAATTACACCCCATAATCAAACGACTAACCGGCCTGCTTCCCCCTAAAGTACCCTGGGGTATCTCCCCTTCAAGTTCAGTAAGTTCCATTTTCTGAAGCTGAATGGTACCACCAGTAATGGCATCGACTCCGGTTTGACTTAAAAACTTTTTATTGCTTTCAAAAGCCCAAACAAAACCCCCTATAAACGGAAGGAAAGCTAACTGTTTCAATATTTCTCGTCTATTCCCCGGGTTTTCAACTTTAGCATTTAAATCCTTAAACTTCGGTTTTAGTTTATTAAACGAAAACCGCTTTTGAATTTTTATTTTTTTTAAAAGACTCCAAATCCCAATATTCAAAGTGCTTGGGAACAAAGCTAGTATTACCATGGTAATCAATTCTATAAAAGTCTTATTAAATAATAAATAACTTCCTTCACGAGGTATACCGTAGGTAAATTTGTCTAATGGCAGGTAAGCAATATAATAAAAAAACAATAACAGAATTGCAGCATATACCGCTGTGCGGGCTAAAAAACCAACCAACAATCCTAAACCAATTAAAATTAAACCCCAAACATTAAGGAAATCCACAAATTCCATCAATGCAGGTCGAGAAGCTATCCACAGGAACATATCTGATATGAATGGAATTGAACGAGAATTTATAAGAAAACCTTCAGCTGACCATGCTGGATCCATTAATTTGACCAGTCCTTCATAAAGAAAATACCACCCTAAAATAATACGCAAAATAATCAAGCCCCATTGTTGAGATTGTCTCAATTTAAATTTACTACTTTCAATATTCAAATTTTCATTTTTAGTTTCCATTTTAGTAACTTTTAAATTATTTTTACTTACCCCCATTCTTAGGACAGGTTTTAACTTAAACAAACAAAGATAATAATAATGATGCATTTGGATGTTAGTAACCGGAAATACCTCGAAGTAAAACGAAGAGTTATTATGGTTATTAAAACCTTTTTCTTTTTTGGTACTTTTTCCTTTTGTTGATAATTCCATTTTTTGTTGATTTTATGCTACTGATCTATACAACTTCACCGGAACCCTGTGGTCAATGCCTTGATGGGGTAATTCGTGATTGTAATAATTAATATGTTTCTTTATTCCCTGATATAACTCAATTCCGTCAGATGCCGGATAAATATATACATGGTCATATTTTAAGGACCTCCAGAATCTTTCGATAAATATGTTGTCAATAGCCCGGCCCTTACCATCCATGCTTATTTTAATGTCATTTTTCTTTAAATTTTCAACCCACTGTTCACAGGTAAACTGGCTTCCCTGGTCTGAGTTTATTATCTCAGGCTTGCCATGGTCTTTAATAGCCTGTTTAAGAACCGATAGCGAAGCTTCAGCCTCCAGTGTGTTCGATAGTCCCCAGCCCACAATATAACGGCTGTACACGTCAATAATGGCCGTTAAATATAAAAAGCCATTCTTCATAGGTATGTATGTGATATCGATGGCCCAAACCTGGTTGGGCCGGCTAATATCCAGACCTTTCAGCAAATAGGGATGAATATACTTTTTCAATCCCAATTTGCTCAGATTCTTCTTTGGATATATTGCCATTAGTCCCATAAGGCGAAGCAGTCTTCTAACCCGCTTATGGTTGACCACAAAGCCCATGGCTAACAGCATATCCCGCATACGAATAACGCCTTCTGTAGGATGTTCTAAGTAATGTTCATCCATAATGCGCATAATTTTAAGATTCTCTGCCTTTTCTCCCCTGGGAGAATAATACAGGCCACTTCGATGAATAGACAAAACATCGCATTGTTGTTTAATACTTAAATCATGTTTCCTGTCAATAAGATCCCTGCGCTGTTTCACAGTCCGGTCTTCTTGAAGCTTTTTTTTAAAAAGTCATTCTCCATTTCAAGCTGTCCGATCTTAGCATACAGCTTATCCGGATCAACTCCTGATTCAGCTTCAGATTTTGACTCAAAAACAATAGCAGAACGTTCTAAAAACTCCTGCTTCCATTTACTTATCATAGTCGGATGTACTTCAAACCGCTTAGATAACTCCGCAAGTGTCTCACGCTCCTTGAGCGCTTCAATTGCAACTGTGGCCTTAAAGGCACTGGTAAATTTTCTTCTTGACTTTTTCATAATTCACTGGTAAATTTAATCCTTATTTTCAACTTAACCAGTGGTCCTAAT
>ENA-OSEO01006321-OSEO01006321.1-sediment-metagenome-genome-assembly--contig:-NODE-6321-length-10711-cov-13.266033_pt1 | contig 10711 bp, 7 predicted proteins | sample MGYA00237883_ERZ534232 | MGnify/ENA metagenome assembly ERZ534232
CACCCCTGCGGGGCGGGTCCCGGTTTCTTCACACCCTTCGGGTGCTCAGTCCCACCGCTTCGCGGCGGGTCCCGGTTCGGCCAGTACTAAGAAAATCAAGGGTTTGTGCGGAGGCGACCTGCAGGTCGCCTCACGGGCAGATGTGCAGATTGACGCGGAGATTGGCCAAAAAGACCATTTCCGGACGGAAACCCATGAGGAGGGAGAGGCTATGGCGGTTGTGACGATTTCGCGGCAGTTCGGAGCAGGCGGAAGAACCCTGGCGGAGCGGGTGGCCAAGGAGTTGGGATATCGGTATGTTCACGAAGATATGATCAAGGAGATCGCGATCAAGGCGCAGGTGTCGCACGACCAGATCAAGTCCTTCGAGAAGCGTGGCACAGACAAACTGATGAAGTTTTTGGACAAGATCGTTTCGACCAGCTATGTCGAAAGGCTCTGCGCCGACAACTACGGCTATGTCGACGAGAAGAGCTATGTCGACGCGGTCAAAGAGACCATCCTTGATTTTTATGAGAAGGGCGACGTGGTGCTGGTCGGAAGAGGCGGCCAGTTCATCCTGGAGAAGCACGCAGGAGCGGTGCATATTCTCCTGGTCGGGGACGTGCCTTCACGCATCCACTTTCTGGTCACCCAGTATGGCCTCAAGCAGGAAGATGCCGAAAAGGCCATGCGCAGGGCTGACGACATCAGAAACCGCTTCCTCAATTTCTACGCGGAGCCGGAACGGCACAATGATCCGCTCTCGTATGACCTGACCATCAACACGGGCCGGGTGTCTATGGATGCAGCCGTGGATCTGATCGTCGGTCTGGCGCGAAAAAAGGTCTGATGAACCTATATCGGTCTTGAACATGGCTTGCCCGGGGGAATGATTCCCTGCCGCAAGAACCCCGGGCGGCCCCTCCTTGTCACCGGGTGAGCCAGGCCGACGGGGCGTGGTGCCGGATTGTCTTCCTTCTTTCCGAGGAAAACACATGGGTTTCAAGAGAGTCGTCATCACCGGGCTTGGGCCTATCACGCCGGTCGGCATCGGCAAGGAGGCCTTCTGGAAGGCGTTGGTCTCCGGAAAGTCGGGGGCCCGCCGGATCGTCTTCGAAGACTGCGAGATGGACCAGTACAACTCACAGATCGCCTGCCCTGTCCCGTCCTTCGATCTGGGGGATTTCATTCCACGCACCAAGAGCTTCCGCTATCTGGGGCGCACCTCCGAATTCGCCTTGGCCGGGGCGCGGCTGGCGCTCGAGGACGCGGGTTTCACCCTCCTGCCCCGGGAGGGAGAGAAGGGCGAGTTCGATTTCACGCTGAAAGGCGTCGAAGCGCATCGGATCGGCGCTATCCTCGGGGTCGGGGCGCAGAATATGGACCTGTGCGAGCGGTGGCACAAGAGCTTTCTGAAATACCATGGCCCCAAAAGAATTTCTCCTTTCGGCCTTCCCCATGTGCAGATCTGCTCCGTGCCGGTGACGGTTACGATGAAATACGGGATCCACGGCATCGCTTCGACGGTCTCGACGGCCTGCGCCTCTTCGAACCACGCCATGATCGCCTCCTACAAGCAGATCCTGCTTGGGGAGGAGACCGTGATGGTGACGGGAGGGGTGGATGCCTGCATCACGCCCTTCGTTTTCGGAGGATTTGCAGCCATGAACGCCATGAGCCGCCGGAACGACGAGCCTGAGAAGGCCTCCAGACCTTTTGACAAAGATCGCGACGGGTTTGTCATGGGAGAGGGGGCCGGGATCGTCATCCTGGAGGAGCGAAGCCATGCGCTCGAGCGCGGTGCCCGCATCTACTGCGAGATGTCGGGATACGGGGCGACCTCGGATGCCTATCACATCGCGGCGCCGGAACCGACCGCCCGCATGCAGGCCAAAGCGATGGAAGATGCATTGAAAAGGGCTGGACGCAGGCCGGAGGAGATCGATTACATCAACGCCCACGGGACGTCCACTCTCCTGAACGATCCCGCGGAGACCCGTGCGATCAAAGAGGCCCTCGGAAAACATGCCTACCGAATCCCCATCAATTCCACCAAGTCGATCACGGGCCACATGATCGGCGCCGCCGGGGGGGTTGAAGCCATCGCGACTGCGCTGACGATCGAGCGGGGGTGGATCCATCCCACCATCAACCTGGAACATCCGGATCCGGAGTGCGATCTAAACTACACGCCGCTGGTGGCGGTCCAAGGCACCGTCACCCGATCCCTCAACAACAGCTTCGGTTTCGGCGGGCAGAACGCGTCGATCGTCCTGGAGCGTTTCGAACCCTGAGACGCAGGTCCGGTTCAGGCTGCCCGGGTGTCTCCATTGGATCGAAGCAGGATCCGCGCATCGAGCGCCGCCGCCCCGCGCCCCTGTCGTCCCACCCGCACGGGGTTGATGTCGATTTCGAAGATGCCGGGATGGTCCACGAGCATCCGCGAGAGCTGGACGAGCAGGTCTTCCAGCGCCTCGAAATCGCACGGCTCCTCCCCGCGGATGCCCTCGAGGATCCTCCGGCCGCGGATCTGCTGCATCATGGCCCGGGCATCGGATCGCTCGAGCGGTGCGGCCCGCCAGGCCACGTCCTCGAGCGCCTCGACGAAGATGCCTCCCAGCCCGAAGAGGACCACAGGCCCGAACACCTCGTCCTGTTTGCCTCCGAGGATCACCTCGCGGCCGCCCGGCGCCATGGCCTGGATCAGGGCCTCCAGCGGCTCCGGGGCCAGCCTCCGGGCCAGGTCATCGAAGGCCTCAGCCGCGGCATCGCTCGAATCGATGCCCAGGATCACCGCGCCCGCATCGGTCTTGTGCGAGATGTGCGGACGGTTGACCTTCAGGGCGACCGGGCCGCCGATGGTCCGCCAGGCCGCTGCGGCCTCGCCGGCGGACCGTGCCAGCCTGTATTCCGGTACCGGAAAACCGTAGGCTCTGACAAAGTCTGTGGCTTCGCTCAGGAGCAGGTGCGTGCGCCCTGAGGTCGGGGGGAGGATGGCAGGCGGCGTCTTGGAGCGGATTTCCGCTAAGGGGCTGATCGCCTTCGCGGCCTTCTTGCGGACGCCCCACTGATGGGAAAGGTAAAAGGCGCGCATGGCGTTTTCGGGGGCGGTGAAGATGGGAACGCCGGTGTGCCGCCGCAGGAAATCGACCTCCACCGCCTCGGTGAAGATGGCGACCGCGACGGGTTTGCGGTAGGCATCGATCAGTTCCTCCACCCGGCAGACCAGCTTCCGGCTGTCCTCGTGGTCCAGCCCGCGCCGGTAGCCGTGCACGAGAAGGACGCCGTCCACGTCGCCCCGTTTGAGCATCTCCTCGACAATGTTTTCATAGACGGCCAGATCGAACAGGTCCCCCAGATCGAGCGGGTTCTGGAGACGGATGACCTTGGCGCGGAAGCTGGTTTCGATCCGGGCGAGGAAGTCGCGTGGAAAAGGCGGCAGGTCGAAGCCGTAGTGGGCGCAGGCATCGGCGGCGATGACGGCGTGCCCGCCGGAGCGGGAAACGACCGCCAGCCGGTTTCCCTTGAGGGGCGGAAGGGTGAGGCTCTTGACGTAATCGACGGCGTCCACCATGGTGTTTACCCGGACGCAGCCGACCTGTTCCAGGGCCTGATCCACCAGGCGGTCGTCCGCGAAGAGGGCGGCGGTGTGGGAGTGGGCGATGCGGGCGCTTTCCTGGAAGCGGTTGGATTTGTGGACGAGGATGGGCTTCGGGGAGCGCGCAGCGATCTCCAGGAAGCGGCGCCCGTCTTTGAACCCCTCCAGGTAGAGCAGGATGATCTCGGTCCCTTCGTCCTCAATCAGGACCTCGAGCAGGTCGTTCTCGTCGACGTTCAGCTTGTTTCCCATGGAGACGAATTTGTTCAGCCCGATGTTTTCCTCCGCCAGGAAGCCGAGGTAGCTCAATCCGACGCCGCCGCTCTGAGCCAGGATGGAGACCTTGCCGAACTTCAGGTCCTCGCGCATCGGCCAGAAGGGGAGCACCAGCCCGTTCTGGAGATTGGTGACGCCGATCCCGTTCGGGCCGAGGAAACGGATGCCGTAGCGCCGGGCGACGGAGAGGCATGCCTCTTCCAGGGGCAGTCCTTCCTCCCCCATCTCGGAGAATCCCCCCGATTCGATGACGAGCCGGCGGATCCCCTTGCGCCCGCAGGCCTCCATGATGCCGGGGATGGTCTTTGCCGGGGTGAGGATCACCGCAAGGTCGATCGGGTGGTCCACCTCCTCGACCGAGCCGTAGATGCGCTGGCCGAAAAGGACCCCTTTCTGGATGTTGACAGGCAGGATCTCTCCCTGGTACCCGAAGTTGAGCAGGTTCTTGATGATGTTCCGCCCGAGATTGGCCGTGTCGGCCGACGCGCCGATGACGGCGACGTTGCGGGGGTGGAAAAAGGATGCGAGGTGGGTTGTGTCAGCTGCCATTGTTTTTTCTCCCGAGCTCTGTCCCTGCGTCAAATGTGGTTTGGAGCGCCCATACGCCCGGCTGGAGAAGGGGATTGTTCTTTACACGCTTCGCGTGCCCAGTCCCGCCCCTTCGGGGCGGATCCCGGTCTTCGCCCCATCGAGGAAACCGGGCGTTTGCGCGGAGATGCCGCCCAGGTGCCGCACAAGGGGACGGGAAGATCGAGGCCGGGATCGGCCGGAAAGTCCATTCGCGGCCGGAAATTACCTTGTGTCTAGCATAAAAGGATGCCGTTTGGTAAACCATTTTAGATCGGGGAGTGTTCTTTTCAGTATGCTTTTTCGATAGGCGAGGGCGCTCCCAGGTGAACCATCTTCGATCGGCAAGCGGCCTTTTCGGCCGGGCCCGGGTTGCAGGGGGGAAACGCGACGCTATGAGGACAGGGACCACGTCCTGGATCGACCCGTCCAGGGATCTCGAAGGCAATGTCGCGCAGTTGGCCGGTTCGGTGGAGGACATCGAACTGGTCCTTTTCGACGTCAAAGGATATGGGAACAATCTCCCCGACCGCGCAGCCATCCGGCGCCTGGCGGCGCTGGCGGAGGAGTGGGGCCACACGTACACCGTGCATCTGCCGCAGGATCTTTGCGTGGATGAAGACGGAACGTGCCCGGACGGCTCGATCGAAAAGGCCCGGCAGGTCATCGAATTGACGCGTGATCTGCATCCATGGGCCTACGTCGCCCATCTGAACGGCGACGCCCTCCTGGACCACCCGTCCCCCTCGCAGTGCGGACGATGGATGCGAAGGGCGGAACGTGCGGCCCGGATCGTCGCGGGCTGGCTCGAGGATCCGGCGCGCCTGGCGGTCGAGAACATCGAGCGGTGGGATGCGGCGAATCTTGCCCCGGTGCTCGACGCCCTGCCGGTCAGCCGTTGTGTGGATATCGGACACCTGTGGCTTCAGCGGATCGATCCGCTGGAGCACCTGAACGCCTGGCTCGACCGGACACGGGTGGTCCATCTCCATGGGCTCCGCGATTTTCCGCCGCCGGCGGCCCAGGTTTTTCAACCCGGCCTGGACCACACGAGCCTCGCGCGAATCCCGCCCGCCGCCCTCGACCCCGTTGCCGCCTGCCTCACGGACCGATTCGAAGGGGTGCTCACCCTCGAGGTTTTTTCGATCGAAGACCTCGATGCCTCTCGCGCCGCATGGGACCGGGCCTGCCGGCGCGTCGCGGGCGGCCCTCCTTTCAGACCTGCTGGATCCGGACCATTTCGAAGAAAAGGTCCTGCTCCCGGATGACGCCGACGGGCTGTGCGCCCTGCATGACCAGGAGGCGCCGTTCGTTCTGGGTGACCATCAGGAAGGCGGCCTCCATGAGGTTGGAATCCACGTCGATCGTGGAGGGCCTTGGAGACATCACCTCACCGACCTTTTTCGCGGCCAGCTTCCGCACCTCGAGGGTGAACATGCCGGACCAGAACATGGGCGAGTACTGGATGCTGTCCGCCGTGGAGGGTTTGGGGGCGCTCAGATACGCGGGCATGATGGCCTCGAGGAGGTCCTTGATGGTCATCACCCCCTGGACCTCGCCGTTGGCGCCGAGGACCAGGAGCGAACGGTGACCCGTCTCCATGATGCGGCTCGTGGTCATCCGCGAGCTGAAGGTCTCCTTCAGCTCCAGAATCGCCTCCAGGACGGATTGGCCGGCGGAGATGGACGTGTATTCCTCGAACGGAATCATGACCTCCCGGACCTTCCGCTCGGCCGGACGCGTCCCTTTCCTCCGGGATGTGAAGGCGTCGGAGATCTTGGCGGCCAGGAGATCGATGTCGCAGGGTTTCGAGAGGTAATCGAATGCGCCGGATTCCCGGGCCTCCTTGGCGGAGGGGAGGTCCCCATGCCCCGTCAGCATGATGACCGGCATGTCGGGGGCCTGCCTGCGGATCTCCTTGAGCGTTTCATGCCCGTCCATACCGGGCATCTTGATGTCCAGGATGACGACGTCGGGCTGGTTCTCGAGCTGCTGGAGGGCCTCCTCGCCCGAGCCGGCCAGGAGGGTGTCGAATCCTTTCCGGGTCAGCAATTTCCGGGTCGTGGCCCTGAATTGCTCCTCGTCGTCCACCATGAGAACCTTGATCGAATCGTTCATATATTCTGCCTCCTTTTTTGAGCATCGGATCCTCATCGAAGATGCGGTGCGCTTTCCTTCGCCCCGCTCATCGGGGTCCTTGACGATGTCCGGGTCCCTGTTTACAGGGCGGTTTGGGCGGTGTGCGCCGGCCTCCGCTTCAGTTCGGGTCAGACCGCTCAGGCCGAGATGAGCGGCTTCAACAGGTGAATCAGCAAGAGGAGCAGAACCGCAGCCGCCGCCAGGCAGGCCAGGACCACCCGTGTTTTGATGCCGCCGGTTCGGGTCATGCCGACGCCGATCAGGTAGAACTTCCAGATCCCGCCGACCCAGGCCATGCCCGGAAGCCAGGAGATCAGAAGACTCACGTTGGCGTAGGCGACGATCCGAAAGAGGGCCTCGAACGTGAAGGTCCGCCGGCAGAAAAGGCGCGCCACCGGGTAAAGGATCCCGGCCGTCAGGAAAGGCATCGAAAAGGCATTCAGGAAAAAGACCACTGCAAAGAAGGCCTTCTCCTGCGGCATGACCAGCGCGCCTGCCAGTGTGAAGAGGATTGACACCGTCAACAGAAAAGAGATTGCAGCGCGGTACCCCTTTTCGTCCTTGCGTGCCTCGTAGAATCTGCCCGGGTTGATCAGAAGCCCGATGGCCTTTTCCAGAAACCGTCTCACTGCATCAAAGCCCGGGCGGTTGCGTGCCGCATCGTCTGGGAGAGTCTGTGTCATGCTCATTGCCTGCCTCGTATCGTTGTTTTTCCAGGATCCTGTCCGGATGCCGGCGGCTGGGTGGCCGCCGGGCCCGTCTTCCCGCCCGGCGAAACCGGGCGGAACACCGGCCGGGGCCGGAGGATGAAACGCCGCAGGACGCATCGTCCAGCGCCGGGTGCGGGAGGCCGGACGCCTAGAAAGGCTTCAGACCCGGCCATCCCATCCAGTTCCAGTAGGTGGAAGCCATGATCGCCAGCCCGAGCATGTTCGTGACCCAGAGGATGATCCCCACCCGCAGGTAGTCCTTCGCGGTCAGGTAGCCGCTGGCGTAGACGATCGCGTTGGGCGGCGTGCCGATCACCAGGCAGTAGGCGAAGGAGGAGGCGATCGCAGTGCCCATGGCCATGAAGGGGATCATGGCGCTCCCTGGGTGGGCGATGCCTGCCATGGCCAGGGTCACCGGGCCCACCGCCGCACAGGCCGGGCCGTCGGCCATGATCTGGGTGAGCAGGGCCGTGATGAGGTTGCCGGTCAGGAGGAGCCCCATCCCCTGGCTGACCCCCAGGGGTTCGGCCAGGGCCAGCAGGCTCCGGGCGATCCAGAAGGCGCCGCCGGTGTCCACCAGCACCTTGCCGAAGATGATGGCCCCGGCGTAGAGCCAGACCACGCCCCAGTCGACCTTGGTCTGGTAGTCGCGCCAGTTGACCACGCCCGAAAGGATGTAGGCGATCGCCCCCATGACCGCCAGCACACCGATCCCGAAGCGGATGCCGGTCCACTGCAGCAGCAGGTTCTTCTCCGTGATCCAGCAGAAAAGCATGGCGAGGAAGATGATCAGGGCGAGTTTCTGATCCCGCGTCCACCTGCCTCCGCCGATCCTGGCCGTCTGCTCCTTCACCACCGCGAAGGCCTCGCCCAGGTTCGATATGGCCGGCTTGAAGCGCCAGTTGATGACGAACCAGGTGACGGGGATCAGGAAGACGAGGAACGGGATGCAGTAGATGCACCACTGGCCGAAGCCCATCGAAAAACCGAACATGTCTTCGGCATAGCTCATCATGATGATGTTGCGCGCCGCACCGGAGGGCGCCAGGGAGCCGCCGAGGTTGCAGGCCATGGCGATGGTGATCATCAGCATCTTGGCGAGTTCGGGGTCCTCCTTCCCCGAGGCCGAGGCGGAGGTGGTGTAGATGAGGATGCCGATCGGCAGAAACATGGCCGCCAGGGCGTGGTCCGACATGAACATCGTCAAGGGGGCGATGATCATGACGATGATGAGCGTCACCCATTTGATGTCGGGGTTTTTGAGCTTGCCGAACATCATCATGGCGATCCGCTTGTCGACGCCGGTTTTGACGAAGGCGGTGGCGAACATGAGGCTGCCCATGATGAACCAGGTCGCGTCCGACCAGTAGTATGAGGCGACGGTCTTCCGGTTGACGATCCCGGTGATCATCGCGATGATCCCGATGGAGAAGGCCACCATGGGAAGGGGCATCGCCTCCGTGACGAAGCAGAGCACCACGAATGCGACGATGGCCACCGCCGCTTTGACGTGATATCCGGCCTTGAGGGCCTTGGCTTGCTCCTTTTCCGTAAGCCGGTCGAAGGTCAATTCGTCGGTGCGCAGGGTGTAGGCACGATCCATCAGCGAACGAAAACGCTCGGGCGGCAGCTGTTCGGCAAACGACATAACCTGCTCCAAATGGGGTTTGGTGCAGGTTATGTCGTTTTCCTTGCACCATTTTTCGTTCCGCTTGAGAAACGCTGCGTGTCCGTAGGCGGATTTCTGGAGACTGGCCTCCATCATACGGACCATCAGGATCTGCCACTGCTGGAGGTTCTCGGTCTCGTCTCCGAACAGCTCGCCGGCGAAAAATTCCTGGACATACTTGGGCCCGTAGGCGTACTCGACCCCGACATCGAGCATGCTTTTCGGTGTCGGCATCACCAGCAGGAGCACCAGGATGCCCAGCGGGAAGATGAACAGCTTCCAATTGATATACTTGTCATAGCCTGAGGGTTTTTCTCTTTTGTCTGTCATTTTTCCCTCCTGATCTGGACTGGATCACATCATGTCGCTGAATACGGATCACTTTCTCCGGCGAAGCGGGGCGGGATTGCGGCGGCTGCCCCCAGCGTTGGGATCGCGGACTCCGAGGCTGCAAATCCTGCCGGTGCGGCCTGTTTGAAGGGCCCCGTCCCGTCCCGGCACCTAGCTCGTGCCCATCCGGAAATGATTTCCCGGTAGAACTCAGTTTTTAATCCGGAAATGAGGATTTTTCTTCACACCCTTCGGGTGCTCAGTCCCACCCCTGCGGGGCGGTTCCCGGTTTCTTCACACGCTTCTCGTGCCGGGATATCACCCCCGGAATCCCTGGCCTTCGGCCGACAGGTCAAGGGCCATATCGCTTAACATCTTCAACACATTCATAATTCTCTTGTCCGCCAGATCATAGTAAACAAAGGGGCCTTCCCGCTCCACCCTGACCAGCAGGGCTCGTTTCAACTCCTTCAAATGGTGCGAGACCAGCGGCTGCGACAGATCAACCTCCTCGACAATCGCGGACACCGATTTCCTGCCCTTGCTAATGGACATCAAGATTTTCAGGCGATTAGGGTCCGAAAGACTCTTTGCAAGAAAGGCGGCACGCTGAAGGTCATCGCCGCCCGGTTGGTGCTCCAACGCGCACTCGTCGCCGCAAACGTCCGACTCCCTGTCCGGAGTCCTCGGCCTATGCTCCGTTTTAGCTGCCATTCAAAGCCACCCTCGCTCCGCCTTCGGGTCTTTCCACCTCACATGTTGTCAGAACCTTTCCACCCGGTCCGGACGCCGGCACCCGCAGCGTCCCTGTTGACGACAGGTGTTAAAGAGCGGAATGTCGCAAAGACCAAACCATGAGCCGTTACCGTTGGGAAGGACAGTTCCTCTTCAAAAGCCGCTCCGCATAGAAAACTCCCCAAAACCCAGCAGAGGCGGGATGCCCCTCGCACACCCAGCCTTGTTTCCGGTGCGCATAATATAAATGGTCGTTTATATGTTTATCCTTATTTTGTCAAATGGATTTAATGAGAACAGCCCTCGGGGCCCCTCTTTTCTCTCAAGAAAGGTTCAGGATGCCAGAAGCCCCGGCCCCGGCAAAAAACTCCTGGCTCTTATGCTTCGCTGGGTTCTCGAGCCGGCGGACGCACACGGCCCTTTCTTCGCGGACTTGGGTCCCGCCGGGCTACCCGCCCTTGTGTCCTTCCTGTGCTTTCTCGCCTCATGAAAACGAATTCCTCGCGAAAAGCGGTTTCCGCTTAACCCCGACGAGGGTATGATAGAGAAAAGAGGCGAGGTGCGAGTCGGCGCCTGGGCCATTTTCGGACCGTTTGGCCTCAGGCGGACGCTTGCCGCGCGTGAGGCAGGAACTGGATCCCCGGCCGCCTCCGGCCCGGGCACCCCGAAGAATCAATCCATCGCACAGGAAAATACATGTTGAAT
>ENA-OSEO01006322-OSEO01006322.1-sediment-metagenome-genome-assembly--contig:-NODE-6322-length-10710-cov-6.013167_pt1 | contig 10710 bp, 7 predicted proteins | sample MGYA00237883_ERZ534232 | MGnify/ENA metagenome assembly ERZ534232
TGGAAGAAAAGGTTGATCTTTTGGGCACTGTTTCCAGGCTGAGCTTTCCCGCTTTTCGAGAGTATGTGACTTTTTTTAAAAAAAAGTAAAGGTTTTTAATGTTGGTTTAACGATTTTTTTTCGCTCTTCCTGCATGGTTCAACGCAGGTTCGGGGCCAAGTGGCCCCGGGCGCACGTCCCCGGGGTCATGGACGTCCACCCGGCGGGTTGGTCCGATCCGTCCGATCCCCGTCCTTGCGATGGGTAGCGCCCATGGCAGGGATGGGGTTGCAGGGGGAAGCAGCATGGCGATACACGATATCACGGTACGAGATGTGATTCAGAGGCATGCCGCAAGCCGGCACAGGCAGACGGCTTTTGTGCAGGGGGACCGGCGCTGGAGCTTCGGACAGTATTTCGAAGACCTGAGCGGCCTTGCCGCCGGGCTTGCTTCCGTCGGGATACGAAAAGGGGACCGGATAGCCGTTCTCTCATTGAATTCATATAGTTATTTTGTTCTTTACGGGGCGGCGGCCTCCATGGGTGCGATCGTGCTTCCCCTCAATTGGCGCTCCAAGCAGGTGGAGCTGCAGGTCATTTTGGAGATGTGCACACCCAGGGTCATGGTCGTGGACCCTGAGCTCTCGGAGATGGCGGCAGGTCTGAAAAATGATTGCGCTTTTGTGGAACACTGGCTGTGTACAGAGGATCGAAGCGGTTTCGAGTTGCTTCACGACCTGATGAGAACCGGCAGCCGAACAGGGGAGATTTCTCTTTCCCAGGAAGACCCCTACATCATTTTGCCTACCGCGGCGGTGGAGGGGAAACCTCGCGGGGCGGTCCTGTCCCACCGAAACGTCGTCGCAGGGGGGGTCCAGATCATGGCCCACATGGGAATCAACCCGGATACCACCTACTTGAACCTTATGCCGCTCTACCATGTGATGGACCTGGAGGTCGCCTTTGCAGCGTTCCTTGCGGGGGGCCGCAATGTGATCCGGACGAGGTTCGATCCCGAGCAGGCCGCAAGGGTGATCCAGGATGAGCGTGTCTCTGTGATTGCTGCGGTTCCCCCCATGCTGGCGTCCATCCTCGATAAGGCGGAAATGTCGGTCCACATCGGCGAATTTGAAGTCTTGGCGGTAGGTTTGTATTTGGCGGGCGTCCGGGTTGGAAGCAAAATAAAGCTGGCGGAAATAAATCTCAAATATCTGTGGATCGGTCGGATCAAGGTTTCCTCCAGCACTTCGGAGCATGGACTCCGTGGCGGCCAAACCTTTTAGCGGCGTGCCGCTCGGCGGCCTGGTCGGTGCTTGGAAAACAATGACTTGGCCCGGCCCTCCCTTCAATCGACCTTCGCGGTTACAGCGACCAGCGGCTTGAACCACGCTGTCCAGGCCGCCCAGGACTCGGTAAACCACCGGAAAATCCACATCCACTCCCGCTTCGATCAACTGGGTAGACACAAGGAGGCAGGGATGTTCGTTTTTTAGCAGTTCCTTAACTTTAGCCAACTTGGCCGAGCGGTGGGCCGGGCACATCAGGGCGGAGAGATGAAATATCGAATCACGGGGTTTAACTTTTTGAAGAACCCGGGTCAAGTCTCGGGCGTCTTTCCGTCGATGGACTACCACCAGGGCCCGGTCGTATTCGGCAACTTCCTGGGCCAAGTCATTCCATTCCAGAGGGGGAGCTTCCAGGTCCGGCCATTTATACTCCACGCGTTTGAGTTTTACCGACAGGTCCCCTGGGTCCGGGATGATATCCCGGATGTTTTTTAGTCCATCTTTGAAATTCTCCCTTGATCGCAGCGCCGGCGGGGTGGCCGTTGATAGAATCACCGAGCATCCATAGTGATCCACCAATTCGTTCAAAGCCTCGACTATACAGAGCAAGTACTCGGGCGGCAAACTCTGGACCTCGTCCAGAATGAGAACGCTTCGGGCCACATTGTGCAATTTTCGACAACGGGAAGGACGGTTGGAAAAGATGGTCTCAAAGAACTGAACCGTAGTAGTCACGATAATCGGCGCGTCCCAGTTTTCAGCCGCCAGTTCATGTCGGTCGGCGATCTCTTCGCCATAGCGCTCCCGCTGAACCTCGGGGGAAAGGCTGGAATGATGCTCCAGCACATTTTCAGTCCCCATGGCTTGGCGATATTCATCGGCGTTCTGTTCGATAATGCTGGTGTAGGGAATGACCACGATGACACGTCGGAGGTTGTTTTTTTCAGCATGCCGCAGGGCGAAGGACATGGCGGAGAGGGTCTTGCCGCCGCCTGTGGGGACAGTGAGGGTGAAGATGCCGGGTGTTTTCAGAGCGGCTCGGCGACAGGCTTCCAAAATGCGACCGCGGGCCTGATTGACAGGCAGGACCTGATCCTCTTTGGACAAATCCGCGACTTTTCTATTGATGAAATCGTCCAACCGACGACGTAAATCACCAATGGTTGCGTATTTCCCCCGCTGGTCAGCTTGGTCGGGATTTTCAAAAGCCTCGGAATCGAGCCGGTCGGCATCGACCAGAGAGGAAAAAAGAAACCGAGTCCAGAGTTCACCCCGGCGGGCCAGCACGTTTTTATCTTTTATGGGCATATCAGGGGTCGGTTTTAAAAATTTCGGCAGCTCGGGAACATCCATCCTTAAGATTTCCGGGGGCAAGTCAGATGAAATGAGCTTGAGGACAGTTTCGTTTTCTTTGAGCCTTTCTTTTAACGGTTTGGGTTGGCCGGGTTCGCTGACGGTGGGATTAGCCAGACCAGCATGGTGTCCGGCAATGGCGAAGGCCAAAGCCATACCCTTAGATCGATTTTTGGATACGGCCAAAGTCGCCCCGACACCGGAATGTTCGACCGACACCGCCCGTCCCTTGAGTTTGTCTTGAAATTTCGGCTGGTATTTGCCTATATCATGCCACAATCCGGCTAATCCTCCCCATTTTTCAGATGAGAAAGCTTCAGCGAATTGAGCCGCTAGATTCGCGGTATTGTTCAAGTGATCTTTTAAGGGTTGGCCTCGCCGTTCCCCACCAAGGTCCTCAGTGAATCGCGCCCAGAAGCAAGCCATCTTGTTCAACCCTCCTAAATAGTGATCCAATGTTTGTAAAAGGCGGGTTTATTGCTCTCACTCTCCAAGCCCACAACAAGAAAGTGTTGGAGCATTGTGTTGTCTCTTGATTGAAGGCAGAAATAACACCAACTATTTAAAGCAAAATCCGGGCCAAGGGGGATTTATTGTTGTAATTATTTGATATTATTAGTTAATTATTTTAAGGGGCGTGGAAGGGCGGATGGAAAGTGTATCGTTTGGTTACATTTTTATAAAAACAGAAGCCTGGGGGCGGGTAATTTCGTTACAAAGGGAGTTTTTGAGTTGAGGGGTGACACCAAGTCGACTTCAAACAAAGTTTATCCGCAGGTCATGGCGAGCCCCGAGGCTGGACCGGGGCCGCCCTTTTCAGGCGGCGGCATGAGCTTCAGGCCCTTGATAAATATGGGAGAAAGCGAAAAATCTCCCTGTTCATTGAAGTTTACGGCAGAGAGTCAATTTTTCCTTGACAGGCGGGGACAATAATTCTTTAATTAGAGCGTTTTGAGAGAGAAAGCTGATTGTAGTTAAATGAATTTTCATTTTTATAATATTTTGAAACAATTGGCTAGTGTTCAGTCATCCGCGGCGGCGGAGGGGCGGTATATTGTCCGCCTGAACGGCTGGTGGCGGCACTGGCGGCCGACGGTGGGGTCTGGCCCATGATCGATTAGTTTGTCGGATTGCCAGAACAACCCACCGTCGAATCGGCGGTGGGTTTTTTTTGGGTCAAAATCGGGGGCCATCCGGTCAAACCGGGAAAAGAAGACCAGACGGTTTAGTCCTGGAGGCGGCGGCCAAGCTTTTTGAGACAGTTAATTTTGGCAAGTTCAGGGGTTTGCCCGTTTAAGTCGGGGGCCGAACTTGAAATCAACCTGATAAGGAGGCGAAAAGATGACGAAAAAAGTGTTTCTTCACGAAGACGAGATGCCGCGGGAATGGTACAACATAGCGGCCGACCTGCCCCATCCCATGCCGCCGCCGCTGCACCCCGGCACCGGTCAACCGGTGGGTCCGGACGATTTGGCCCCGATCTTCCCCATGAACCTGATCGAGCAGGAAGTCAGCCAGGAGAGGTGGATCAAAATACCGGAAGAAGTGCTTGAGGTTTACCGCATCTGGCGGCCGAGTCCTCTGTACCGGGCGGAGAGGTTTGAAAAACTGCTGGATGCGCCGGTCAAGATTTATTTTAAGAATGAGGGCGTCTCCCCGCCGGGGAGCCACAAGCCCAACACGGCCGTGGCCCAGGCTTACTATAACAAGGCTTTTGGCATTAAAAGTCTGACCACCGAGACCGGGGCCGGCCAGTGGGGCAGCGCCCTGGCCTTTGCCTGCCAGCTTTTCGGGCTCGAGTGCAAGGTCTTTATGGTCAAGATCAGCTTCAATCAGAAACCTTACCGAAAATTGATGATGGCCACTTGGGGGGCCAATTGTATCGCCAGTCCTTCCGAAGAGACTGAAGCGGGGCGGAAGATTCTGGCCATGAACCCGGATTCGCCCGGTTCTCTGGGCATAGCCATCAGCGAGGCCGTGGAGGCGGCGGTGACCAGCGGCGGCGACACCCGCTATTCCCTGGGCAGCGTCCTCAACCACGTCCTGCTCCACCAGACCATCATCGGGCTGGAAGCTCACAAACAGTTTGCCAAGATCGGAGAGTATCCGGACGTGGTCATCGGCTGCGCCGGCGGCGGGTCCAATTTCGCCGGGTGCGCCTTCCCTTTTGTCCGGGACAAGATCAACGGGAAGGAGATTCAAATTATCGCGGCGGAGCCGAGCTCCTGTCCGACCATGACCCGGGGGCCGTACGCCTATGACTTCGGCGACACGGTCCAGATGACGCCCCTGCTGCCCATGTACACCCTGGGCCACGACTTTGTCCCGGCGCCGATTCACGCCGGCGGTCTGCGCTATCACGGCATGGCTCCGCTGGTGAGCCAACTGGTCAAGGACGGTTTGATCGAGCCGCGGGCTTACCACAACCTGGAAACCTTCAAGGCCGGCGTGGATTGGGCCAGAACCGAGGGCTTCATTTCCGCTCCGGAGACCAACCATGCCATCGCCGCGGTGGTGGAAGCGGCCAGGCAAGCCAAGGAGGAAGGCAAGGAAAAGACCATCCTGTTCAATTGGAGCGGACACGGTTTGGTGGACCTGACCGCCTACGACGCCTATTTCAGCGGCCAGTTGACGGATTATGCCTTGCCGGAAGATGAGATTCAGCGGGCGCTCAAGGCGATCGAATCTTTTCCCAAACCATAGGCGGGCAGATGCTGGACGTCAAAACCGTTTTCGACGAGCTGGAAATCCGTTGTCCTCGTTTGGGCGGGACGGTGCCTTTTGACTATTGTCGCAAGGTCGCCAATGGTCTGCCCTGTACCAAAGCGCTTTTGTGCTGGGAAATGATGTTTCCGGTGCGGGAATACATGGCTAAAGTCTTGACCGAAGAGGAATGGCGGACGGTTTTCGATCAGCCGCCCAAGCCGAGGCTGGAAGTGATTTTAGAAGCGGCGCAAAAGGCGTCGGGCCGCCGGGAGTAGGAAAATATTCGATTAAGTGGGCTCCCAGGCCTGATGGGCCTGGGAGTCTTTTTTGGAGCTTGATAAATATCCGTTGATTTGTTTTTTAAATAACGCGCATGGAGCGGGTCAGGCCGCTTTGCCGAAAGGACAAACGGGGAAACGGCAGGTCGGGCAGTTCAGGCACAAGCCGCCGTGTCCCAGGGCGGCGATATCCCGGCGGGTGAGGTTTTCACCGGCCAGGACCCTGGGCAGGACCAGGTCGAAGACCGTGGTTTGGTGGTAAATCCCGCAGGCGGGGACGCCGATGATCGTCACGCCTCGAACTTTGGCCAATAGAAGCATGGCCCCGGGCAGGACGGCCGAGCCGTATAGGAAGTCTTCGGGGTCGAGGGCGAGGACGCCCAGTCTGGTCACGTCGTCCGGGTCGACGGACATGCCGCCGGTGGCCACGATCAATTGGGCCCCGAAATCGATCAGGTCCTTGACGGCTTGAGCGATGGCCTCGGCCTCGTCCGGGCACAGGACCACCCGGATAACGGGGCAGCCGAAGGCTTCGAGTTTGGGGCTGACGGCGGCGACAAACCGGTCCTCGATCAGGCCGGAATAGACCTCGTTGCCGGTGACGATCAGGCCGGTTTTGACCCGGGTCAGTTCTTTGACCGCAAAGACTCCGCCGACTTGACGGGCCGCGGCGGCGGCCTGATGAACCTGACGGGCGGGGATGACCAGGGGTATGGCCCTGGTCCCGGCCAGAATATCACCTTTTTTGACCACGGTATGGCTGTGACGGCTGGCGCACATGACGTCTTCGACCAGGTTGAACTCGGTCAGAGCCGCGACGTTGACCGTGAAGAGGCCGTCCCGGGCCGCGGTCAGGTTGATCTTGCCCTCGGAGGGATGGGGGTTGAAGGTCACGCCTTCTCCGGCCAGGGCTTCGGCCAATTCCAGGACCGCTTCGTCTTCGTGCATCAGGCCGGGGGTGATCTCCAGGACATAAAGATGACGTTTGCCTAAGCGGGCCAAGTGTTCCAGGTCGCTCTCCCTGACCAGGTGGCCTTTTTTGAAGGCGGGTCCTTTGAATTCACCCGGCCGGATTTCGGTAATGTCGTGGGCCAGGACGGAACCGACCGCCTCAGCCAGTGCGATCAGCCGGCCTCTGATCGCTGGAGCTGAAGATTCACACATCATCTTTCCCCTTGGTCGTTGGTTTAACCGGGTCCAGGTTGTTGATTCCCGACAAGGTCGTCACTTTCGTAAAGTAGGTCGGTCCGGCGCAGACTTGGCACAAGACCAGGCCGTTTGACCGGACCTCCCGGCGGTGGCGAATCACGGCCCCGCATCGGTCGCAAACAGCCTTGTCCCCCCGCCAGCCGGGAAGGTCTTCGGGCCTGAGGTCCACTTCGACGGACTCGACCATAAAAAGTTCTTCAGCCGACAAGCGCTGGTAGGCTTCGATTTCCCGCTCCCGCTGGTCGAGGATATGGCCGAGCAATCCGGCGGCCTTGGCCCGGCATTCTTCCCGGACGGAGACTCGATAGGCTCGTCCGTCGGGGAGGTTGACGAAGGTGGCGGCCATAAGGCCGAAGTCCTTGAATTTTAAAGAACGACGCCCCAGCCGGACCCCGGCGGCCACGGTCAGGGCGTCGGCGGCGCACCGGTCTATCTCGACGAAGATAACGACTTTTTTGATATTTTTTTCATCCAGGGGCGCCTGGTAGCCCAGCAGGGCCAGTCCCAGCATAGCCAGGCGCACGCCCAGGACCTGGCCCGGGCAAAGGTGGCCGTGGGCGGCGGCGGATTCGGCTAAGAGCTCTTCAAAGGTTCGGGTCAGAGGCTTCGACATATGCTAATCTTAACATATTTGAGGCCGAAAAAAAAGCCGCTTTGGCGGCGAAAATATCATAGGCCGGCATCTATTCCACAGGGAGGCGGGTCAAGAATTTTCGATCAGGAATGAACATGAACTTCCGGTGCAAATTTTTCCGGACCGGGCGGAGTGCGTCCGAAAGAAAAGGCGGGCGGACAGAATTCGGTTAAGGGCTGACGACTTGAAATTCGAAGGGTCGTCCGGCCAACAAACCGCTTTTTTCCTGGAGCCCGGTGAGCAACTTGATAAAGCCGTCCAGATCGTTCAGCGGTTTGGGAAAACTGTGTTGGTCAGAAGGCTCCTCGGGATAGGCCGGACCGACTTGGCCCATGGGCGTCAGGTTAATGACCTTGTGCCGGGGAAAGGATTCTCTGATCCTGGCCAAAAGGGCGCGGGAAGAGACGCCGGGTTGGGGCAAGGAGACAATGACCACCCCGCCGCTTTTGACCGGGTTGAGTTCCGATCGATCCAGGCCGGCCAGTTGTTTAGGGCTCAAACGCCTGATGATCAGGCCCAAAGGGGCCAATTTGATTTCCAGCAGCCGGGCCAAAAAAATTTCGCCGTCCACCAGCCAAATGATTTCTTTTTCATGTCTTCTCATAGTAGGTCATTAAAAAGCAAAATATGGGCCAATTGTTGGGTCTGATCGTATTTTGAAGATAAATTACTGTTTTTAGATGTATTTTTAGAGCGAGACTTTAAAGAGTTTGGGGAATTCGGCTGAAGGGCGGGGTGGAGTGTAACGAAAGGTTACATTTCGGGCTTTAAAGGGCCTTGAACGATGTAACGTTTGGTTACAGTTCAGTCCTCGGCCTCAAAACCGAGACGGGCGATTTTTTCGTTCAGGGTTTTTCGAGCGATGCCTAGAAGTTGGGCGGCATGGGATTTCTTGAAACCGGTCCGTTCCAGGGCCATTTTGATCATGAGTCGTTCGACGTCTTCCAGCTTGAAGCCTGAAGCCGAGGCAAGGTCGTGAGAAACAGCGGGAAAGAGGTCTTTGGGCAAGATTTCCTGTCCGGCGGCGGTGATGACGGCCCGTTCGATCAAATTTTCCAGTTCCCGGACGTTTCCCGGCCAGTTATGTTGAAAGAGGAGGGCCAGGGCCGGGCCGGAAATGGTTTTAGGCGGCCGTCCAAGCCGGCGGGCGGTTTTTTGGAGAAAGTGGATGGTCAGGGGCCCGAGGTCTTGGAGCCGGTCCCGGAGGGGCGGAAGATGAATGGGGTAGACAGCCAGGCGGAAATAGAGGTCCTGGCGAAAGCGGCCGGCCTTGACTTCTTTTTCCAGGTTTCGGTTGGTGGCGGCGATAAGGCGAAAGTCGGAGCTGAGGGGTTCTTCGCCGCCGACCCGATAGAAGGGCGAGCCTGCGATGACCCTGAGTATTTTGGCTTGAAGTTCGGGGGTGGTTTCGGCGATTTCGTCGAGAAAAAGAGTGCCGCCGTTGGCCCGTTCGAAGATGCCCAGACGGCGGTTGACCGCTCCGGTGAAGGCCCCCCGTTCGTGACCGAACAACTCGGACTCCGCGAGGTCGAGCGGTAAGCCGGCACAGTTTATGGAGAAATACGAGAAGTTTGAGCGGGAGGAGTGATCGTGAATCCAGCGGGAGAGAAAGTCCTTCCCTGTCCCGGTCTCTCCCTGGAGCAAGATGGTGGAGTCCGTGTCCGCAGCGATTCGGGCCCGCTCCATGGTAGCTTGCATCGAGGCTGACGGGAACCGCTCCGCCTTGGCCACTCTTGACGTACCAAGGGTCTTGCGAGACGTAATGTCCCGGCACATCACGCATACGCCAATTACATTGCCCTCCGCATCTCGCAAAGGCGACCGCACGTCGAGACAGGTCATGGGGACACCCAGAATCGGCAGGGTGTTCTCCACTTCCACTACCTCACCGCGCAGCACCCTCTTGTCCAGCTCACGGATGACCGCAGCAGTCCTCGCATCAAAGAGGTCCTCGTCGCGTAGACCACCGATCCGCGACGCATCTAGCCCCAACAGGGCCTCCACCGCGGGATTCCAATGGGTGATTCTCAGGTCCCGATCTTTGATGAGGATGAGGTCTTGCGTGGACTCGAAAATAGCTCTGAGACGCTCCTCACTCTTTCGCAAAGCCTCCTGGGCGACCCTGCCCTCAGTGACGTCCCTTCCCACACACTGAATGGCAGTCAATCTGTCATGCTCGTCAAAGATCCCACGGATGATCCACTGCGTCCATCGGCGCTCGCCGTTTGAATCGAACAGCATCTGCTCGACCTCTACCGTGGGATTCTTTGCTTCCAGGACTGACAGCATCTCTTTCATCTTACGGCTGCCATCCTCCGGCAAGAGGTCAAACACATTCCGACCGAGCAGTTCATCCGAAGATTGAGCGAGGAACCGAGCGTACGCTACATTCGCAAAGGTTAGCTCGCCGTGAGGCAGGAATCGATAGATCATCTCGGTTTGATCTTCCACCACCGCACGATACCGGCTCTCGCTGGCCTCCAGGGCTTGTAGCGTTTTCTTGTGAGCCACGATTTCGAGCCTGAGCTCTTCGTTTGCGCGTTGGAGCTGGGCGGTCCTCTCTGCGACCCGTCTCTCCAAATCACGCTGGAGCAGCCTATTCTTTTGCAGTTGTATCTTTTCGGCCGTTAAGTCTTCGAGGAGAAGAAAGACAAATCTGTCCTTCTTGACTCTGATGGAACGAAGAGTCATTCGAGCCCATACTCGTTTTCGCCCAATTTGGAGGACGGTCTCAATTAATTGAGGCCGTCTTTCGACCAGGACTTTTTCCAGTGCCTCGGAAGCCTTTTCTCTGCCTGTCGGATCCGCGATCAGACTGGGAAAAGGAGCCTCTAGAAGCCGCTTGTAATCAGGCGTTATCCTCCCCCATGCCTCATTTGCCACCCACGTCTTGTGAGATCGGTCGATGAGAACCGCCGGGATGGGTAAGGCCTGAATTACCTTTCCAAACGTGGTGCTCAGCATCTCGCCCCGGATATCAAAGCTTCCGGAGTCGGTCAGCTCGCGAAGGAACATGGATCCGAGATCAATGGTTTCCGTGGGCTCAATCTCGTCAGAGATTGTTACACGCCACCGATCCGCAGGCCATTTCGACTTGGTGCCCCGTGATCTCTGTACTGTTGCTCCTTCGCCGTTGGCAGAGTCGCGGCGATGCCCGCGACGCTCACTGGGCAGTTCGTCGGACTCCTTGGTAGGATCGTCCCGATTAGTCATAGCCCCCTCCGCTATATCGTGGTCCAGCGCACTTCACTATTAGGCGCCCCGA
>ENA-OSEO01006323-OSEO01006323.1-sediment-metagenome-genome-assembly--contig:-NODE-6323-length-10702-cov-10.251671_pt1 | contig 10702 bp, 9 predicted proteins | sample MGYA00237883_ERZ534232 | MGnify/ENA metagenome assembly ERZ534232
CCTGCATGGCGGAGCGCTTGTGGAAATCGAGGCACTCGCCGAAATGGAGGCCGAGTGAGGAATTAGCCGCCGGGATCCTTGCAAGACGAGGGGAACCCTCAAGGTTCTTGGTTGCCTGATGCGCCAAGGGTATGGAACATCAGGCCTGATGTTGCCATACAGTGGGGAGTGAGCCTCGTGGATTGGAAAGCCGCGCCGGATAGCGAGATCGTCTGTTACTGCCGGAATGTCGACAAGGGGAGGATCCTCAAGGCGATCAGCGAGGGGGCTTCTACCCTGAAGGAAGTCATGGAAAGGACCGGTGCGGGGAAGGGCAGGGATTGTGCCGTCAAGCACCCCCGGAAGGTCTGCTGCCACATGGACATCAAGCGGATACTGGACCTGTATGTGGGAAAAGCGGAAAGCCGGGAAAGCGGGTGCGGCTGAGGAAAACCCTGACAAACCCGGTGGGCTTGAGTGAATAGAAAGGGATTCAACCTTCAGTACCCTTCAGTGACCGCTACGCTATTGCCAACTCGCTTTTTACCCCCCCCTTATCCGCCTGCACACTGTGCTATCTATCCGCGATATGCAGCCAGCAGAAGCATCAGTTCTAGCCCGGACCTGGCCCCGGAAAACGGGTCCAGAAAATAAGGGGACAGGATCGGTCTTTCCTGGGAGAAGCCAGGAAAGACGACAATAAAAACCTTCTTTTGAACTAATCGGGAGTGGTGAATGTTCAAATCTACAGATTCACAGCTTTTGCAAGAGAACTGCCTTATAGCCTGGCACCGCCTTTGCGGCTCTTGTAGCGTTTAAGGATCATGTTCGTTTGGACCCGCGTGACTCCCTTTAGGGAATAGATCTTTTTCAGGACGAAATTTTCGAGGTTATCCATATCGTTGACGAGTGCGTGCATATGTAGAGTGCTGGAACCTGTCATCAGGTAAAGGTTTTCGACTTCGTCTTCATCGGCAAGTCTTTGGGCGACCTCATCCAGGAAGCGCGGTTCTACGTCGATTTCAAAGAAGGCGGACACAAATTTCCCCATCTTTTCGGGGTTAAGGGTCACTGTGAATTCTTCAATGACGCCATCCTGCTTCAACTTTTCTATCCTGTCTTTGATGCCCACCCTCGTCAGGCCAAATGTTCGGCCAATTTCTGCATAGCTGGTTCGGCTGTCCTTAACCAGGGTTTGAAGTATGTTCTTGTCCAGTTCATCCATGAGAAGTCCCCCTACTCTTGTGGGGCATTGCGCCTCGTTTATTTTTTAAAGAATAGTACAAGAAGGGCTAACATGAAAAGTGACAAGCTTAGGGTCAGTATGGAATTGGATTTTGAGTGTAAGCCAAGATTCAAACCGCCAAAACCTATGCTGATAAAGCCGAACAACAGGAAAATCTTTCCGCTCAAAAAAGTCGACCTCCCCAAAGACAAAGTGCCGCGTTCAGGATCCCGAGCAATAAACCGATGAGAAGCACCTTTGGGACAAGATTTCTGTAAAGAAGGTCTTCCTTGCCCTGCAAGCCAACGGAGGCCGAACCAAGAAGGATTTGTGTCGGTCCTATCGCACACCCGATGCCTCCCCCGATGGACTGTGCTCCGCTCATCAGGAGAGGGCTGAGGCCGAGGGCATTTGCGATAGAAAACTGAAGGGCACCGAAAATGACATTCGAGTTCGTGTTGCTTCCGGTTATGAAGGCTCCGGTCATCCCGACAAGGGGAACGAAAAGGGTGTAGGCTTTCCCGCTAATGTTACTGATGCCCAGAGCCATGCTTTCGGTCATCCCGCTGCCCATCATGATTGTTGCCGTGGATATCAGGAAAGCCAGGCTGACGAATCCAGGTATGGTGCGGTCGATGGAGTATTTCGCGACCGAGTGGAGAGAAGACGACTTCCATTTTCCCTTGCTCCTGTAATAGAGAATGCTCAGGAACGCAGAGAAAAAAATTACCGGCGCTGGGTGCCCGAGCAAACGAATCTCTGAAAACTTTCTTGCGGCTTTCACAGTGAAGTCAAGTCCGGTTGCGTAGGCTGGAAAAGCAAAAGAGAGGAGGGATATGTCGGTTTTCGACAACTGGAAAGCAACCGAGAGGAGAACGACAAGGATATAGGGCAAAAGAGCCTCCGGAAGGCTCAATGGAGCAGCTTCCTTCGACAAGGCTAACGACAGGGGTTTGCGAGTTCTGGCGATCGGTAAAAATGCGGCGAGGCCTGCCAGGCCGGCAGCCAATCCCAACAAAGAAGTTGCTTCCAGACGCACGGCGATAAAAAGCGCAAGCGTGACAACCATGCCGACGAATACGAGATAGAAACTGCCCTTCCGAACCGAGCTCCATCCCCCGTAAAGCAGGCATACGCCAATCCCTGTGGCAAACATGGCCAAAACTCCATAAATGGCAAAATACCAGGAAAGAGAAACTGCGGGGATGCCGGTTACCAGGCTCAGGGCAGACAATGATGACCCCATGGATCCGAAGCTGATGGACCAGCTGTGTCCCAGGAGAACCGCTGAGCAGGCCAGCACGGGATCAAACCCGAGGCGGACCAATATTGGTGCTGTAATGGCAACCGGAACCCCAAACCCGGCTATCCCTTGCAGGAACGAGGAGAAAATCCAGCTCATCATGAGGAAAAGAAGGAATCGGTCGGAAACCAGTCTGATGAGAGCACCGCTGATCACGTTTATGGATCCCATGCTATCGGCAAGAGCGTATATAAACAGGGCTGCACCGATGATCAGGGAAACGTAGAAGGCAAGTGCGGTTCCCTTGGCAATGGAAACGGAAAGGCCCAAAAGGCCGATTTTAAAGGGGAAAAGGCTTAAGGCAACGGCAACGACGAAAGCAAGGGCGCCCGCTTTCAAAGCGGACATCTTGGCGCCGAGTAGGGCTAATAGGAGGGTTAGTATGGGTAGAACGGCGATCAGAGACAAAAAGCGACCCCCTTCGGAAAGGCTAGAATGAAGCCTCTATATAAAATATTTGTAAAGATATTTCGGGTAGTATCTTGTCATATGGTATGTTATAGCCTATTATAAACTTACTTTGCAATAACTCAACAAGAAATGACAAGGAGTGTGTCAGGGAAAACAGATCCGTAAAAATGAAGGGGGAGAAGTTGCGATGATCAGACGGGGATTTGCGTACGGGGTCTTTGCTCTATTGGTGTTTTCTATGATCCTCGCGTGTGGTGCGTCGGCCAGAGTTGAAGCAGCACAGCAGTTAACTTTTGGAACCGCTGCCCCGACGGGTGGGTGGATGATGCTGGGCTCTGCCATCTCGAAAATCGTCAACGACAAGGTTCCCGGCGTAAACCTGACCCCGGTTCCCAGCCCTCGGGGGAGTGTTGAGAACATCGAAACGATCATGAAGGGCGAACGCGAGTTCGGCTTGACAATGGCGAATATCGCTTATCTTGGAAAGCTGGGCAAGGAACCGTTCAAGGCTCCGATCAAGGGTGTAAGCGGATGGTTTTCTGCCCATTACGGGTACTGGTATCTTCTCGCACGGGCAGACAGCAATATCAAGACTGTCGCCGACCTGAAGGGCAAGCGAATCGCCATCGGTAATCCGGGGGATGGAGACGAGGCTCTAAATAAAGAAGTCTTGGCACGACTGGGATTGAAATGGACAGATTTCAAGCCCGAATATTCGGGTTTTTCAAGCGCGCTTGACCTTATCAAGCAGAACCAGATTGATGCTTTCGCCTATGTCGCTGCTCCGCGCCTGCCAAGCCTTACCGAGTTGATGACGACGAAAAAGCTTCGCATGGTGGCCATCGACAAAGGGGCCTTGAAGGATCTTGCGGCGGACCTGCCTTACGTGGTCCTGAGACAGATGCCTCACTCGGACTATGCGGCTCTTGAAATGCCGGAAGAAGCGACAATGGTTTCAATGAACCATATTGTTGTCTGCAGTGAGAAAATGGACCCCGAGCTCGTCTATAAGATGACTAAGGCTGTTTTTTCGAACCTTGAGAGCATCCGCCAGGTCAGCAAGGCTTTTGAGGTCATTACGCTGAAAAGTGCGGTAAGTGGCATGCCGATTCCGTTCCATCCGGGCGCGTTAAAGGTCTACAAGGAATTTGGCATGTTGAAGTAATCCTAGGTTCGATAGGTATATTTGGAGGAAGGCTATTGTTGGAGCAGGGCTGGCAAAACGGTCCTGCTCCAGTTTCTAAATGAAAGAGGTGCTGTCCTTGCCTGAACTGCTTTCAGACGAAAAGGAAAACCCCTATGTGGACGAGGTCCTTCAAAAAGTCGAGCAGATGGATGCGGAAGATTGCCTTGCTGCGGGCTTCCCGGAGGGGAATCGTCTCGCCGGCCTAGCCCTCTCGATTACAGCAATAATTTTTCTTCTTTACACCTATTATTCGGGAGCATTGGCTTCTATCCCGGCTTTTTTGCAGCGGGCCCTTCATCTTGGTCTGATTTTCATCCTTTGTGCCCTGATTTATCCCTCGAAGTTGTTCAAGAAGGGATCGCGGGTCGAAGCCATCTACAATTTGGTTTTCATTGGGCTGGGCCTTATATCGGTCACCTACCTGGCGCTCAACTGGAAAGCCTTATACCTGAGTGACCTGACTTTTTGGGGGAAGGTCGCCTCTTTTGTCGTAATTTTCGTGGTGCTCGACTTGACTCGCCGATCCATAGGAATGACGCTTGTCTTGATTGTTGTCATAGGTGTGGTTTATGCGCTTATGGGTCCGCTCCTGCCAGAAATTATCGCCCATCGGGGATATTCGATAGAACGCATGCTCAGCCAGGTAGCCGTGGGGACAGAAGGACTCTTCGGTTCGACGCTGGGGATTTCTTCGACCTATGTTGCCGCGTTTGTTTTTTTTGCCAGTTTTCTCGAGGCTTTCGGAGGGCTGAGGGCTTTCATGAAACTGGCTCTCTCTCTTGCCGGGGGCCTCGTTGGAGGCCCGGCCAAAATATCTGTCGTGGCTAGTGGTTTTTTCGCGATGATATCCGGAAGCACTGTGGCCAATGTGGTTTCAACGGGCTCGATTACCATTCCCCTGATGAAGCGTATGGGCTATCCGAACGCCTGGGCGGGAGCCGTTGAAGCCGTCGCTTCGACAGGGGGGACAATCACTCCTCCTATTATGGGAGCAACGGCTTTTATCCTGGCGGAATTCCTTGGTGTCCCCTACCTTGATGTAATGAAGGCTGCGGCCATACCTGCATTGCTCTATTACATCGGTCTTTTCTCCGCAGTTCATGCGAAATCCTGCCTGCAGGGATTCGTGGGCTTGCCTAAGGACAAATTGCCCCGGTTGCGGGAAGCCCTTATCGCAAGTGCTCCGCTCATTACGCCGATCCTCATTCTCGTATTTTTGCTTGTCAAGAAATATACCGCCATGACGGCGGCCCTTTACGCCACAATCGCCCTTTTGCTTTTTGCCTTTACGACGAAAATTACCCGACCGAGCATCCAGCGAATTGTCCGGGCTTCGAAATCCGCTTCCAAGGCTATGGTGGTTGTTTCCGCAGCTTGCGCTACAGCAGGAATCATTATTGCCATCCTGAACCTGACTGGTCTGGGGTTCAAGTTGAGTTCAATAATCGTGACCCTTTCCAGGGGCAACCTGTTGGTTGGTCTTCTCTTGACTCAGCTGGCCGCGATTATCCTGGGGATGGGGCTTGTCACCCCTGCGACCTACGCCCTCCTGGCAGTGCTTGTTGCCCCGGGTTTGGTCAACATGGGCGTCCAGCCGATGGCTGCGCACATGTTCATTTTCTTTTTTGCGGCATTGGCTCCAATTACTCCGCCTGTCGCTCTTGCGGCATACGCGGCAGCAGGATTGGCGGATGAAAGCCCGTTCAAGGTTGGCATGAATGCCGTCAAGCTTGGATTGGTCGCATTTTTCCTCCCTTACTTCTTTGTTTTCAGCCCCAGCCTGTTGGGGTACGGGAAATTATCGGTCATTCTGGTAGATTTCATCACGGCGGCAGTCGGGGTTTACGTTCTTGGATTTGCCACGCAGGGGTATCTGCGCGGACCGTTGAAGCGTTGGGAACAACCCATCCTCGTCGCGTTGGCACTCTGTCTTATCGTTCCGCATAACATGGTTTCACTGGTAGGGTTGGCAGGGCTGGGAATGATGTTTACCCTGAAGTTTTTCAAAAAAACAGTCCGGGGAGAGATCCGCAATGGATAATCCGTTTGTCTTGGTGAATCCCACGATATGGGATGCTGTTACCGGTGATCCTTTTGTCGGCTCAATCGGGATAAAAGACGGCAAGATTGCCTTTGTTCGAAGAGCGGAGCAAAACCCTCCGGCTGAGTGGCCGAAGATCGACCTGGCCGGCAATTGGGTGATTCCGGGCCTTATCGACTGCCACGTGCACCTTTGTTCTCCAATTGAGCAGGGAGTGCACGAACCCTATTGGAAACTCTCGACACCTCCCCCCCTAAAAGTACTTTACGCCCTGCATAATGCGCAGGAGACACTTAAAGCAGGCTTCACAACCGTCCGTAATTGCGGGGGAGTCTCTTACGGCATGCCGGAAGATATCCTGTTGCGGAATGCCATAAAAGGCGAGGTCGTGCCGGGGCCCCGGATCATTGCCTGCGGCGGCGGAATCACAGTGACAGGAGGGCATGGCGACAGGGGCATTCCCGCTTTTATGGAACGCCATCCCGCATCAGGACTTGGGGAAGTTCCCGCAGATGGAGCAGACGCCTGCAGGAAGGAAGTTCGACGAAAAGTTCGGATGGGAGCGGATTTCATCAAGATCTATACAACGGGTGGGGTCAGCACACCTGGGGATGGTCCTCACTCGGTGGACTTCACGATGGAAGAACTCGAAAGCATCATTGATGAAGCCCATCTTCACGGGAAGCTAGTGGCGACGCATGCCCAGGGAAACAAGGGGATAAAGAACGCTGTTATTGCCGGGGTGGACACTGTTGAGCACGGCAGTTTCCTTGATCGGGAAACGGCCGCGCTTATGGCGGAAAAAGGGATCTCGCTGGTTCCCACCCTGGGGATATTCAAGGCCATACTCGCCAGGGGCAGGGAATATCCCAATCAAGAAGCGATTAGAAAAGCCGAAATCATTTGCGAGGCTCAATCGGCCGCCGTGCGGATTGCCCTGGAAGCCGGTGTGAATATTGCACTGGGGACCGATGCCTCCGTGAGCATACGAAACGGCGAAAACGGACTGGAACTTCTCGAATTGGCAAAGGAAGGACTTAGTCCTTCTGAAACGCTTAAAGCCGCGACCTGCAACGCGGCACGAGCTATAGGCTTTTCCGATCAGCTTGGTTCTATCGAAGAAGGAAAGAGTGCGGATATTGTTGTTCTTGATCGAAACCCCTTGGAGAATCTGGAAGCGCTGGCGAAAAAGGAATCAATCCTTGCAGTGATGAGCCAGGGGCATGTCCGCTTTTCCAAAGGACAACGCAATCAGGGCCATATCGGAGAAAGTTTTTCCATGGCGTGAAACAGTGAGGCCAGTACCAAATAGTCTCGATGCAAAGACCGGAGTGTCTCAGGCACACTTGGACCGATATGGTTTTGCAAACAACCGAGGAGGGCTTTTTATATGAGCCGTGTTCTTGTTTTCGGCGCCGGGCGCGTAGCCAGGCCCTGTGTCCAGTACCTCCTGAAGCATGAAGATATCAACGTAACGGTAGTAGACCTTTCGGAGAGCAACCTCGAGAGAGTGACGGCAAACCACCCCAACAGCATGGCCCTAATGGCAGACGCGGGTAGAGAATCGGCCAGCCTGATCGCATCGGTGAAACCCGATTTGGTGATGAACCTCCTGCCGCCTGCTTTCATGGCCCCGGTGGCAAGACAATGCCTGGAAGCGGGTGTTCACCTGGTCCACCCGGCCTACCTCGATGCGGAAACTTTGGCGTTGGACGGACAGGTAAAGGCTAAGGGGCTGACCTTCCTGGCTGAGCTGGGCCTGGACCCGGGGATTGACCACATGTCTGCGGCCCGGACCATCCGGCACATCCACGACTTGGGAGGGAAGGTGGAGAGTTTCCGCTCCGTCTGCGGGGCCCTCCCTTCAGCGGAAGCCAACACGAATCCTTGGGGCTACAAACTCTCCTGGGCTCCTGCAAGTCTCATAGGGGCCAGCAAGCGCGATGCCCGGGTAATGCTGGACGGAACTGTGCATGAGTGGTCCGCGGGCAAGACCTACGAGCACGTCCACCTGGAGGAAGCGGTTCCGCTGGGGTGGTTCGAGGTTTACGCGAATGCTGACTCCCTCCCATACCTTGAGCGTTACGGGATTCCGGAGGCAAAGACCATTTACCGGGGAACGTTCCGCTATGTCGGCTGGTGCGAGACGATCGTAGCGATGAATGCGCTCGGGTTGGTGGAAACGGATGTCCAGGACATGTCAAAGATGACGTTCAGGCGATTCATGGCCGGACAGGTCGGCGAGGCCGACCCTGCGAAGGCGGAGGAAGCGGTTTGCCGGAAGCTGGGAATCCTGCCGAGCTCGGCGATATTTGAGCGTTTTGCGTGGCTGGGATTGTTCGATGATCGGCCACTGCCTTTCGAAAAGGGATCGGCCCGGGATATCATTGCCTTCCTTTTTGACCAGAAGTTGGTGTTCACGGAGAACGAGAGAGACCTGGTGGTCCTGAAAGACGAGATGGTGGCTTTCTATCCGGAAAGTGGGAGGCGCCAACGATACACGTCAACCCTAATTGACTTCGGCATCCCCGGCGGTGATACCTCCATAGCCCGGACTACGGGACTTCCACCGGCCATCGCGGCACGGTTCATCCTGGAAGGTTTGGCAAGAGTTCCCGGAGTCATCACACCTGTCTTCCCTGAAATTTACGAACCCGTTTTGGCCGAACTGGAACGCGAAGGGGTCATTTTGAAGGAAGATGTCGAAGAAATTGGATAACCATGGATTCTTTTATCGAGAGTAAATGCCCTTTGTGAATGTTTGCATAAAACGACTATAGTCTTTAATGTTTATGCCTTGTCAGTTCACGCCCAATCCGTCGGCCCTTGGGTCTGTGGGGGTTCGAGTTCCCCCTCCGGCACCATAGGACTATTTCAGGGGAATCTCTCGATTTAACAATCAGGGATTCCTTTTTTTTGTGTATATGCTCTTCAGTTGTGTCAGGCTATAAGCGTGAGTTATGAAAGGCCGTAATGTGCAAGGCGATCTCATGTGAATGGTGAGACGAGTCTGGATAGGTGGACTAAATAGATAAAAAGAGCATGAGGAAGAAGGTATAGATTAATGAAGATGAGGCTAGACAAATAAGTGAACAGCAGTTTAAGATGACAAAGGAATCTCAATATTTAGATAAAGGGACAAAGGTGCCAACTCGACGAAAGAGGGTGTTGCCGGATGAAGAGTTGTTATTGCAGGAGAACGGTTTTATCGGTTTTGCTGGTATTCGGGCTGGTATTTCTCTTTGGCGGTGTTTCGTTGGCAGCGACTCTTACCGTAGGCCCCGGAGATTCCTACGACTACAAGTCCATCCAGGATGCCGTTGACAACGCCGATTCCGAAGACACGATCGAAGTCTATGCCGGAACATATAACGAGGACATCAACATCCCGATGGACAAGAACAACCTCGTATTGCGTTCCGTGAGCGGGGCAGAAGTCACAGAAATCCAGGGAGATACGGCAGAGCGTGTCATTTTCGTGAACTCGCGATTGGGCATTACCATCGAGGGATTCAAGATTACACCGGGTTCCTCCGCTGAAACCGGGATCTATTTTGACCCTGACGGGGGAGATCCTGAAGACCCGGTTACGATTACAGGCTGCGTTTTCGAGGGGTTCGACGCGTATGGCATAAATGCTAACTGGATCAGTATGTTCAATACCACCTTTGTCGTCACGGAAAATCTCTTCACGGACTGTGATTATGGGATTCTCGCCTATGGGTTTGAGGATTGTACGGTCAATATCTCGGGAAACAGGTTTGAAAACTGCCCAAGCTATGGCATGGAACTCGGCAGTATGGGAAGCAATGACTCGTTAGTGGACGTCCAGGTTACGGACAATCAGATTGTGGCGGAGAACGGCTCCGATTGCTATACGGGTATTTACATCGGCAACGTGGAGGGCACGACGCATATTTCCGAAAACACGATCACGGGCGAGTTGGAATACGGGATTTACATCAGCAAGATTGGCAACCAGGGTGGGAGCCGGGTATCGGCCTTTATCGAAAAGAACGAGATCAGGGTCGATGGAACCGGGATGAACCTTGGGGACCTTTTCGGGTCGATCCCGGGGGACTTGATGGTCCGCTACAACACGATCGAGACGAACGCCGACGACGATGAAGTCAGCGGGATTTATGTCGATACCTTCAACGATGCGGATTCAACGGTCTCGTTCAGGGACAACAACCTGATCGGGGATGCGGGTGCGGCGTCCTGGGGATTTGCCACGATGGCAACTGTCCTGATCGACGCGCAGGGAAACTGGTGGGGGGATGACAGCGGCCCCTATGACGATAAAACCTTGCCTGGGACCCCGAATTACAACAATCCGGAAGGGCAGGGGAAGAAGGTCTCTCCCTATGTCGACTACGCGAACTGGCGGACGACGGCCTGGGTGGAGGACGATGATTCTAGCAGCGGTTGCAATGCCGGGGCCATGAGTCCGATGTTCCTGCTGTTGCTGGCACCGATGGGCCTGCTGCTGAGGAAGTCCAGGTAGAATAACCTGGATTTGGGAAGGAAGAGAGGGTAGTTCGCGAGGGGGCCTCC
>ENA-OSEO01006324-OSEO01006324.1-sediment-metagenome-genome-assembly--contig:-NODE-6324-length-10702-cov-8.015247_pt1 | contig 10702 bp, 9 predicted proteins | sample MGYA00237883_ERZ534232 | MGnify/ENA metagenome assembly ERZ534232
GTCACCTTTTTTTCCAGGGACTTTGCCATCCTGAGAGACCAGGGAGGCATCGGGCTGGTCATTGCCGGTTCCCTGGCAGCCTTTGCAGGGGCGTTCATCGCCACCAGGTTTCTCAAGAAGATCACTATGCGCACGATACAAATCACGGTGGGCGTCATGCTGTTCCTCCTCTCTATCGCCATCGGAACGGGAATCATTTAAGACGCCGTCTGCCTGGCTTTGCCATTATTAACTGTCTCGAAAGAGTACCGACCTCTTCGTTATGCCGGACTTGATCCGGCATCCAGAAATCCCGCTGTAGCCTTACTGGATTCCGGCCTTCGCCGAAATGGCGGTGTAAAGACAATTATGAGACGGTTAATAAATGAATCTGTGACTGCCCTAAAAGCCCACCATTGGTCCGATCACTCTATTTTTATGGTTTCACTGTTTGTGGCTCTGGGGCTTGTCTTCTCAAAACGATCAATCGTAAAAAGCCCGCCCTGTCTCCCGTCTCAATATTCACCGGGTGACAAGGATGCTCCTTGGCCCCCGCAGGAACATGTTTTCCCGCCGGGTGAGAGGTTGTCGAGGCTGCCAAAGCAGTTAGGATACTCATCCGGACAGTCCTCGTTTACGCTGCAACAGGACCGGCAAAAAAAACGACCTTTGCTCTTCTTGTCGTTCCTGGTCTTCCTGATACCGAACGTATTTGCGTATCATTTCAGGGTCTAAGCCTATCGTTCAACACAGTAGCCTTTTGCCCAAAAATGGTTCCCCCAGTATGTCTTTTGCTTTACGTAGGGAAATTGTTTGGAAACTTGTATCGCCGTTCTGCCTTTTGCCGTACCCATTAGCTGAGATACGGATACCTTGGGCGGAACGTTCACTATATAAATGGACGTGGTCGCTTTGGATGTTCAGGTCTACAACCTCACATTCCAATTTTCCACTGAATATATTTATGCAGTTGTGAACCTCACGGCTAACCTGGTCTTTCAGAACCCGAAATCGATATTTCGGTGTTCAGACTATATAGAATTGGCAATGCCATAACACATGTGATAATTTTTGAAATCCACCTACGTGTTGCTCCTTTCTTGATGTTATGGGGATAACTCAATTATGGGAGTAACATGGAGCGGCCTTCAGGCATAGCCAATTAACTCTGACCACGCCCACAGGACGTGGCTTGATCAATAACCTAAAATTTTTTGGACGAGTTATGAAATCTTGGCAAATTATTGCTGTAAACGCTTTTGCTACGTTTTTGGCCGTAGTCGCGGTGCTGAGGTTCTTTCCTCCGAATACCCCGCCGAATGACATGGGGGAGATTCTGCAAACCTTGGATACGCAGATGAAGGGTATGGAAGTGAGGCTCAGCGCCATCGAAGATACCCTCCGAAAGCAACTCCCTGTTGTACGGTCCTCTCCCGAAGCACCGGGTTCGCACCTGGAAAAGCTTGCTCAACTCGATCAAAAGCTGGGCGTGATCGTTGGAAAGCTCTCCTCTCTTGAGAATGAGACTGGGGATGTTCAACCGGCCCCGACGCCTCGGCCCCCGGTCATCTCCGATCGTTTTCCGACACCGGCCCCCGCAAAAAGGCAGAACCCGATGGCGTGGCTGGATGATCTTTCCGGTGAAAAGCGCCGGGAGGTCGATCTGATTTTTGAGGAACATGCCAGGCGTATCCGCGAAAGGCTTCCTGTCCAACCTGACGGGACCCTTCCGAATCGAGAGACCATGAGAAGGGTGATGAAGGAAAGCGATTGGGAGTTGAAGGAGGATTTGAAAGCCGTATTGACCGATGAAGAGTACCAGCGCTTTCTGGACTCACACCCGAAACTCCGATCAAGGGGCTTGGCGTTACCTGGTGGCAGGCCAGAACTATTGAGATAATGGCGATGACCCCTGATATCAATCCACCACGTGAATGATGGGCCAGGAACGTTTCTACTGTTCCGGCGGGGACAACAGTCCGGAATACAGGAAGGATAGGGCAATCAAATTTGGGGGGGCAGGGACCGTATCGATCATAAAACAAGGCGAAACCTCCTTTTCGCCCATTTCCGGGGACTCCCTGAGACCAGCCGCCATGCGGGTGGAAGCGACATTCCAAGGCGGGTTGCAGGTCAGAGAAAAAAGGGGGTGCTCAGGTCGGAAAAATCGGATATAATGAGTTATGATCGATCCATGAAGTTTTTTTGTAAGCGTTCACAGGTTCCGGGTTTACGGTTCCAGGTTGAGGCCAAAAACAACAACAGCGAGCTGATTCGAGCCTGGCACAGGACTTATTTGGCAATAAGCGCCTATTTGAGGGCCAATTTCGTAGCTGGAAGGGACGAATGCGGGCTCGCTGATGGCATATCGATCTTCAAATAGGGATGGAGGGAAGCGAGGAACAACCATAAACCCCAGAACCTTTGAACCCGTGAACGGTTACGTTTTGTTGAAATCAGAGAAGGAAAGGACATGGCAAGGCAGATATGTAAAAAAATGATCGGGAAGATGGCGCTCATCGGAATCGTCTTTGGGATGGGCATCGGCTTTAACACGACACATGCCGGAAACCTGTTTGATGCAGCGGTCAGCGCTACGTACGCTGCTACCTCTCAAGCGGATAGCCAGACGCTAAGTACGGAGGCTTTGTTTTACAACAGCACGGCGACCCTGTACGATGCATATTTGTATATGGCTGACGCTGAGGCATATGCCGATGACGCCAGTTATTATGCATGGCTTTCCAGCGGAGATTGGTGGGGCTATTATGCCTGGACTTATGCGGATGAGGCCCTTTACTGGTTCGGTTTAGCTGCAGATAATGCCTATTATGCTTGGACTTATGGCGATCTTTACTATACTTATTTGGCCCTTTATTATGGGGGGTTAGGGAGTTATCAAAATGCCTTTGCTGAAGCCTACGCGGGGATCGGCTCTTACGGGGGTGACTATTAGTTCATCCTTTTAGTCAGGATAGGACCTCAAGACATCAGCCTCCGAAGGCATTTATTCCATAGCCAGAACAGGGACGTATAAGGTCAGAACAGGGACGCTATTGCTTTTATGCCTTTCTTCGCCGCTGCAATCTGTTGGCCACGGGTAAGGGATTTGCGCGCAGACGGAAACGATATTCCCAGTTTGAGCCCTAAAGAATGCATGAGCGCCCCCTGCTCCATCGCGGCCCCGTAGCACACCAATCCCTGGCCTCCACACTCCGCTGGATCCTTACCCTTCGCCAACACTGCTTCTGCCTTCAGATCCATATTCACTCGTCTGCCACAGCCGGGCATTGTTGAACACGTACCCTGGAGGTGAGCTGGGTCGGCGGTGAAGGGCGCCAACCGGATCGATCCGTTGGAACGGGTGCTGCGGGATCACTCCCCGGCAACATATTTATAGGCATTTCAGGCCGATGGAGCATATGGCAATTCAACCGATTTTCTGAAATGTGGGGATTTTCTCTTATGATCTACCTTGCCTATGATGGATCTCTGAACGGCGACTGGATTTCGTGGTATGCTATTCGAATGGCGAGCCGTACACCCCAAAAGAAACTCGTAGGGGTTCATGTTTTGGATGGAAAATTCCCGGCCGAGCAGCTGGAGATGAAAATCAAGGCCTTAGAAGCCAACTGCCGGTCCCAGCAGGTCGAGTTGGTCAGCAAGGCCTGCCCGCTGGTGAATCAGAGCGTTTTTCAATCACTGACGCGATTCATCCCCGAAGGAAAAGAAACCATCTGTGTGTGCGGCACCCGTAGTCTATCCAAGAGGAGAGGATATTTGGCCGGGACCTTATCCGCCAGACTTCTGCGACATCACAGGTTTAACGTGCTTGCGATTCGAGTGGTCCAGCCGGGAATTTTCGGAAATGCAAGACAGTTCCTGCTGCCGCTTGCCGGGCATCCTCGAAAGCTCGAAACCCTTTCACCGTTTTTGCGTTTGTTTCACCCGGATATTCAAGACGTTTACCTGCTCCGGACCATGGCGGTTTCCGCTTTTCGTCTACAGCACCTTTCCTCCGAACAGAGGCGATCCTTATTGAGAAGAGGTCGATCCTATCTGAGCGAAGCCGCCGCTGAGATTGCCCGGGAGTTTGCCTCTACTTCTTTTCACCTGGATATCCGGGTAGTTATTTCAGACGATTGGCCGAGAGAAATCCTCATGCACGCAAGCCACTTGAAGGTGCAGTTGATCCTTTTGGGGGCCTCTGAAAGGACGCTTCCAGCAAGATTTTTATACTATGAAAACGCGCTGGAGCGAATTCTCACGCGAACCCCCTGCGATATGGGAATTTATCGAGGCCTCTGAACGATATGAGAGAAATCCAGCATCTTGACCCGGAAGCGGTTTTCAGTGCGCTTGGCGGCAGGGCCGAAGGTTTAACGAAAAGCGAGGTCCACGAACGCCTGTCGGAAGTGGGTAAGAATACCTTTGAAGTCCATGACCGCTGGAAGTCATTCCGCTCACTGATCAAACAGTTTACGAACTTTTTTACCATTCTTTTGAACCTGTCGGCGGCCATCTGTTTTATCGCGCATGCCATTCAGCCCGGAGAAAGCATGAATATCCTGGGCTGGGCGCTTTTGGGGGTTTCTCTGCTGAATGCAACGTTCAGTTTTATCCAGGAATATCGGGCTGAAAAAGCGATGGAGGCCCTTAAAAAGTTCCTGCCCCAACACGTTTTGGTCAGGCGACAGGGGAAAACCGACGATATCCTGGCGGAAGACCTTGTCCCCGGAGACCTGCTGATCATCTCGGAAGGCGATCGCATTCCCGCCGATGCACGGATCGTGAATGGCGACGAGCTGGTGGTCAATAATGCCCCTCTAACCGGGGAGGCCAAACCGGTCGCCTTGAATTCCAAGCCCAGTGAAAAACGGCTGTCCGAAAGCAATAATGTAGCCTTTGCCGGTTGTTCGGTTTTTAAAGGGAGCGGTGAAGCGGTGGTCTTCGCCACCGGTCTGAGAACCGAATTCGGCAAGATTACCCATCTTTCTCAATCCATCAAACCGCCCCCTTCGCCCCTTGAGCGGGAAACCGGCCATATGGTGCGGGTCTTGACCATCATCGCCACCCTGATGGGATTTTCTTTTTTCCTCTACGGGATTTTGACCGGTAGACCCTTGTGGGTCAATCTGGTTTTCATGATGGGAATTATTGTCGCCAATGTCCCTGAAGGATTATTGCCGACATTTACGCTGTCATTGGCCATGGGCAGCCTGCGCATGGCGCGCAAAAATGTACTGGTCAAGGGATTGAACGCGGTAGAGGCCTTGGGCGCGGTTCATGTCATCTGTACCGACAAAACCGGCACCCTGACCCTGAACGAGCTGACCATCACCCGGATTGTCGATCCGTCCACCGGCCATGATATGCCGGAGGAAAAAGAAGGCTTTCTGCTTCGACTGGCCTTATGCGCCTCCGAAGTTCGTGAATCGGAAAAAGGATTTTCAGGGGACCCCCTGGATGTTGCTGTTGCCAGGATGTACACGGAAAGAGGTCACGATGTTGCAGCCCTGCTGGAAAACACCACCCGGCATTTTGCCTTTGATGTAGAGAAAAGGCGGTCAGCCGGGGTCTACCATGCCGGGGAAGAGAGCATTTTTGGGGTCAAAGGAGCATGGGAAGCCATTCGACCGCTCGTTTCCCATGTCCAAAACGAACTGAATCCCTTTCCCATTCCGGCGGATGAGCCTCAATTGAACCAGGCCGAAGCCGTCATGCGCCGGATGGCTTCCGACGGATTCAGGGTGATTGCAGTCGCCCACCGCCCCATCGACGCCACCGAGCAGGGGAACATTCTCGAGAGTTCACAGGACGGGTTGGAGACAAACCTCATTCTTACCGGTTTCCTGGGTATTGAGGACCCCATTCGCAAGGAAGTGCCGCAAGCAGTGAAAAAATGCGCCAGCGCCGGAATCGAGGTCATTCTGATTACCGGGGATCACCCGGACACGGCCCTGGCGGTTGCCCGTAACAGCGGCATCGTCGAAAAAGAAAGAGGGCATACGGTGCTTACCGGCGACGTTCTTGCGACCCTGACTCAGAGAGAACTTATCAAAGAACTTGAACAGGGGGTCCGAATTTTTGCGCGCAGTACGCCAGAGGAGAAGATGAAAATCGTTGCCGCCTTGAAGACCATGGAAAAGGTGGTTGCCATGACCGGCGACGGAGTCAATGATGCGCCGGCCTTAAAGAGCGCGGATGTCGGAATCGCAATGGGCAGGGAAGGAACCGATGTGGCCCGCGAATCCGCCCAGATCATTCTTCTCGACGACAATTTCGCCTCCATCGTGGCGGGAATTGAGGAAGGCCGGACGGTATACGGCAATATCCGGAAATTCACCAATTACGTTCTGGTCAGCAACGGCCCGGAAATCCTCCCTTATCTCATTTACATATTAATGCCGGTTCCCCTGGCTTTGACCGTCATTCAAATTCTATCCATTGACCTTGGAACCGACATCATTCCGTCGATGGCCCTCGGTCAAGAGCCTCCCGATCCGGAAGAAATGGAAAAACCACCGAGGGATCGGAACAAAGGATTGTTGACGTTGCCGTTAATCGCCCACAGTTACCTGTTTCTGGGGCTGGTGGAAGGCGCTTGGTCATTGTGCCTGTTCTTTTATGTGCTGGTTCAAGGCGGCTGGAAATACGGCCAGGATCTGTCGTCGAGCGATCCGCTTTATCAATCGGCAACCGGCATTACATTGTCGACCATCTTGCTGATGCAGATCGGCAATCTGATCGGGAGGCGGTTTACCGGCCGGTCAGGACTGGACATGGGCATTTTTCGGAATCGGCTCATGGTGCTCGGTATCGCCATCCAAATCGCTTTTTCCTGGGCTGTGCTCTACTTCCCGCCGGTGCAAAAGATCCTGAGAACGGGTCCGGTGGGCAAGGAAATTTATTTTCTCGCCTGGTTCGGAATTCTGTTGATTTTTGGGCTGGACTACCTCCGAAAAACGCTTGCCAAACGGATTTTTGGAGGGCCGGAAAAAACGGGGCGCTTCATTCTATAATCAGCACTTTCGAATCGGGCGCCTGCACGTCGCGGCCAACCCTTTCGATGACCCTCTTCTGATAACGACGATTCATGGCTTCCCTCCGCCGTTCGATTATCCCCCCGGCAGCCAAACATGCCGCAACCTCCAATGAATCCAACCTGAAGCATCGGAGATTGACATGAGTTGTCGCTGACGTTAATCTGTCCTGCAGTGGATTGTCAGATCAGGCGATCCTGCAGGCAGAAGGGAATTTCAATATACTCCAAATCCAAGGGAGGACATCATTATGAGCGACAAACGAGATGCCTATGTGCAGAAACTGAAGGCAAAATTGGATGAGTGGAATGCCGAGATCGACATGCTGGCGGCAAAGGCCGATCAGGCCGAGGCAGACGCGAAAATCGAATATCACAGACGGTTGGAGGACCTGCGCGCAAAGCGGGCGGAACTTGAAGGAAAAATTGCGGAACTGCAAGAGGCCGGCGAGGGGGCCTGGGAGGATCTCAAGCAGGGGCTTGAAAACTCGTGGGAGATTCTCAAGACAAGCTTCAGCAGGGCCAAATCCGAGTTCGAGAGGGGCTACCGCGAAGGCCGTGAGGACTGACACATAGCGGCCCAGGCAGAGTGCTTTGAAGAGGAAGGCGGCTTCAGTGAGCGCCTTTAGCGGGTCCGGTCCGCCCGGCGAAAGTCCGATAGATAAAGGCAGATGCCATGCAAAATCGATTAGCCACGTTGCTAAAGGGGGTTTTTGGGCGGGGATCCAAGGAGGAGACCGTTCACCGGAGCACGGTGCAGGTCAGCGCCCTGGCCTCACTTGAGCAGATCCTGGCGCGGCCCGACAGCCTTCCGGAGCGGTACTTAAGATTCTTCCTGCCGACACCCCTTGAGGATGAAAGGCTCCTTGTGGACCGCGAGGATGAACTGGATCGGCTGGAGAAGGCCTTTCGAAACTGGCGGGACGGTCATCCCACCAGCGTGGCCCTCGTGGGTCCCCAGGGCTGCGGCAAGACCACCCTGATGAATTGCTTTGAAAAGAGGGCATCACCGGACCATCGGATCATCAGGCATGACATCACGACACGGTTGAGCACCGAGTCGCTGGTACTTGCCTTTTTCTCGCGCCTTTTTCAATTGGAGACCTCCTTTGACACGGTCGAGCCTCTGATCCATGCCATCCTCCATGCCGAATCCAGGTGCCTCCTCCTGGAAGGCGGCCACAATCTCCTCCTCCGCGTGGTGGACATCCGAAAGGCCGCCGAGACATTCCTCTACATCATGCTGTGCACGCGTGGTCGGCACTTCTACCTCCTGGCCTGCCGGCAATTGCCCTGGAAAAACATGGATCGTCATGTAGGGGCATCACGCTATTTTTCTCATGTCATCACCGCGGATTCACTCTCAGAGGAAGGCCTGAGGGATGCATTGACGCTGCGGTTGAAGGCGTCGGGGGTACAGGTGAGGTACTGCAGCTCGGAAGAGGAAGTGAAACAACAAAAGGCGGCCGACGGGAATGCCCAGAACGAACAGGAAGGCGGCTTTTATCGGGCCGTGTCGGTCAACAGCGGACGCAACATGTACGCGGCCCTTTATTTCCTCCTCCTCTGCTGCCGGTATGACTCAGGGACCCAATCCTTTTGCCTCTGCCCGCCGGACGCCCTGGACATGGCCTTTATCAGAGAGATCGACCGGCTTCACTTGCTGACCCTGGCCGAACTGGCAGGCCATGGGGTCCTCTCCCTCCAGGAACACGGCCGGATCTTTCGTACGGACCCGCTCAGGAGCAGGATCGTCTTTGAATACCTGGAACAACTGAGACTGGTCAACCCGGTCCTCATCCAGGACAACAGCGAAGAGACCGTGTACGATCTCTCGCCTGTGGTCCATCATTTCATCACAACCGCCCTGGACCAACTCAATCTGATCTATTGATCAACGGCAAGGAGGATGATGTGAAAGAAGAACTGATCCAGTCCCTCGGAGATCTCCTGGACCTGGAAGTCGTCGTGAAAACGGTCGGGATTCTGATCCTGACCTGGTTGATCCTCCTGGGGATTCGCCGGCTTTCCTCGCTGCTTGCAGACAAGTTCCCCCGGAGACGCGTGCAGGTATCCAGCATCTTTCCCATATCGCGCCTGGCCGTATGGGTGGGGGCCATCGCCTTCATCATCACCAGCGTCATCCGGCCGCAGCTCAACACCCTGGTTGCCATCTCGGCCACTGCCGGCGTGGCGCTCGGACTGGGCGCCCAGGAGCTGGTAAAGAATGTCCTGGCAGGGATAACCATCCTGTTGGACCGGCCCTTCCGGGTGGGCGACATGGTAAAGGTGGACACCTACTACGGTGAGGTCACGCAGATCGGATTGCGGACCACTCGGCTGCATACCTTTGAGGACAGCACCATTACATTGCCCAACGGCTTCTTTCTCAACAAGGCGGTGAGCAACAGCAACTCCGGGGCACTGGTGGAACAGGTGGTGGTGGAGTTCTCCCTTCCGGGAAATGTGCCGGTTCGCGATGTCAAGGAGTTGATGCACGAGGCTGCCTTATGTTCCCCTTATGTATACCGCAAAAACCCGGTGGACGTCCTGGTGGAGGATCATTTCGACCATGGGTTCTTGACCCTTTTCAAAATCAAGGCGTACGTCATGGATGTCCGCTTTGAGCGCCTTATGGCCAGCGACATCACGGAACGCGTCAAGGAGGCGACCCTGGATCGCGGGCTGTTGCCCATGGAATGCCTGGTTCCCTTTTCACGCCCCGGACAGTACCCACCTTAAACCGGCAAACGGCGCCATGCGAAGACCCCGATCATCTTGAGACCCATATAGGACATCACTGCAATAAAGATATATTTGAGCTGCCTGGTTGGCAAGAGGAGGGCGGTCTTGGCCCCCACAACGGCTATCCGGATGCTGCACCCGGCCAAGAGGACCCCCTGGAGGCAGCTCAGAAAACCCGTTAAATAGGGGGGGGAGGCCCTGAAGGCCCAAACCGTTGATCAAAAAGGAGAGGGATCCGCCCATTGCCGTGAAAATCATCAGAGCGGTAGAGGGGCCCACGGTCTGGTGCATCTTGAATTTCAGAAAATAGACCCTGATGGGGATCATCAAGACACCCCCGCCGATACCGACAATGCCTGAGAGAATTCCCAGAGGTATTCCCCTTTGAATTTTTCAGCCTTGGAGGCGCATCCTCCCACTGACGTCCTGCGCGGTTTTTAAAGTTTATTGTAGACACACATCTTGGTATTCTTGGTGCATATGCCTCTGAAAAGAGGCTTTCCCGTGCATTCCTTTTCTATGATGTACTCTATGGAAGGCGGATTCCCGGCCGATACCCGTCTGAAGACCAGCACACCGATCGCTATCCCGGAGAAAAGAGAGGCGGCTATGGCGATCATGCCGGCCGCTATGCGGAAAGAAAAGCCATCCGTTAAAAAGGCAGCGAGGAGGATACCTCCGAGGAGGCCCGCTGCGGGGATACCCAACAGCGAGGCCGCATTCCTCAGGAGCCCGGAACTATCCCGAAAAACAGCAACATAATCCCCGACCTCGGCCCCCACGCGGTTCAAGGCCTCAATGGTCAGGGTGGAGCCTTCCGTGGCGCAGTGGCAGACGTGACGATTCACCCGAGGCGAAGCCCCGGGGATGCCTGAACTGACCGGCTGAATCACCACCTCCGCCTTGCCGTCTTTTCTGAGCGTCGCTACAAATCCC
>ENA-OSEO01006325-OSEO01006325.1-sediment-metagenome-genome-assembly--contig:-NODE-6325-length-10700-cov-5.603973_pt1 | contig 10700 bp, 12 predicted proteins | sample MGYA00237883_ERZ534232 | MGnify/ENA metagenome assembly ERZ534232
TGAGTCCCACACACGCCGCCAGATGAAAATCCTGAGGAAAGGGTGACGATCAAAGGATCTATCGTTACGAAGTCAAATTACTAAAGATAACTTTGACCAGGTCATCAAGGTGAGGTTTAATGAGGGCAGGGGTGACCGGCTTGGAGACATATCGATATACACCCTTTTCTCTTGAATTTACTACCGATACGTCCGTTGCATACCCGGTAACCAGCAGCGCACCGATTCGTCGACCGGCATACGCCCACCGCATCCGGTCCACAAACTCAGAACCTCGCTCCTCAGGCATGCGTTCATCAACGTGAAGAAGCTGAACAAGCTTTGGGTTCTCCTCGAAGTTGGCCTGAAGGATTTTCTCAGCTTCTCTGGTGTTTTTCGATGATGAAACCGAACCATTCGCGCCTTTTCCTAAGATGTTATCAAAGTCCCCTAAGAAGATCATGTCCTTGTACATCAAAACCGCGTCTTCCAGGATCAGAGGATCATCATCAATCACGAGGATGTTGTATTTGAGGGTTTGGTCATTCATGACGATACGTGTCTTTATGACTTTATTCCAAGGTATTTTCTGATGTGTTTTGCCAAATCGTCGTCAATTTCTCTGTGCCTGGGGACGGGCTGCTTCTTCCCATTCTCCGGGTTCACATAGATGTCATGTTTGGACCCGTGTCGGTCCAGAAAGCAGCCAGCTCCGGTCAATTGTCGAATGAGCTCACTTCGTTTCATAGGGATATTTCTTTAATTTGATGCTCATCAGGAATTTCTTCGAGATACATAAGCCTGAAAGCGTCTCGGAGGTTCTCCTCCAGTTCTTCAACAGTCCGGCCTTGGGTCATGATCTCTGGATACTCTAATAGCTTACCAAGCCAGAACTTCTCCCCTTTCCAGTAGACCATCGATAACGACCTCTCCATATCGTCACCCCCTTTATCAAAAAAGGTCCAACATATCCCACGAAATGTTAGAATCACTTATTGAGCAAATTGCACTCTACCTTCGACTTAACGCCGAATCCGTTCAATATTCTTGAATCGCCCATCAGCTATCCCCATTCGGCAAAATTCAGAACGGCCTTAATGGAGCACAGATAAATCTCCTTCTACAGCCTTTCGGGTAAACGTTATCAAATGATGTTGGCCGTCATTACCTCAGGCCACCGAGTAACCCATTAGTGGGCACTCATCGCTTTGACCCGCCGCATAAGCCCACCGCGATCGGTCCATAAATTCGGAACCCCGTTCGTCAGGAATTCGCTGATCTCGCCATTTCATCGGATTGACCGATTGTTTATTTCCTCACAGCCACAAAATGGCCCGCATTCCGATAAAAGGTGTCTGATGAATAGATGACCTCTTTGAAACCGATCTTGTTCATCAGCAGGGAAGAAACCTCATCGGCTGAATACCTTGTCGGCAAATCCATCAGCTTCTTATTCACTGCACGGACCTCCTCGACCTGTTTCTCAAGACCCTCATATATACCCTTTTCCTTCAATTCGGGGATCAGTGCTTTATCCATCACCTCGTCAATTTTTGCATGGTCCGCAGAAGGATTAGGGCCAGAAAGAAGAAAAACCCCACCATCCTTCAGTACCCGAAATGCCTCCTTCATGGCTTTGATCGGATCCTGCAAATTGTAGATGACATTCATGGATGTGACGGCATCGAATTGCTTGTCACCAAAGGCCAGATCATGGGCATCCATAGTATGGACCGCAAGGCGTTCTGCGAAAGGCCTGCACTTTTCTCTCAGTATGTCCAGCATGGGCTCATTCACATCGATTGCCACAACCTTCTTGCCGGCCTTGAGCAATTCTATGGTCTGGTTGCCGGTCCCCGCACCGTGATCCAGCACTCTATTTGCATCCTTTACGTACTGAAGGTGACAATCCCGGAGTTCCTGGTAGCAGGACCAGTTAAGGAGAATTTGGTCATAAGGGTCAGCATATTGGTCATAGATAATGTTTGTGTCTCTATTCATAAGAATCTCCTGTCACCGATACCATAGCGCTTACCAATACTGATTTTTCAGATTTCTAAAATGGCTTTGGCTTGCCGGTGGCTACATATAACCGATGATTTTCTCTTTTGCATTCTTCTGAGTTGTATAAATTGAATCCTTGTTCTACGCAATCGGCCCTCTGACAATAGCAGAAAAACCCATTAGTGCCTGCCATATTTGCGATACTATTAAATTCAATACGAAAACGATCAGTGGGAGGGTTGTCGAATTCATCCTAATCCACATATATAGCGTTCGCTATCTGTTCAACTCGGTCCACATTTTTTGTGTTGGTCCCAGGGATAATACCGGTGAATCCGTTTCTTCTGAGGTTCATGGGTACATGTCTAACTAAGCACTCGCCAAATCCAATCCTCAATTCCAATTTATTTTTTGCAACAAAGTGAGCCATTTGCATAATCTTAGGCCCCAAATTTAGGCCTCTAAAATCAGGATTGTTTAAAAGCCTGCTGTATTCGCCGTATTTGACCCCTTCCGAAAATTGGGACAGGAATTCAGTTGGATCATAATTGAAATAGATCGGAAGAGGAGCCTCGACATCGCGTTCAAAGCCTTTTCTGAGTTTTTCATCTCCATGGTACTTCAGAATGTTATTGAATCTGTCAATCGTTTCATGTTGAAGCTCAAGTGTGATGACCCTTGCGCCAGTGACCAGTTCTTTAACACCGTCTTTGAGCAGAAAACCGCCCACGTGAACTGAATATTTGTCGTAATCGTCAATCTCCAGGTTGATGCCGTCGCTTCGGAATTCATCCGGGATGTAGCCCAATTTGTTCCAAACCAGAAAACGTAATTTTAATAGCTCCAATAATTCGTCTTCGGTTTCTATCATCTTGAACAAAAAAACATCATCTACTGTCCTTTTACTCGGCTTATCCTTAAGCCGGATCATCTCAACCAGGTCTTTGAGATGTGGCTTTATGAGCGACGGTGTCACCGGTTTGGAAACATAGCGATAGACCCCTTTCTCCCGTGAATTCAGAACCGATACATCCGTGGCATAACCGGTGACCAGTAATGCACCGATGTTTTGAAGAGTGAAAATGCGACGAATTCGGTCTACAAACTCGGAACCACGCTCTTCGGGCATCCGCTCATCCACATGGAGGAGTTGGACCAGCTTGGGGGCCTTCGCGAAGTTCTGTTGAAGGATTTTGTCTGCTTCCCTAGTGTTTTTGGCGGATGAGACAGAGCCCTGGGCACTTTTCCCAAGGATATCGTCGAAATCCCCCAAAAAGATCATGTCCTTGTACATCAGGACAGCGTCCTCCAGGACCAGGGGATCATCGTCGATGACGAGGATGTTGAATTTGAGATCTTCGCTATTCATTCCTTTTACCATCCCTTAGGTGGCTACCGACGCACCCCAGTACCATCTGCCGGAGCCACCCCGGTGAGACGAAAGAAAATAAGGTTTCACTGGGCAGGCGAAGCAGGCACAGAAATACAGGGACAGATAAACGCTATCAGGTAAGGTCGTTAACAATTTCTGAGCGTTATCATTCAGACATCTCCGCCTTTTCCGTGCGCGTTTTGTTTACTTCTGGTTTCCTTCGAAATAAGCCGGTAAGTCTCTTCGTATATTCGCTCACGGGGACCGATGGCGACAATCTGGATTTCCCTGGGCGCCGCAATTCGATAAACAATCCTGAATCGGCCCACTCGAAAACTTCTGAGCCCAGTCAGTTCATCTTTCAAAGCCTTTCCAACCTCGGGATCATCCAGAATCATCTTGAGGGACCCCTTTATTTTCCTCTTTATTTGGGGGTGAAGGCCTCGAATAAAGACGACCAGGCGGTCAGGGACTCTGAGCTGGTAGATGGACATCCGGTTTATTCGTCGAAGAGTTCGTCAAGCGTGTAAAGATTGGCCTTTGGTTTTTGTTTCAGAGCGTTCATCCCTTTCTTAATGTCGTTCAGAAACTGAGGATCGGACCGGATGAGCAGAGTCTCTGTCCAGCCTTCAAATTCATTAGGGCTAACAAGGACCGCAGCCGGACGACCGTTCTTAGTGATCACCACCTCTTCATCGGTCGTGTTCACCTTGTCAACAAGACGACTGAGTTTGATCTTCGCTTCAGAGAGGGACAGCGTTTCCATAAAAGACCTCCATTGTGGTAGACCAGAATTAAGGTCATATTGCCTTATGGCATTCCGGTTGTCAAGCCTGATATGTCCATGTTGGTCAGCGTGCGTCTGTGGCTGAATTATTTCTCTTTCAGATCCAGTTCAACCACCAATTGCGTCGTGTATCCTGCCATGTTGGATTTTCGGAAATAAATGCGGCCACAGCCCAATTCGTCCAGGATGAACCTTGCCGTGAACAGGCCCAGGCCTGTCCCTGATTCCTTGGTAGAATATTTTTTCTCGAAGATCGTTTCTTCCTTCCCATCGGGGACGCCAATTCCGTTGTCATGCACAGAAACAACGGTCTTTCCGTTCTCCGACGCTGTCTTCACCAGGATCTTGCCCTGATAATCCCCGGAATGTTGAGCCTTTTCCTGGGTAATGGCGTCCCTGGCGTTCTTTAACAGGTTCATGAAGATGCCGCGGTTGAACTGCCGCGAATCATAGTTTTTCGGCACTTTGTCAGAGCCAAATTCTGTCTTCACATCGATGAAGGAGCGATAGTTTCGATCAATGATCAGGTTGATGCTGGCCTGAAGGTCTCGATGTATATCGTTTAAGCCGTCCTCGCGGGGGTTATAGACCTGCCTGAAATCCTCGTATCCCCCAACGATCTCCCGGTAGGCCAGTTCCGCCGTTCCCAGACTGGATTCAAGACTGCCCACCAGGTATTGGAGCTTTTTAAAATCCACCCGTTCACTGCCTTCATCCTTAAGCTCCGGGCGTTGCTCGAGGAAACCCAGCACATTCTTGGTTTCACGCACGAGGTGGGATGTGCGATTCAGGATGTTGCCGATGGGCTGAAGCAGGTTTTTGTTTTCGTGAAGGATCTGGGCGCCCACGTCTTCCGTGGTTTGGAGCACGTCTCGGATCCTGAGCTGCTGGTCTAAAAACCGTTCTCTTTCCTGGGCCTTGATGAGTTCCTCAGTCCGTTCTTCCACTTTTTTCTCGAGGCTCTCCCTGTATGCTTTGTTTTCAAGAATCAGTTGATACTTAGTAACGGCGTTCCCCACCAGGTTATCTAGAAACGTGATGTCCTGTCCCTTATCCACATACCCTTCGGGCTTATATTTATTGATCACATCCTGGAGATCGTGCTCGGACTGAAATGCCGTATAAAAAATGATGGGGACGTTGGGGGATTTGGCCTTGAGCTTGGGGTAGGTGGCAAAACCGTTTTGCTCCTTCATCTTGACGTCCAGGATGACGCAGTGGACGGCCTCTGTAAGGGCCTCGACAGCATCTTTCCCGCATTCAGCAGTCAACACCTCATATTTGTGTGAAAAAATCCGTGACAGGCCCCGGCGGATGGACGGGTCGTCATCCACCACCAGGATGGGAACCTTGGGCTGGTCCTCTGAAGGCCCTTCCTGATCAGATTCGAATTTTCTGAGAAGATCGGTGAATTCGGTCATGGTTTATCCCATAATCAGCCACCTTCATGAAATGAAAGAGAAAAAAATTACATGGGGCAGATCCACACGGACGGAGATGGACAAAAAGAAAGAATTTACACAACGGATTATTGTTGCCGGTGATCCGGCAGGAAGGGCTTCCATGCTTTTCCTCCAAGCGGTGGTCAAGGGGATCGAAGGAATAGGGTCCAAAATCCGGAAAAAGGAACTCTTGGAAGTATGTCTAAATGATCATAACCATATTAAAGTTCGGAATAGATCCTATTCAATCAAGCCCCGGTTGTCAAGAAAATCATTCATTATCCAAAGATCTCGGCAAGGTAAGATGAAAAGATAAAAAATATCAGGTTTGATATCATTCCAGGGAGTTAAAAAAACTGAATTTGACACCTTGACGAACAAGCCATATAGTCACTTTTCTGATAACACCAGGCAGAAACCCGGACTTAGGGAGACGGGGGTGTTTCCCTGCGACACGACCTTTGAAAATGGGAGCAGACAGGATGGATACGAAACGGCTTTTTGATACGGGCCATGGGAACAAGGCATGGGTGGTTTTTCTCATCTGTCTGGCCGTCATGGCAGGGGCGGTGGTTGTGGCGTCTTTGATACAGACCGATTTCGGACGCGTGGCGGTCAGCAATGTCACCTATGAGAATTTCAACGGGATCGCGGTTAGGGCCAAACTTCTCGTGCCCGCAGAGGCCTCACCGGATCATCGCGTTCCGGGGGTCGTATACATCCACGGCTACCAGAACAACCGGGAGACGGGCGACGCCTATTGCATCGAACTGGCCAAAAGGGGGTTTGCCGTACTCAACATCGATGCCATCGGCAGGGGCAATTCAGGTATTCCCAATGACCCCAAGGATCCCGATTTTGACGAAAGCTATGGCGGCCTCACGTCCCTGAACTATTTGAAGTCTCTTCCCTTTGTGAATGCCGATTCAGTGGGCATGATGGGACACAGCCTGGGGGCTGAGATGGCCTACGAGGTGGCCCTGACGGATCCGACCGTCAAGGCACTGGTCATCACCGGCTTTGCCTACACCCTGGATGCCACCCTGACGCGTCCCAGGAACATGTTGATGATCCTGGGGAAATGGGATGAATTCCGAAAGCGGATGACAGGAACCCGGCACTTTGAGGCGGAATGGATGCGCACGCCTCAGACAAAACAGGTTTTCCCGGTGAAGGAGCCGGAATTCGGAAAGACATATGGGAATTTCAGCGACGGAACGGCACGGCGGGTCTTTGTCCCGCGTACGATTCACTTCCAGGAATCCCACAGCCACGCGGCCATCGCCGAGACCCTGGCGTGGATGAAACAGGCGCTTCATCCCCCGGACCGATACTGGATCGACCCGGACAGGCAGACCTGGCAGATCAAGGAGTGGGCCACGTTGATCGCCATGCTCTCCTGCTTTGCCTCGCTTCTCCCCTTAGGTCTTATGCTGCTCAGGGCACGGTTTTTCAGCCCCCTTCAAGGTCCTGTTTCCGGATCATACGCCTGCTCCTACAAGACCTATTTCAAATTCGTCGGGCTCAACGGGTTGCTCATGTGGCTCTTTCTCCCCCTGATCCTCATCCTTTTTGCCGTTCATATCTATCTGGCGCCCATCGACAGAATATTTCCCATGATGATGGTCAACGGGGTTGTCTGGTGGTTTTTCTGGATCAATATCATCGGCTTTCTGATCTTCCGGCGCTGGTTCAGAAAACGGGCCGCGAAGGATGGCCTTACTCTGGCGGATCTCGGCATCTCTTACAGACAGGACCGTTTCGCATTGGACGGGGCCATGATAAGCAAGACGGTTATGTTGGCCGCCATCCTCTTTGCCTTTGCCTATTTCAGCGAACACTTCCTTGAGCAGATCTTTATCGTGGACTTCAGGTTCATCTTTCCCTTTGCCAGCGACCTGACGCCCTACCGGGCAAAACTGTGCCTGGTATATTTCCCCTTTATCCTGATCGGTTTTGTGCTGATGGGGATATTTCTGCACGGCCAGCTTCGAAGGTCCCGCAAGAGGACCTGGTTTAATACCTTTGTCGCCTGGTCCTTCACCAACACCTTTGCCCTGGTCGCCCCCCTGATCCTCTTTCTGATGATTCAGTACATACCGCTCTTTGCCACGGGCTTCATCCCCCTTGTGGGACCCGGGGGGATGTTTGTCTCATTCGTGATCAACCTGTTTCACATCATCGCTGTTCTAATCATGATGATACCGATCTCCACCTGGTTTTTTCAGATGACAGGGAAGATCTACCTGGGGGCGTTGATCAATGCCTCGCTGGTCACCTGGATGTTTGTCTCGTCACAGGTGATCGCGCCGATACCGGTTTGATTCATGGGCGATTCTGAGAATGTCATGGATCTTTGCTGAATCCATTGTACATTCCCGCATTGCAGGATTGCCTTAGCGTTGGCTCGCCTGTAAGAGACGGTTTGTGCCCAGGCAATCCGAACCATACCTTCTTTAGGAGGGGTCACTCAGGTTGGAAAAATCTGGAGACGACAGATAGATGCAATTCGATCGAAATCCCTGTCGTTGTGAAGCAAGGGCACCCCATTTTTTATGGCCGTCTGGGCGATCAGGCAATCGGCTGTCTTTCGTATGGGGATGCCTGTTTTCGACATGTGCGATAGAGCTGAGCGGTTCTCCCTCATGTCGTTCAGATTCCCTTCCCAGTGCAGCTTTCCCTCAAGCCCCAGAATAGCCCTTCTCTTCTTACGTTCCACCAGCTCCTTGATGGCATAGTTCACCAGTTCCCGCTTGGTCATCAGGCCGGTGTATGCCATCCCTTCTTCAATCAAATTGTCATCAATGACGACATTTGTGCGCATGATTCGATCCTCCTCATACACTCAAATACACCACAATTATGTGTATGTAAAGCCGTTATGCGGTGATTCTTATTTGAAATGGCTCAATAAATCGATGGGATGCCCATGATATTCCCCATTTTCACCGCAAAAGTGCGGAGAACGGAAAGGGGCGCTTCCGAATTGACAGGTAAATTTTGCACGGCGAAATGGGAATATGGTTTCAGGGAGGCTCAAGCCTCCCTCTGGGAGAATGAAGCCTTCCCCTGGGTCTACGGAGTAGAGACGCCTCGATAGGAGACTGGAGGGGATGGCGGCTCGCGTTAATGGCATGGGTCTTGAGTCGGGTGGATCAGGGCTTGATGGTCAGCATCTGCAGGGCCAGTTTGCCTTGAGGCGCACGGACATGGCCCCACACGGGATTGCTGTCAATGCCCGCCTTCTGCAAAAAGCTGAGAAAATTTTTGTAATCTTTCAACACTTTTTGGTATGATATTCTTGTGTTGAATTTTTGGTAGATATCTGAGCGTGAGATAATGAAATGGACCCCGTCTCTAACTTCTACGCAAGAAGCGGAGAATGTTTTGTTGGAGCGCACCTGTTTCATTTATTAGATATCGAGTTTTTCACGCATGATTAAAACCCGGGCACTATCGGGGTGCGGCCCCTGGGCCGACTTGGGGTAGAGAGAAGGATTCATCTATTCCCGGTTTCCCAAGTTGCGGGTGATGAAGTGATAAATTAACTTTTGTCGAAGGAGGCTTGCCGTGCGAAACGCGATCTGCTTGTTGTTTGTGATGGCCCTGGTGATTGCTGGATGTGCGGGAAATGAAACACATCTCAATATGGGTGAAAAAGAAATCGTATTTCCAAATGGAACAGTTTTCGGTGGGGCCTCCAAGGATCAGGCTGCTGCCCTTGCGCAAATCCTGGTTGATTCTCACAATCAACATATGGCGCAGATGCAAAGTTTAAATGATCAGCTGCGGGCCTCGTCGGAGCAAAATAGAGAGACAGCCGAAAAGGCACTGAAAATACTTGAAGATCTTTCACGGGCACAAGGGTCGGGCGAGATTACAATCTTCTTTAAATTGGGTTCAGATGATATCACAGACGGATCTTTGGAATATGAACGATTGGTGCGATTTGCAGATTATGTAGCACGCGAAAGTCGCGGCCGTAAAGTGCATTTTGTTACCATCGGCAGCGCCTCGTCTATAGGTAAAACAGATAGAAATGCCATCCTTTCGAAAAAACGTGCTGAGGCGCCAGTGGCAATTATCGATAAGTACCTGATCAACATTCCACATGATTTTTACCAGATCAATGCCGTGGGAGACATGTATAGCCCTCGCAGAGCGGACCTCGAAGTTCACTATCGTTATCAACACGTTAGGATTATTGGATTTTACGAGACCGATCAGCTTCCGCCATTGCCGGCGGGGATATGAATCCGAACGCGGCTACCTTACTCACAACCGGCCACAAACATAAGGCGGGCATTTTATGCTCAGACGCCATATGAATTGCCCAATGTCAATTACCTTGTCGATTTCCTTACCTGGAGTGTAAGCGTTCACAGGTTCCGGGTTCAATGTTTACCGTTACGGACAAGCGAGATAATAGGGGCCCGATCTGAACGTCCGAGAGCATTTTTTTCGCAAGCCTGAGTCGGGGCGAACATCAATTCTGTGCGTTGAAGTGGCCAATTTGGGCCTCTTATAGTCCACAGTTCTCCAACATCGGTTTGAAGGACCTAAACAATGTGGCAGAACCGCATGAAAATGAGGCGGGAATGGTTGATCACACATAGGCATCCCGCCACAGGCGCGCAATGAATTTTTTCCAGGGAAGGATATGGATATCCCCATCCTTTCGAGGGGTGTCTTCAAGACTGACCAGGATATAGTCCTTCAGCAGCGCTTCTTCCCTGATAGCCGTCAATCCCTTGAAGTCCTTTTTTGTTACATTGGCCTTCCCTTTGACCTCGATCGCGGTCTTTCCGTTGATGACAAAATCAACCTCAAAGCCTGAGGTGGACCGCCAGTAACACAGTTCGCATCCGCCCCTGTAATCGCAGTAGGTTTTTATCTCATGGTGTATATAGGCCTCGAATGCCTCCCCGAATTCCGGAGACCGCATCTCCAGTCCCCGACGACCCTGCAGATACCTGGCTACCCCGATATCGAAAAAATAAAATTTGGATGTGGAAATCGGCTTTCGTTTGACAGAATTACGCCATGCGGGGAGATCATCGCCGAGGAGCGTGTCCCGCAGGATCTGAAAATACTCCTGAACCGTGGACCTTGGAAC
>ENA-OSEO01006327-OSEO01006327.1-sediment-metagenome-genome-assembly--contig:-NODE-6327-length-10697-cov-3.518079_pt1 | contig 10697 bp, 8 predicted proteins | sample MGYA00237883_ERZ534232 | MGnify/ENA metagenome assembly ERZ534232
GCTGGCAATCAGCGAAGAGACGTTCCGCCGCATCTTCGAGGCGCTTCCCCATCCGGCGATCCTCTGGGAAGCACATCCGGATGGACGCATCACGTTCAGCGCGTATACCCCGGCTGCTTACGACTGGACGCACGGGCATATCGACTCCTACGTCGGCATGGAGGCGGAAGATTTCTTCGTCGACGCGCCGGAGCGCGCCGCACTGTTACGCCGCGCCCACGAGACCGGTGAAACCCAACACCTGGAACGCAAGCTCCAGCGCCTCGGCGCAACGGATGAACAGCGCTGGCTCCGCACCACCTACGCCCGTGTGAACGAACGGTTCGTGCTGAACTTCATCGAGGACACCACCGAACAGGTACTGTCCGAACAGGCATTGAAGGACAGCGAGGACAAGTTCCGCCAGGTGATCGCCCAGTCGATCGATGGCATCATGTTGGCCGACGAAACCGGCACCGTCATCGAGTGGACGCCCGCGCTGGAGCGGCTGACCGGAGTCGCGCGCGCGCAGGCCATCGGGCGCCCCGCGTGGGACGCCTATAGCACACTCTCGCCGGAAGCGGACCGCCTGTGGAAGAATCGTGCTGCTTTCGAAGCGGAAATGCGCTACGTTATGGAAACACCACCCCTCGAGAACCCCGACCCGGACGCCGAGCAGCTCATCTATCTCCCCGACGGAACACGGCGTGTGCTCCAGATCCGCGCGTTTCCGGTCGAGACCAGCAGCGGCCACCTGGTTGCGGTGTTTCTCCGCGACATTACCGCTGCGAAACGGGCGGAGCGCGAGCTGCGCGAGAGCGAGAGTCTGCTCAAGCAGGCGCAGCGCATCGCACAGGCCGGCTCGTGGCAGCAAGACCCACAAACCGGCGAGACCGTCTGGTCGGAGGGAGTGTTCCACGTCTACGGAGTCGACCCGGCTGATGAGCCGCTGCCCTACCTGGAGCACTACAAATACTATCATCCGGACGACTGGCCGGCGATCAAGGAAGCCATCGAGCGGGCTGTCAACGACGGGATCGGCTACAACCTCGAGGTGCGCGTCGTCCGCCCCGATGGCAGCATCCGCTACGTGCAGACGATGTGCGAGCCGACCAAAGATGAATCGGGCAGAATCACGAACGTGGTCGGCGCTATCCAGGACGTGACGGATCGCCTGCGCGTCGAGCGGGAATTGCGCGAGAGCGAGAACCTGCTCAAACAGGCGCAGCGCATCGCCCACACCGGTTCGTGGCGACAGGATCCCATCACCGGGGAGACAGTCTGGTCCGAGGGGGTGTTTCAGGTCTACGGAGTCGACCCCGCCGGCGGCCCACCGCCCTACCAGGATCACTACAAGTACTATCACCCGGACGACTGGCCGGCGGTCGAGGCAGCTATCGAACGCGCTGTCGGCGAGGGGGTCGGCTACGACCTCGCGGTGCGCGTCGTCCGCCCCGATGGGAGCATCCGTTACGTGCAGACGATCTGCGAGCCGACGACAGACGCGGCAGGCAGGATCACCAGTCTGACCGGCGCCATTCAGGACGTGACCGACCGTCTGCGCGTCGAGCGGGAATTGCGCGAGAGCGAGAACCTGCTCAAACAGGCGCAGCGCATCGCCCACACCGGCTCCTGGCAGCAAGACCCCGTCACTGGAGCGACGATCTGGTCGGAGGGGATCTTCGCCATCTTCGGGATCGACCCGGCCGCTGGACCACCGCCCTACGCGGAACACCACAAGTTCTTCCACCCGGACGATTGGTCCGCGCTCGCCGAGGCCGTGCGCCTGGCCGTAACCGCCGGCCAACGTTACAGCCTGGAATTGCGGCTGATCCGCGCCGACGGGGAAATCCGTGACGTCATCACGATGTGCGAACCGGAGGTGGACCGGGACGGGAAGGTCACGAACCTGCTCGGCGCCATCCAGGACATCACCGAACGGAAACGCACCGAACGGGAGATCCTCGACCGCCAGGCCGAACTGGACGAGGTCATCCGCGCTCTGCCCGATGCGCTGATCTACACGGATACGGACCGGCGCATCCTCCGCGTGAACCCGGCCTTCACCCGTATCTTCGGTTATGAGCCGGAGGACGTCATCGGCGAATCGACGGGAATGCTCTACTCCTCACCGGAATCGTTTGCCGAACAGGGGCGTATCCGCTTCAACGTCACGGCCCCCGACGTCTACGAACCCTACCAAATCGCATACCGGCGCAAAAGCGGCGAGGTATTCCGCGCCGAAAGCATCGGCGCGCGGGTCCGCAACGCCAACGGCGAGCTGCTCGGTTTCCTGAATGTGGCCCGCGACATCTCGGACCGCATCAGACTGGAAGAACAATTGCAGCACGCGCAGAAGATGGAGGCCGTCGGGCAACTGGCCGGCGGCGTGGCGCACGATTTCAACAACATCCTGACGGCGATCCAGGGCTATACCGGCTTCCTGATGGCGGACGTGCCGTCGACCCACCCCAGTTACAGTGACCTGGAGGGAATCCGCCAGGCCTCCGAGCGCGCTACCGCCTTGACGCGGCAATTGCTGGCCTTCAGCCGCCGCCAGGTGCTCGCCCCGCGGCTGATCGACCTGAACGAGACGACCGCCAACATGAGCAAGATGCTCCACCGCTTGATCGGCGAGGATATCGAGCTGATCACCCACGCCCAGCCCCACCTGAGCCTGGTCAAGGTGGATGCGGGCCAGATCGAGCAGGTGATCCTCAACCTGGCGGTGAACGCGCGCGATGCCATGCCCGCCGGTGGGACCCTGACCATCGAGACCGGCGAAACGGAGATCGACGGGACGCTGGACTGTCCCTGCGGCACCAAACACACCGGACGCTGCGTCGTGCTCACCATCAGCGATACCGGCCAGGGGATTCCACTGGAAAACCGGCCGCACATTTTCGAGCCGTTCTTCACGACGAAGAAAACCGGCACCGGGTTGGGCCTCGCCACCGTGTATGGCATCGTCGTGCAAAGCGGGGGCCACATTACCCTGCACAGTGTGCCCGGCGCGGGAACCACCTTCCGCGTCTACCTGCCGGTCGCCAAGACAGAGGAGCGGGGAACGCCTGTGGGAGCAGATCAAGCCAAGACGGCCCCGGGCGGGACGGAAACGCTGCTGCTCGTCGAAGACGCCGAAGCAGTCCGCCGTTTGACCGAGCGCATCCTGCGGAAAGCGGGTTACCAGGTGCTGACGGCGGAAAACGGCGAAGAAGCCCTGCGCCGCTACAGCGATTCCCCCACTCCGATTGACCTGCTCGTATCGGACATCGTCATGCCGGGCGGCATGAGCGGCCGCGAGCTGGCAGACCGGCTGCACGCCCTCCGCCCTGCCATGCGCATCCTCTTCATGTCGGGCTACACCGATGACGCGATGGTCCGGCACGGTGTCTTCGCCGGACGCACGCCTTTCCTGGAGAAACCCTTCGACTCCATCGCGCTGTTGAACAAGGTCCGCGAAACGCTGGACGCGAAGTAGACCCCCTCCAACCTCCCCCGTGGACGGGGGAGGCATTTGGCCGTCGATCGAACCCCCTTCCAGATGCGGAAAGGCGGCCAGGGGGTCAGGTCCAGCACGCATCAGACGCAGGGGCCGCCCGCGACGTTACGATTGATGCGTGGCTGCGGTGGTTTGTGACGCAGCCACGCGCGCGGAGATGGGGCTCAGAAAGGGCTGACGATGGAGAGCGTCTCGCTCACTTTCAGCCCTGGCTGCATGTCTTCAGAATACAGGATGCTTACGCCACCATGCGTGGCAGCCGCCACGATCAGGCTGTCCCAGAAGGACAGGGAGAAGCGCTCGCGCAGGTGCGACGCAGCCAGCTGCACGGGTTGGTCCAACGTCACGACGGGATATTTCTCGTAGAAGGACCGCACGATGCGGCGGACTCCAGCTTCAAGCAGTGGGGTCTTCTTCAGGAGGTTGACGCACACCTCGTTGACGACCTGGCTGCTGATGACAATCGTCGCTTCGTTCTGGCGCAGGAGTTGCCGCGCAGCCGCAGACTTGGCCTTATCCGGACCGCTGACGAAGGCGTACAGCCAGATGTTGGTGTCCACGAAGCACAATGACGGCGCCGACTCAGTTTCGCTCATGGAGATCCGCACGGTCCAGCGGCGTGAAATCCGCGACTTCGATGGGATTGTCCAGCAGATCGTCGATTGCGTTGCGCACGGGCTTGTCCTCAGGCATCAGGATGATCACGCGCACGGGCCGTCCGCCGCTGCGTTCCTGCAAGCGGCGCCGGTACTCTCTGGGCACCTCAATGTTACCGTTCTCGATCTCGGTCTGGAATTCGATGTGGTACATATCCACTCTACCTCGCACCGACGGCTCAGCCGCGCCGGACACTACACGGGATCACGCCCCCAGAATAGCACACGTGACGATGGCTGTCAATTACACGACATCGCCCTCCCCGTCCAACAGCGGGAGTGCCGTAGCCGGGCCATGCGCGGGACGCAAAAAAGCAACCTGGCGCCGCTGTTGCGACCAACTCCAGGTTGCTTCTAAACAGCACCCTACAGCGTAACGCTGACTTTGACCGCTTTTCCCACTCCGTCGGGAAGGGTAAATGCACCACTCGTCTTGAGCAGTTTGCCTCCCTGCCCCGCATAGACCGCCCAGCGGAACGGTCCCTTATTGAAATCCGCCGGGAAGACACCCCACGCCTGGTAGCCGCCATCGACGCTCCCGCGCCAACCCTCGACGTCATTCCAGCCGCCGCCTTGATCCTGCCATTGCACCACTGCCCACAGACCAACCCCCGCCGGCTGGACGGTGAGCTCGATGAAAGCCGCAGTCGCCGGTGCAGCACCGTGCTCGCTCCGGGGCACAGGAGTCGGGGTTTCCCGCGGCGGCAAATCGGCAGGCGGCGCAGCTTTCGAAGCAGCGGGCAGACCGCCCGCACACAGCAACACCACCGTCACGAACACAGCCAGAACAGTCCACATGGATACGATGCCACGTCTGTCTCTCTTCATTGCTCCTCCTCTTGCGCTCTTCGCTGATGCCTGGCCGGTGCTTGCAGCACCCTGCGGATATCATACCACAGAAGTCGGGATTTGTCACGCGATTATCGGAGGGGGCTTCCTGCCACGTCGTTACCCGAACGGGCGAGCGCCGCTGTGCTACATCAAATCGCCCAGCGGGCCGAGATTCAGGTTCAGATCCTCACGTTCCAGGCCGAACGTCACGAGCAGTTCGTCCATGCGCTGGTCGAGTTTGATAAAAGTCTGGCCCAAGCGCTCGATTTCGCTATCGCTCAGCGCATTGTTCTCCATGCGGCGGACTGCCTGTCGCTCCATCAACTGGCGCAGCAGTTCGATCAGCGTGAGAACCAGTTGCGCCAGCCCACGTTCCACGTCCTCCGGATTGGCATTCACGCGGCGCGGCAAATTGCTGCTGACCTGTTCCAGTTCCGCAGAAAGGCCTTCCAGATCGTCGCAACTGCTCAGGACTTTACCGGTGCTAAGTGCGCCCACATTTTGGCAGTTTGTCATTGCGCATCTCTCCTATATGACTCGGGTCTGAACGAAGCTGTAAGGAGGCCACGGACCGGTACAAAGGATGCGAAGTTCCGGATATCTGGCAGCCAGCTCGGCAATCCGGTCACCGAAAGCCCCCACGCAATCGGTTCCCAGCAGATAGGCAGCCGTCATCACCTGTTCTGGTGTCGCCAGCACTTTGCAATCGCTTTCGGCAGCCAGATCAGAGAGTTTCCCGTGAATCACCTGTACGACGGATTGTGCGCATTGCCGGCGGATCTGCTGGTGACGTTCTTCCTGTAACCGCATCGCCATGTAATCGCGCCCTATCGTTGTGCCCGAAGACGATAGCGGGACCTTCCGTTCCATAACGCGCGCATCCGCCTTTCGGTCGCTTCTGCCGTGCCAGAACACGCGTACCGCCAGTTCCACCTTGCCCCGCACGCGGGCCAGGTCAGCCAGCAGTCTCTGGTAGTTTTGCGCCAGGACCGCTACCAGTTTCTGTTCATCATCGACCACAGTGTTCAGCCGGACAGGCAGCACCGTATGTTCGGTCATCAGCTTTTCCACTATGCCCTCGTGCAACCACAACGTCTCCTCGCAGATCACAAGATCACCCTCTAAGCGGCTGATGACGGCAGCAATCTCGGCGTAGGCGAGTGTGCTTACCGTTGCCCCGGCAATGCCGGGGCTGAGGACGCACGCCGCGATATCCGGGTGGTCAATGATGGCGTACAGGTATAGTCTCGACACGTTCTTACCCTTCTCCCTTTCTTTTTTCCGCGATTTTTAGAGTCGAACCCGAACCGGCCACAACACCTGCGCCCAAATCGCTCTGACCGTTCCTCCCCGCCATCAGGGTTTCCGTCAGCGCAATGGAGTGCATGTTGCGCATTTCGTCGGCACGCTGTACGGACGTCAACAACACGCGCAGGCTGAGGTACACCAGATCGACATCGGCAACCGACAGCGTGATGTCACCGTAGATGACTACACCGCGATACAGAATGCGGTCCAACAGATCGAGCAGTGTGACCTGCTTTTCTCTAGCCGGCGATTGGGGCATCGCTTTGCTCCTCCAACGTGCCGATCATTACGAAGTTGTAGGGCGGCCACGGTCCGGACAGGTCCAGAATGACACCGGCCTCACCATATTCCGAGCGCAACATATCCAACTCTGCCTTGAACACGTCCAGTCTGCTTTCATCCACCAGATAGGCGCCGTTCAGCGTCATGGTTTCCTTCCGGCCGGTGATCCGTTTGTCCTGCAGCGCCCCGAGATGGCACTCGCGGGCGTATGTGCCGAGCCGTTCATGGATCGCCTGCGTCGCACGGTCGCCGACTGATTCCGCTTCTTCTTTGATCAGATTTTCGAGCTGTTTTTCCATGAAGTACGCCGCGCCATCGGATTTCGCGTCCATTTTGGCCTTGAACGCCTGTACTGGCGCACTCATCTGCGCGGTGAATGCCCGGAGCTGTTTGGGCTCGAAAAAGACCTTGACCGCCCATTCCTGACAACCCACCAGTTTTGCCAGCGCCGCGACGAAATCAGTACGGTATGCCTGCAACATCTCCCGCAGCCCCTCCTCGCTCCGGTAGATACTGCAGAAACGCATCGGCACCAGGGGCCGCTGGGTCATCACAATGTCCAGTACGTGCTGATGGATGTAGGCTTTCTCCTGCACCCAATCCATATCCTGGAGCCTGCTCTCCAACTGCTCCTGATCGAACACATCGAGACTGACACGGCTGACAACGGCCTGGAGGTCGTAACAAGACAGCACATAGACCGGATAGGCAGGATCTATGCCCGCCGTAGGCAGGTCATGCAGAGGTTGAGCGGGATCACCGGTCACGATGCAATAGACGTAATACCCCGTACCGGATGTACCCGCTTGCACCGCAACGGTTTCTTCCGCAGAGGGCACGGAACGATCTTCAGCGCTCCCCTCGTCCAGTCCGGCAGCATCCACAGTTGCTGTTCTCCCGTTGTTACCGGCTGCGGGCTGTGCCAGGCGTTCCTCATTCGCCCGTAGTTGTCTCCGAATGGCTTCGATTTCCCGCTTGATCGCCGCGCGGTCGTCGGGACCGCCACTCTCTACGTCATGTCCGGCACTGGCCTCACTCCGGCTGCGTGGTTCGGAGACTGGTGTGCTCTCAAGTGGCGCACGGTCATCCAACCCACCGCTGTGCACGTCGTGCCGGGCATTGGCCTCGCTGCGACTGCCTGGCTCAGGGACTGGTGTGCTCGCGACAGCCATTTGCACCGCGCAATCCGCTGCAGACATCCCCAGGTGATTCACCGCGCGCTGCAGAATCGCCTGCACCAGCGCAGCTTTGATGATCTGTTTCGCCTCGTTCAGGGCTTCCTGTTGCGCTTCCCGGACGATGTGATCGATTTGCGCAGATTGCAGATCGAGGAGCAGGGCGCTGAGCCGGTCGATCCGTTCCTGTATGGGCTGGTCCATACCGTCCTCCCGCTGTGTGATCCATACCCGTGCGACGTCCATAAGGGGTTATACGACCCGCCTGGCAGCCTCAAGAGGTCTATGCCTGGACGTTGGGGCGTACGATATCGATCAAGATGGTATCGGCGACGGCCGCCGGACGAAAGTCCACGCCCCCGCCGTTTTCCGGCTTTTCGGCAGCCTTGCGCGCCCAGCTCTGCGCATACCCGCAGAGCAACTGATATGCCTGGGTCAGATGCGCCATCAGTCCTTCCGCATTGGCATCACCCGGATTGTGGTCGGGGTGCAGCTCCGCCGCCCGCCGGTAGTAGGCCTTTTTGATGTCCGCTTCCGCACAGCATTCGTCCAGACACAGACACTGCCGTGCCGCTTCGATCTCCGCAAAAGCGGGTATACGCACTTCGATCGTCGCGAAACTGTACGGAGGCAACGGCCCGATGCTCCGCAGTGTGAGCTTGCCAGCGAATTGCCGGTCTGCCGTCTCCAAAAGATGGCCTAGTTCGTCCAGTTGGCAGGTGTTCAACAGCAACCCGACGTTGAGCACCATGCGGTCGTCCATCAGTCCGTTGATGACCAGATCCTCGGCGAGGGTATTCAGCGGCGCGAGGATCGCGTGCTGCAGCGTTTTACGCCGCTGCTCCAGCGACGCTTGCACCAACTGCCCCAGCGCGATGCGTTCGGTAACCGTGTCGCGCTCTGGACGGCCATCGAGCGCGGCCTTCAGTTCAACGACCGCCGGTTCTCCGGCGATTTCGCGGAACACTTCGTCTACGTTCCACAGCACCACGATCTCCATCTGCACACAACCGGCCAGTTTGTCCAGCAGTACCCGGAAGGTGGGATTCCCCTGTTTCAATAGCTGTCCCACCCGGCTTTCGTCGGCAAGCACCGTCCCGAACTTCAGCGGTAACGTGGTGAAGTGCACCATCAGCTCCTCGACCACACGCTGATGCCCGAGCAGATACTGGACCGCTTCCTGCCGGTCCAGCTTGTGGTAGCTGGGACGAGACGTATACGACACCACAGCAGACAGCCCCTCATGGGTAATGGTAAACACATCTTCGCCACTCTCATCGAGACCGGCTGATTCGGGCACGAAATCCTCAGCCGCTGGGGTAATCCCGTAGACGTACATCCACCGGTCGGAGGACAACGTCGAAGTGGCGTCGTTCGATACGAAACATCGCGATCGCGAGGCCATAGTTTTCTTCTCCTTCTTTTAGCGCGGATTTGTTCTTTTCAATGAATTCACGCATGGCGACCATCGTCGCCTGCCGGCATAACCCCTCGATGTCTGCACCGGTCTGGCCCCCGGTAGACGCGGCAAGATCTTCCAGAGATACTTCGGGCGCGAGTGGTTTCCGCCGGGTATGGACACGGAAGATCTCCAGTCGCGAAGCGTAGTCCGGCAAGGGGAGTTCCACCGTGATGTCGAACCGTCCGGGACGGAGCAGGGCCGGATCGATGATATCGAGACGATTGGTGGCCCCCAGCACCACGACCCCTTTCAGTTCCTCGATCCCGTCCATCTCGGTCAGAAACTGGCTGACGACCCGCTCGACGACGCGCGAATCCCCCTCCGCACCACGCCGTGGCGTCAGCGCGTCCAGCTCATCGAAGAAGACGATGCACGGGGATGCCTGGCGCGCTTTATGGAACACCTCGTGTACGCCTTTTTCGGATTCCCCCACCCACTTCGAGAGCAGCGCAGCGCTTTTTACCGCGATAAAATTGACCCCGCTTTCTTTCGCTACTGCTTTCGCGAGCAACGTCTTCCCCGTACCGGGTGCACCATGCACGAGAATGCCCTTGGGCGGACGGCTCTCGATCTGCGCAAACAGTGCTCCGTACTGCAGCGGCCACTGTACCGTCTCGATCAGCAACTGCTTGATATCATCGAGACCGCCGACATCGTCCCAGCTCACGTCGGGCACTTCGGTGAACACCTCGCGAATGGCCGAGGGTTCGATCTCCGACAGCGCCTCCAGATAGTCCGCTTCCATCACCTCCAATGCGCTGAGCTTTTCGTAGGGGATCTCGGATTGCGAGAAATCGATATCGGGTAGCAGGCGGCGCAGCGCACTCATCGCCGCCTCGCGGCAGAGCGCCTGCAGATCTGCGCCAACGAAGCCGTGGGTAATCGCCGCCAACCGTTCCAGATCCACGTCCGTAGCGAGGGGCATACCCCGGCTGTGAATTTCCAGAATTTCCTGCCGGGCCGGTCTGTCCGGAATGGCGATGCCGATTTCGCGGTCGAATCGCCCGGGCCGGCGCAGCGCCGGGTCCAGCGTGTTCGGAATGTTCGTTGCCGCCACCACGATCACGTGCCCGCGTGACTCCAGGCCATCCATCAGCGCCAGTAGCTGAGCGACGACGCGGCGTTCTACCTGGCGGTCACCGCTCATCTCTTCCCGTTTGGGTGCCAGTGCGTCGATTTCGTCGATGAAGATGATCGCGGGCGCATTGCGGGATGCGTCCTGGAAAATGTCGCGCAGGTGGGCCTCGCTCGCGCCGTACCATTTGTCGATGATCTCGGGACCGTTGACGTGCACGAAGTGCGCGCTGGTCTCGTGGGCAACAGCGCGGGCAATGAGCGTCTTGCTGCACCCCGGTGCACCGTGCAGCAACACGCCCTTAGGCGCATCGATCCCCAAATGCTCGAACAGCTCCGGATATTTCAGCGGCAGTTCGATCATCTCGCGGATGCGCCGGATTTCGCGTTTCAACCCGCCGATATCTTCGTACGTGATCGCGCCACGT
>ENA-OSEO01006328-OSEO01006328.1-sediment-metagenome-genome-assembly--contig:-NODE-6328-length-10696-cov-5.038798_pt1 | contig 10696 bp, 4 predicted proteins | sample MGYA00237883_ERZ534232 | MGnify/ENA metagenome assembly ERZ534232
CCTTGAAGACGGTCGAATATAGAATCTTCGGATCGATGCCCCATTCCTTGGTCAACAATTCCCAGGCCCATGAAATGGCTTCTTTTTTGTAATAATCGCCAAAAGACCAGTTGCCCAACATTTCAAAAAAAGTATGGTGAGAATCGTCCTTACCAACGTCTTCGAGATCGTTGTGCTTTCCGGCAACCCGCATGCATTTCTGAGAGTTAACTGCCCTGGTGTATGGTCTGTTATCTGTCCCTAAAAAGACATCCTTGAACTGGACCATGCCCGCGTTTGTAAAAAGTAGCGTGGCATCGCCGCCAGGTACAAGCGATGAAGATTGCACAAAAGTGTGTTCTTTTGACTTGAAAAAATCGATAAATGATTGTCTGATCTCTGCGCCGGTCTTTGGTTTTTGCATGAATTTCACCTATCCTGTTCTTAATTCTATTGTAATGTTGAATTATATTCGAAAACACTACGGAATAAAAACAAAACCGCGGAACAGTCCTGTCCGCGGTTTCGAGTGTTTGATAAAAGGTTATCTGCTGACTGCCAGTTTGACCATTTTTCCCTGCTGATCAAGTGTTACCTTGGCAAATTGTTTGTGCACTCTCTCAGCCTGGTTGATCTGCTTGCTGAAGGAAACTACAACCCGTTTGGGCTGAGTAGCCGCTTTGCCGCCCGCGACAGCTCTGGCCTGCTGGTTTTGAACTTTGATCTCGGCATATTCGATGCCAGGCAGATAATCTTTCACCAACTCTTTGGCTCTTGAGATCATGCCCGGAACATTGCCGGTGCTCTTTTCATCAAACGAGGTCCTGTCGCAAACCGTTTTCACCACCGGCACATTCATTTCGCGTGCGATGCTCTTGGCCGAACCCTGGTACGGGTCGTATGCAATCAACGGATCGCCGTAAAGAATGAAGGAGATCAAGGTTTTTTGATCTTCGCCATCGAGATAGCCCTGACGACGGTTCATCTCTCTCACAAAATCCACTCTGGCTTTCAATAACGCGTTGCCGATGGTTTGGCCTTCAGACAGGTATTTGAGTACAAAATATCCGATCAGGTCCGCACCGATCAACGGGGTGTTTACCGAGCCATAGGCAATGGTGGAGGATGCAATGACGGCCATCACACCGATGCCGATCATGGTCAGCGCGATGGATTCATTTTCCTTCTTGCCGAAAATATGTCCGCCATAGCAGGCTTCGCTATAGACAATGCGTGGACAATTCGAGAGCCTGGCGAGATCGGATGGTTTCAAAGCCACCGGGTAATCTTCTCCGGTCGCGTCTTCATCAGGGTCTTTCTGACCATACCAGTCGCTTCCATCTTCAACACCGTGGAGGTTGAAATAACCGATGGGTGCTGCAGCCAGTTTGGACGCGCTGAATGCTGTGGTGGTCTTGCCATTCGGCGAAAGGAACAGGTTCTTTGATTCACCGATGGGCTTAAAGGTTGCTTGTGAGGAACCTTTCCATACAGAAGCCGAATAACCAATGTTGCCGTAATTCTTCAGCCAGGGTTGGTTCCAGGCCCGGATCATGTTTACGATCCGGTTAGTCCATGTTTGCAGTTCTTCTTCGTCCTGATGATATTGGATGGTATTGCGGATCTGGTTCATCAGCAACCCGACTTCGCTTCCGTCTTCTCCGGGCAAACGTCCCACCGGCCAGTCCGACACGAAGTAATTGGTATCAAGCGACCCATACGGATTATCGGATTTAACTTCAACATCCGTATCGTCGGTCGGATTTGGCAATTTGTGGAAGGGCACAACTTCCTCGCCGCCTACGATCAAGACACAGCCTACGCGTTCGCCTTTCTCGTGTAAAGCCTTATCCAAATCAACGATGGCGAGTTTGATCTTCCACGGATCAATGGCATCAATGGGTGTGATGCCGTAGCGTCCGCAGATCTCAAGATCGTCCGGTACGAACAAAATCGATCCCCAACCGTTTTTCGTCTGGATGAGTTGCGCCAGGTTTTTCAGTTCATCAAGGATTACCTGCGCACTTTGAGCGCCGTATTGATCTTCAAGGCCTTTTTTCATGGTCACGATCACGTAATTCGGGAAGCGGTTATCCGAATTGGTGATGACCGGTTGATTAATGCTCTCCGCCACTTTGCGCAGTTCCTCTTCAACCTCAAGCACCTCTCTGCTTCGGGGCCGCTTTTCGTAAACCTGCGCTTTTGGATGAGCCTGGAATTCACCATCTTCATCCTGCAATACTTTATATCCGTCAAAACTGGTTACTTCAGTCCGGACAGGCTGCTTAATCTCAGTCTCAGGAATGTCCGGCCCTGAGGCGAGCTTGTTCAATCCAAGCTTTCCGGCAACTTCAGCAGGGACGCTGAAGTTTGAGATGATTTCCATCTGTTCTGGGTATAGCGGCTTATAGGGAAAATCAGTTCCCCACATGCTTGTTGGTACTTGCGCGGCAGCGTCGTATGCGGCGCAATAGTGCAGTACTTTCACCGCTTCATCATCGTTGCCTGTTTCCATCCAGGTTTTTGCCAGGATGAGGTTGATCTGCAGACATTCAGGCCAGCGTTTTTGATAGAGCCGCGCCAGGTTCAAAACGGTCTCCGCGTCGGCTGTCCGGCTGGTGATCTCAAGGTGCAGCATATCCGCCAGTTCCGGATGAGTTGCGTCGCCGATAACGGGCAACAACAAACCCAATGCGTCGTTATATTTTGCGTTCGAGATATACTGCTGGATCAGTAACAGCTTCGTGCCCCAATCCGGTAATTCTGTTTTAGAAGAAGGCTGTTCACCTATACTTTGAAGAACGCCATTACACTTCTTGGCCAGATAGGTATTTGAGCCTGAGAACAAGTCAATCCCAAGTTTCAAAGCGTCAACGAATAAGGGGTCGCTTTTAAGGATCTTTTCAAGCACCTGCATGGCCTGCTCGACGCGGTCTTCGTAGATCAACGACTTTACGTAATATAAATTGATCTCCAGATCGCCCGGATAGGCTGTCATCCATGCCAATGCTGCCTGTCTAGCGAAACGATACGTCTTGGCTTCAAGGCCGTTTTTCAACAGACGCAGCATATGTTCGCGGTCAATCATTTGAACTTTTTGTGTTGAGGAAGGAATATTTTGATTCATGATTTCGCGCTCGCTTCCTGTGAGTGATGTACCAGTTTCAGAGCAAGTAATGCCCCAAGTTGTCTTCTAAGCGTCACATCTTCCGGATCAATTTCAACTGCTTTTTGAAGTACCTGTTCAGCAGCCGAGTAATTCTTTGAATTCTTATACAAATTGGCTGCGGCAATGTAGCTTCTTGTGTCATCGGGTTCGACTTCCATGGCCTGCTTCAATGTATCAATTGCCTTTGAGAATTCGCGCTGCTGTTCATATACCTTGCTTAATAATAGATAACCATCCGTATTCACCGAACGACTGGCTATTCCCTGACTCAAGTGATGGATTGCCTGATCCAGCTGCCCTGACTCTGCATTGATTTTACCCAAAAACAGATGAACTTCTGGCTCATTTGGATCAACCTGTAGCGCTTTCTTGGCCGTTTCTTCTGCATCCAGCATATCACCATTTTCCTCTTGCGCGCTTGCAAGCAATTTCATCAGCTCAACGTTTTCAGGATATTTACTTGAAAGCGATGCGATCAGTTCCTTAGCCGAAGCTGTACCGTTGATCTCTCTGACCAGGTTAACGTGATCGATCATGGTCTGAGCGGTGATATTGTCACAATGATGGGTCGCTTCAAGGGTCGCCAATGCCTGTCTTTCTTCCCCTTTTTCGTGGAGCACCCGAGCCAGGAATAAAATGGCATCCGCGTCTTTTTTATTCTGCGCGACAGCAGCTTTTGCCTGCGCATGTGCATTCGCCAAATCTCCTGTCGCCAGGTGAATCTTACCCTTCATCAAATAAGGCTTGGTCGAAAATGGATTGATCTCGCTTGCCTTTTGAGCGGCGTTCAAAGCTTTTGGCATATCGCCGTTCATCGAATAGGCATTCGTCATTGTCTCCCATGCTTCATACAAATTTGGATGAGTCTGGGTCAATGGTAACAACACTTCAATGGTTCTGGTCGCATTCTTTTCTTCCAAACTGGCTTTGGCAAGCTCGAGAGCAACATCAGCGTCGTCCGGTTTCAAATCAAAAGCAGATTCGAGTTGAAGGATGGCATTCTTGTTATTGCCATATTTCTGCCAGAGCAAACCTGCTTTCGTTCGCCACTTTGTCTCATTCGGCCAATCACTGATCGCCTGTTCCAGGTCGTTGATCGCAAGATCAAGCCTGTTGATATTCTCATAAATTAGTGAGCGGAATGCCGTGCCGATGGGATTGATCGGGTCGATCGAGATCAACTTGTTGATCGTCTCAAGCGCCGATTCCAAATCATCCTGATCCATCTGGATCCTGGCCAACTCAAGCAGCATTCTTGGGTTCTCAGGGAATTTCTTCGTCACCTGAAGCGCGGTTGCATCTTGTTTGTTGGCGTGCAGTGCGGCAACCATGGCAGCGGAATCATCAGCAGAGGGCGTGATCAAGGCAAAAGCCCTGATATTCTCGTCCACCGGCGCGATAGCCATTTTTCCGCGCAGAAGCCAGTGTTCCAATTCTTTGCCTGACCCCTCAATCGCCAGAGCAGAAATGAGTTCGAATTGTTCTTCCGCACTGGTCAATTTGAAATATTCCACTGTCCCATGCGCTTCAACAGACAGTGAATTGTCAATCTCTTCCATTTCCTTCGCCTGCGTCAGCACAGCCAAAGCCTGACTGATGCAGCCCAGGTTCCATGAGTAATTATTGGCCCATTCGTTTGAGATCAACAGCGTCTCATTCCATCGCTGCAGAGCCATTCCGGCCTTCACCAGCATGCGGATCAATCCAAGCTGTTTGACCGATTCAAGAGAACTGATCTTTTCTTTTACAGATAATAATTCATCGAAGATCTCTTCTGCTTCTGGAAGATGACCGGCCAACAGCATGATGCGGATTCCGGCAGTTTTTATGGATATGAATTTACTTTGCGCGAATTTCTCGCTGATCTGCTGAGCTTCAATGACCTTGTCAGTATCCAGCAAATTATCGATGGTCAGCGCTACAATGTGAGCCGAGAATTCATCGGAGGATAACTCTTCAATTTCCGGAAGCACATCATCTTCAGGGGTCTCACCCAACGCGATTACCGATTCATAGACCAACAAACGAGCTTCAAGATTTTCCGGGTCTGTTTCCATCCACTTCTTGGCGGCGGTCAGGCACTCAGAAGCGTTTCCTTGTGCAAACATAGACCTGGCTTGCATTTCCAGTACCGGATTTTCGCTCTTGATCATTGTCTTCCAGGAATCCGGCCCGAAGGTCAAAATGATCTCCGGTTTCTCTTCCGATTCCGGGAATTCTTTTTTGAGCAATTCTTTGGCCTGGTTCAGGTCGCCTTTTTTGATCAATATGTCAGCTTTAATTGCGTTTACCAATTCGTTATAATTCGAGTCCGCCGAGATCTTTTCAACTACTGCCAGAGCATCTTCATACAGTCCCATTTGATAAAGATATCCTGCGTGATCCAATCGGGAAGTTACATCAAATTCTTTTTTTACAATGTATTCCAAACAAGCCAGCGCCGATTCATCATCGTCCATTATGGCATAGTTCTTCGCGCAAACTGAGAGATCGCTTCTTGACATCTCTTTGGAAAGCTCTTCCTTCATAGTATCCATGATCTCTTTGGCTTCGTCCATCTTGCCATTCACGACCATTATTTCTGCAAGCTTGCTGATCAGAGTCAGATTACCGGGCATGTCCTGCAGAACGGTCTTCAGTTTCTCTTCAGCTTCCTCTGTCTGTCCGAGTCCGGCAACAAAATCGATGAACCAAAGAACGCTTTCCACAATTTGCGATCCTGCATCGATCACTTTTTCCGCTTCGTCGATGGCATCTGCCACTTCACCGGCAAACGCATAGATCTGCGCGAATATTTTACGCAAGCCGATCCATGCGGGTCTCGCGTCCACAGCCTGCTTGATGGCAGCCAAAGCCAATTCAAATTTCCCAATCGAAGCTGCAGCCGTGGCAAACCCAGCCTGTATCCTCTCGATCAGCGATTTGTCAATGATGCTTTGTTTTTCCAATAAATTGGAATAGAGGTCAAACGCTTCTGCGTTTAAACCTTTATACAAATACAATTCAGCCTGGAGCAATTGAGCCCGAATATTCCCGGAATTATTTTCCAGGCTTGATTCCAGAATGGTTTGAGCCTTTTCTTCTTCCTGTTTTGAAATGGATTTTGCTGTCCCAAGGAATTTGACATCCAACCCAACGATCGCATCCACGTAGGTGAGCGCGGCTTCATCATCAGGCTTTATGTCATTCATTCGTTCCTGAATAACTTGCTTTGCCTCTTCATGTCTGCCGTCTTTTATCAATTCGGCGGCAAGCTCTCTTGCCAGTTCAATGTTTTCAGGATTTTCCTCATGAAGCTGTTCGATCAGGTCCTTATACTCGGACATGCCCAAAGCTCTCATGGCCTCGACTTTCAAGATATTCGTTTGAATATCCTGAGCATTTTCAGTCAATTCGTTCAGATACGGAAGCGCTTCGGCAACTGACCCTGATTCCATCAAGGATTTTGCTAATTCTCTTTTTAGCTCAACGTTACCTGGCAGAGCGGTCAACCCTTTACGTAAAGTCTCGATGGACTTTTGAATATCATCCTCGTGCGCCTGAATCTCTGCAAGCCCGATCCACGGACTGGCATCGTTTGAGCCAAACTCGATCGACTTAATAAAGAATTCTTTTGCTTCATCACGATTCCCGTTGGATGCGTGTACCTTTCCGATCATCGCGAAAGCGCTGCGATTGTGCGGTTCTTTTTCCAGCACCTTTGAAGCTGCCTGCAGTGCCTCATCGGTCTTTCCACAAGAAAGCGCAGTATTGGCGTAGCTGATCAGATCTTTTGATTCAGGTTGGTCAAGATCGGTCAATACTTTGCGAACTTTGAGTGACGCCTCAGGTTTTCCCGTTTCCTCATAGCAGTCTGAAAGCGTACGCAGCAGATCGGCGTCTTTTTTCTCTCCCAGCGCAAGGAATTCAAGAAGCGGCAAGGCGGAGCTATACTTTTTTGCCTGCATGAAAGCTTCTGCCGCCACCTGATTGTTGATCTCGCTGGACGGATTCATCTCAAGCAAATGAACGGCAACCTTCGCTGCCTGATCTACGGCGCCTATCTGCAGCAGGTCCAAAACGGCGTCAGTTGGATTCCAAATTGGGTTAAATCTTGAATGAAACCTGGTTAACTGTTTGATCCGGGAATCATGATCCCCTTCCAACATCCGCTTACATTCCGATCTGGCAAGTTCCACGTTTCCAGTTTGAAGCAAGTTTTTCGCCTGTTTCAAGGCTGTAAATACTTCCTGCTGATCATTTTGCGGCGTCAAATGTCCGACAGTCGCGTACTCCTGCAGCAAAACTGGGTCGGTCTGAGGATCAGTCTTCGCCAGACGCAAAGTTTCCTGATATCCATTCAGATCGCCCGATTGCTGTAACAGCGAGAGATGCTGCACGTTCAACCCCTGGGATACCGCATCCATGATTCTGATGGATTTTTTCATCAACCCTGAAGCCAGAGCCGGATTTCCGGCGATCTGAGCCACACTGGCAACCTGTTTAAATTCCAACGCTTTTTGAACAGAGAGATCCAGGTTATCAAAGACAGTATCAAGTTCCTCAGTTGATTCATTAATGGGAGAAAATTGATCGACAAATAATTTCGCGATATCTTCCGCGAGATTTCGTTCGTTAATCGAGATCAAATGATAGAGTATTTTTTCAATGATCTCCGGTGAGTATCCCTTTGTGGCTTTGAAAATCTTCTCTGCCATCTTTTGTTCTTCAAGTGGAATACAGAGAATTCCGTGGATCAAAAGATCTATCCCCAGACCGCCAGCTTGAAGTTTTACCAGGTCAGCCAATAAATTATCCACATCGTTGATCTGGTTGATTGCTACGGCCAGCGTAGATCCCCAAATATTTTTTAAAGAAGCGCCGTCTGAAATCTGCATTCTATTTACAATTTCAGACCAAATGCTTAGCCAGTCAGAGGCGATCCTGCGTTTTTCAATGAGTACAATAGACAGTTTTACAGCTTCAACTAGCGACACTGGAGGGTCTTGCTGCTGTACAAACGATTCATAATAAACCATGCATTCTTCAAGAAGCGGCACCTGCAGTCTGCAGTCAGGATAGGAACAATCCAGAAGGTCAGGATCAAATGCCAACAATCCCATTGAGCCGGGATTGATATTGCTTTCCTTGACCAGTTTGTCGATCTGTTCCGCTTGATCTCCTGTGGACTGGATGAAATATGACCAGATAAGATCATCTTTCCTCAGCGCGCGCACGATGGAAGAGGCCTTCTCCCCTGCATTCACGCTTTCCAGAATATTACATAATTCCATAACCTGCATGGCATTTCCCTTCTTTGATCAAAGAGGAGTGAACGTTTTTACTTGATCTGCATTACCATTCCGTAAGCGGCAAGCAGCAACAAACAACCGACGATCATAAATAAGATCCCAATGCCAGCCGTCGTCTTGACCATGTCGTTTAAGGCTTCAATCAAAGTGCGTGCATTGCCAACCAAACCCGAAATATCGTCTGTGATACCTTTTTGCGCCAATTTCGTGGTCTGTTCGGCAATCGTTTGTAATTCCTTGCCCATCAGTTTTTTGATCAGAATGAAGACACCAATTCCGATCAAAATGATTCCACCCCCCAGCAGGACGGTGGCCATCGTAAGGAGAAAATCATTTACTGTCATTGAAAACATCATGCCCTCCAGATAATAGAATATCTAAAGAGCATGATGCAAGGTTTGTGCCAAGAGAATTTATCTTACGGATTTACGACGTCTTTTGGTAAATCTCCCAAATTGATGGTTTCACCATCGCAAAAGATTAACGCCCTTTCAATCGCATTGGCCAGTTCCCTGATATTTCCAGGCCAATCATATTTCTGCAGCGCTTCCATTGCCTGGGGAGAAACACCGGTGACATTCATTCCCTGTCTGGCGTTATAGGTTCGGATGAAATACCCGACCATTTCAGGGATATCTACCTTGCGTTCCCGCAGCGGCGGTATGTCGAGATCGATCTTTTTAAGGCGGTAATACAGGTCTTGCCTGAAGGTGCCTTCCTTTACCATGGCTTGCAGGTCGCGGTTGGATGCCACGATCACCTGAATATCCACTTTGATCAAAGTGGTGCCGCCAACCCGCATAAAGGAATGGTTTTCAATGGCGCGAAGCAGTTTAGCCTGGATTTCCAACGGCATGGAGGAAATCTCATCCAGGAATAAGATACCGCTGTCCGCAACCTCCATAAGTCCGGGTTTCTTGCGGTCCGCACTACTGAACGCGCCGGCTTCATGTCCGAATAATTCAGATTCCAGTACGGTATGCTGAATGGCAGCGCAGTTGATGGCAATGAAGGGTTTGGACGACCTGGGACCGTTGGCATGAATATACTGTGCCAGGATATCCTTGCCGGTGCCGTTTTCTCCGGTGATCATTACGGAGACCTGCGCTTCTGCAGCTTTCAGAGCCTGTTCCACGACCGTCTTCATCAGCGGAGTTTGGCCGATCACGAAGTTACTGTTCTTCATCTGGGTTTCGCGGTAATGCGCGATCTCACGCCGCATGGCAACAATTTCAAACGCCTTGTTGAGAGATTTATCCAGCTGCACGAAATCCAGTGGTTTGGTGAGGAAATCGGATGCGCCGTTTTTCATGGCGTCGACGGCGGTTTCAATATCGCCAAATCCGGTGATCACAATGATGGGCGGCCTGACCGCCATGACGGCTGTCTCCATGATGAGGTTGGGTCCATATCCATCCGGAAGCTGCACATCCAACAGAATTACGTCTCCCTCGCCCTTTTTCACGTATTCGCGTGCTTCGGCAAGGTTTCCAGCTTCCAGAACCTCGTGCCCCTTGGTCTTGAGGAACTCGCCAATATTTTGTCGGGCACTTTCTTCATCATCAACGATTAACACACAAAAACTCATACGTTTTCTCCATCTTCAGCAGGTAATCTGACGGTAAATACCGTTCCTCCTGGGAATGAGTTTACACTAATACTGCCTTTGTGTGCAGTCACGATTTGCTTTGTCAGGAACAATCCCAATCCAGTCCCTTTTTTCCGTGTGGTCATGTACGGTGAGAACAAATGCTCCTTGACGTCCGCGGGGATGCCGGGGCCGTTATCCTCGAACGTGACCTTCAAGGTCTCCTGACGGCCCAGGGCCCCCGGCGCCGAGCCCGGCAGAACTTCGGTTTGAATATTCAGCCGCCCGTCCTGATTGTTTTCGACGGACGCCAGGGCATCGGCGGCATTGATGGCCAGGTTCAAAAAAACCTGCCGGATCTGATCCGGATCCGCCCGGATGACATCTTTCTGCGAGGAAAGCCGAAGACTTAAATGAACCTTGGACATCAACGGCTGGACCCTTAAAATATGGGCCATGTCTTCAATCAGTCCATGGACCGATATGGTTTTGAAAACCCTCGGCGCCGGCCGGGCAAGATCGAGCAGCTGTCGGATGATGATATTGATCCGATTGATCTCGGTTTCGGTTCGAACCAGGTACTCCTCTGTTTCCGATTCGGAAAGATTGCGCTGCTTTAACAGCTCCAGATAGCCCATCACAATGCCGATGGGGTTGCCGATCTCATGG
>ENA-OSEO01006330-OSEO01006330.1-sediment-metagenome-genome-assembly--contig:-NODE-6330-length-10695-cov-3.812865_pt1 | contig 10695 bp, 10 predicted proteins | sample MGYA00237883_ERZ534232 | MGnify/ENA metagenome assembly ERZ534232
GATACTCCCCACGATAATGGAGAGGATCCCCTTGTCGATGGAATCCTGCCCGAGGGACGGCCCCACGGTTCTCTGTTCCAGAATCTTCACGGGGGCCGGCAGGGCGCCGGCTCTCAGAACAATGGCCAGGTCGCGCGCTTCCTCCATGGTAAAGCTTCCGGTGATCTGGGCGTTCCCCCCGGGAATCCTCTCCTGTATGACGGGCGCGGAATGGACCACGCCGTCCAGGACGATGGCCAGGCGTTTCTTGACGTTCTGGGCCGTTATCCGTTCAAAATCCCGGGCCCCCTGGGAATCGAATTTGATGGAAACATAGGGCTCGCCGAAGCGGTCGCTGATAGCCACCTTGGCATCCTCGAGCGATTCGCCCGTCAGGAGGGTCTTTCTCTGGAGGAGGTAGGGAATCCTGCTCCTCCGCCCGGTTGCGCTGTCTACCTTGTATCCGTAAGCAATGATACTGCCCGGGGGAACCTTCCCCCCGATGGCCTCATCGAGGCTGTGTTCCTCGTCCAGGAGCTTGAACTCGAGGAGGGCCGTCTTCCCGATCAGGTTGATCGCCCGCTGCGGGTCCTTGATGCCCGGAAGCTGGATCAGGATGCGGTCCTTCCCCTGGGGAATGATCTCCGGTTCGGTGACGCCGAATTCGTCCACCCGGTTCCGGATGGTTTCGAGACTCTGCTCCACGGCGAACTTTTCAATCGACTGAACCTGTTCATCCTTGAGCTCCAGCCAGATTTTTTCTCTCCCGTCGGTTATCTGCGACGACTTGATGGCAAGGTTGGGGAAGGTGTTCTTCAATACCTTTTCCAGCGCCGCCCGCTGCCCTCTGTCGGCAAGTTCAAGGGTCGTGAATATCCCCTCCTCGCGGTCCAGATGTTTGAAACGGACCCGTTCCTCCATGAGGACTTCTTTCAGATCATTCGAGATCCGTTCCATGGAGCTTTCGATCGCCTTCCGGGTTTCCACTTCCAGAACGAGATGCATTCCCCCCTGAAGATCGAGCCCCAGATGAATCCTGTCCGTGTTCTCCTTCCAGACGGAGGGGAGATTCTGCGTTATGGAAGGCATAAGAAAGAACAGAGCCGCTGCGACGATAACAAGGGTGACGATGACCCGGGCCTTGATATTTTTCCCCGACATGTGAGTTCCTCTCGCTCGTTCCTACTGCTGGGTTGCCTTCTGCGTAACGCCGATGATGTGGCCCCGTGAAACCTTTATCTTTACCTTGTCGGCTATTTCCAGCGTCACGACCTGATCGGTAATCGCGGTAATCTTGCCGTGGATCCCGCCGGCGGTGACGACCGTATCTCCATGGGCCAGGTTTGCCAGCATCGCCTTCGTTTCCTTCTGCTTTTTCTGCTGCGGCCTGATGAGAAGAAAATAAAAGATCGCGAAGATGGCAACCATGACAAAGATAAAATTCATGTCGCCTCCGGGGGCCGCTCCGCCGCCTCCGCCTGCTCCCATCGCATATGCTGTGCCGATCATGGTGTCTGTTCCTCCTTGGAATTTTTAATTGCTTTCAGAGTCTCCGTTCGCCAGCCCGGACATGACTGTCATCCTGAATGTCTCGTAGCTGTCGTTTCGTATCGCCTCTCTGATTCCCTGCATCAGATTCATGAAATACCTGATATTGTGTATGGTATTCAAAACAATCGCCAGGATTTCCCCGGCGATAAACAGGTGTCTGAGATAGGCCCGCGAGTAATGTCTGCACGTGTAGCAATCGCATGCATCGTCAACGGGGCCGCTGTCCTCTCGGTAACGAGCGTTCCTTATAACAACTTTTCCGCTGCTTGTAAACAGCATTCCGTTGCGCGCGTTTCGTGTGGGGATCACGCAGTCGAACATGTCGATTCCGTGATGGACCGATTCCACGATATCCTCGGGGAGTCCCACCCCCATGAGGTATCGGGGTTTTTCCGCGGGGAAGAGGGGTGCGCAGGTGGCGGTTATCTCGCGCATGATCTCTGTGGGTTCTCCGACGCTCACCCCCCCGAGGGCGTAGCCGTCGAATCCGATGGCCGTCAGTTCTTCAATGCCCCTCCTTCGCAGGGCGGCGTATTCCCCGCCCTGTGATATGCCGAAAAGTGCCTGCCCGTCGCCCGTCCCGGCATCCCTGCATCTTCGGGCCCACCGCAGCGTCATGTTGAGGGATTCTTCCGCGTAGGCGAATGTGGCGGGATAGGGAACGCATTCGTCAAGGCACATCACGATGTCCGATCCCAGGGCGCGCTGTATCTCCATGCAGATCTCGGGGCTGATGAAATGGCGGGAGCCGTCTATGTGGGATTGGAAGGACGCACCCTCCTCCGTTATCTTCCGCAATGATCCCAGGCTGTAAATCTGGAATCCGCCGCTGTCCGTCAGGATGGGACCGCTCCAGTTCATGAACCGGTGCAGCCCCCCCATCTTTTTTACCAGTTCGTGCCCCGGCCTCAGGTAGAGGTGGTAGGTATTCCCCAGGATCATCTGCGCCCCCAAGCCGGCAACCCGCTCCGGCGTGAGAGATTTGACCGTTCCCTGCGTCCCCACGGGCATGAAGACGGGGGTATCCACCTCCCCGTGAGGGGTGGTGATCCTCCCCAGACGCGCCTCCGATCCTCGATCCTTGTGGAGCAGCGCGAAACCGAATCCATCAACCGGGGATTCCTGTTTGTGGAGCCTCTCTTCTATGTCCATGCCCTCGATCTCTTGAATCCTCGAACCCTGCATTTACAGTATGAGCATGCAATCGCCGTAGCTGTAGAATCGGAATCTCTCCTCTATGGCCTTTGCGTAGGCCCTGCGCATAAGATCGCTTCCCGCGAAGGCGCAGACGAGAAGGAAGAGGGATGACGCCGGCAGGTGAAAGTTCGTGAGTACCCGGTCCACCGCCTTGAAACGATACCCCGGATATATAAAAAGGGAGGTCTTCCCTTTCCCCGCGCGCACCTTCCCCTCCGCGTCGGCGGCAGATTCCAGTGTCCGTATCGACGTTGTTCCCACTGCCACGACCCTTCGGGCGGCGTTGATCCGTTCGGCAGCCTCCTCGCTTATCTCGAAAGACTCGCTCTCCATGGTGTGATCTTCCACGTCTCTCGTCTCAATGGGGAGGAAGGTTCCGTATCCCACGTGGAGCGTTACCTCGGCGATGCCGATCTCCCGGCGCCTCAGCGCGTCCAGGATCTCCGGGGAGAAGTGAAGACCGGCGGTGGGGGCGGCGACCGATCCGGGGTTCTTCGCGTAGATGGTCTGGTACCGCTGCAGATCCACGGGGTCCGGCGTCTTTCCCCTGCCCCGTTTTATATAGGGTGGAAGAGGCGCGCTCCCGAATGTCTCCAGAAAGGCGTCGAATCCGATTTCCAGGTGAAATCTGACGATCCATTTCTTGTCCGAGATCCGTTCCGCGACCTCCGCCCACGAAGGGCCGTCAAAGGATATCCTGGTCCCCACCCTGACCCGCTTGGCGGGCCGGAGGAGCACTTCCCATGTTACGGGCGCGTCCCCCTCCCGGAGGAGGAGCAGCTCGATGGCGGCCCCCGTGTCTTTCTTCCCCGTGAGTTTCGCCGGGATGACGCGGGAGTTGTTGACAACCAGGAGATCGTCCCTCTCCAGAAATGCGGGAAGTTCGTAAAAATGCCGGCATTCGAAGATGCCCCTCTTCCGGTCCACCACCATCATGCGCGCGTGATCCCTCCGTTCACAGGGCTTCTGGGCGATCAGTCCTTCCGGGAGGCTATAATAAAAATCTTCCGTTCTCATGGCGAATTGGGGGGACTAACCAGAAAAGGGGAGCAGTGTCAACAGGAAAGTGGGGTCCGCTTTGCGGCGTTGACTCATCCATGTTCAGAAGTCAGTTTCTTCCCAGATAGACGAGGCCGAGGCCGACTATGACCGATACCAGACCCAGGATCCGGAGGGTGTGCTCGGGGGTTTCGTACACCTTCATGAGATACGACTTGATCTTGTCGGGGAAGGCGAAGTAGGGGAGGCCTTCTATGATCAACACCATGCCAATAACGCAGAGGAAAAGCTTCATCGTGCGCTACCCGTTCCTTTCTATTTCCTTTGCCGCGTTCCACAACGCGTCCAGTTCTTCCATGCCGGCGGCCTGCGGAGAGCGCCCCTCCCGTCTCAGGCTCTCCTCGATGAACGAAAACCGCGCGGCGAACGTGCGGAGGGAAACGCGGAGAGCCTGCTCGGGGTCCGCCTGAACGAAGCGGCACAGATTGACGAGGGAGAGGAACAGGTCCCCGATTTCCCCTTCGATGTAATCTCTTCGCCCTTCCGCAACGGCATCCTTCAGCTCCGCCAGCTCCTCTTCGATCTTTTGCACGACCCCGTCCGTATCCTTCCAGTCGAATCCCTTTTCTGCGGCACGGCCGGTTATTGTGCGCGCCGCCATGAGGAGAGGCATGGAGCGGGGCACCGCGTCGATGGGGGAGGACTCGTCGTCCCCCCTCCCCCGTTCCCGGTTCTTGATGCGTTGCCAGTTCGTCCGCACTTCGTCAACAGGGAGATTCCGCGCTGTTTCGAATACGTGGGGGTGGCGGAGGATCATCTTGTCCGATACGCCGTCCACGATATCCGAAAGGGTAAATTCCCCCTTCTCCTCCGCCAGCTTCGCGAGAAAGAGTATCTGAAAAAGGAGGTCGCCCAGTTCCTCTTTCAACGCGTCCGGAGAGCCCTCATCGATGGCGTCGATGACCTCGTATGCCTCGTCCAGGAGGTATTTCCCCACATCCTCTTTCTTCTGCCGGCGGTCCCAGGCGCATCCGCCCGGCCCTCTCAGTTTCTCGATGATTTCCTCAATACGGAGGACACTGTGTCCCGCCCTGTTATTCAACGTCATTCCCTTATTTCACCAGAAACAGATCCCGGTCCCTGTCCTGAAAATAAACATGATGATACGAGCCTGTACCCGTTCCCGCGAAGAACTCTTCCCCTTTGCGCCTGCACACGGGGCAGCCTTGCCCCGGGACGATGACCGCGAAGATCCGGTTGCCCGTGCTGGCCCCGGAACGGATGGTGATCAGGCCGCCGCATTCGTCGCAGACGCGCACCGTCTCCTCCTGCTGTTCGCTGATCATGTCGGTGTCGTAGAATATGTTCCGGCTCCGGCGCAGGTACTCTTTCCCTTTGACCAGGGCGGCCCTCCGTGAGGCGCGATTCTTCCACAGGTCATAAATGGTGGACACCTGCTGCTCGATATACCGGCTGACCTGAGGCGTCTGCCTCACGGCGTCGGGGTTGTAATCCGGTTCGGTGACGTGACTGTAGTCGATCCCGGCCATGGCGAGGATGATCCCCACATTGACGTAGGGAAGGGCGCTTTCTATGGAGTACCCACCCTCGAGGACGGCGATATCGGGGGAAAGGCGGTCGTTCAGAGTGGCATACCCCTGAGCGGAGAAGGACATGTTCGTGATCGGGTCGCTGTAGTGGTTGTCCTGTCCCGCCGAATTGATGACCAGATCCGGGTTGAACTCGTCCAGTATGGGGAGGATCAGGTTGTCCAGGGTGAAGAGAAATCCCTCGTCCGAGGTGTTGGGGGGGAGGGGAATATTGATGGTGGCGCCGAGGGCGTTCGGCCCGCCGAACTCATCGGAGAAGCCGGAGCCGGGATAGAGGGTCCTTCCGTCCTGGTGGATCGATATGAAGAGGGTGTCGGGATCGTGCCAGAAGATATCCTGCGTGCCGTCGCCGTGGTGGCAGTCGGTATCGACGATAGCGATCTTCCGGTGGCCGTACCGGCGGCGGATGTACTCGATCATGATCGCCTCGATATTGATGTTGCAGAATCCCCTGGCGCCGTGGACGATCCGCATGGCGTGATGTCCGGGGGGGCGGACAAGGGCGAAGGCGTTGTCGACCTCTTTCTCCATCACCTTCTCGGCGGCCGTTATGGCCCCCCCCGCGGATATCAGGTGGGACTGGGTGATAACGCGGTTCACGTCCGGGACGCAGACGTGGATGCGGTTGATATCCTCAACGGCGGCAAGCCCCGGCTTGAATTCCACGATATTGTCGAGATCGAGGAGCCCTTCCTCGAAGACCTGGTCCTGCGTGTAGAGGAGCCGTTCCTCCCGTTCCGGATGGGTGGCCGATATGGCCCAGTCGAAGGCGGGGAAGAATACGAGGCCTGTCTTCTTCTTGTTGACTGTCATTGACCCCCCTCCTCCTTGATCGCCGCAACCAGCCCCGGTTTTACCTGGGCCTTGATCCGCATGTTCCTGCCGGTCGTGTACCCCATTCCCCTGACCATATTGAATACCTGGTCTTCCACGATCTCCATGTCCAGGGTATCCTCGCGCGCTCCCATCCGCAGGGCCCGCGCGCGAAGGGTGGACATGCACAGATCGATCGCTTCCCGGTGGGTGAAATTCCGTGATATGGCGGTCTGTATTCCCTCCTCGGGGATGGTCGCCTCCCCCTTCTCCGTATCGGCTAGGAGGGTCACCTCCGTCGTCGTCCGGGCCAGGGCGGCGCCTATCGCGTTGGCCACCTCGGCATGTCCGGGAACGGTGGCGGGGATTTCCATCATCCTTTCCAGATAGGGGGCCATCGGTCCGGCGGGTCCCCCGACAATGTAAAACTTCGAGGGGACGATTTTTTTTCCTTCCAGGATCTCATGAACGGTGTAGACCGGTTTGTTGTTGATCTCTTCGATCATCTCCCGGACCGCAGACACGATGGCGCGGCAGGCATGAGCGCATATCTCCTCAGCCATGTGTTCGGGGGATCGGTGTGCCTGAGCGGCGAGTTCCCGGATGGCCCTGTGCGCCTTTTCCCTGTCGCCGATATCGGCACGCCCGAGGAGAATCAGGGCGTCCGTCGGGGTGGGAGAGGGGCCTCCGAAGGCGGCCGCCGGACCGGCCCGTTCGGGACCGACGGTCATCCTCCCCTCCTTGTATCTCACGCTGCTGTCTCCCCCAATGCCGATGGAGCGGGTCAGAAGTCCGCGGATGAGTGTCTTATGGCCTCCAATAGTGACCCCCAGCGGTTCGAGGAGGGGGACGCCGTCGGCGAAGATTGCTATGTCCGTGGTTGTTCCGCCGATATCGAGGGCCACGGCATCTTCGCTGCCGTCCGTCAGGCTCAGGACTCCCATGACGCTGGCGGCGGGGCCGGAGAGGATGGAGCCGACGGGATATTGGAGGGACTGGCTGATAGAGGTGGTCCCGCCGTCGGCCTTGAGGATGTAGAGAGGAGCGGCAACGCGCATGTGCTCTGCATAGTCCATGACGCTTGTGACGAAGGCCTTGTAGGTCTCCCAAATGGCCGCATTCAGATAGGCGGTCGCTATGCGCCGGGGAAAATTCAGGTTCCCCGACATGCGGTGACCGAAGGAGAGGTGTCTGAATCTGCCCTCCAGCATATCCCCTATTTCCGTCTCCAGGGCCGGATTTCGCGTGGAGAATTTTCCGACAATCCCCACGTGTTCGATCGTGCTGCTTTCGAAAAGCTCCGCGATACGGGCGACCTCCCGGGGCTCCGTCCCGGCGACCCTGATTCCCCGGTGATTGACATAGCCGGATATAGAGTGCGTATCTTCGCCGATGGCGAGCATCTCGGGGGGAAGTCCCGGCCCTCCGGCCAGGATCATCCCCACCCGGTCGGTTTTGCCCTGGACGATGGCGTTGGTCGACATGGTGGTGCTGAGAACGATTCTCTCGATCTCACGGAGGTCCTCGCCTCGGACGACCTCTTCGGTGACGGCTACGAGCGATTCGAGCAGATTGTCCTGATTCGTGACGGCCTTGGCCGTCTTCCTGACATGGAGCGATTCCAGCAGCACCGCGTCGGTGTGTGTTCCTCCAACATCGATCCCTACGATCATGATCTCTCCCCGATGACTTTCCGTCCGCTCTGCCTATCACAGGGTCCCGCGCCAGTCAATTTATCATTTATTCGCCCCCGCTTTCATTGTTGATTTCAAGGAGCTGTTCGGCGATGTGCAGCAGGCCATAGCCGTTTACAATTCCGATGAGTTGGATGTTGACGAAGGTAGCGGTGGGAGCAACAATATCCATCTGAAGGATTGTCTCAAGGAGGGGAGAAAGAACCTTGACGCCGCCCAAGAGGCGCTGAAGTATCTCTGCGCGCCGGTTCACGAACCGCGAGAAATAGAGCAGTATCTTCTTTATTTCTGCGGCAATGCCGATAATCCGAACGCACTTTCCGATACCAAGGCACTGTGTATTTCGTTTTACAAATCGGTGGCAACGTTTGTGCGGGTTTTTTCCTCCATTTCTCAGGACCTGGCTGAGGCGGGATATGCAACCGCGAAAATTGCCGCGCTGAACAGCGAAGTCAAATTCTTCAGCGAAATGCGCGCGGCCACCAAGAAGCACTCTAGTGAGGAAATGGACATCAAGCCCTATGAGGCGGACATGCGCCATCTGATCAATACCTAATATTCAAGCCGATCCGGCCGACCCTCTGGGTGAAATGGACAGGTACTCTCTGGTGGAGCTTATCATTAAGACCGGCATTCATGACACCATTGCCCGGAAACTCAACGAAAAAAGCAAACTCTCGATGAACGCGATCGCCGAGGGAATTATCCACAATGTCCGCAAGACCATCATCCGGGATCAATTGACTGATCCCAGGTTCTATAAAGAGATGTCAAAGCTGATGGATGATTTGATTAAACAAAGGTGGGATGATACCAAGTCTTACGAAGAATTTCTTCGGAAGGCCGAGATACTGGTTCAAAAACTGGCCAAAGGGCAGTTTTTGCTTGATATTCCCCATGAGCTTCACGGAAAGCCTGAGGCAACCGTCATTTACAATAACCTGCCTGATATCATGGGACACCTCACTCCCGCCTCTGCGCTTCAAGAACCGGTAGCCAACTACGGAACCGCCAGGCTTGAACTTGCACTGAAGATTGGCCGCGCCATGCGGGAAAGCGCGCCGGCAGGCTGGAAGGGTGACGATATCAGAGAGAAACAGGTATTGAATGCTCTGTTTCCACTCTTAAGGCAAAATCGCAAGGCAACAATGGCGATGTTTGAACTCATAAAAAACAGATCGGGTTATGCATGACTGATATTATTCAGATAGGCGCCATGCCGATTGTCGTAAATCGGAAAAACATCAAGAACGTTCACCTTCCTGTTCATCCGCCGGAGGGCCACGTCACGTTATCCGCCCCCACGGAAACACGCCTTGAAACAGCCCAAACTTATATTATAACAAAACTTAGTTGGATACGACGCAAGCAGCAGGAAAAACTATGCAATCAGGCCCGGCAAACGCCCCGTCAGTTTATCGAGCGCGAGAGCCATTACCTCTGGGGCCGGCGGTATCTCATGACCGTGGTCGAGCGTGAAGCGAAGCCTGCCGTGTCGATCGACCACAAACGGATCACGTTGGGCGTGCGACCGGGAAGTAATCGCGCCAAACGAGCGAACGTTATTCATGAATGGCACAAATCGCTGCTCCATGAATTTGTCCCTCCCCTGATCGCCAGATGGGAGCCGAAACTAGGTGTTCACGTTGCGGCGTACTTTCTCCAGCGGATGAAGACCAAGTGGGGAAGTTGCAATCATAATGCTGGACACATCAGGCTGAACACGGAGCTGATCAAGAAGCCAAAAGACCTTATCGAGTACGTCGTGGTCCATGAGATGACCCACCTCATCGAGCCAAATCACAGTGATCGTTTTATTTCATTCCTCGCTGAGCATTTTCCGACATGGCGGGACGCTCGAGCTGAACTGAACGAGTTGCCGCTCGCGGCCGAGGTGTGGAATGAGTGATCCTGTTGCCAAGCGCTATGCCGGAAAACGCAACGTGGGACGTGTCCATTTTTTGGCGAATCTGACACAAATCGCCGGCGTTTGTATTCTTAGTTCGCGTAGGTTCAACCCCTTTGAGTGATCCTCTTAATTAACAACTTTCCGAAACTCTATCACAAAAACCGGCGTATGCCTCGCCACCGAAGCGAACCGTTCCTTTGAGCAATGCATCCGGTTGTTAAAAAATTCCGCAAGGATGCCTGATCACCTTCCTTCGCCGCCTTTTCTAGGCGGGCCGATGGCACAAGAAATCGCGAATTCTTTTATCGCCAAGTATTGACTCCTGGGAATGCGTTACTATTATATCGTGAAAGAACGATTGCCTTTTCTCTCGTTTTAGGATAGGAAAGCAGTAAATCCATGATAATACTGCTTGAACTCCCCGGCATGGGGCCGCGGTACTCCGGCGGAACCAAACAGTATACCGATTGAAGGATGCGCTCCCCACGCGCAGAGCGTGTTCAATAAGGAGAATCTGAGATGGCGAATGTCTGCAAGGCGGTTCAGATCAGCGACCACGTTTACTGGGTGGGGGCGATTGACTGGAATATCCGCGATTTTCACGGGTATGCCACCCAGCACGGGAGCACCTACAACGCCTATCTGATTGTGGCCGATAAAATCACTCTGATGGATACGGTGCGCGCTCCCTTCAGGGAGGAACTCCTGTCCCGGATCTCGTCCGTCGTGAATCCCGGCGATATAGATTATATCGTGTCCCACCACGCGGAGATGGACCATTCCGGTTCTTTGCCCCGGATCATCGAGGAGATCAGGCCGGAGAAGGTGTTCGCCTCCGTCATGGGGGCGAAGGCATTGAAGGAACATTTCTGCCTGGAGAACGTTCTCCCCCTCAAGAGCGGCGATACGCTTGATCTGGGAAACATGGGCTCTCCTTTATGGA